>ERZ1292625.3321-Hain-H41-01um-R1-3321-length-13281-cov-4_pt1 | contig 10599 bp, 7 predicted proteins | sample MGYA00564400_ERZ1292625 | MGnify/ENA primary metagenome ERZ1292625 (study PRJEB36523, sample SAMEA6512639) | groundwater metagenome | collected 2019-01-08 | study: AquaDiva: Metagenomics assemblies of 32 groundwater samples
GGGCCGGGCACAAAAATTTCATGCAACGAAGGCAGATAATTTTCTGGATTTCTTTTGCTTCGCTGTGCTGGCTGCGCTAACGCAACCACTCATACTTTGGATCACTTCAAAAGTCGGGTTTGCCATTGCACCGGAGTACAAAAATGCCTGGGCCGATTTGCCCTGGTATGCCATGTTGGGACTGTTTCTCATCGGCGACGATATGGCGCAGTACTGGTGGCACCGCCTCTCGCATTCGCCGACGCTGTGGCCCCTGCACCGTGCGCACCACTCCGCGCAGTACATGAGTGCCCGAATGGTCTACCGCAACAACGTTTTCTACTACCTGGCCATGCCGTCCATTTGGATCGATGGCATTCTGGTGTATTTGGGACTGGGGCCGTTTTTCCTGATGTTTGTGGTGGTCAAGCAGTGCGTCGTGATCGGCGCACATTCAGACGTGCGCTGGGATGAGCCACTGTACAAGATCAAAGCTTTGCGTCCGCTGATGTGGCTGGTGCAGCGCACGATCTCGACACCCAGCACGCACTTTGCACACCACGCCATGACCAATGCCGACGGCATTGGTTTCTACACCGGAAACTACAGCAACCTGCTGTTTCTCTGGGACTTGCTGTTTGGCTCGGCGCACATCACCCAACAGTACCCCAAGGATATCGGCCTGAAAGACGACCGCTTGTTTGGTTCCGAAAAGTGGTGGGTGGAATTGCTCTATCCCGTCTTCCGGTCCAAGCGCCAATGTTCAGCGCTGACACCCGGCGGCAAGCCGTACGACGATAGCCAAAGTGTTTCCCAAAACCCAAGCCACTGAATTTTCACTTTTTTGAAAGGCACAACATGAACATGCATTCCCTTCAGTCTCAAGTCACTGCCGAAGAATGGCAGCTCCGTGTCGATCTGGCTGCAGCCTATCGCTTGGTGGCCCTGTACGGTTGGAGCGACCTGGTCTTCACACACATCAGTGCCCGAATTCCTGGGCCGGAGCACCATTTCCTGATCAATCCCTATGGACTCATGTTCGATGAGATCACGGCCAGCAGCTTGATCAAAGTGGACCAGGCAGGTAACAAACTGAGCGAATCGCCCTATCCCGTCAATCCTGCGGGCTTCACCATCCACAGCTGCATCCATGATGGCCGCCCCGACGTGGGTTGTGTGCTGCACACCCACAGCCGTGCGGGTGTTGCTGTCAGCGCGCAAAAGTGCGGCGTGCTGCCGATCAGCCAGCAATCCACTTTTGTGATCCCTTTGCTGGCTTACCATGAATACGAAGGCGTGGCCTTGCGCGACGACGAGAAGCCCCGCTTGCAAGCCGACCTGGGAAACGCCATGTATTTGATGCTGCGCAACCACGGTTTGTTGACGTGTGGCGCGACCATCGCCGATGCGTTCTTGGCCATGTACCAGTTCGAAACCACCTGCCAAATTCAACTGTCGGCACAGGCTGGTGGTGAGTTGGTGCAGATCAACCCCAAGATCATGGCAGCCATGCCCATGGTGATCGAGATGGTGACCAAGGGTCAGGGCTCCAGCATTGCATGGCCCGCGCTGTTGCGCAGGCTCGATCGGCTCGACGCCAGCTACAAGTCCTGACATCTCATATCAAATCTCAAATCGAGGCGTATCCATGACCGTAGAAACTGCCCAGCAACGGCTTGCACGTATTTTTGCCCTGCAAAAGACTGCCTATCTGAATGCACCCAATCCGAGTGCCGATGTCCGCATCGACCGGATGCGCCGCATTCCCGTCATGCTGCGCAAACACCGTGAGGCCATTCTGGCGGCTCTCGATGCTGACTTTGGCGGGCATTCGCGCGAGTTGGGCGACCTGATTGAGATTCTGGGGATGGTCGACCGAGCCGAGTTCAACATCCACAACATCGCCAAATGGATGAAGCCGATTCCGAAAACTGTGAATCCGGTGATCTTGGGGAAATCCAAAGCCTATGTGCAGTACCAGCCCAAAGGCGTGGTAGGCAACATGGTGTCTTGGAATTTCCCTTTTGATATCGGGCTCGGTCCTACGCTGGATGCGCTGGGTGCAGGCAACCGCGTGATCATCAAACCGTCAGATCTATCGCCAGCCTGCGGGCGTGTTTTACAGGACATGGTTGCCGAGACGTTTGATGAAAATGAAGTGGCGGTGGTCAACGGTGACATTGAGTTGGCCAAGCACTTCCCCACCCTGTCTTGGGACCATCTGATCTACACAGGCAGTGGCACCGTTGGCCGTGAGGTCATGAAAGCGGCAGCCGCCAATTTGGTGCCCGTCACTTTGGAGTTGGGTGGAAAGTGCCCCACCGTGATTGACGCAGAGGCTGCTTTGGACGCGCTCACCATTGAGACTGTCGCCGGCATCAAAGCCATCAAACGCGGGCAAATGTGCGTCAGTGTCGATTACTGCCTGGTTCCAGAAACGAGCTTGCTGGCGTTTACACAGTCTTTGTCTGCCTACATGAACGCCCTCTTTGGCAAGAACCATGGCGCGCAACACAGCTGCGGCATCGTCAGTGATCGCCACATGGCGCGGCTGAACCAGCTTGTGCAGGACGCTCGCGATTCGGGCGCAGAGGTCATCCAGATTGGCGATGACTTGCTTCCCGGTGACCGGCATATGCCGTTTTATCTGATCGTCAATCCTTCGGATGACTGTGCCGTGATGCGCGAAGAGATATTCGGTCCACTTCTGCCCATCAAGACCTACCAAGACACCCAAGATGCGATCCGACAGATCAATGCGGGTGATCGGCCCCTGGGACTCTATGTTTTCTCAAAGAACCGCCAGTTCATCGATGAGGTGACGCAAAACACCCATTCCGGAGGGGTGGCCATCAACACCATTGCGGCACAAGCGGCCATGCCGTCGATGGGCTTTGGTGGCAGCGGTGGCAGCGGCATGGGGCGCCACCACGGCGAAGAAGGATTCCGAGAGTTCTCCAACCCGCGTGGCTATTTTGTGCGGGAAGCGGGGGGCGTTGTTGACTGGGTCCGACCACCCTATGGTGAAGGAACACAAAAATTGATCCACGAAGTCGCCTACGCGAGTACAGCTAAAAAACTGCAATTTGCAATTCCGCAATTGATCAAGAATTTGTTTGCAAAAGATTGAGGCCTGACCAGCGCGGAATGTCGGGCACCCACGCGGTCACCGTGCCGAATTTGATGCGTCGGGGGCGCGGGGCCATCCAGGTCGGGGTGAAATCATTTTCTGAAGAAAACCATGAAGATCAAGAAATTGGTCAAATTTTCCCTCGCCTTCGTGGCGTTACTGGCCGCCAGCGGCTGGTACCTCAAATCAACGGTGATTCAAACGTATTACCCGTCGGTGGAGGAAATCGACCGGGTCAGCAAAGCCAATCGTTACGGCGAGGTACTGACCATTCAAGGCAGGGCACCCACGACCCCCGCAACCTTGAAGGGCGATAAGCACATGCAGGCGGGGCAGGTGCGCTACTGGTCGTTCTGCCAAAACCTTTCGCTCTTTGATACGAGCGTTGACCAATGTGTCTATGACGAACAAACGGCGCGAAATGAGAAGGGCGAATACCTCATCGCGATGTCAACTCCCGAACTGCGCCCGAGCAACGCCAAAATCGAGTGTGGGGTCAATTGGTTGGCCTGGGGCCGTGGCGATGGCATTGACAACCCGCAAGGCGGATTGCTGTTGCATCGACACATGATTGCCGAGCCCGACTTCAAAGAAAGCATGTTTGCCATTCAGGCAGAGGGCCAAGAGAAACCGGTCATGGGCGCGTACTACCCGCGGTCCGCCTATGTCGCCAAAGCCGCATTCGAGGCTCGGGGTTGCCCGGTGAAATAAAAAAGTCCGCGCCGTTTTGAACGTGTGCGGACTTGGGCTTGGTGCCCCCGACAGGAATCGAACCTGTATCACTCCCTTAGGAGGGGAGAGTTCTATCCATTGAACTACGGTGGCGGTGTGTTGATTTTACAAGCCTCTGCGTCTCAATCCTTGCGCACTGTATAGATCAAGTCCAGCGCATTGTCTTGGCCTGTTTGTGCCCGCAAGGTCAGGCGTTGAGAGAGGTCGTAAAACACATAGAAGCTGCCGAAGGTGCCGCGCAGGCTGGTTTCGTAGACCAGGTAAAAGTCCTTGGACAAGCGCTTGCCCAGCGTGACGGCAGCGCCTGTGGCGGTACTGTCGCTGCGGCTGCCACTGGCCAGTGAGATTTCATCCAGGCCCAGGGCGTTGGCCATTTCGCCGCTCAAGGTCTTGCCGTTGCTGCTGAACAAAGCCAGTGCGGCCTGTTGCAACACCGCTGATTCGGCACCGCCACCGGCAGCCGAGCGGCCCAGCACCAGCCAGGCGAGTTTGTCGGCATCGGGCATGTCGGGGTCGGCGTACAGACGCACTTTGGGGTTCAAGGCGGTGCCACTGATTTGCACCCCCACACGCTGCGAGAGGTTGGGGCGGATCGCCAGGATGTCCAGCAGTGGGTTGTCATAAGGTCCGTTGAAGCGCAGCAAGCCGGTTTCGATCTTCAGCTGTTGACCATAGGCTTTGTAGCGTCCGCCCTCTGTGCGGACTTCGCCACTCAGTCGCGGCACACCTTGGGTGTTGGCGTTGCTCACCAGCTGGACTTGACCTGCCAGGCGTGAATTCAAGCCCAGGCCCTGGATCTGGAAGTCGGGCCCCAGGTCCAGCGTGACTTGCACGTCAGGCGTGCCGATCCACGAGGCGGTCTGTGGCTGCGCCGGTGTGATGGCCGTGTGGGGCGTCTGGTGTGGGCCCACCACAAGCACGTCTTGTCCCAACTTGGGTGTGCTGTCTTCGGGCAGGATGAACAGGCCTTGGGTGGCCTGCACCTGACCGCGCAGCTGCAATTGGCCTTGCTGCATCTGGGCCTGAACCTGGCCAGAAATGGCCAGGCGGCGGTCGGCCCGGTTGCTCACGCGCAGCGCCTTGGCCTGCATTTGCAGCGCCATGTTGACTTGTCCCAAAGGCGAAGCGTTTGGAGCGTTGGCCGTGGGGGGCAGCCAGGTCAGTTGGCCCTGGGTTTGCAGCTCGCCGCCTTGCGCGCCCGCACCGCGCAAGCTGAATTGTTCCAGCGTGATTTGCTGGCCGTGCACCCGTGCGCGCAATTGGCCCTGGCTGAACTCGATGCCTTGCACGGCTGAGCGCACGGCCAGGTTGTCGGCCTGCACCTGGCCTTGCCACTGCGGTTGTTGGCGCGTGCCGGACAATTCCAGCCGTGCGTCCAACGTGCCCTGCACGCGCCAGCCCGGCGGTGCCAGCAAGGACCAGGTCCCCACGCGCGGCAACTGGGCTTTGAGCCAGCCCGACACGGGCGCTTGTTCGGCCCAAGTCCAACCGTCGTCGGTGTGGCTCAAATGGGTCTGCAGCTGGGCTTGTGCCTGGCCCATTTGTTCGCTTTGCCACAGGAGCTGGGCTTGCACCGCCTCGCCGTCGATTTGCAGTTGGATGCGGGCCTCGCGCAGACCGGCATTCAAGCGCTGGCCAGGGGCGTTTTCTGCGTTGATGCGCAAGTCACCCCGACTGCGTTCCAGCACGGCGCTCAGATGCAGCGCCTCGTTTTGTTCCAGCTTCACATGGCCTTTGAGCAGCAAGTCGCTTTGCAGTTCGGAGGTCAATCCACCGGGGATCCAGCTCAGCGGCAAGTCGTCGATTTGGAACGCCATTTGCGTGCTGGGGGCTGCGGCACGGGGCGTTTGTGTGCGTGCCGGGGCGGTCGTCTGCGTTTGCCATTGGCCTGCGTCCCACTGCAGGCGGGCCTGGCCGGGCACAGGGCCTTGCCATCCGATCTGACCGGCTTGCCAACGTGCGGTGGTGCCGGTGCTGCTGGACGACAGCTGCCAGGTCACGGCTTTTTGCAATTGGGCTTGCCATGGCGTGGCGTGGCCGGGGGCGCTCAGTTGGGCTGACGCGCTGTCGATTTGGCCTTGCCATTCACCGGCGAGTGGGTTGGTGCTGGCCGCGCTCAGGCGGCTTTGCACTTGCACGCTTTGTGCCCCGCGTTGCAGGCGTGTCTCGATCTGCGCCTGCAGGGCACTGAGCTGGCCTTGCAGGGTGATCTGGCCTTGCGGCATGTGCCAGGCTTCGCCCGCTTGGGTGTGCTGGCTCAGGCGGGGCAGCGACACGTTCATTTGCACGGTGGTCTGGGTTTGCTGATAGCCGCCTTGCCACTGTGCCTTGAGCTGACCGGTGCCAGCGGCTTGCCAGGGCTTCAGGTGTGCAGCCCAGTCGGGCCAGCGACGCAACCAGGCCATGCTCAGCGCGGCATCGTGCATGTCGATGTGTGCCTGGCCTTGGCCTTGTTGCGGGGCCAGCAAGCCTTCGACTTGTGCTTTCATGCCGGGCAAGCTCAACTGGAGTTGTCCTTGCGCAGCTTGTTTCTCGGGCTGGACCGTGAACCGCCCTTGCACATGGGCATCGGCCAGCTGAAGGTCCAGCGACTGAATGTCCCACCCGCGTGCCTGCCATTGGCCTTGCAGGTGCAGCTGGCCCGCTCGCAGACTGGAAGGACGTTGGCGGCTGGTGGGGCTGGCATTCAGATGGGCCAGAAACGACACGGCTGAAGTCGCGCTGGTCTCTGCCTGGATGTCACCTTGCCATGTCGCAGCCGCCAGGGCGGTGTGCAATTGCCGGGCCTGAACGCCTGCGATGTTCAGGCGTCCCGTCCATCCGGCGGCGGTTTGCTGGCCATCGCCCTGCACACGGCCTCCTGCAACGCGTGCATCGAGGTGCTGGATTTGCCATTGCGCATCCTGGTTTTTCAGCTGAACGTTCAGCTGGCTCAAGGGCAGGGCGTGTTGGTTCCAGGGGCCGGGGCTTTGGTTGTTCAGCTCGGCCACAGCGCGCCACGCGGGGCCATCGGGCGTGATGCTGGCTTGACCCGTCAGCGTGGTCTGTGGCGCACCAGGCCACAAGGCGGCCAGGTTCAGTTGTTGCCACTGGGCATTGGCATGGTCCACGGCTTGTTTTTGCCAAGGATGGATTTGCGCCTGCAGCGTCATTTGCATGGGCTTGGCAAGATGCGTCGCATTTTGGGGGTGCAGTTGCGCTTGTGCGTTCAGGCGGGCATCGGGGCCTGAGAGCGTGCCGTCCACCGAAGCGTTGGCCTCCAGCGTCATGGCCGAGGTGCGGAGCGTTGCGGGTATTTGAACTTGCCCTTGCAAGCTGGCTTGCAGCGCCATGGGGGTGGCCGCTTGCAGTTTGGCTTGCAGCGTGTAGCGGCCTTGCGAGACCTCAAACGGTTGCGTGTTCAGGCTGTGTTGGAGGCCGTTGAAATGGTAGTGCCCTTGCAGGCCGGTGGCCTCAAAGCCCGAGGCGCCTGCCATGGCGATGTGGCCCAGTTTCCAGTGCAGATCGATCAGCAGAGGCCATTGCCATGCGCTCAGGGGCTGGGGATCGCTGGCAGGCCCTGCGTCATCCAGGCGCAGCTGTTCGATGGACAGTTGGGTCAGCGGCAACGTGCGCTGCCACAAACGTGACCAGTCCAACTCCAGGGTGATGTGCTGGGCCTGCACTTGCAGGCCTGCTTTTTGCCAATGCAGGTGGGCCAGTTGTCCACCATGGCGCAAGCTGCCGTGCACTTCGGTGGTCTTCAGACGTTGGCCCGCCGGCAGGACCCAGGCGATGCCGTGCAAGGTGCTGCCCAAAGAGCCGGCTGTGCCCGTCCACCACCACAGGCCAGCGAAGGCCAGCACCCAGCTGGTTAGAAAGACCCACAGGCGTCGCCCGCCCTTGCGTGCAGGCGGGGACTGTGGGGCGGTGGGTGTTGGAGGGGTCGTGTTCATCAAAAGACAAAGCCCACACTCAAGTGCAAACGCAGTTTTTGGATGGCTTGGCCATAGGCCAAGTCCATGCGCAAGGGGCCGATGGGGCTGCGCCAGCGGGCGCCCACGCCATAGCCGATCTGGGCTTTCATCTGCTGCAGGTCGTCCGACACCGCACCCGCATCGACAAATACCGCCGTTTCCCAGTCGGTGCGTTGCTGGTTCCAGCGGATGGGGCGCTGCCACTCGACACTGCCGGTGGCCAGATACCGTCCTGCGGCAACCGCACCATTGCTCTGCACCACCCCAATGCTGGAGGTGGCATAGCCGCGTACGCTGTTGTCGCCGCCCGCCACAAACAATTGGGTGGTGGGCAGGCCGGTGGTGTCACGGCTGATGACGCTGCCCATTTCGGCACGCAAAGCCAGGCGGCCCGATGCGCGCCCCAGGGGCTGCAACAACATGCCGCGCGCCAGCCAGCGCGTGAAGGGTTCGCGCTGCGCGCCCAGGCTCATGCCCGCGCCCAGCTCCAGGCTGCCGCCCAGGCCTTGCGTGGGGAAGGGAAGGCTGTCAAAGCGCCGCCAGGTCCAGGCGTAGTTGCCGCTGATGGCTTCGCGTTGGCCGGACCAAGAGCCGCTGCTGTTCGATGCATCGAATTGCGCGTAATACGAGCGGTCTGTTCTTTCTTCGTGCTGGGTGCGGCCATAGCGCCAGCGCTGGCTGTTGACTGCATAGCCCTCAAACTGCTGGTGTTCCAGCTGGGATGAGCCGTTCCAGCGCCACAGATTGGCATCGGGTGGGGCCAGCATGTCCAGGCTCCAGGTCTGCAAGTTTTTATCGACCGACAGTTTGGTCACGGCGCGCCAGTCCAGGCCTGGCACACGGTGCTGGGTGTACTCGGCGGTCAGGCGCGGCCCACTGTCGCTGCGAATGCCCAAACCCAGCACCCATTTCTGGCGCAGGGCTTCTTTCAATTCCACCTTGACGGGCATGGCGTCGACCGGGCCTTCGGTATCCAGTGAGACGAAAACGGCGTCGTAAAAACCACTGACCACCAAGCGTTGCTGGGCCAGCAAAAGCTCGTTTTGTTGGTAAATGTCACCCGGGGTCAAATGCGCCAGGCGTTCGACTTGTTCGGTGCTGTAACGCTCGGCGCCGGTGATGACCAGGGGGCCGATTTTGACCAAGGGGCCAGAGTCGATGGTCAGAGACAGTTGAACCTGGTTGCTGGGTGCATCCACACGGGCTTGGCTGTGCACGATGCGGGCCTGAGGATAGCGCTCGGCCTGCACTTGTTGCAGTGCTTTGGACTTGGCCTGTTGCCATTGGACTTGGCTGAAATCCTGTCCTTTGGGCAAGCCCCAGTCGGCGATCACCTGCTCGCGTTGTCGGGTCGTTTCTGGGCGTTGCGCCATGTCGCCTTGCCATTGGATCTGCACTTGTGTGATGCGCGCGGTCGGTCCTGCCGTGACATCCAGATCCACGCTGCGTCGGTACGCGGCAGATGGCGCTGTGCCCAGCTTCCAGCGCAGCTGGGGGTTGAAGTACCCCAGTGTGGCCAGCAAGTCGCGGGCTTGAACATCGGCATCGCGCAGCAGTTTGGCCATTTCCTGGTCGTCCAAGTCCGACAGGTTTTTGTAGCGCTGCAGTTCCAGATGTTGTGCCATCCAGTGGGCAATGTCTTCGTCATCGGCCTGGATGCTGAGCTCAAAAGCCAGTGGTTCGGGTGCAGTCTCTGCGGCGGTTTCATTGGCCATGGCCAGCGGACCCCACAGCGCGCAGGCCAGCAGAAGTGTCTGCAGGCGTGTGGCGCGGCTCACTTGCTCAATAAGCGCATCGCATCTTCCAGCCCCTTGAGGGTCAGAGGAAACATGCGCTGGCTCATCAGCTGTTGGACGATCGCGATGCTCTGGCGGTATTGCCACACGCCTTGCGGCTCGGGGTTGATCCAGGCGTATTTGGGGAAGGTGTGTGTCAGGCGCTGCAACCACTCGGCACCGGCTTCTTCGTTGTTGTATTCCACGCTGCCGCCGGGCTGCAGGATTTCATACGGGCTCATGGTGGCGTCCCCGATGAAGATCAGCTTGTAGTCCTTGTTGTACTTGCGCAGGATGTCCCAGGTTGGGAACTTCTCGGCATAGCGGCGTTTGTTGTTCTTCCACATGAAGTCATAGACGCAGTTGTGGAAGTAGTAAAAGTCCAGGTGCTTGAACTCGGCTTTGACGGCCGAGAACATTTCCTCCACCCGCGCAATGTGCTCGTCCATGGTGCCGCCCACGTCCATGAGCAGCAGCACTTTCACATTGTTGTGCCGCTCGGGCCGCATCAGGATGTCGAGGTAGCCGGCGTTGGCGGCCGTTTTGCGGATGGTGCCGTCCAGGTCAAGCTCGTCGTGTGAGCCCTCGCGCGCAAATCGGCGCAGGCGGCGCAACGCCACCTTGATGTTGCGCGTGCCCAGTTCCTGGCTGTCGTCGTAGTCCTTGTAGGCGCGCTGGTCCCAGACCTTGACGGCGCTCTTGTTGCCGCCTTTGCCGCCGATTCGGATGCCCTGCGGGTTGTAGCCGCCGTTGCCAAAGGGCGAGGTGCCGCCGGTGCCGATCCACTTGTTGCCGCCTTCGTGGCGTTCTTTTTGTTCTTCGAGGCGTTTTTTGAGCGTCTCCATCAACTCGTCCCAGCCCATCTTCTCGATGGCGGCCTTTTGCTCGGGCGTGAGTTCCTTTTGCAGAATTTTATCCAGCCAGTCGAGCGGCACTTCCTTGGTGAAGTCGGTCAGCATCTCGACGCCCTTGAAATAGGCGCCAAAGGCTTTGTCAAACTTGTCGAAATGCTTTTCGTCCTTGACCA
>ERZ1292625.4387-Hain-H41-01um-R1-4387-length-10597-cov-5_pt1 | contig 10597 bp, 10 predicted proteins | sample MGYA00564400_ERZ1292625 | MGnify/ENA primary metagenome ERZ1292625 (study PRJEB36523, sample SAMEA6512639) | groundwater metagenome | collected 2019-01-08 | study: AquaDiva: Metagenomics assemblies of 32 groundwater samples
GAAGCTAAAAACCACCATTTTTATGTTAAAAAGAGGGTGGCGGGAAAGTCAGGAACTCAATTGAAAATACGAACTTTGCTCCGGCTTGAGCCATCCACAAGCTCTGCCTGCCGCTCCCCGCACCACAGTCGATAATGATTTTATTTTTAAAGTATTTTGTGCTTCCCAAAACAGGTCTAACGATATCCCGCAGCCAGCCCTTTTTGCCGTAATCAAAATCAAAATTTTCCCATTCAAATGCAAAGCTGTCCACTGTTTTTACGGATTGAGTTTGACGGTTCAGAAGTACGGGGACACCTCCCTTAATGTTATATATGTTCCCTGATTCACTTTTCAGAGTTCCGAAAAGAATATCTCCGTCCCTTCTCTCAATAACCTTGTCAATTTTTAAGCTCGTCTTATCGATCGGATCGCATAAATATTTCACCCATTCTTGTCGCATGTCTTTAAAGTTCTAATTTCGAAAATATTTTTTCATAATCGTAATCTTTTGAATATGCAGTAGCATTTTCCCTAAATTTTCTATTCACAGACGGCTTCATAACTTCTACCAACTTTTTAACAAGGTCACTTCCATCATCTTTTATGATAAACCCACATTTCCTCTTTTCAATCTCCTTCGCATTCCAAGGTAAATCAGTTAAAAGAAGTGGAATACCACAAGCCAAATAAGTTTTTACTTTGCCTGGATCAGCATAATATGTATAAGAATCCTTCATTTTTATATAAGGTGCGACTGCAACCGCCGATTTAGCGACTTCTTTTTCCAGTTTTATGTTGTCTATTCTTCCCAAGAACTGGCAGTAGGTATCTACAGAAAGCATCCTTGATAGTTCGACTAAATCATTTCTATAATTACCGTCACCGATTATTTTGAATTTAAAACCTGGAATTCGTTTTACTATCTTATCTATGTTTTTAATAACCAAATCTACTCCCTGTTTTTTCATTAGATGCCCCATAAATACCAGAGTTTTTTTCTCACATTTTCCATATGGAATCTTTTTGATTCTATTTATCCAAAGTCCATATGGTACAACCCGGTGAAATTTATAATCACTTTTATTTATACCAAGATATTTTTTTCTTCCTTTTAGCATTCGTGGCGATAGATCCCAGACTTCATCAGCATGTTTGTAGGAAAGGGAATTAATTTTATGATAAATGAAGTTCTTCCAACCGCTTTTGAAACGACTAAGTGGGACAAAATCTATACTCCAATAAATAACTTTTTTGCAAACTCCCAAGCTTTTTAATAGTAAACCCCAGAATGTACAAAGGCCGTCTACTCCAATATATAAATCGTACTTACTTTTAGTGGCTATTAACCACTTAAAAGTAAAAAACATTTCCTTAAAATAAACCAGAGGTTCTGGTAGGAAAATATAATCCTTGGTCGATATCTCTTTTTTTCTCTTTCCTTTCAAATATATGTCAAGAACACTTTTACGATCCTTCGCATCAGGAAAACTATGCTTTACATGAAAGATGTTGTACCCCTTTCTTTTTTCCAAAAAGTGCACCAAATCATCATCAGGATGATGGAGATATTTATGAGCAACGATCGCAATATTTTTCATTTTTAAAAATATTTATTTATCCAGTTAGACAAAGAAAGCAAGGCAAATATATTATTATGATAATTTAAATTTGTCGAATAATACTCCGCAATGTATTTGTCTAGCTTCTCATTATCAAATAGTCCTGCCTGTCTAAATTTCTTAGAATTTAGCTGATCCAAAACATAATCCTTTAGGTCAGTTTTCAGCCAACTACCAATAGGAGCGATGAACCCTTGTTTTGACCTGTTTACGATTTTCTCCGGCAGAATTTTCTTTTCCAATAGCATTTTCTTAAAGATATATTTCTTATTAAGCGCATTTATCTTTAAGTTGTCCGGCATCTTCGCTGTTAACTCCATTAGTTGATAATCCAAAAGAGGAGCTCTTACTTCCAAACTTACGCTCATTGAAGCAATATCTACTTTATATAATAAATCTTCGGGGAGATATGAATTGATGTCCATATTCAAAGCATTGTCTAGTTTACTAATCTTAGAGTTATAATCATTTCTACCAATCAGAAAGGTGTCTTTCACTTTTCTGAATGAATCCGACAATATGATTTTCTTGTCATTATTTGAAAAGAATGATCTATAGCTTAGATATTTGTAATAAAATGGTTTATTAAAAGTATTAGAAAAGGTTTTAATTCTTTGTGTTAAGGGTCTCGGAGATAGACTGTAAAGAGAATCTGTCAAAGGATTAACTAGAAAATCCCTCATCCATTTAGGAAAAAACTTATAATATTCTCCAAATTTAACTATGTTATATCTATCGTACCCAGCAAAATTTTCATCTCCACCATCACCGCTTAACGCTACTGTTACTTTTTGTCTGGTAAATCGGGATAAAAATAAAGTTGGCAAAAGAGAGTTATCAGCAAATGGCTCATCATAATAGTCCGCAGTTTTACTAAATTCCTCAAGAAACATTTTAGAATCAACCATTAAGGTCGAATGATCAGTTTTGTATAGCTTGGCTACTTTTTTAGCGTATTCCGATTCATCAAATTGAGAGTTTTTAAATCCAATACTAAATGTCGATATTTTCTTGGCGGAATTTTTCGCCATAAACGCTGTCACAGCACTTGAGTCAACTCCGCCGCTTAGGAAGGCACCTATTGGTACATCTGACACCATTCTGCCTTTAACAGTTTCATTGATCTTTTGTTCTAAAAGATCAATCCACTCATCTTCACTTAGGTTAAGTTTTTCGGAAAAATCTAAACTCCAATATTTATAAACTTTTAGTTTTCCATTTTTGAAAATAAAATAACTCGCAGGAGGGAGTTTATAAATATTCTCAAATCCAGTCTTTGGAGCAGGGACATATTGAAGAGTCAAATAATCGCTAATCGCTTCCATGTCCATTTTTGGTTTTTCTTTGAGAACAGGTAAAATTCCTTTTATCTCTGAAGCAAAAACTAAAGTCTTTTCATCGAAAAAATACTTTAGCGGTTTCTCTCCCAATCTGTCTCTCGCCCCAAAAAGCAGATCTTTTTCCATATCGTAAATTACAAAAGCAAACATTCCATTCAGGCGCTCTAAACACGATACGCCCCATTTTTTATACGCATAAATGATTACTTCAGTATCCGAGTTACTCTTAAATTTAAATTCTTTTTCAAGTTCTCTTCTAACCTCCTTAAAGTTGTATATTTCTCCGTTATAGACAATACAAACACTCTTTTTGTCGTCGAACATTGGCTGATGACCTTTTGGGGTAAGATCAATTACTGCAAGCCTGTTGTTTCCTAAACCAACATTTCCTCTTATAAAAACTCCGTTGTCATCCGGCCCACGATGATTAGTAACCTGGAGCATTTTGGCAATTTTCTCCCTACTGACGTCCCCAACATAACCAACAATTCCACACATTACCTTTCCCCTCTTAAAAAATTAAACAACCAAAATTTTATCTTTGTTGGCACAATAATCATTGCAATTATTCTTCCTAAAATACATAACTTGTCAGTAAAACTGGCAGGGTATCCATATTCCATAATACCCTTAATTCTCGAATAAATCGCATATCGCTCCTGTGACACATCTTTCGAAATCGAGCTTGAACCTCTATGGGTTCTTAGTTTGATCAAAGTCGCATCAACATTTCCAAATTTCACTAGCCGTCCAATCTTAAAATACAACTCACAATCCTGACTTAAAGGAATATTTTCATTATATCCTCCGACTAGCTTCATCATTTCAGTATTCCAAATAGTCGCAGAGTGGGCAAAAGGACTGTAACAAAAAATAATCTTTCTTGCGTTATCGTCACTCAAAGGATATTTCCTTTTATTTATAACTTTCAAATTTTTGTCACATACCTCGATCGATCCACCACTCACGCCAACTTTTGGATGTGATTTCATATATTCATATTGAGTGCGGAGCCTGTTAGGATAACTCCAATCGTCTGCATCCATACGAACAATATAATCACTCTTTGCGACCGATAGACCTTTATTTAAAGACCTCGACGTTCCAACGTTGTGTCTGCTATGTAAAACAATAATTCTTTTATCTTTCTTTTTGTAATCACTTATTAGACTCAAGGAATCATCTACCGAGCCGTCGTCAACGATGATAAATTCAAAATCCCGAAATGTTTGACTCAGAATACTTTCAATAGAAGTACTTAAGTACTTTTGACTATTATAGACCGGCATCAAAACAGAAATCTTTGGCTTTCTCATTAGAGTATTTTATCATGTATAATAGGGCATGCAAAAAAAGAAACTTATATCGATAATCTCGCCCGCCTTTAACGAGGCAAAAAATATTGCGAGGATGGTAAATGAAGTAGATAGCGTTATTTCTTCACTTACGGGATTTTATTACGAATATATTATTGTAGACGATGGAAGCAGTGATGATACCTGGGGGGAAATAACAAAAATAGCGAAAACAAATAAGAACGTCAGGGGTATAAGGTTCACAAGAAACTTCGGGCAGCAAATTGCAATAACCGCTGGAATCGATGCGGCAAAAGGAGACGCCCTTATTTACTGCGACTCGGACTTACAGCATCCCCCAAGCCTGTTTCCAAAACTGGTTGCCGAATGGAAAGGTGGAGCGAAAATAGTTCACACAAAACGCATTGACACCGAGGGCATTTCGCCGTTTAAAAATCTCATGTCTAAAGTTTTCTACTTATCCGCAAATGTGCTCTCCGACACACAAATGGAGGAGGGTATGGCTGACTTTAAATTATTGGATAAAGAAGTGTATTCCAAGCTTAAGTCAATGAAGGAAAAAAACAGATTTTTACGAGGGATGGTTTCTTGGATGGGTTACCCATCTGCTGTTGTTGAATACAAAGCAAGAAAAAGGACGGCTGGTCGCCCGTGGTATAACTTTGCGAGAAACCTTGAATTTGCCAAAACTGGTATACTCTCTTTATCAACCAGGCCTTTAAAATATATTCTTTATTTTGGCCTTTTTCTGATTATTGCTTCGCTTATAAGCTTAGTAACAATTATTGCTATCATACTCTATGAGAGAGACTTAAGGTTCTTCTCTCCAACAATTGTTCTTGTTACATTTAACACACTTCTTATCGGTTTTGTTATCGCATGCACTGGTATAGTGGCAATTTATATCAGCTATCTTTATAAAGAAATAATAAAAAGACCGACTTATCTTATTTCCGAGAAAATTAACTTCAAAAAATAAAGTACAATTACCCCATGCACGTTAAACAGCTTATTTGCGGCTTACCTAAAAAATTAAGGCGTCCTCTATTAAAAATAGTCTCCAATTTAGAGGTTGTGGTGTGGAATATCAGAAACAGGCCGAGTCCGCCGCCACACTATGTAAAAGTTAAAATAATTTCTGACTATGCAAAAAGGTTTCGGACAGAAACACTGATTGAGACCGGAACTTATTTAGGTCAAACTGTTGACGATCTAAAAAGTACCTTCGACATGATTTATTCGGTTGAGCTTGACAAAATACTATATCGAAATGCCAAAAGGATATTCTCCAGAAGGAAAAATATAAAGATTATTCAAGGGAACAGTTCCATTATTCTCCCGAGAATAATTAAACACATCAAAGAATGTTCCTTGTTCTGGCTGGACGCACACTACTCAGGTGGAATTACAACAAGAGGATCAAAGGAAACTCCAATCCTTGACGAGCTACAGGCAGTTGCCAGAAGCAAAGTTAAAGGTCATGTAATTTTAATTGACGACGCCAGAGAATTTACTGGCAAGGGAAACTATCCAACTATCAAAAAAATAAGAACTTTCGTAAATGAAAAATTCCCAAACTACAAAATAAAAATCAGCGATGATATAATTCAAATCTATCCTCATGAAATCAAAATTTTGGAAAGATAAAGTTGTATTAATCGCGTTAATTCTCAACTCCAATTTTGGCAAGTGAAGTTTCCAGTATTGCGGCAAAGTCAGTAGCAAGGGCTAAATTTCTAGCGTTTATTCTCATTTTTTTATATAGATCCTCATTTGACAAAATTTTATCTATCACATTGGCTATTTCTTTTTCATCCAACTTAACAACAATACCAGCTTCTGCCTTTCTTATATCGTCTGCCGTCGAAACTGTGCCTGTTATTATAGTCGGGACTCCGGCAGCCAAGTATTCTCTAGCTTTCATCGAATCCCCATACTTGGTCCAGGAAAAATCCTGCGTGTAAAGCGCAATACCTATTCCGCACTTTCTCATTAAGGTGACTAAATCTTTATGCTGCATTTGTCCTTTGAACTCAATATTATTTTTCAATCCTTTACTCTTGGCAATTTTTTTCAACTCTGCTTCATATGGCCCGCTTCCTGCTATTAGAAGCTTTGCATCTTTTCTCCGTTTAACCACTTTTAAGAAGGCATTAACCGTTGCATCAAAAGTTGGTGAATGAGTAACTCCTGAAATCATTAATATCCAATTCCTATTAACCTCTTTATCGCCCGCTGGTTTAATTTGCTCTACATCAGGTGAGTTAGGAAGTAGAATAATTTTCTCCTTTTTAATGCCTTGCTTTAATCTTTTTTGAACAATCCTGCTTGAGACGTTCCAAACATAATCAGCATTATTAATGGCAAGTCGATCAATTAAGTGATAGATACTATTTAAAAAACTATTCTCAAAGCGCTTATCTGCGTAATCGACTGTATAGAAAATAAGCGACTTGCATCTTCCGAGTTTTTTAAGAATTATCCCCGCAAGTGCGTTGAGCGGATCTATAGCAATAATAATATCAAATCTTTTGCTAAAACCAAACTTAATTGTATTCAGCGTCTCAAGAACTGATTTAATTGGAAGTGGAATTTTAGAATAAAGGGGATAAGAAACGATTAAATGATGTCTTTTTGACTTTTTTAGATAATCAACAATGCTGTGGAGTGGTCCATGAGTTTCTATTCCGTCTCTCATAAAAACATGGCTAACAATTAAGATTTTTTTCATTTTTGCTCTCCAAACCACTCAACCGTTTTTTTTATTCCTTCCTCAAGATTAACTTTAGGCCGCCATAAAAGCTCTGTACTTGCTTTAGTTGTATCAATTTCGATGTTCCCAGACTTTGTCGGATCGTTTGGTTCAATCTCGAGCTCAAATGATTTTTTTGAAAACTTTTTTAAAAGAGTTATTAACTCAGCCAATGATCGATTCTTCCCCCAACCTATGTTATATATTCCTTGAAACCCACTTTTTAGTACTAATATTAAGACATCGACAAAATCTTGAACATACAAAAAATCCCGCAAAATTTTCTCGGGGTCACCATTAACTGTAATCTTTCCTTTTTCCTTTATTGATTTCATCATTGAAGCAACAACTCCATGATCTGATCCAGGACCGTAAACATTAAATGGCCTTAGAATAATATATTGAATACCATTGTCTTCGGACCACTTAATAATTTCAGACTCGCAATCAGCTTTACTTCTAGCATATTCGTTATCCGGACTTAATACATTTTCTTCTTTAAAGGGAATACCTTTTGTTTTTCCATAAACAGCAGCAGAAGAAACAAAGATAATCTTTGTGATTCCCTTTGCTAAATTTAGCAAATTTTTTACTGAAGTAGTATTAAACTTATATACTTCTCCTTCCGGTCCCGTCAAAAGTGATGCTAAATGAATTAAAATATCTGACCCATTTAAAAATTCCTTCAACCCCTCACCTGATATTAAATCCCTCTTAACTACCCTAACTTCATAGCTACCTTTACCAAGGGATTGTATCAGATTTTTACCTATAAACCCTGAAGCTCCGGTCACAGCAATCTTCTCTTTATCGCTCATTAAATCCAATTTTCTGCTCTCAATATTTCTCTCAATTCTTGTTTAGACATGCATCTAGTTGTATTTGAAGCAAAATGGAAAACTTTCATTCGCTTAGCACTTTTGTATTTTTTTTCTATCGCTTCTATTTTTATTTGCGGTAGTATTACATAATAGTCACCAATTTCAACTGTTCTTGCCGACTCTACCTCACTAACAAGAGATTCATGCATTTTCTCTCCAGGTCTTTTACCAATAACTTCCACTTTCCTTTTTGATTTTGGAACAGCTTCGGACATAATTTCTACCAAATCTCCAATTGTATGTGCAGGCATTTTTCTAGTAAACACTTCTCCACCAACACCTTCCTCTAGAGCTGTCAAAACAAGTTCTACAGATTGCTCCAACGTCAATAAGAATCTGGTCATCTTTGGATCTGTTACAGTAAGTGGTTTTCCTTGACCAATTAAAGATTTAAACAATGGAACGACAGAACCTCGTGAACCCAAGACATTGCCATATCTTGTATTCACAAAAATTGTTTGAGTACCATTGTCATATAAATTCGCAGTTGTCATCAGCCTTTCCTGAAGCGCCTTTGCCATACCATAAGCATTAATCGGTTCGAGTGCCTTGTCTGTTGAGAGAGCAACAACTTTTTCAACATTCTGTTCTCGTGCAGCCATTATTATGTTTCTAGCACCAATAACGTTGGTTCTAATACCCTCCCACACGTTATACTCTACTTCGGGGATCCACTTAAGTGCTGCCGCATGAATAATAAAGTCGACGCCTCGAGAAGCCTCATTAATGCTGTCAAAGTCCCGAACATCTCCGAGCATAAACCTGATTCTTGGTTCATTCTTATATGTAAGCCTCATTGCCCCTTGCTTGTCCTCGTCTCTACTGAAAACTATTATCTCCTTTGGGCTATACTTCTGAAGAACCGACTTGACAAAAAGGCTCCCAAACGACCCAGTCCCGCCCGTAACTAATACCCTTTTACTTTTAAGGCTTTTTCCCAACATCTTTAGAGATTTTACATCTAATTTTCTAATTGAACAAGCCGTATAAAAAACCAGTGGCCGCAGCTAACATTTCAAAACCTCTCATTATGATAAGGCCAAGAGTTAACGTAAGATTTTCTAGAAGTCTTCTCCATCCCCTGATAAAGGCGGGTCTGAAAAACAAATTGCCTTGAGAAGAAATCATTTCAGGATGGCGTTTTGCATACCCATGAGCATGACGGCCATAGTAAAATTTCTTTTTTAAAGTTTTAATCAATGAAAGCTTACCTTCATCATGAAGGATATATGAACCAATACGCCCGATTTTTAAACCAAACTTTCGCATTCTTAATGGCAAGTCCCAATCTTCAGGACCGGTTAGTGTAGTGTCATAACCCCCAAACTTCAGAAAAGTTTCCTTATCAAAAAAGCGGGCTGCCTCAATCGTTTCATCTCCAACATAAAAACTTCTTTCAAACGCTTTGACTTTTGCCCAGTAACCTTCTCCTATTGATCTTTCTGGGACAATAAGCGCTTTAAATCCATTTGACTGGGCAATACGCACACAGTCACGAACTACATTTGTGGTAAGAATCATATCCGAATCCAATACTAAAACATATTTTCCAGTCGAGAATTTAACTCCAAAGTTTCTCTGAAGACTCCGTTCTGTGTGTTTGCGAGCAAAAACCTTACTTGTGTACTTCCTGGAAACCGCAACCGTATTGTCGGTTGATCCGTCGTCGACAACCACAGCTTCAAGATTTTCATAACTCTGATTCTTTACCGACTTAAGAAACCTCTCAATCTCTGCTTCACGATTATAAACAGCTACAACCACAGAAACTTTAGGATTTTTGGCTTTCAAGTTCATTAAATGTTATTATACTACGTATAATGTTTTTGCATTATAATATACAGCCATGAAAAAAGTTGACCTCTCTTTTGTAATCCCCGTAAAGAATGAAGAAAAGTCAGTTATCCAACTGGCTTTAGAAATTGCCTTTGTTTGTAAAGAAATACGAAAAAGATATGAAATAATTTTCGTAGATGATGGAAGCACAGATTCCACTTATGCAAATATAAAGAAATTGTCACGAAAGAATAAAAATATTCACTGTTTCAGATTGCGGGGCTGGTTCGGTAAAGCAGTGGGACTTTCAGTAGGCTTTGCAAAAGCAAACGGAAAAATTATCTTTACAATGGATGGGGATCTTCAAGACAATCCTTCCGAAATTCCAAATTTTCTCAAAAAACTAGATGAAGGTTATGATTTGGTATCCGGATGGAAAAAAGTAAGACACGATCCGATAACAAAAACTCTTCCTTCGAGAGTAATTAATTTTACTCTAAGGATTTTAACTGGACTTAATTTACACGATATTAACTGCGGATTTAAAGCGTATAGAGCAGAAGTCGTAAAGGATTTAAATATTTACGGCGACTTATATAGATTCATTCCCGTACTTGCACAAAGAAAAGGATTTAAAATTGGTGAGATTGTCGTCAAACACAGACAAAGAATATTTGGAAAATCCAAATATGGATTTAAAAGATTCATAAGCGGCTTTTTGGACCTGCTTACGGTCTTTTTCTTGGTAAGATACTTAAAAAGACCAGGGCATTTTTTTGGAACTTTCGGGATAATTTTTCTTTCTGCCGGTTTCGTTATAGGTTTATATATAACCTATCTTAGGATAACAACCGGGGGGATTGCCTACAGATATCCACTTCTTTTCTTTGGTGTGCTTCCGCTCTGGCCGCCCCACCGACGCCGGCCCTGC
>ERZ1292625.4388-Hain-H41-01um-R1-4388-length-10596-cov-7_pt1 | contig 10596 bp, 7 predicted proteins | sample MGYA00564400_ERZ1292625 | MGnify/ENA primary metagenome ERZ1292625 (study PRJEB36523, sample SAMEA6512639) | groundwater metagenome | collected 2019-01-08 | study: AquaDiva: Metagenomics assemblies of 32 groundwater samples
ATAGTCCAAACCGGACGCGACATTTACGGCAATTCTTATCCTTTTATTTTTCAGTCGGTTAACGATTTTAAACCCCCTTTTTATACCTATGTAACCGCACTTTCTTATATGCTTTTTGGCTGGAAAGAGGTAACAGTTAGGATACCAGGGGCTTTCTTTGGAACACTCACGGTTTTGGGAGTTTATTTTTTTGTTAAAGAATTTCTTAAAAAGGAGTGGATTGCAATTTTTGCCGCAGCCTTGACTGCAATTTCCCCGTTTGAGATTTTTTACTCCCGGAAAAGTTTTGAAAATCAGACTGGGGTTTTGTTAATGCTTGTTGGATTCACGCTTTTGTCAAAATATAAAGATGCGAAAAACATTAAGTTTTTTTACTGGGGAGCCGTTCTTTTGGGGATTGCTTCCTATATTTATTTTGCCCAGGCAGTTCTTATTCCGATTTTATTAATTGGTTTTTTGGTGATTTTCTATAAGAAGCTGGCGCCGATAAACGTTAAACCGCTTCTTATTTTTCTTGTGATTATTGCCCCGCTTTACTACCTGATTTTCGTAAATCCGGAAACCCGCAACCGCTCCGGTGCAGTTTTTATAACACAAGACGCGAGACTTAAAAATTCCAGCATTGTTTCTGTGATTAGTTATAGTGCAAAAAGATACATTAACCAGTTTAATCCCAAATATTTATTTTTTGACGGATTAAATATGACGGATGGCAAAAGAGATGTCGGGCCGCTTTTTCCTGTCCTTATCCCATTTCTTTTTGGAGGCGCTTATATTCTCTTAAAAGAAAAAGACGGGCGGGGAGAGAATTTTTTTATTTTACTCTGGATTTTAGTCGGCTTTATTCCAAGTGGAGTAACTTTTGAAGATTATAGCCCCCACAGGGCGATCGCCGCCTTTACCATGCTGAATGTAGTTGGTGCAGTTGGGGTATATTTATTTTACAAACGATTTGGGAAAGTTGGATTGGTTATTCTTTTAATGCTCTTCGGAGCCAATTTTGCATTTTTTGCAAAACGGTATGTTGTCAACTTTCCTATTGAAAGAAGCGAAGCTCTCCACTTCCCGTTCCGTGAAATAGCGCAATATGCTTGGGAGAATTATGACAAATACGACACCATAGTTTTCGACCCCAAGTTTGGTGAGTTTTTTCCATGGATAGGGACAGGGGCTCACTATTATTTAGCTTTTTACGGCCACTACCCTCCGGAAAAGATGCAGAAAGAGTTTACAATCGGAGACCAGAAGGTAAGAGAAACTAAGTTTGGTAAATTTTCAATTCGGGCAGTGTATTGGCCAGCCGATATGAATCTTAAGAATACCCTTATTATTGCCAGCCCCTGGAGTTTAGACCCGGATATTCAAAAGAAAGCAAATATTGTTAAAACCTTTTATTTCAAAACAACTGCGCCCGCTTTTTACGCAATCAAATTGTGAAAAAAATCATTCTAATTTTTCTAATAGCCATATCCAATTTTTGGATTTGGAAGATTTTTACCCAATCACCTTTTTTGGCAATTGTTTTGATACTTCTTAGCATATTTTTAATCTTAAGGCTGAAGGTTTTAAGTTTAATACTTCTGGTGTTTTTAAGCGCTTTTCTCTTGAAAAACAGCTTTGATACCAATCTTTTGTATGTTTCTCCACTTGAAAAAGATAAACTGGAAAATAGACATGAATATTACGCTCAAAGTTTGGGCCGGATTTACAAAAACAGAATCAGTATTTATTTACACAAAACCGTGTCTCCGTATGTATCCAGATATGAGAAAAATCTGGCATATAATTTAGATCCGAACCTTTATTTTTTCGCAAGTCATCCAAGAGAGCGATTGGGGATTGATGAATTTGTTAAATTTCCGCTTATTGCGTTGCCGTTTTTCCTAATTGGGCTTGGTGTTTTATTTTCGGGTAAGTATAATTTTTTGCTTATTTACGCAATTGCCTCAGTTTTTGTAAGCGGCTTTCTTTTTCCGGGATATCGGCTTGGGCCGGTACTTATGTTTCCTTTTATGACAGTAACGTTATATTTAGGTTTGTCCCGACTGTTACAAAAATTCTTATGAGAAGCAGATTATTATTTATTTTGCTAATTGTTGCTTTAGCAGCTTTTTTGCGCTTTTGGCAGTTGGGTAGTATTCCGCCCGGACTTAATATTGATGAAGTTTCGGAGGGCTATAATGCTTATTCCTTACTTAAAACCGGAAAAGACCGGTACGGCATGGTTGCTCCTGTAATTTTCAAATCTTTCGGTTCTTATCAGCCGCCAGTCTATACCTATCTAACCATATTACCTGTATTACTTTTTGGTCCGACCATTTTTGCAGTAAAGCTAGTCACCGCAGTTTCGGGAATTGTTGTTGTTATTTTCACCTACTTAATAATAAAAGAATTTCTGATAACTAAAAAAGACTATTTGGCGTATATTGCAAGTTTAGTAATTGCCGTCTCTCCTTGGGCAATTTTCTTTAGTAGAATGGCAACAGAAGCAAGCCCCGCACTTGCTTTATTCATAATCGGATTTTATTTGAGTCTCAAAGCAATTTCAAAGCCTTACTGTTTTCCGTTGGCAGCTTTTTTCTTTGGGCTTGCCACCCACGCTTATTATTCGGAAAGAATCATAAGTTTATTGTTTTTAGCTTCTTTTGTTTTTATTTTTCGTAAAAAACTTTTGGAAAATAAAAAATGGCTATTTGCGGGGTTGGTAATTTATGGTCTGACTCAAATGCCCCACTTGGCAATTCTTAAAAGTGGAGCCTTTAGCAGAAGACTTAGTCAGGTTACTTATTTTGGTAAAGTTGCCTCTCCTTTGCGTGAATTTGCCAGCCAGTATATTGCCTATTTTTCACCTCGCAATTTGTTTTTTGATCCGGATGACCAGGGAGCAAGGTCGATGCCGGATCTGAGTGTTTTTTATAATTGGATGGTCATTCCTTATTTTTTGGGATTTGCCTACTTAATTAGGAAAAGCAAGGATTATCTTGCTAAAAATTTACTGCTTTTAGCTTTCATTGCGCCAATTCCGGCGGCACTTACAACAGACCCTTTTTATACGCTAAGGGTTTTTATACTTCTTTGGGTTATTTCCATTATGATTTCAATAGGACTTTGGCAAATTTTAAACAGAATAAAACAAAAATCTCTAGCTTTAGTTATTTTGTCGGCTTTAGTGGCTTTTTCTTTAGCAGACTTTTACATACACTATTTCGTTTTATATAAATCTGAACGGTCGGAAACGGTACAGTTTTCTAACCTTGAACTAGTAAAAATTACCCAAAGTAAACAGAATAAAAAGTTTGTCGTTGACCTTTCGCGCGATATATCAATTGGTGTAAGGTTTGCATTTTTCAGGCAATATAGTCCATATTTATTTCAAAGAGACATCGGTGCGCCTTTTTTGACTAGCTATTACACTTCAACCGACCACGAAACGGCATACACTATCGAAAACGTAGAGATTAGACCCATCAATTGGCAATCAGATGTCTATAGCGACTTAATTCTTGTCGGCGATACGCTTGCGATTTCTCAAGAGCAGGTTAACGAGCATAAGTTAAAATTGGAGTTTGAAATTAAGGATTTAGACGGCGAGCTTTCCCTAATTGGTTATTCGACGAATCCGTCCCAAAAGTGTTTGTCGGAACCGGTTAAGAATATACTGTGCAAAAAATGAAATATAAAATTTTGCTTTTAGCGATAGTTGTTTTGGCTTTTATCTTAAGAATTTGGCAAATATCAAAAGTTCCTCCAAGTTTGAGTAATGACGAGATATCAGTTGCCTATGATGCCTATTCTATCATCGAGACGGGTAAAGATGCTTCAGGCGCTTTTCTGCCCTTGAGTTTCAAATCCTTGGGAGACTACAAAGCGCCACTTTACATCTATGTGGCCAGCCCTTTTATAAAGATTCTGGGTAATACTGAGCTGGCAGTGCGGTTGCCCTCGGTAATCTTTGGAACTTTAACAATCTTGGTCTTATACCTATTGGTTTTAGAGGTGAGTAGGAGTAATAATTTAGCTCTTTTATCCTCTTTTCTCTTAACGATTACTCCTTGGCATGTTTATGCCTCGAGAATTGCGTCGGATTCAAACTTGGCCTTATTTTTTGTCGTCCTGGGGGCATATTTCTTCTTCGCTTCGTTTCACAAAAAGAATTTACTTTTCTTTTCTGCGCTTGCATTCGCCTTGTCTATTTACTCCTACCATACGGAAAAGATCTTCATCCCACTTTTAATGCTGGTCTTGAGTTTTGCATACAGGAGGAGTCTGGATAGAAAGAAAATTATTTCTTTTTGGTCTGTTTTTGGCGTGGCGGTTTTGCCTCTTATCTTTAATATCCTCTTTGCAGGAGGCGGGACCAGAGCCACCACTGAAATTATCCTCAATGATCTTTTTTTGAGAAACAGGCTTTATGGGGTGGCGAATCCAGTAACTGCAATCTTTATTTTTGTGTCCTTTTGGATAGATAAATATTTGAGATATATAGACCCACGGTTTATTTTTGTCAGCGGTCTTCCTATTGCGCCCACCTATTCTTCTCCAGAATTCGGACTTATGAATTTAGTTAGCCTTCCAATTTTTTTCCTGGGAATTTTGGAATTAATCAAAAGTAAAAGCAAGGGAGAAGGGAATCCGTGGTTTTACTGGTTGGGTATAGGAGCTCTTGTTCCGTCATTAACTTTAGGCGAAACAAATTATATAAGATATCTTGTAGCTGTGATTCCATTAGTTGTAATTGTTGCCTATGGATTTATTTGGATAAAGTCCAAGGTAAAAAATATTTTTTATATTCTTTCTTTGATTTTAATTACAGTTAACTTCGTTTTTTTCTACAAATACTATCTTAAGTTATTTCCTTTTCACTTTTCGGAAAATTGGCAGTACGGATATAAACAAGTTGCAGAGTATATAAACAAGGAAGGTTCAAAATATCGAAAGATAATAATTGATCCCAGATTTGGGGTTGCCAATAACAATTTTTCCGGTGTTCCGACTCTTTATTTACTTTATTTTAACAAGTTGGATCCGCAAACCTTTCTAGATACCAAAAAAGTCGGCAATGAAGAACTTGAATTTATGGGTAAATATTATGTAAGAAATGTAGATTGGACAAAGGAGACTATTGAAAAAGGTTCGTTGTACGTAGTTTCGGTGCACAGCAACCCCTTGCTTACGCAAAAAGAAAAACTTAAGGAAGTTTATGGTATTAATATATTAGACGGTACAAAAGCGTTTAAATTTTATGCAAGTTATTGAAAGACTATGAAGAAAAATCCAAAAGTTGTGATTGTGATGCCGGCATATAATGCCGAACGGACCGTACGGGATACCTACTATGAAATTCCCGAATATTTAAGAAAACACATAATTTTAGTCGATGATAGGTCGAAAGATAAAACCGTGGAAATGGCCAAAAAGTTGGGTATTAAGGTTTTTGAACACTCAAACAATTTAGGTTATGGAGGAAACCAAAAAACCTGCTATTGGGAAGCATTAAAATTACACCCCGATGTTGTGGTTATGCTTCACCCTGACTACCAATATGATGCAACAAGAATAGAGGATTTGATTAAACCCATTCTTGAGGGGAGGTATGATTTTATGTTCGGTAGCCGTATTTCAAACAAAAGAGGGGCGCTTGAGGGAGGGATGCCACCTATTAAATATTATGTCAACAGAATTGTCTGTTTAATTCAAAATATTGCCTTGGGCGTTAACTTCAGCGAACATTTTTCGGGATTTAGAGCATACTCGGCCAAACTTTTGAAAACTGTTCCGTTTCAAAGATTTTCAAATGACTTTGTTTTTGACCAAGAAATGACTATTTCTTCTTTAAGTCATGGATTTAAAATTGGAGAGATAGCCATACCTACGCGATATCATGAAAAAGCCTCATCAATTGCATTTTTGAAAGGAACCAAATTTATTCTAGAGGGATTTATGGTTATTGTCAGATTATATCTCCACAACTTAGGGTTATTGAAAGATAAGAAGTTCAAATGAACGACCCAGTAGAGGCTGCAAAAATAGCAGAAAGAACGGGATATCTTATTCGCGAGTTTGGGACATTGCGCGGGTTTTATACTTTTAACAAAGTCTGGTTGGTGGTAAATAGATTAACGGCAAATATTGCAGAGGCTCTTGACGTAGCCTTTTACTTACTAATTTTAGTCGGTGTTTTCTATGGAGTTTACAAACTTGTAAAACGATTGATATGAAGTTAAGAAACTTACTACTGATATTTATAATTGGCCTTGCTTTTTTTCTTCGATTTTACAAATTGGGAGAAGTTCCAATGGGGATACATCGCGACGAAGAATCCCACGGATACAATGCCTATTCTTTACGATTGACCGGAAAAGATAGATATGGCGAGCCCTCTCCCATTCTTTTTCGGTCTTTTGGGTCCTATCAACCCCCGCTTTATACTTACCTTGCAATACTTCCGGTTTGGTTTTTTGGAAATACTATTTTTGGAGTAAGATTTCTATCCGCACTTATGGGAGTTTTGTTGGTTGTTTTAACCTACTTTTTTTCTTTACATGTATTTCAGGATAAGAAAAACAAATACAAATTTTCGGCAATTGCTTCCTTGGTTATAGCTGTCTCTCCCTGGTCAATTTTTTTTAGCCGATTAGTTGCTGAAGGTAACTTGGGCGTTACCGTTTTTATTTTTAGCATTTTTCTTTTCGTTCTTTCACTCAAGAACGTAAAAATTTTTCCAATAGCAACTTTAGTTTTGGCGCTTTCTACGCATGCGTACTACAGCGAACGCGTGATAAGTATTTTATTTCTGCCAGCGTTTTTATTTTTATATAAAGACTATTTCAGGACAAATTTGAAATGGTTAACTTTTGGACTTGTTGCTTTTGTTTTGGTTATGGTTCCTCACTTATTTATTCTTCAATCAGGAGCATTAACCAGAAGACTGGTCGAGGTGGGATATATTGGAAACAAATCTCCAATTTTCGAATTTATTAAAAGATATTTGATTTATTTTTCACCCCGAAATCTTTTTTTTGACACCGGGGCAAGTTTAGGACGAATCTCTCCTGAACTTGGAGTTTTCTATTCCATATTCATAATTCCATTTTTCTTTGGATTAAAAAATGCCAGAAAACTAATTCAGCCCAAATTCTTAAAACTTTTTATACTGCTTTTGGTTGTGACGCCCGTGTCAGCCGCGCTAACAGGAGATAGTTTTTACCCCTTGAGGGTGCTTGACCTTATGTGGTTTTTTAGTTTTATTATTTCTCTCGGAATTTTTAGCATTTGGCAGTTCCATCTTCTTGGCAAGATAGGCTTAGTGGTTTTGACATCCACAGTAGCTTTTTGCCTATTTTGGTTTTACATTTCTTATTTTGTCTTTTTTAAATACGAAAGGGCTAAGGATTACGGTTATGTCTATATTTCGCTTATGGATAAACTGAATAAATATTCAGATTATCGGGTAATAGTTGATTCTGCTAGTGATCCGGGAGCAGGCCTAAGATACGCTTATCTTACAGGATTTGACCCAACACGTCTTCAAAAACTTCTATCATTCCAACTTAAGAGCCCATACTATTCGAGAGATGTAGCTTTGAATGAGGATTACATTTTAGATAATATTGAATTTCGAGCAATTGAATGGAGAAGAGTTGTATGCGAAGATAAAGTATTATTAGTAGGCGACAGACTTGCTATATCCGAAGGACAAATTAAAGAGCACAAGCTTAAATACGAGTTTGAAGTTGAGGATGTCTCAGGGTATGGCAATGGACTTTTTGCTTATAGTACAAATCCTAAAGAAAAATGTGGAAGAAGATAATTCTAGTCTTTGTTGCTATCCTTGCATTTACACTGCGGTTTTACAAAGTTGCCCAAATTCCGCCTTCTCTTAACTGGGATGAAACCTCGATTGCCTATAATGCTTATTCGATTTTGAAAACCGGGCGGGATGAATGGGGAAAGTTTTTACCAATTCATTTCAAGGCTTATGGAGAATATAAACTCCCAGCTCAAGTATATGCCTCGATTCCGGGAATCGCTATTTTTGGACTGAACGAACTAGGGGTGAGAATAACTCCAGTAATTTACGGTACTCTAACCGTCTTTTTTCTTTTTTTGCTTGCAAAAGAGTTATCTGAAAATTCGTACATAGGCCTAATTTCTGCATTTCTTCTGGCTATTTCCCCCTGGCATATACATTTAACCCGCGCCTCTTTTGAATCCTCCTTCTCGGTAATGTGGGTGGTTTTAGGGATATGGCTTTTAATAAAAGGTTTTAAAAAACCCAAGTGGTGGATTTTATCTATGGTCCCTTTTGCCATATCGGTCTATACCTACAATAGCGCCAGGATTTTTACGCCCTTATTTCTTTTGGTGATAGCATTTATTTTCAGAAAAAAGTTTTGGGCGAATAAAAAAATAGCCGTTTTATCTGCAATCTTATTTTTTGTGTTAATGCTACCTTTGGTGCCATTTATCTTAAGCGGGGAGGCCAGAGCCCGTTATAAACTGGTAAGTATATCCGATGACCCCGGACTAATTCCCAGAATTAGCGAAAACAGAAACTTATCCAAACTTCCTTCACCATTACCTCGACTAATTCATAATAGAGTCACCTATATAAGCTATTATTTTGTCAGAAATTATTTGGCCCATTTTACGCCCGACTTCCTTTTTATAAACGGTGCAGGCCATAAACAGCACCACGTTCAAGGAATTGGTGAGCTTTATGCCATACAGGCTCCATTTTGGCTGGCGGGGTGGTATTTTCTTTTCAAGAAAAGATACAAATATAGGTGGTTGGTCTTGGCTTGGGTTTTAATTACTTTTATTCCGGTGTCTGCAACAGGCGACTCAATTCCAAATGCCCTTCGAACAATTATAGCCGCCCCCGCCTATCAGCTAATTACGGCTTTGGGAGCTTACGAAATTTGGGTTTCATTAAGCGGTAAAAAGGTTGTCAGGATGGGTTTTTTAATAACCGTTCTCTTAATTTTAGCGATAAACTTTTCGACGTACCTAAAAAACTATTATCAGAATTATCCTTATCTTTATTCTTACGATTGGCAATATGGCTATAAACAAGTTGTTGGCTATATTAAGGACCATTACAGCCAGTATGATTTAATAGTTTTCAGCCGGCATTATGGGGAACCGCATATGTTTACTTTGTTCTTTTTGGGTTGGGACCCGGCTAAATTCCAGAATGATCCAAACCTGATACGATTTGAAACCTACGATTGGGTAAGGGTCTTAAAATTCGATAAGTTCTATTTCCCCGATTTGGGTGATGCCGGTACAACCTTTTTGGATATAAGTAAGATATATTCCGGAAAGAAAGTGCTTTTTATAGGCAAGGGCGGAGATTTTCCCAATAGAGTGTCCAAGCTTTTAGAAGTAGATTTCCTGAACGGAGACAGGGCATTTGAAATTGTTGAAACAAGGTGAAAAATTATTTTTTGTTAGGTCTGGTTGTTTTACTTTTCCTTGCCGCAAGGATTTATAAAATTACAGAAATCCCGCAATCGCTTTATTGGGATGAAGCTTCAATTGGCTACAACGCCTACGCGGTAGCCACCGATTTGAAAGACGAATGGGGAGAATTCTTACCGCTTCACTTTAGGGCTTTCGGAGAGTTTAAGTTGCCGGTTTACGTATATAGTGTGGCAATATTAACCAAAATATTTGGTTTGGGACCCTTGGCTGTTCGTTTGCCTGCAGTTTTTTATGGCCTGGGAGTAGTTATTGTGACTTATTTATTGGTCGTTAAAATTACACAAGATAAAAAGATTGGTCTGACATCGGCCTTTGTTTTATCGGTTTCTCCTTGGATGTTTATTTTCTCCCGAACCGGATATGAAGCTATGGCCGGACTTTTCTTTTTCATGCTCTTTATCTATTTTTTATTTTTTTATTTAGAGAGAAGAGTTTTTGTACTTCCGGCGGCATTCTCGGCAATTTTAGCTTTTTATAGCTATAACTCCTTTAGAATTCTGACCCCAATTTTTATTTTAGTTTTTATTGCTTATTTAATTCTGAACAGGAAAATTAAATTTGATAAAAAAATCTATATGGAGATTATTGCACTAGCAGTTTTTACCCTAAGTCTTTTTCCGACCGTAAAATTATTTTATTTAGATAACGGAGCAGCGCGTTTCGCCACGGTTGGAGTTTCCAATCCAAGATTGTTAATCAGTAATTATTTTTCTCACTTCAACTTTAACTTTCTATTTTCGGAAGGAGATATAAACAATCGTCACCAACAACCCGGTTGGGGACAACTTTATTTGATTGAACTACCTCTATTTTTATTAGGAATTTGGAGAATTTTGAAAAACAAATTCAAATTTGGTTGGCTTTTTCTTTTGTTTTTGATTTTTGCACCCATTCCTGCAAGTATTGGCAAGGAGTCACCGCATGCATTAAGGGCAATACTTTTGGCGCCAACCTTTGCGGCAGTTTCGGCGATTGGACTTTGGGGTTTGTCTGATAATTTTAAGAAATACCGGGGGTTTATAATAGCGACAGGTATTTTAATTTATTTTCTCTCCTTTGAATTATATTGCCAGGATTTCTTATTAAAATATAATGTGGCTACCTCCAGTG
>ERZ1292625.4390-Hain-H41-01um-R1-4390-length-10594-cov-3_pt1 | contig 10594 bp, 6 predicted proteins | sample MGYA00564400_ERZ1292625 | MGnify/ENA primary metagenome ERZ1292625 (study PRJEB36523, sample SAMEA6512639) | groundwater metagenome | collected 2019-01-08 | study: AquaDiva: Metagenomics assemblies of 32 groundwater samples
GGCAAAGGATGGGGATGACGGCTGGCAGTTCAGGAAGAGATTTCTGGTGAAGACCGTCCTGTCGAGAAGGCCCGATATCATTGGCTTCCAGGAAGTATGGGAAGATCAGTTCGCGTTCCTGAGGAAGCAGCTGAAAGGATACGATCATTACGGTTTATTCATGCTCCCCGGTGCAGCACGGAAAGACCCGCTCAATGTGATATTCTACAAGCGGGCGGGATTCGAATTGTTGAACGCATCAGCTTTTTATTTATCGGAAACGCCGCATATTCCGGCATCAAGGTCATGGGATAACAGTGAATATAATCCCCGCCACGCCAATTGGGTGCTTCTAAAGGAACGGTCGAGCGGGCGCGAATTCCGATTCATGAACACGCATCTTGACCATGAGGGGCAGATCGCCAGGGAGAACCAGGCGCGCATCGTTTGCGAGAACGCGAACGCATACCCGCAGGAATTCCCGCAGATACTTACCGGCGATATGAACTGCGATGCGAGTAATGCGGCGATGAAAATATATTTCAGCAATGACTGGGTCGATACGTATGAGGCGGTTCACGGCACCCCCATGCCCGGGTATACGTTCCATGCGTTCAAAGGCAGCGGGTATGAGCATAGGGATAGAACGGACAAGGACTACATCGATAAGATGGACTGGATACTGGTCAAGGGCGCGGTGAACATTTCGGGTGCCTTGATCGTTACCGATTCCAGGGACGGCAGATACTCCAGCGATCATTACTTCATAATCGCTGATGTTGGCGTCGTGCCCGCATGAGTACATCGAGCGCTCATACCGGTGCAATAGCTGCCTGAATCACCGTTTCAGGATACATTTTCCCCTTACCGGGATATTGCATTGGAACGGTATTGGTAGTATGGTAGTATGGTAGTATGGTAGTATGGTAGTATGGCGAAATAGATCGCGAGGTGATCATATGCATGCCCGGATAAAGCTTTCAGCGGTCATTTCGATGCTGATGATCGCTTCGGTTGAGGCGGCATCCGCCATCAACGGTGCTTTCATGATCGAGCAGAACGGTTCCATACAGGACTGGACATCGGTCGGTCACTGGATGATGAAGGTCGGGAAAGGCGATGCCGGCGGTATTGCGATAACTGTGACGAAGGCAGCGGCGAAATTCAATGAAATAGGATTTCAATCGGTGAAAGTACCGCTTTCGAAGGGATCGTATAAATTCACGGTAATTGTCGGCGGCGATGACGGCGCGAGGATATTCATCGGTGCGCGTACATCGCTTCCCTCCCCCAACGATGTTCCCGGCAGGGATATATGGGAAACGCTCCGCGGCAAGGAAAAGACCGTTACCGCGATATTCACGATAGCGGAGGATACGGCGACACGCATCATCATAGGCATCGGACTGGGAGAGAACGTGGATAAAACGATAACGATACGTGAATTGTCCCTCGAGCCGACATCCGAGAAAGTATCGATCGAACAGAAGCGAATCGGTGCCGGTACCGAATATGACGGCATCATACTCCCGAAGGAGTCGGAGCTCGTCGACACGAATACGCTTTCGACCGCTGTCGTTGTGAACGAGAACAGCATCATCCGCCCCGTTACACCGCACCTGTTCGGGTACAATCACGACGGTCCCTCATCGACACGTGTGTTCTTCAAGGATAATGCCATACACGGCGAATTTGTGGAGCAGGTGAAAGGGAAGAACATACCGATGCCGCTCAACCGGATACAGGTGTTCGGGTATTTCGAGACGACGCGTTGGAAAAAGTGTCTCGGCCCGTTCGAAGACAGGCAGGTGGCGCAGTGGTATGGCTGGGACAAGGGCTCAAAAAAACCATATGGCCCTGTTGAAGCGGTCGATCTGTGCCAGCGCTTCGATCCGAAGGCGCAGTTCACCTGGGTAGTCAATCCCTGGGATGATCCCCCGGACAGCGCCGATCTCGTTGAATTCCTGACCGGCAGCGGAGAGAAGCCGCGCAACAGCGAGAACTGGGCAAAAAAAAGAATCGAGCTTGGTCTGCCGAAGCCGGTGCCGATAGTGCTTTATGAGATAGGCAATGAAGTCGAGTGGAGTAATCCCCCGAAGCGCATGAGCGTAACGGAATATATTGAGCGGGGCAAAAAGCATATCGATGCGATACGCAGCGTCGACCCGAAGGCGAAGATAGCGATGCACGCGGCCACTGCGCCATGGGGATATCAGCAGCGTTTCAAGGAAGATTGGCGTGATTGGCATAAGGCGATATTGAAAGAACTCGGCCATGAGATAGAGTATATCTCCATCCACCCGTATTACAGCGGCTTACCGGTCTCGTATATCGAAGAATTCCTCGATACGCTTCGCGACGACATTGCGGCAAGTAAGGGCGCGGGACGCGTGTCGATATTCATTTCCGAGCATGCGACATGGCCGAAGGACATCAGCAAGAACGATACGTGGTATGCCGTGAATACGCTCACATCGATGCTCTCCGTATCGCATTTCCTGAGCAGGATGCTTCAACGCCCCGAGGTCACCGCGGCGACGTATCATTGTTTCACACACGGCGGCGGGCTCTGGGGGCTCATCGATATCGGCAAGGAGACGCAGAACCGTTTCACAACGGCGGCAGCCGATCTCTTTTCCATGTTCAGGGATAATCTCGGGAGTGTCGTCGTAAAGACCGAAACGAGCGGGGACAAGATACCCATGCCCGGGACAGGCGAGAAGACATGGTTCGTCGCCACCGCAATGACGACGAAGGACGGGCTCAGCATGTTCCTCGTCAACCGCGAGCCCTCGGCGTCGCGTGCCATCGATCTTACGTTCAGCGGGCAATACAATCTGGTAAAGGAAACGGTGTTCACCGCGACATCGATGCGTTCACATAATACGGAGTTTATTACCAATAATTTTGTTACCGTTAAGCAGACCTCAGTGAACGATTTCAAGTCATATCTCATGCCGCCGAAAAGCGCGGTATTCCTTACGCTGAAACGAAAATAATATAGAAGAACAGCGGGTTGCAACCCGCTGTTGGGTGATCTGTGATGGTATTCTGATGCTTGACAAAGCTGGTAGTTCTGTATTATATTAAATGCAATAGTGCATTTAATATGACTATAAAAATATCGAAAAAAAGCCGAATTTCAGTGACACAGCAGATGCGCAGCCAGATACTTGCGCATATGAATGCCAATGCTCTGAAAGAGAACGACCGCCTTCCGTCGGAACGCGAGATCGCCCGCATGACCGGTGTGAATGTCAATACCGTCGGTAAGGTATATCGGCAGCTTGTGGACGAGGGATATCTCTCCCGAGATGTCGGGAGGGGCACCTTCGTCACTTCGGGGCTGACGAAGGGGAAATTCCTCATCCTCGTGTATCAGAGGCATCTGCAGCCCGGCGCGCTCTTCAATCGGCAGCTTTTTGACTCGACGGAAGATATTCTCAGGGAAAAAGGATATGCCATCGAGATAATCGAGGTGCCGTATCGGAACGATGCCTGGCTCGACAGTAATCGCGCACTGTATAATCGCCTTGCCGGCGGAGTCTATGCCGGGGTTTTTACGGGCGGCATTGCGCTGACCGCGTTGTATTCCGATATGCTCCGAGAGTGCCGTATCCCCGTGCTTTCCGTCGGCTATCCCCCGGTGAATGGGTGCAATGATTTCTTCTACACCGACTACGAGGATCTTTACCGCAAGGCATGTGCTCTGCTCAGAGAACGCCAAAGCCGCGCACCGGTGTTCATCTGCGGTGAGACCGAGATAGTCCGGGACGGGAAATTTTTACCAGCTGACACCGAACTCCTTTCACTCTGCAGCAAAGCCGGCGTACCGTATCTCCCTGAACGGCATATCCGTCTGCCGTGGTCGAAGATGAATGAAAGCGGTTTTGAAGAGATACGCTCTTTCCTTGCCGGGCGCGAATTCGATGCCGTTGTGTGCGACAATGATATATATTCTGAGATAACGCAGCTCGCATTATTCGCCCTGCAGATCGATATGAAAGAGCGTATCATGGTTGCGCATGCGAACCGAGGGCTTGACCGGCTTATCGTCGTGCCCGTGAAGAAGATCTATTTCGATACCCGTGCATTCGCCGAACGTCTTTCGGCGAGGATGACGGAGCTTGCGGACAGCTATGAGGGACCGCAGAACGTTCCCGTTACGATACGTTTTGAGGACTAGGAGAAGATAATGATGCGACTCATGCCAATAGGTGTGCTGCTGCTTACGCTCAATTGTTACGCCGACGGCGTGACACGGTATCTCCCGTTCGACCCGGTACCGATAAAAGCATCGCAGAAAAAGGTATTTGCGCACTATCACATCTTCCCGAAGAACATGGGAGGAAGCACACGCCCCATCGAGAATGATTACTATTCGGCGGGTTGGCTCGACAGCAACGGCGAGAATAATAAGCATATGACGCAGGGCGGGTATCTCCGCGACCGGCCGCTTTCGCTTCCGCCGAACCCATCGATGAGCGACGAGGAGTTCGCACGCGCATGCGCCGACGCGGACGTGCGCGACGCCATCAATGCGGGGCTCGACGGCTTTATCATCAATTTTACATCTTCTTCGACGAACGATAATTGGTGGAAAGGAACGTATAGCCACGTGTGGAATGCGGCACGGCGTATCGGGCCTGATTTCAAGCTCATGCTCATGCCGGATTGCAACATAGGATTCAAGTCCGGCGATGTGAATCTGTTCGTCGATCTTGTCGATCGGTTCAGGGATGATGCGAACGTGTTCCGACACGACGGGAAGATAGTCCTTGCGCCGTACTTTGGCGAACGATTTACGCCGGAGAAGTGGAAGGATATTCTGGCCGCGCTTGAAGCGAACGGGACACCGGTATTCCTTGTGCCCTGCGTGCAGGGATACTTTCGCCTCGCGGCAGCATACGCTTCGGTCGCGCCGGGATTTTCTGAATGGTCAGCGATCTGCGATACCATCGGTAATGCCACAAAGGAAGCGGCGGGAGGCGCCGCGAAACTTGTACATGATGCGGGCTTTTCTATATGGATGCAGCCGGTACGTCCGCAGGATTTCCGTCCGCACGGCGGCACGGTGAACGAAGCGGGGAATACGACGCTGCTACGCGAATCGTGGATGCGCGCTATCGAGAACGGCACCGATTGGGTACAGATTGTCACCTGGAGCGATCATTACGAATCGTCGGCGATACGGCCGACCATGGGGGCGCAGTACCTCTTCGCCGATCTTTCCGCGTACTTCGCATCGTACTTCCGGAACGGGACACCGCCGCCGGTCTCCCGAGACGCGCTTTTTTACTGTTATCGGCAGCATTCATCGAAGGCTCTGGCCGATACAGCACGTCAGACAAAGGGGCTGCCGATAAAATTCCGCGGAAGCCAGCCTGTCGATGAGATCGAAGTGGTCGGCTTTCTTGCCGCTCCGGCAGCGATCGGGATATCATGCGCCGGTGTTTCCAAGACCCGTGATGCTCCGGCCGGGATGAGCGTATTCACCGTGCCATTCACTGAAGGGCGTCCGGAGTTTTTCATCACCCGCGCGGGGAAAGAGATAGTACGTACTCGAGGGCGTTTTACGATGAGCGACGCCATGGTCTTCAGTGACTTCATGTATTTCGGCGGATCGAGCCTGCGCGAGCGTAATTATGCAGCGGATCCGGCGTTCATATTGGACGGATGTGTGCTCGAGCTTTCCTGCAATGAAGTGTGGGGCCCTCTGGTGTACGATTCATCGGGATACGGACATCATGCGACGGCGTATGAGACGACGAATGAGAATGAGATCACAACGCTTCCGCATGCGTACGGCAAGGATGCGAACGCGGTCTTTTTTTTCGCACCGGGCACGCCGGGACGCCGCGAAAAGCACTTGTCGATTCCGATGGTCGCGGTATTATCGCCGGCACAGATGACCGTCTGCGCATGGGTCAAACCCGCAAACGAAGCGAACGGCTATATCATCGATGCCCGTGATGGGAGTGCGGGTTTTGCGTTCGGTTTCAGCGCGCCCGGGAAGATCGGATTCACCGCAGGGGCGTTATCGGCTGCTGCAGAGGTCGCCGTTGATACGAATGCGTGGATGCATATCGCCGCGGTGTGTGATGCAGCATCAGCAGCGATTTATATCAACGGCGCCAAAACAGCTTCGGCGAAGGGCGGCGCGGTCGCAGTGCGGACCGGCGGGAGCATGACGATCGCGAAAGGATATTACGGCGGCATCGATGAGTTCATGCTGTTCGACCGAGCATTGCCGGAAAGATCTATCGCAGCGATAGCGGCGGGAAATGCCGTTGTGCATGTGGAGAAGTGAGGTTGCCATGAACATACGAACGTTTTTTTTCTGTTCCGCCATCACAGCGAGTGTGGTTTTTGCCGCTCCCGGTCCGGTACGATGGGAGAGTGCCGATAAAAAAGGGGCGCCGATCGCGTTCGAGAAGATAGACACTGCGTCGCTTGCGCTCCCGAGCGAAGCGTTCGATACGCCGCGTGTCGTTCTCGGCGATGACGGCGCTTTCGCCGTTGCGGCATGTCCGGGCGAAAGTTATCGCGGTGTCGTCTGCTCCGCAGGAAAACTTGCAGAGGGCGAGGAATTCATCCTGCCGATACGACGCATCGAGGCGAAGGCGACCGGATGGGTGAGCATAACCGTTGTTCTTGTGAACGCGAAAAAGCAGTCCATAGGGTTCAATCTCGCTCCGAATCTCGGCTTTATCTCGTCATGGACGCCCGCGTTCAGGAATCTCACCGGTACGTTCAAATTCGATGCCGGCGTTATGTTGAAATTGCGGCGAACATCGAATACGATCGCGTTCTTTAAGAATAACGAACCGTTCTTTCAGACGAACAATGACGCGGGATCCGTATTTGACACGGTACAGGTGACCGTCAGTATGCAGAAAAACGATTCCGCCGTACTTATCGAAGCGGCCCCTGCGGAAATACGTGCGCTGCCCGCACCGGTCAGGGAGTGGATGCCGAATTATTATGATCCGTCACAGGCGAAGTACTGGCCGTTCATCATGCCGTCGAAAGAGACGCTTCGTGCTTCGAAGCGGAAATTATTTGCCGGGTACCATTCGCCGTTCCCGGTCTCGATAAATAACAAACCGGAGGAACACGAATACTATGTGCGGCCGTGGGCCGATCCGTTCGCGAAGGAAGGACCGAAATCGCATGCCGCGTACGGCGGATATCTCCGCGAGAAGCCGTACTATCGCCTGCCGAAGGAAGGCAGTTGGAAAGTGAGCGATTACGAGGATGAGATACGGCTTGCCATGGCCGCCGGTATCGATGGGTTCATCTACAATATCGTGAGCACATCGGGCAATTATTGGGACATGCTCCTTGCGGTATTCGAAGCGGCGAAGAACGTAAGTCCCGATTTCAAGATCGTCATCATGCCCGACTGCGCCTGCGAGTTCAAGAACAAGGATATCGCGACCATGGTAAAAGTGGTCGGTGCGTTCAGGGACCATCCGAATGTGATGCGCCATAACGGGAAGATAGTGCTCGCGCCGTGGGGTGCGCAGCGGCTTACGCCGGAGTATTGGGCTGATGTGCTCAAAGCGCTTGATGCCGCTGGCACACCGGTATCGTTCATGCCGTGTACGCACGGGTTCTGGGGCGATTCGAAGTACGCGGCGTTCACCGGCGACGGCACGTATCTCGATGCGGTAAAGCATCTGTGCGAAGGGCTCATGGATTCGGCGGTATGCTGCAGCCTCACACAGTCGCTCGGTAACCGCGAAGTGCCGAAGCAGGTCCATGACGCGAACATTCCTGTATGGGTACAGACCGTCCGCGCACAGGATCCGCGGGCGCATGCCGCTGTCACTTGGGAAGCGAACAACAGCGCGCTCTATCGAGAGACATGGGATATTGCCATCAAAGAGGGCGGTCCGAATGACTGGGTGCAGATATTCTGCTGGAACGATCAGCAGGAAAGCCATACGCGGCCGTGTACCGGAACGCAGTACGCATGGTATGATCTCGGTGCGTTCTACGGCGCCTGGTTTAAGACGGGGAGTATGCCGCGGATTACGAACGATGCCTTCTATTACACGCATCGACTTCATCGGAACAGCGCGCAATACGATGCAGCGCTCCAGACGATAGGCAAATTCAAATTCCATGGATCGAATGCGCCGTCGGAGAATATCGAGATGCTCGCCATGCTTACCGCGCCGGCGACGCTTGCGATCGAGATCGATGGCAAGCGGTTCACGACCAATGCCCCCGCCGGGGTGACATCATTCCTTGCACCGCTCGCTGAGGGTACGTCCGAATTCAAAATAGAGCGCGGCGGGAGAACGTTCGTGCATACGAGAAGCAAATGGACGGTGAGCGACACCATCGTGTATGAAACGCCGCATTACTTCGCCGGGTCGAGCACGCGCGAGCGAAATCTCGCAGAGGGCGACGCTTTTCCAAAGAAGCCGCTTATCAACCTTCGCTGTAATGAGACATGGGGGCCGTATCTCTATGATTGCTCGGGGAATAATTTTCACGGGAAGAAGAATAACTTTTCCGATATACGTCCGGTGACGGGCCGCGAGAATAACGGCGTTTGTTTCGTTCCGATGAACACTTCCAATGCGATCGTAACCTCGATGGACAAGGCGCTTCGTGCATTGAGCATTGCCGCATGGATAAGCCCCGATACGACGCCCAAGGGGGTGATCGCCGAACAGCGCGACGGCAGCGCGGGGTATTCGCTTTTCTGCGAGAACGGCGAGATCGTTTTCCGCGCGGGGAACGGACCGACCGCTATCGCCGCACGCTGCGAGGTTCCCGCGCGCCGGTGGGCGTTCGTATGTGCAACGTTCGACGGGGTTCATGCGCGTATATACATCGACGGGAGACCGGCGGCAGGCGGCGATGTGACGGGGTATGTACCTGCAGCGACGGGACTTACGATCGGAAGGAAATATGAGGGAAGGATCGATGAGCTGTCCATTTTTGAGCGCGTGCTTACGCAGGTGGAGATCGATGCGATATATGCCTATCCGCCGGTGATGCAGTAGCGCACGGCGGCGGATCCAAGGCAAGGCATGTAACAGCGAAGCGCTTCGGACGTATTGGAACACGGCGATAAGCGACAATGCCGATTTGCGCAACGCGTGCGCCATGGAGGGCGCTGCTGGCGCGAGGCAGGATGCCGATTTGCGCAACGCTGTGCGGGGTGTCGGCAACGCTGTGACTGCTTCGCAGAAACCGATCTTCTCCGTTGTTGAGAGCGGCATATACATGCCTCCTTCCTTTTGTTTCCTATCCCCCGAAGGAAAATACGTTCGCACATTCCTGTGCGCGTATAGTATGCAGGAGTTTTTCGGAAAGCGTACAGTACCGGCAATACTGGTTTTTGATTTTCGGCATCACGCGGAGGAGGCATATGAGGCGTTTTGTGATACATTTTGGACAAATATGGAAGGAATTTTAACGCGGATTGCAGAGAAAGAGGGGAAAACCACGGAGGAAGAGGGATGGGAGAGGAGAGAGGGAAATGATCTCGCGGCGACGCGGAGCGCGCGGAGAAGAAAATGGCAAGGTGGGAAATTTGTTTATGTAAAGCAGACATTGTTGCTATTCCTTGATATATGTCTAAAATGGAATACAATTTTGTGCAGGGAATATATTCTATGATTCACTATAGGAATGAAATCATAAAACGTCTGCAATCCATTGAAAAAGAGTTTTCAGTTGCTATACTGCTTGCGGTTGAGTCAGGCTCACGTGCGTGGGGGTTTGAATCAACAGACAGTGACTTTGATGTCCGCTTCATTTATGCTCATCCGGAAAATTGGTATGTAAACGTGCTCCCGAAACGTGATGTTATTGAGATGCCGATCAGCGATGACTATGACTTTTCCGGATGGGACATTAAGAAAGCATTGTTCCTCATGAGTAAATCAAATCCGGTGTTATTCGAGTGGCTGATATCGCCTATCATATATAAAAAGGATGCTGCAGCTTACGATGCGATCCGACAATGTTCCGAGCGCTTCTTTTCGCCAAAAACCGCTATTCACCATTACCTGCATATGGCCGAAGGAAATTTCAGGGAATATCTTCAAGGCGAGCTGGTGCGTGTGAAAAAATATTTCTATGTACTTCGTCCACTGTTTGCGTGCATGTGGATAGAAAAGTACGGTTCGTATCCACCTATGCTGTTTCAGGAGCTTGTCGAAGCTGTATCGCTTGACACCGTGCTCGTCAATGAGATCGAGATGCTGTTATCGCGGAAGAAAAGCGGTGTTGAACTGGGGTTGGAGAAACGCATTGATGTTATTAATGATTTCCTTGACGAAAAGATCACATATTATAATGCCTTTGCATCACACGTTACTCATGAAATGAAGGGGTCTGCATCCGATCTGGATAATACTTTCCAGAAGATAATTCGACGATGATCAGTACTGGCGCCCAGGAATTCTCATCGAGAAAAAAGGTCACGCCGGTTTTCCGATGGTCACTGCTTCGAACTGCGCAAGCTCGCTGCCGTACCGGAGACAGGAGCATCAGCACATAATGTAAATCGAGAAGGCACAGCACAAGGTGTTATAACGAGGATGGCAGGGAAAGAGGGGGGGGCACGGGCACAGAGAGGCATTGAATT
>ERZ1292625.4391-Hain-H41-01um-R1-4391-length-10594-cov-3_pt1 | contig 10594 bp, 5 predicted proteins | sample MGYA00564400_ERZ1292625 | MGnify/ENA primary metagenome ERZ1292625 (study PRJEB36523, sample SAMEA6512639) | groundwater metagenome | collected 2019-01-08 | study: AquaDiva: Metagenomics assemblies of 32 groundwater samples
CAGGCTCTCACCCCCGGTGTCTCAATTCCCGATTGGACCACCAAAGGCCACCGACAGCAAGATGTTATTTTTTTCTTTTCCACCAAAATTTGCGAAACTAAAGTGATGTCTCCCTCCATTATCAGTGGTTTCTGATTGGCCCGAGGAGCACAGGTTCCCTGCGGTGAGTGTTGTCTCAATGCAGTTTTTGAAGGACTACTTTCGACTTCTCTCCGTTGTTTATCAGACCGTGTTCCTTGCGACAACGTAGCCGCCAATGAGAAAGGGTGGACTGCGTTTCGCTGGTTTTGATGCTCAAACGGTGATCGGTTCCGCCAAGCGAGCATCGACGGCGCACACGCAGAGCATGATCATTCTTGCCCTACGTCGTTGTGCCGCACAGAGCGCGAGAACGCAGCCGGCGACCGGACCCGCCGCCGGCGGCCGGAAGACGCCCTCGATGGCCAGCGTCGTTGGCCGACCGTTCAACGCATCGCGGCACCGCTGGGACAACATGCGCGAGAATCGGGCCTTCGCCACGCTGATCTGCTTCCTCGTCGGCTGCTGGTGCGTCCGACCGCGCCCATGGTGGCAGTGGGCCGCCATCGTGACTGCCTTCGTGTTGCTTCAGCGACGCATGGTGCGAGGAACTTTTTGCCGGTCCGCGAGGGACCTGTCCGGTAAGCTAGTGGTCATCACGGGTGCGTCAAGCGGTATTGGGGCGCACACGGCGATTACTTTAGCGACGCGACACAACGCGACGGTGGTTGGCAGCTGCCGCTCTCAAGACGTGGACGAGGAGAAACGCAAACTGGTGAAACTGGCCTCTGGCTACGGCGGTGAGAAGGCGCAAGCTGCCGTGGAACGTCTCGTCACGCTCTACCCGCTCGAGCTGACCAGCTGGGCCAGCATCGACGACTTTTGCCGCAAAGTGCGCTATTATCACTTAGGAACCGCAACGGAGACCCCGGAGGCCTCGCAACAAGACGCGACACGACGGGGGGGTATTTTCGCGCTGGTGAATAACGCGGGTGCCATCCAACACACGTTTAAGCAGACGGATCAGCAGGAAGAATACATGACCGTCGCCAACTTTGTCGGACCCGTTCGACTCACGGAAACGCTGCTTCCCTGTCTTGAGCCGGCGGCGGCTGAGGCGGTTGATGATCCTGCCGCTGTGGTCGCCCCCACTCCGAGCGGCCGCATTATCAACGTCACGTCCGGGAGCCATTTGACGCTAACCAATCCCAACGTTGGGGCCTTGCTGCCTTGTCCGAGCGGCACCGCGGTGACGCAAGTGTTTAATTTCATGAACCGCTACGTGCTTTCCAAGCTGTGCAACATTTATCACGCCGACTACTTGGCCGAAAAGGGCTACCTGGCAGTCAGTGTGAATCCAGGCGGCGTCGCATCCGGTATATTCCGCTCCGCCATGCCGAACTTGTCGGGCTGGTATCCACTGCTGACTTGCCTTGTGCTGAAGACATCTCACGAAGGAGCACAAACGCTGGTTCATTGCGTCACCGCCGACGATCTCGTTCCGGGCGGTCTCTATACGGAGTGCAAGTTGCGGCTCCACGCGAAGTCGCCCGTGGCCTGCAACAGCACCTCGAGGCAATCTGCCATGGTATGGGCGTTTGAAAAGATGGGGCACGTCAAGCCGCTTTCCTTGCCCGAAGGCCCAGTCAAGCCAAAATAAATTGCTGCTGACAGTTCCCGGCAAAACACAAGAGCGTACTTTTTTTAGGTGCGGGACACGGGCGTCGGGTTTCCTAGAACACCGTTAATGAGAAGGGGCAGATGACCCAAAACGCTCTCCGTTGCGTGTCAAAAGATTCGTTCGACAGTCGCCCTCTTTCCTCCTTCTTTCTCAATCGTTTCGTTCGATTCCCCACACTGTCTCTCTCTCGCACGACACCGTCAGCTTGTTCACCATATGTCCGGTGGTCCCGAGCACATCTATCGCAATCCGCGCATTCAGCCAAAGGCTGACGCCATTGCGCGACAGTCGTTCACGACGGAGTTGCCCACGCGCTCCGCCATGAAGCCAATGACGCAGAAGAAACCCTACGCCGCCAACGTCGACGACCTGCTCCTCTACGCGACCGCGAATTGCGTGAAGGCCTTCGAGAACATCCAAGTTCAGTGTCGCGACAGTGGCAAGAAGTTCTTCGACCGGTCGTTCTACTTCGGCGATCGCAACGCAATGTACCCAAACGGTTCACCAAATGACTGCACCGTGAGTGAGCCGACAGCTGCCAAACGCCTGCATGACTTATTCCCCACAGCTCCGCTTTTCAGCGACGCGTCCGAAGCATCGGACATCACCCAGGGCGCCGTTGGCGATTGCTTCTTCATCGGCGCCGTCTCAGCCCTAGCCAGTTCCACCGCCCAGCATCTCAATCCCGTCGGTCGCCTCTTCGCCGCCTCGGACGCGGCCCTCGGCATGTATGGCGTGCTCTTCTTCAAGAACTCCGGCTTTGAATGGGTGATTGTCGATGACTTCATCGCCGTGGACGTGCAAGGCAAACCGCTCTACGCGGCCGCGAACGAGAATGAGCTCTGGCCCATGATCCTGGAGAAGGCATACGCGAAGATGCACTACTGCTGGGATAGCATCGACGGCGGTTGGGAGCGCGAGGCACTCGCAGATATGACCGGTGGGAAGGAGTTTCAGGTGAATCTGACCGTTGAGAAAAAAATCACCTTCGACCTCTTCCGCCAGTGGGTGGACAACCCGCTCATCGTGCTCGGCTGCGCCGTCGGTCAGCAAGTTCAAGAAGTCGGCGGGGCCGGCCGCGCGGGAGAGTCTGGCGCCGTGTACGGCCTCTTCAAAGGTCACGCGTACTCCGTCATTGGTGCCGCGCAATGCAGCGACGGCAAGGGCTTCCTGCGCGTTCGTAATCCATGGGGCAATGAGTGTGAGTGGACCGGCGACTACTCCGATCGGAGCACTACCTGGAAAACCCACCCCCTCCATGCCAAGGAGCTCAATCCAGAGGCCAAGGACGACGGTGCCTTTTGGATCTGCTGGGAGGACTTCAAGAAGTACTTCACGGACGTCGACGTGTGTGAGTTCTACGATAGGTCGACGCTGGTGGTGACGCAATACGGGCGCAGCTCCTTTACGTCTGGTGCGGCCCAGACGTTCATCGTCAATATTAAGGTCAAAGATGCGACTTCCAACGCCAGGATTCCTACGGTCGTGACGCTCGGTCAGGAAGACCCAAAGGCGCAGCCGGATCACAAACTTGCCAAGTCGGGTCAGTACGCGACCATGAAAATGCGCACACAGCCTCTCTCTCGTGAACCGTCATCGATGGACGACATCAAGAACTGCGTGCAGGGCGTCTACACGGAGGCGAAGCGCGGCGCCACCCGTCAAGTGGATGATGAATCCGACCTGCGGCCGGGATGGTATGCGATCACCGTCAACATCACCAACGCGCGTGAAGGACTAGGATACTTTGTGCGCCTGTTCGCCCCGGTGGCGTGTGAAGTCGCGATGTACCGCATGGATGACAAGGCCGGAACGGTTGTCAGCATCGGGCAGATTGTGTCCACGGTCGATCCGGCTGTCGCGGCGGCCGATGTGGCTGGCCGCAACGCCGGTAAAGGTAACGTTGGTCCAGCGCCACCGGTAGCCCCAACCCCTGCGCCCGTGGTCCCCACACCAGCCGCGGTCCAACCCTCTCCAACTCCTGCGGTTCAGCCAATACCCACTCCGGCCCCCGCCGCCGTGGTGCTTCCCGCGATTGTGGAGGAACGCGTCGTGCGCGGCAACGGACCCGAACACATTTATCGTCAACCTAAGTGCACTCCTGATCTGATGTCGCTCGTCAACAAGTACGTGACCTTCAACGAGGCCACGGCATCCCTCATCCGGCCCATGCGTATTCGGACGGGTGAGGCGTCGACGGTAGGGATGCAGCTTGAGGTCGCCGCTCGCGCGTGCCAAGCGCAGGTACGGAAGATCGTCACCTTGTGCGAGTCCTCGCAGTGTCAATTCATCGACAAAACGTTTTACTACAGCGAGCGCCGAAATCTTTATCCAAACGGCTCTCCCGAAGACTGCACCGTCACCGAACCTAATAAGGTGAAGCGCCTGTCGGAGCTTTATCCCGACGCGCCGCTATTTGGCAACCGTTCCGATGCCAACGATATCGATCAGGGGTCGATCGGCGACTGCTTCTTCATCGGCGCCGTGTCCGCGCTCGCGTCCTGCACCGCGCAGCACTTGGACCCACTGCGGCGATTGTTCCCGGCCTACGACACCAAGTGGGGCGTGTTCGGCGTGTGCTTTTTCAAGAACGGTGGCTGGGAGTGGACGATCGTCGACGACTATATCGCGATTGATCCCGAGTCCGGCGCCCCGCTCTACGCCAACGCCACCGAGAAGGAGCTATGGCCGATGGTCGTCGAGAAGGCGTACGCGAAGATCCACACGTGCTGGGACACCATCGATGGCGGTTGGGGCCGCGAGGCGCTCGCGGACATGACCGGAGGCACGGAGTCCGCCTTCTCGTTTTCCACGCACCCCATGGCCTGGTCGGAGTTCAAGCACCTCGTGGACAATCCTCTCACGGTGATTTGCTGCGCGGTGAGCCCCAACATGGCGGATCAGGGGGGCAGCGGGCGAGCGGGGGAGGCAGGGACCGTCTTCGGCCTCTTCAAGGGCCACGCGTACTCCGTCATTCAGTCCAAAGAGTGCTCCGACGGCACGGGGTTCGTTCGCGTTCGCAACCCATGGGGCAACTCGGCCGAGTGGAAGGGTCCGTTTGGAGACAACGATAAGGCGTGGAAGCAGTTCCCGGACTACTTCAAGCAAGTGAACCCTAATTTCGCCTACGATGGCTGCTTCTGGATGAAATTCGACGACTTTAAAAAGTACTTCACTGAAATCGACATTGTGACTTATTTTGACCCGTCGTACGAGGTCGTCACGGTCTTCGGCACCAACGCGGCCGACTTGACCCCTCAGCAAACGTACGTCTTGAACGTCGACAGCGATGATGGACAACCCGTTCACACCGTCATTACCTTGGGCCAGGAGGATCCTAAACTCAGCGCCGATCACAACAACGCCAAGAACGGAAAGTATTCCCTGTTGCGTTTCTCGCTCTACAAACTCACGCGGCAGCCCACCAGCTTCGACGACTTGAAGAACTGCCTTGGCGAAAAGGGGGTCGCGCCGACCGTCTACAACCGGCAGGTTGACAACTCGTTCACACTCGCCCCGGGACTCTACTCGGCCGTGCCAAAGCTGACCAAGGGTAGCCCAAGTGTGGGCTACTACGTGCGCGCTTTCTGCCCGCCAAATGCTCAACTGAAAATGTACCGCATGGATAAACCGGCGGACGTGTTCAGCACGGGCTTGCTGGCCGCCGGAGCTACAGGAAACGCAACGAAGATGCTCAAGGGCACCGTGCGCCGCGTGGTGGCGCCTCAAGGCGCTGCAACCGGAGCAGACGATGACCTCCCGTCTGGCTTCACGGTCACGTTCGACAAAAGCGGTGGCATCGACAAGGCGTCGGCAACCGCCTTTGAGCTCGCCGACCCGTGGCACCGCGGTGCGATCGACCGCCGCATGGCCGAGCAGGCATTCGCTCAGCTGCTCATGAACTCGGACCTCGGCGTTGCCTTTTCCAACGCCGCCGCTCAGTCACCGCAGCTCGACACCCGAGCCTTCAACGCGCTCGTCAAGGACGTTCTGACAGGAAGCGCATAACTACGATCTTCACGCGATGAAGCCGCCGTCGCACACCTGTGAAGCGGTCGCCGGCGCAGGACCATGTTTTCCCCTTCTTCTTCTTTTTCTGCCTGTTGATGTATTCCTGGATTCATGTCCATACGATGTGGCACATGTGCAAAGAGTCACGAACTCGATGCATCGCCCCTTTTTGTGTATTTTTATCGATCCCCGAACTCTCTCGCTATTTTTTTCGCCACTTCACGGTTGTATTGAATGTATTATGGGGTGGGCGATATTTTTTTGAAATCGGCAATCGCTCCCACCCGCTCTCTACGCTACGTTTGGATGGATCTGATCTTCGTGGCCTTCACACGAAACGGTTCGAGCATCTTTGTTTGGTGACTTACCACACTGCCTGACGTCTTTTCTTTGTTCACATATTCAGATCAATAAAAGCTCGAGACGGTGGAGAGAGAAAGAAATCTCTCTCTCTTTTCTATTCTTCCACATCATCGCCAGTATGTCGCAGCTCCACTCCATTTACATCCGGGAGATGCCCTCGATGGAGGACGTCGAGACCAACTTTTCGTTGAATCAGATTCAAACCTTTTTGAAGCAGCTGGAACACGACGTCGGCTTGCTCACCGAGGAGTCACGCATCTTCGCGGAGTTTCTTCAGTCGCACCGCGAGAAGGACGCCGCGAACACGGCGGTCCGGGGTGTTGACGATGAGGAAGGCGGCTTGGCCGACGATGCAGGCGGAGGTGGTCACGCGGCGCAAAGCGCGGCGTCAAGCCAACCGTCGGGCGGTGGTGGGGGCAAGCGGCGTGGGCGAGCTTACAACCGCCGCAAGTCGTCCGAACAGAAACAGCTCTATCTGACCTCGGAGGACAAGCTAACGCTCTCTACCGGCGATGCCGACCGGCTCAAGGTGGAAAAGGACCGTGTGGAAAAGGTCATTCAGGACGCTCGGGAGGTGCTGAAGGCCACGGTCGAGGAGGCGCACGGCCGCGTCAAGGAGGTGAAGATGGAGATGGCATACTTTAAACGCGAGGTAGGGGAGGGAGAAAGCGTCAGCGCCGAGAAGCTGCTGAAGTACATTGCCGAAAAACCTCAGCAACAGCGGTCCTACATTTCCAAGACGCAGGAAAAGTGCACGTCGCTATCGCAGCAAATTGGCAAGCTGCAAACGCAAATGAAACAACGCGAAGACATTGGCGATGCCTTTCACACCATCGACTTCGATCAGCTGAAGATTGAGAATCATCAATTCAACGAGCGCATCGAACAAAAGAATCAAGAACTAGTCGACTTGAAGGGAACCACCACGCGGACGGTGCAGACCTTGAACAATCTCACCGATCGCCTCGGACGGCTCATCGCGGAGCAGGGGCAACTGAAACGTGAGCTCAAGTTGCGGCAAGATCACGTCGACAAGCTGACCACTGAGATCAACAGCGTCAAGAAAGAGGGTGTCGAGGCCAAGGACAAAAACACGCAGCTTCGCATTCAACATGAGTCCGTGAAGGTGCCGAAGGTGGAGGACTACATCGCGCAGAAGGCGGAAGCGTACGAGCTCGCAAAGGCGGCGCAAAATTGGAAGCGGAAGGTCGAGATCGCGTCCGGTCATGTGGCTGTTATGAAACAACAGCTACTGAGTCTTAGAAAGAAGCTGGCCGTCGTGGCCGCGGGAGGGTCCAGTTCGGGTGGATCGCTGCGAAGGTAGACGGAAACCGTGGGGAAGGAATGAAGGAGGGGCCAAAGTCCTTGGGGTGCCAAACAGAAAGAGCCATTCCGTAATGATGGAGGGGGCATACGAACTCCACGTGTGGCTCCCCACGGCCTCCTTTGTCGTGTACAGCTTCCCTCGGATTTCGTTTGGTTTTGGATCCTCCTCCTGCGGCTCCTTTTCATGTACGCTATGCAGATGGCTTGAGATACTCGTTTCGGGTTGTTCTGTTCATCCTTCTGTGCGTGAGGATGACGACGCAGTTGCCAACGTTGACAAGCACACTCAAAGAAACAAACCCACAGGCCGCGGTTCGAGAAGCACACGCCGAAACAGAAGAGGTCGTCGACCCAATAGTTTTTTTTTGTATTCAAGTGTTGCGTGTGGGACGAAGAACCAAAATGGCCGCGTTACCGCCCGGCCGTTTCAATGGGCCCGGTGTGAACGCGTCCGGCGACTTCGGTGGCACTAACGGCAGCCAAGCGCCTGGGGAGGGCACCAACACCAGTCAAATCAACCCCTTGACGTCATTCGGCATCCAAGTCGCTGTCCGAGTTCGACCATTCAACAAAAGAGAACTAGCGGCGTCCGGGGCGGCGGCGGACGGCTCTGGAGGGGGTGCCGCCTTGCAGCCGGTTCTGGAATTAGAGAGGGACCGTCACACCATGACGCTACTCGACCCCACTCGCGCGTATGCTGAGCGAGCCGTGTTTACCTTTGATCACTGCTTTAGCGCGTTTCGTCCGTCGGTGCAAATTGATAACGTCGATAGCCCCTCCGTCGCATCGGCGAACGGCGCTGCCGTGGACAGCGACGATGACGATGACGCCGTGCAAGCAGAGCGGGCGCAAGCGGAAGTATACCAAGCCCTCGGCCAGCCGATGGTCACCTCCGCGTGGGAAGGTTACAACTCCTGCATCTTCGCCTATGGTCAGACGAGTAGCGGAAAGACCTATACCATGATGGGCACGAAGCGAGACCCGGGTGTGATTCCGCGAGTGTGCCGCGCGCTGTTCGAGCGCATCGAGTCCGAAGTGCAGCAGCAGCTTTATGCCGCTCAGGCATTGCAGCAGGCGCAACTTCAGCAGCAGGCGGCGGCGGCCGGCGGCGCTGCCGACGATGGCGCACCTCCCGCCTCTCCTGCAGCGGCGCCCGCCCCAAACCGCAAACGCATCACCGTTAGTGTATCTTATTTAGAAATTTACAACGAGCAAGTGAAGGACTTGCTCAAAGCGCGGCCCAAGCCGGGTGACAAGAAGACGTACACTTCTCGCTTTGACACTCGAGGTCAAATGGATGATGAGTATCAATCTCTGAAGGTTAGGCAACATCCGCTCCACGGACCCTTCGTGGAGGGCATCACGAAGGTGGACGCGTTGAGCTGGCACGACGCGGTCAAACTTATTCGGAGCGGAAACGACAATCGCTCGAGCTGCAGCACGGAGATGAATGACTCGTCCTCTCGCTCGCACGCCATCTTTCAGCTGATCGTCACACAGACAGAGGCCCTTGGGGCAAAGGTTCGCGGGAAGGAAGTGGTGAACCACAAGGTGTCGAAAATCAACCTTGTCGATCTGGCGGGCTCCGAACGCATCACGAAGACCAACGTGACCGGAAAGCACATCACGGAGGCGAATTACATCAATCAGAGCCTTTCCACGCTACGCAAGGTCATCGATGTGCTCGTGAGCCGCAAAAAGGCAGGTCAAACCGTCGTCGTGCCGTACCGTGAAAGCTTGCTGACGTGGATTCTGTCGGACAATTTTGGTGGCAACTCGAAGACGATGATGATTGCCGCCGTGTCGCCGCACGCCTCCAATTTTGCAGAATCGGAGTCCACGTTGCGCTATGCCACCTTAGCCAAGGGAATTGTCAACCGCATCCGAGTGAATGAGGATCCCTCGGCCAAGCTCATTCGCGAACTGCAAGCGCAACTCCGCAGTCTGCAAACGGAAATGAGCCGTGGACCGCAGCAGGAGCGAGTGCGAGACTTGGAGGAGCAAATGGAGGAAAACAAAAAAGCAATGGAAGAGCTCCTGGCCCGTGAGGAAGGGATGAGAATTCTCATTCACGAATCGAGATTGCGGGAAGAGAAATTGCGACTGGAGAAGGAAACGTTAGAAAAGGATCAAATGCGTTGGAAGAAGGAGGCGGAGCGACTCAAACGGGAAAAGGATGAACTTCGCACTCAGCTCCGCAATGTAGTCAACGGCGGGCAGGTCGATGCGACTCTGGGCGGCTCTACGAACAACTTTTGGAATGACGACCCGGCTGAGGCTGCGGCGGTCACGACTCCCGAGCCTTCCACCACCGCAGACGATTCGGCGTGTCCCCCACATCAGCAGTTGCTCGTGAGAAAGCGTTCCTCCGTTCGTTACGTGCCGCAGCAGACCAAACTGCCGCCGTCGGCTTCTGGGATGACCAACGAAGCACCCGGTGAGTCGTCGTCAAGGGCATCAGCCGCCGCCGGTCCGCCTGCAGAAGCCTCGTCGGCCGACCCGCTGGCATCGACGGCGAAACCAAAGGCGTCGAAGCCGGCACCCGCGCCCTTCTTGGACCCCGATCCGCCTTCTCCGACCACCAACGAGCCGAACACGGCATCCACTGGCGTGCGCAGCAGCACAGACAATCCCGCCGCCGCCGGCGACCGGCCAGGGCCGAGTATCTCTCCGGGGCCGCACGCGAAGTTTGGCCGTCGCGCCAACACTGGAGAAGGGGAGCGCAGCAGTGGCATCTCGTCGAACGACGCCACGCCCCAGGTGCGCACCGCGGACGCACCCCGACGCGGACGCGCTGGCGCCGAACCCGTTAGCGGCGACAACAGCTACGACAGTCAAGCATCGGGGGGCGCCCCGCCCACCGTCCCGCCGAGTTTGGCGCACCTGGTGGCACCCGCCACGACGAACGGAGTGCCGGTCAAACAGCGCAGTGCGGCCGCCCCCGACGCGTTGGATAGCTTCCTATCCGGCGGCGGGGCCCAAGACGGCGGGAAAGGAGGAGGTGGTGCTGGCGCCGGTAAGCCAAGAGAACGCGGCGTGCCCCCTTGGCGGCAAAAGCGAAACGGGGTCACCGGAGGGTCTAGCGTGACGCCCGGTGTCGAGTGAAACACATCATCAAAAACAAGGGGGGGGGGGAGCCAGCCCATTTTCCGATCCCGTCCAAAGATGATGGCTCTCTCCCTATCTTTCATATCC
>ERZ1292625.4392-Hain-H41-01um-R1-4392-length-10593-cov-15_pt1 | contig 10593 bp, 9 predicted proteins | sample MGYA00564400_ERZ1292625 | MGnify/ENA primary metagenome ERZ1292625 (study PRJEB36523, sample SAMEA6512639) | groundwater metagenome | collected 2019-01-08 | study: AquaDiva: Metagenomics assemblies of 32 groundwater samples
CTAGGTGACTATTTTAACTTAGAAGTGTAACCGATGTATAACAGCCTACTCAGAATGAAGTTAATTTTTGTGTTTCGTAGTGCATGTGGCTGATATTTTTAATTTTGTAATTAAATTTATCCATGCACTACGGAAACTGACAACAAGATCTACAATTTTGAGAGGCTAAGGATCCTCGTGCATAATTGTTGTCAGTTTAATCTGTCTATACGAGATTAAGCCATACGGTCACCCTCTTGATCAAGGATTTGAAGCTAACTCCTTTTCCTTTGATGGTAACCTCAAGGTCCTGCCCCTCGAAGGTGAGATGTTGACCATCATGAGACTCCTCACTCGCAGGCTGGGATTTGGGCTTCTTTTCTTTCTTTGGGCCGAATCTGATCCCATAGAACACGGATCCATCTTGCGATGTCCGATATTTCGCCTTAAACAATATCCAGCGAAAATCTTGTTCTGTCGGTATAAATCCCAAAGCACTTTCGAGGATATTACGCACGCCAATTTCCGGAATACCTTTGTCACCGGCACGAGTGAAATTGACATTCACAGCATCGGCAGCTTTGCCTCGTTCATGTCTTGTAACACGTCGAGCATTTTCATCTTTTGACATAACAAATACCTCCATCTTTGATTTTTAAATCATTGAAACGAATAGACTATCCCTAGTTAGTCAACGAACTTGCGCCATTGCGCGTGGAGGTATTCTATAGTTTTTTGATATTAAAGTCAAAAACATCTTTTGCAATTCTTCTTTTCCAACTATCCGGAAATTCCGGATAACTGAAATTTATTTTTTAGTTCCCATTGCAATGCCAAGTGAAGTCATTTCAATTTCTTTATACTTTCTGGTTTAGAAAGATAATTTTCTTTTGACACAATTGGTCTACCTAATTCTCTCTCTGCTTGTTTTCTTGCATTTCCAGCAACGCTTCCACCTCTGACAGCAACAATTTTATTTTTGATAAATGTATTCGGTTTTTCTTGTTGTGAAATTTCTGTTGTTACACGTTCACCAAGCATACTAAAAATTAGTTCCAAATCATCCATATGATCACGCAAATTTTGATGCTTCAAACCTTTTAGCTTTTTATATTGGCTTGGTATCAATCCGAAGGTCGCTCTGGAAATTTCGGCAGTTAATATTTCATATTCTTTTTGTTCTTTTACACCACGTTTTTGCCATTCATCTGTCAATTCTTCACGAATAGCAATTCCACGCATTCGTTTTTCTATCCAGCTTTCAGAATAACCTTTAAGTTTGTAGAGTATTTTTGTTCTCTTTGTTGCGAGTTCTGGATCTTCTATTTCCTGCACTCTCTCATAACCAACTTTGGCAAGCCATCTCTTAAATGGTTCTGCTTTAGGGGACGGGATTGACTGAATAATACGAAATATGCCTTCAGTATTTGCACAATCGGTTGCATATTTTTTACCATCTGATGAAATTAGCTTCAGTTGTCGACAAATTGTCGATAACTCAATACCATCACTATCTTTAACCCTAACTTTCATCCTGAACCAATAATCTCGCGGATCAATACTACTAGTTAAAACCTCAACGACATCAACAACTGAAAACCACCATTCATTTTTATAAATTGTTTTCCTAATTTCCTTTTTTTGAAAAATAGCGATATGTGAATTAATCGACATAATTAAATTTATCCCAAATTCAAACCGAAGTCAAGAAATTATTTTTTCGTACCCTATAAGCGTAGCTTGAAGTAGCCTATAACTTGACAATGTGTTGTGGTGGTGGTGGTACCATTAGCCTCAGTAAATTGAAAATCTTAGATTTGAATGCAAACCTATAGCCTATCAATTTTTCATTAAGTTTCTTGCACTTTAAAATTGCGAAAAGTTAATTTCTCCAACCTAAGTAGGTAGTTTTCTGGATATCTAGGTATTTAGAAAAATACCTATTTGGGTAGAAAAATCATATTTTAAAGGAGAAATAAAATGAACGATGATCAACGCAAAGAACGTGATTGGAACAATCCGATGGCAGGATTTGGCGCGCTTATCTCAGCAATGGGTGGCGGTGGAGATCGTGGAAACAGTTTTCCTCAATCTGATGCCGACGACTTTGCAAGTGGCGCACGCTTCATCCCCGGTGAAGTAACAGTAGCTCGTCGTCGCGGTGAGAAAGTTACTTTTGTCCAAAACTGTGGAAACAGCACCTGCTGGTACTGGCATATGCCTGACGGCTCAAAGGTCTTCCACTGGGAACGCCACATTTGGCTCAGTATTGCGAAAGCAAACGGCAAATGGGACGGCGAAGGTGAATTCGAAGGCGAAGTTGGCCCTTGCCCGCGCTGTGGAAATGTTCACACTAATGGTGGAACCCACTAGTTCAATCAATCAATCAATCATCCGCAAGAAAGTACAAGAAACGCCCTCCACACGGAGAAAAATCGTTTGCTACTATAGCAAATTGTTTTTCGAAGTTGGAGGGTGTTTTATTTTAAAAATTACTTTTTAGTTCCCATTACAATACCAAGTGAAGTCATAGTGGCAAGAAGAGAGGAACCTCCTGCAGAAACAAGTGGATATGGAACTCCTGTAATTGGAAGAAGTCCCATATTCATTCCTACATGAATTATAGCTTGTGCAAAAAGAGTTAAAAATAGTCCACCTAAAAACAGCCTTGCTGGTATATTGATTGTATTTTCTGTATATCCAATGATTCTAAATAATAGAAAAAATGTTAGAACAAGAAGAACTATTGCTCCAACGAATCCCATTTCCTCTGCAACTGATGCAAATATAAAATCAGTATGACGTTCTGGAAGAAATGAAAGCTGTGTTCCTACACCTTTCCCAAGTCCCCTACCTAAAAGTTTTCCGGAGCCCACTGATATTGTTGACTGAATGGCATTATAGCCAACACCTAGTGGATCTTTTGATGGGTCTAAAAATGCTGTTATTCTTGTTTTTTGATATGGAGCAAGAAACAGAAAAACAATTGGAATAATAATAACTGCAAATATACCAAGAAACAAAAATATCTTTTTGTCTGCTTCGGAGGCTAAAAATATACCTAAAAATCCTACGGCCGTTAAGGACGCAACTCCAAGTGATGGTTGAACAAGAATTAAAAATAGTGGGAAAGCCATGAGAAGCAATATATTTATAATTCTTTTTAAATTTAATTTTTCCTCTGTTAAATAGTTTGCAAAGAAAACTAAAAGAAAGGGTCTAACTATTTCTGATGGCTGAAGAGAAAATGACCCAATTGGAATCCATCTCACAGTCCCTCTTGTTACTTGGCCAATAACGAGAGTGGCTAATAATAAAACAATGCTAATTATGTAAAAATATTTTGAAAAAGCAGAAATTATTTCAAAATCTAAAGTCGAAAAAAGTAAAAAAAACAAAATTCCTAATCCAAAATACCAATAATATGATGGAAAAAGTGAAGGACTAACTGATTTTAATATAAAAAAACTAAAAATAAGAAGTAAAAATATTGGAATTGTCAGTAACCAATCAAATTTTTGAAACATTTAATTCACCAAGTTCTAAAACATCACAAAGTGTTTTTGTTTTCAATAGTTTCAATAACTCTTTATCTGAAGGAATCCAAGGAGCAGTTACCTTAATTCGATCATTAAGCGCTGTCCCAATTTCTTTTCTTGCTGCTTGTATCTTTCTTATCAAATCTCTCGTATCTGCTTCTTCTTTAAGTTCTGGTGTTATTTTTAAATCCAATTTATTTTCTTTTTGATTATATTTAATAGATTTAACATTAAGTTCGTCAAGTAAAATCTGTTCTAATTCGTTTATTTCTAATTTCGAATTTGTTATTTCTAATTTAGACAAGGGCTGTCTAACAGGTATATTATTTTCTTTTCTTAAACTATGCCCAATCTCAACAATCTCTCTTACAGTCTTCATCTCTGAGAGTAGGTTAGAATCTTCTTTACTTAGTGATCTAGACTCTGGCCAATTTGATAAATGCACTGATTCTTCTTTTGTTAAATTTGTGTAAATTAGATCCGCAAGAAATGGAATATACGGAGCCAAAAGTTTAGATAGAGTAACAAGTACTTCATAAGTAGTACTGTAAAAATTATTGTCTTTTCTATCTCTTGACCTTCTAATATACCAAAGGGATAAATCATCAACGAACTTATCAATTGCACCACTTGAATTATATGGATCAAATTTTTCTAAACTTTCTGTTACTGACTTTACTGTTTCATTTAATCTTATTTTTATCCATTTATCCAAGACGTCGCTGGAATCAACAACTTTTGTTGGTTCCCACCCATCAGTATTGGTATATGTCACAAAAAAATTATAAATATTCCAAAGTTTTAAGTGAAACTGGCGTCTAGTTTCATCAGCAATCTTATATCCAAAAAGCATATTTTCTTTAGGATCTTGTCGTACAAACATCCATCTCATAACATCAGATCCTATTTTGTCGGCTGCTTCATTAAATTCAATTGAATTACCCCAAGATTTGTGCATTGCGCGACCATCTTCACCTAACTGCGTAGCGAAACCTAAAACAGTCTTAAATGGATTTTTATTTTCTAATACCGAGCTCATTGCGATCATTGAGTAAAACCAATTTTTAAACTGACCTGGGAAACTCTCGGTAATAAAATCTACAGGAAACCACTTTTCCCATTCTTTTTTGTTTGTTAAATATAAAGGTTTTGTATCCGTAACATCAAAATTACTAGCTTTGTTATTTTCAGATATTGTAGAAAATTGTACAATTCCGGCATCAAGCCATGGGTTACCGACAGGTTCTATTCTGTTCATAACTTCTCCACACTTTGAACACTTTATTTTGATTTCATCTATTTGAGGCTTATGTGGTGACCTACCTTCCATTTTATCCCAGCCTGAAACTGTTTTTTCTTTTAATTCGTCTCTTCCACCAATTACATCAAAATTACCACAATTTGAGCATTCCCAAATGGGTAGTGCTAATCCCCAATACCTATTTTTCTTACTTATCAACCAATCATGCATATTATCAAGCCAATCAAGCTCTCGTTTTAAACCAAATTCAGGAATCCAATTAATGTCTTTGGTGACCCTTTTCATTTTTTCTCGAAGAGTTGGCTTACCAGCGTCCATATTTATATACCACTCGTCAGTCACTTTCCACACAAGTTCTGTTTTACATCTCCAACAAGCTGGATATCTATGAGTGTATTTTTCAACTTTAAAAGCAAATCCTTTTTCTTCCATAATATCTAGTATTATTCTTGGGTGCCATTTTGCATTCTGTCCTGATAACTCATCAAATCCTTCCATGTATGAAGCGTCATCATTAATTACTGGAATCATTGGAAGACCTAACTCTTTACCTAATTTAAAATCTTCAGTTCCTGCAGAAACTGCCGTATGTACCATACCGGTTCCTTCAGTTGTTGTAATTGGCATTATTAAATCATTTGTAGCAACAACAGTATGAAACTTTTCAAAGTTTCCTTTTGCTACTTCTGAAACAGCTGGTAAATTATCAAAAACACCTTCGTACTTTAGACCAACAAGTTCACTTCCTTTTACTTTTTTAATTACTTTAAATTTATATTCAGAAAAAACTCTTTCTTTGGCTTCGTCAGCTATCCAATATTTAGAACCATCTATCTCTGCCAATACATAGTCAATCTTTTTATCGACTGCTACTGCAATATTAGCTGGAATTGTCCATGGGGTTGTTGTCCAAACTAATAGATTTTCATCTGTACCTACAATTGGAAACCTCATATAGATAGATTCATGAGTTGCTTCTTTATAATCTTCAGTCAGCATTTCATGCTGAGATATTGCTGTCTCACATCTAGGACACCATGGTACAGAATCGTTACCTTTGTAAAGCCAGCCATTTTCGTGAACAACTTTCAAAAAATGCCAAATCATATAATTGTTATCATCTGAAAGTGTGTAATATGAATGATCCCAATCTGCAAAGTAACCAAGCCTTTTACTTTGTTCTGTTTGAATAGCTGAATACTTTTTAACCCTTTCTTTACAAAGCTCAACAAATTTTGCTACACCAAATTTTTCTATATCTTTTTTATTTTTAAACCCAAGCTCTTTTTCAACTTCAACTTCAACCCAAAGCCCTTGGCAGTCAAAGCCATTTTGGTGACGTTGTCTATATCCTTGCATGCTTTTAAACCTTGGCCATAAATCCTTATAAGTTCTTCCCCATGCGTGGTGAACACCCATTGGATTGTTTGCAGTTATAGGTCCATCTTGAAAAGAGAAGTATTTTTCTGATTTTTTATTTTTACTTAAATATTTATCTACTATGCCGTCTTTGTACCAATGATCAAGAAGCTCCCTTTCCATTTTTGGAAAATCCGGCTTCGGATCAATTGAACTAAAATATGGTTTGGCCATATGCCTATTGTACTACAAACAAAGTTGAAGAAAAACTATTTATATTTTTCCGTTTTTTTTATGAAGATGAAATGCGATTACTGCATCAAGTATCCCTATATATAACATATTTGTTAGATATGGGTAATTTTGTGATAACGGTAGTAAAAACAAACAAGCTTCTGCTCCTAAAACTATAATCGCATCTCGTCTATCCATTGAAAGCGTATCAGTAGTTAAATTTTTAAAATCATTTTTTAATTGCTCAATCATGAATATTTAATGAATTTTGCGGAGGAATGCGGGGATTTCGAATTTATCTCCAAACGTATCATCATCACCATTATCGTCTTTTACTTCTTCCTCATCTGTATCAGAAGGTTGATTTTGAACTGGTTCAGATACAACACCCGTAATAACTTGCCTCATATTTGATGGTCTCATTTGTGCAATTCTTGACCTTGTTTCATCAAAACCTGTTGCAATTACAGTTATTCTAATCGAATCAGAAAGTTCTTCTTTAATTACTGCTCCAAAAATTATGTTTGCATCCTGATCAGCAGCTGAAGAAATTATCTTTGCTGCTTCATCAACCTCATACATGGTCATATCTTTTCCACCGGCGATGTTAAATAACACTCCTCTAGCTCCTTCAATTGAAAGATCAAGGAGTGGAGATGAAACCGCAGCACGAGCAGCCATTTGAGCCCTATTTTCACCAACTCCTGTACCAATTCCAAGAAGTGCAGTTCCAGCAGCACTCATAATTGCTTTGACGTCATTAAAATCAACGTTAACAAGGCCAGGTGTAGTTATTATTTCTGCAATTCCTCCAACTCCCTGTTCCAATACGGAGTCGACGACTTTAAATGCATCAACAAGAGACATTTTTCTATCAATAACATCCATTAATCTTTGATTTGGAATAACAATTAAAGTGTCAACAACTTCACGAAGTTTTTCTATTCCATCTTCAGCTGCCACAGTTCTCCTTGTACCTTCAAATGCAAATGGTTTTGTTACTATTCCAACAGTTAAAGCTCCTGATTCTTTTGCAAGTCTTGCTATAACTGGAGCTGCACCTGTTCCTGTTCCACCACCCATACCTGCAGTTATAAATACCATATCAGTATCAATCATTAACTCTTTTAGTTTTTCAATAGATTCTTCAGCAGCTTGTGCTCCAATTTCAGGATTCCCACCAACTCCAAGTCCTTTAGTTATTTTCTCTCCAATTTGAATTTTTGTAGTAGCTTTATTTGTTAGAAGAACTTGTGAATCAGTATTGACTACTATAAATTCAACACCTGAAATCGCACCATTTTCGACCATTGAGGAAATCGCATTTCCACCGCCACCACCAACACCAATTACTTTTATTTTTGCGATTCTTGCTGAATCAGGTTTAACTAAGGCCATAATTTATAGATTAAAAATAAGTATGAGGCAGGTTACTTAAAATGCATTATATATACTCTAGGTTCTAAGTCAAGGCAGAAGATCTTTGATACTTTCTATTATTTTACGAAGGAACCCGGTTCCTGCGAAATTTAATTTCATTGGAAACCTCAAACCACCAGTTTCTACTACTTCTTGTTTAACACCATATAACAATAATCCTATTGGAACTGAAAAAATAGGATCAATTACATCATCAATTAAACCTGAAACTCCAAATGGAATACCAATTCTCACAGGGACAGAAAGCATTCTTTTTGCAGATTCAACGATTGCAATAGTTTTTGCACCACCACCTGTAACAACAGCTCCAGAAGGAATTCTATTAATTATCCTTTCCTTTTCAAGTTCTAACCTAACCATCGTAAATATTTCATTTAGTCTAGGTCTTATTATTCCTTCAATCAAAGTCTTTTTGGAGACTTTGCTAACCTCTGATATTCCTAGACTGGACAAATCTAATTCATCCTTTTGTTCCTTTGAAGCTTTTGGGTTTGATAGCGATAGTTTTATTTTTTCAGCAGTATCAAGTGATACGCGAAGACCAATTGCAATATCATTTGTAACATTTTTTGCTCCAACTGGAATAACACCTGAGTAGGCAAGTGAGCCATCAACATATGCAACGACCGAAGTTGTACCTGCTCCAATATCGATTAATACACATCCCAATTCCTTTTCGGTTTCTGTAAGTACTGAATATGATGAAGCTAAACCTGCAAAAACCATGTCATCAATTTTAACTCCTGCTTCACCTAATGATTTAGAAAGATTTTTAACAGCCGCATTCGACGCTGTTACAACATGTGTTTCAACTTCAAGCCTAACTCCACTCATTCCAATAGGGTCTTTAACTCCTGTTTCACCATCAACAATAAACTCTCGTGGTAAAACATGAACGATTTCACGACTGGTTGGAAGTGATATGGCTGATGCTGCTTCAATAACTCTGTCAACATCTGATGAAACAATTTCACCTGATGAACCAGAAACAGCAACAACACCATGTGAATTTTGTGAGGTGATATGTGCTCCACCTAAAGAAACAAAGGCTGAATCAATATTATGCCCAGCCATTCTTTCTGCACCTTCAATCGAAGATATTGCAGACTCTACTGATTCTTCAATATTAACTATTTGTCCTTTTTTAACACCTTTTGAATTACTAACCGATACTCCAATGATGTTAACTGTTTCATTATAGGATTCATCGGTTGATATTTGAGCAACAATAGTTACTGTTTTACTACTGCCTAATTCTATACCTGCAATTATTTTTGTTTTATTATTCATACACTATTCATCGTAACACAGGATTTTTAAACCTCAAATCAATCTCATGTACATCTTCTATTCTAATTCCTCCTGTCTCGTCATTCAAGCGTGAAAATATTAGTCTCAAACTGCCAGTCAAAACATCAATGTCACCTTCAAGTGGAAACTTAACTATAATACCATTTTCTATTATTAATTCTAAGATTTCATTTTTGATTTCTGCTTTACTTACAGTATTTATAATTCTAGCTTTTTCGAGCACTTGCAGTGCAAATTTGTCTTTATCTGAGATGTTTTGACCTAGATTATAGTCTGAATTATTTACCAAAAAGGGCAAATTAGATTCATCTGAAATTTCCAGAACTATGCCATCTTTATCAACTAGGTAATATTTATTAGATAAATTTTTTAAAGCAGAGCTTTGGTTGTTTATTGCATATTTTTGTTTTTTAACAACAACATCAATCTTAATAGTGCTTGGGATTTTATATTGAATTAAATAGTTATCAACTTGTATATTTTTATTTAAATCTACTTCTATTTGTTTTTTTACTATTTTGTAACTACCTATTACCTGTAACCTATCACCTAATATCTTGTCACAATTGCCGAATTGTGAACTGCATTCTATTTTTGTTATTTTAATTAACTTTTTAACTACAGTCGGAACCGAAATAATAAATAGGATAATTAATATAATTGAAAGTAGTTTAAAAATATTTATCTTTTTTCTTTGTCTTCTTTTCACAGTTTAATTCTAGATAGTTTCTTCTAGAATATCTACTATTTTTTTAGAAGCTAGTATATCTGGACTTGTAACGCCTTCAACTTTTTTAAGAATTACTGGATAATCCTCTATTAATTTTTCAATTTCTAAAAGTAGTTTTTGTGGTGATAAATCTTTTTGTGGCAGAATTCTTGCTAAACCTAACTTTTCCATATATTTTGCATTTTCAGTTGCTTCATTATTGTATGTCCATGGAATAGGAACTAAAATTGAGGGTTTTTTTAAGGCTAATAACTCCCAAACTGTATTGGCACCTGACCGTGATATAACAATATCAGATTTTGAAAAGATTTCAGCCATATTTTTAGGATCTGTTTGTCCAAAGCAAAAGTATTTATCGCGAAGCGTCAAGCTATGCTTATCGTTTTTCATTTCGTTAAAATCACCTATATTTTTCTCGCCTGTTTGATGAATTACAAAATATTTTTCAAGAAGTCTTGGTAAAATTGGTTTTACTGCATTGTTTATCCAGGTGGAACCTCTTGAACCACCTGTTATTAAAATTGACTTTACTCTTGAGCTTTTTTTATCATTAGTATATTTTAGAATCTCACTATTTATTGGATTTCCAACTAATCTCGTCTTAAGTTTATTAAAAAAGATAGAAGAACTCTCCCTAGAAATTAGAATTAACTTAGCAAAGTAACTAGATATAATATTCGCTCTGCCTGCACTTGCTGTTTGTTCATGAATAATTACAAAAATATTTAAAAAACTTGACC
>ERZ1292625.4395-Hain-H41-01um-R1-4395-length-10589-cov-4_pt1 | contig 10589 bp, 9 predicted proteins | sample MGYA00564400_ERZ1292625 | MGnify/ENA primary metagenome ERZ1292625 (study PRJEB36523, sample SAMEA6512639) | groundwater metagenome | collected 2019-01-08 | study: AquaDiva: Metagenomics assemblies of 32 groundwater samples
CAAATACATTTAGAAAATAATGCTGCCAATAGTATTGGTGGAAGTAATATTGCTGTATTCGCCGACATCGAGGCCGCATGTCTCAACACGCCAGGCGCTACATATAGTGGTATAAGCGGTTGCTGCCGTGGTGCAGCAAAATCGCATAAAAATTACATGTGGAAATTTCTACCATCCGGCGAGACAATCCCATCAGTGATCCAATCATTCAATAGGCGTCCACATTCCAAATATAAGAGCGTGCGTAGGATTGGTGTCGATTGCAAATCAGAGTATGTTTATGGTAAAGTATCAGATGTATCACTTGATGGTTACTCGGCGGGAAATGTTATCTCATGCTGTAATGGGCACAGGAACTCGCATAAAGGTTGTTTTTGGGAGTGGGCTACACAAACTACAGCATCTCCTATTGAACATGAGGCTTTTAGTCGAAGCAAGGGTCGCATTGTTGCTACATCGATTGAAACCGGAGAGCGTCGAGAGTATCAAGATGCGGCGTCCACTGCTAATGATGGATTTAGTCCTGGCAAGGTTTCTTTGTGCTGCCTTGGACGCAGGAAGAGTCATAAGGGGCATACATGGGTACGGATTTGAATTGTTGTGTGTGTGGAAAGCTAGTATCTCGCATATCAAAACATTTACAGGCGATGCACCCTGACGAATACGCCAATCAGGAGCGATTGTGTATTGATCTGTATAATTCAGGACTTACAGCAGAGCGTATAGCTGCGCATGATAGCGTTATCTTCGATAATAAGATGTCGGTTAGTCGAGTTTTGCGAAGATTTATAGATCCAGGCGTTATTGAGCGTACTCGACGCGAGCGCACTGCCGATTCTCTAAGTGCCATTGGCCGACAGCGAAAGGCATCTGTGGAAGTTAATCGTATTTGCTCATCAGCGCCTAATGCGGGAATTACAGATACGCTTAGGGCGCTGGTTGGGGTTGATTCCAGTCATATTCAGCTTCTTAGTGTTTTTGCAGAAGAAATCGGCTTCAGCTTTGATGCTACTACTGGAATTATCAGCAATGACAGTATAAGCGTGCTCGTTATACCAAATTCGGAGCATTTTTGCAAATACAGGTTTCTTGCTAGAGATTTCCATAGGTCATCCGATAGTCTACGCCCGCTCATTTTCTTTTTAGATGAGTTGCTACTTAAGCGTGATTTGATTAAATCTATGGTTTCTGCGAAACTTGGTAATCTTGTTGGTAATAGGGTTGGTGCCAGGGAATGTGCCGTGGCGAAGCTTGATTCGCGCTCGGCGTTACAGTTCTTTAACGAAAACCATATATCCGGCCATGTCACTGGAGAGTTATACCTGGGCCTAGAGCATCAATCGCAGCTTGTGGCGGCAATCTCGATGCGGCGGCCGTTCACCACAAAATATCCAAGTACTACTGAGATTGCTAGATTCTCTGTGTTAAAGGAGCATGTTGTCAGTGGTGGCTTTGGCAAACTACTTGCTGCTGTTCGGAGTGAGTTTGGTTCAAAATATCAGAAAGTACTTTCGTATTGCGATATGAGATATGGCAATGGTCATGTCTATGACATGAATGGGTTTTCAGAGATAGGCCGCACAGATCCAGATTACTGTTATACTGATGGTGAGCGTCGCTATCATAGATTTCGTTACAGGGCCTCTGGTGGTAGGAGTGAGCGCGAAATTGCCTCTTCGGCCAGCGTATTTAGAATGTATGGTGTCGGATCAAAGATTTACACACTCTCCATCTAACCTAATCCATACTAATATTTTGCCATACCAATACCCTCGTGGTACGAGCCGGGCATTGGAGTGGCGCATGGTATCCTATACTGAAGTATATTTTCATGTGGAGAATATGTCGAACAAGGATCTCATTCTTTTTGGCAGCTATCGCTTACGTCCTGGCGCCCGAACAGACCTATTCAGATCCATCCCCAGCCTAAGTGAAACACGAATTTTGGATGCTTTAAGATCTCCTAGTGGCGAGCTTTATGTATTTAGTATTCAGAAGAAAATTGTTATACACGGCTTTAGATTAGCTACATTAGATAATGTGATAATTGATGTTGGTCATGTAGGCACCTCTAATGCTCCTGAGCGCGGAAAGGTGCTGGGCTTTGACGGTACTGGTTTAAAGTGGGTTAGTGGCGGCGGCGGGCATGTTGATGTAGACGCTCCACTTGCTAGAGATGGCGATGTTTTGCGCTTAGATCGGGCAGGACCTCATACTTCTGGCTACCTTAGTAAAGAAGATTGGTTGATGTTTAGCAATATCACTACTGGATTCCGCATTTGGCAGCACTGCGATCTGGGCTTAGATTCTGGCGTAAAGTGCAAAATAACCTCGTTTAGTAATCTTGAAATTCCTTTTAATGCCGGATCTATTATAAATGGCAGTGCTGTTATTGTGAAGAGTTACGATAACACCGCGCCTGGCCGCACCTTTTGGAGCAAACTCTCTGGAGATGCCGGGGTGTGTGTGGTTCAGCACATTGGCGATGAGATTCTATTAAATCGCGCCCCAGGTGCATCAGAAGAGTGCAGGGCTTACTTCTTGGTGAGTTTGCCTGCTGGGTTGGAGGTTCCGCCGGAATATGGTGGGGCCCCAGATTACGTTAGGAAGATGCGCGCTGAGTATTTCGACTTCATTGATCTTAATAGCTCTAAGACTGAGCTTATTAAGGGCAAGAAGATCTTTAAGTCTGACGCTTCATTTGAGTCAAATCAGAGTATTGGTGGAGATTTAGCAGTTAGTGGTGGGGTAGCCGCTCACTCGATCACCATTAAGAACTCTCCTCAGGCCAATTATTCGTTAACTTCATCCGCGATGGGCAGTGGAAGTTGGCAGCCTAATCCATTAGTTTCTGATGGTCCTCCATTAAACTGTTATAATGGCCAGCTTTGGGTTAAAGCTCCGTCGTATGATCTGTATGTATATGATGGTGTTCGGGAGTGTTGGCTGGGCGCAGCAGAACGCTCTGTGAGCGCTTGGTCTTCACAGCTACTGTCTCACTCGTACTTGGCGCCGCACGGTGGCTCTACGTGCGATGTAGTGCCCTACAAGGCTACCCTGGTGGGTCTTGTGACCTCTAGCGAGCGCGGCCCTGTGTGGACTGCGGAGGTGCATGTGAATGGGGCTGCGGTTGCTGGAGCTGTTGTGAGTTGCGGCGAGGATGGTCGAGGATTCCGCTTTGACCTAAATGTTGCCTTTAATGCCGGAGATCGGCTACAGTTCTTTGCAAATGGTCATATGGTTGACAAGCCTAAGATTGAGGCAATTTTCAGAAGAAGCCTTTAGCTGGGTGGTGGTAATTGTCGATACCATTTTTTAGGCCCAGCTTAATCATAGAGAATATTTCAACCAAGGCCGTTCGGCTATTGGGACTTTGTACAATTCAGCCAGGTGAAACGGTTGATTTGTATAATGAAGTTGAGGCTACGGCATTATACGAAGATCTTATTCTAAAGGCACTAGAGCAGCCGTGGGGAGATCTTTATAACGAAGTTGTTTTAAAAAAGACGCTGATCATACACCGTTTAATTTTAGCAAGCTTCTACTATAGTGTGGTGGGCCCTAGAAATATAAGCGCTACCAATACATATTTTACTGGGGCCGTTCCTGCAGTAGTTGATGATGAGCGATTTACCTGGATTGCACCAGCGATTACATCTGCAGATCCCCCGCTGCAGATTAGTGGAGGCATACTAAGCCTACCTCCGGCAAACGCTATTAGTGACGGCTATTTAACCAAAGAAGATTGGGCTCTCTTTGCCGGCAATATTAAGCCACCGCTCAAGATCTGGCAATATCAAGATTTCGGAGCACCTGTATCTGGTAGTCTAGCACTAAGTAGCTTTCAAAATGGCACCGGTGTGGCGTTTAACTCTGCATATATTCAAAATGGCACAGCGGTGATTGTGCTAAGTTCGGATACCTCTGCACCGCCCACCACAACCACATCAGTTCCAGCAAAATGGTTACCATCCAATCGTGTGAAGGTAACTTCCCATATTGGTACGACGGTGATTTTAAGCGCATCACCGGAGTCGTCACAATCATGTCGTATATTTTATTTGATTGAGTTGCCAGCTGGTGTGCCATTGCCATCCGGATATCAGGAGGATCCAGAGTTTTTAAATGATGTCTCAAATGATTATTTGGATGATAATTATGTTAATCAGAATCAGGATGAGAGTGTCTATGGTATCAAAACTTTTGAGAGTCAATAGATTTTCAATTCCGGTATTAAAATACCAACAGGGGCTGTTCCTGGTTTTGTTCTAAAAAGCGACGCGCTTGGTGTGGCGAGCTGGCAGCCTGGTGGAGGCGGCGGGGGCGGTGACGGCTACTGGACTTCGTTAGATGGAATTGATCTTTTCAATGTTAATTCCGGCAATGTTGGGATTGGCACTTATACGCCTGATGGATATGCGAAGTTAGACGTATCGTCTACAACAAAAGGAATCCTGATTCCTAGGTTAACTCAGGCGCAGCAAAACCTATTAGTTGGTGGTCCAAATGGGCTACTGATCTATAATACATCCCAAAATAGGATCAATGTTTATGATGGATATGGGTGGGGATCACTTATATCTGAGCCTCAGCATGATGAATTAGATGACTTGGTTCATAATCTAGCTGAGACAAGCTACGAGGAATATGTCTATTCTGGTTCAAAGGTTACGGCAGTGATTGTCTGGACCAGTCCGTCTAAGACATTAAAGATACGAGACTCGCAGTTCTCGTATGCTGGTTCAAAAGTATCACAGGAAATTAATATTCAATATAATAGTATTGGAGTTGAAGTCCAGAGATTAACTATTGTATATAATTATTCTGGAAATACTATAATTTCGTCTGAGACGACAGAGGTTGGATCGTGAGTGGTACAATAGTTTTAAATCAGCTAACGGCTGAAGTTGTTAATGTTGACGGCTATACTGCTGTTATAAAACCAGGAACAACTATACCCTCCGATGTTAGCGCTCTTCTGGTTGCTGGTTCAGATGGTTATGCGGCTAGATTTATAAGAGTTTCCTCTGATGGGGCCCTTCGAATAGACCCAACAGGTACAACCACTCAGCCAGTCAGTGGTAATGTTTCCGCAGATACTACAAGTGTCGGCATTATTGATTCCGGCAATAGCTCCACAACCCCTCTCGGTGTTGGTGCCACCTTTACCGGCTCATCCATTGACATGCTGAATTATTCAACAATTCGAGTAAGTGTCTTTGCAAATCAGGCATCAGCAACGAACGGTCTCCAGGTACAATTTGGCAACGACGGCGTCAATTGGGATTTTAATCGCTACACCACATTAGCGGCCAATACTGGTAGTACATCAGCATTTAATAGAGCAGCGCGCTATTGTCGCGTGGTGTACACAAATGGCGGTACTGCGCAGGCCGCATTCCGATTACAGACGGTGGTTGTGCCGGTATCGGCGGAGTTTGATAGGCATTTCGTAGGTGAGGCGCCGGCCGAGAGCCACAACAGTATTATTACTCAAAGTGTGATCTGGGGTAGAACGACAGGGGGTGGCGGGGGATATGTTGCCGTTAAGGTTAATCCGTCCGGATCCCTCACTGCAGAGACCACGCAGTCCGGCACCTGGACGGTAAGGGCACAGGATGGGTATGGGGATCCGCTTCTCGTTAGGAAATCAGCTCCTCTCATATCGGATCCGGGCCTTGTCGTTCGGGTTGCAAGCTCAACATCAGACGGGTATCTCGAAGCTATTGCGGGGCATGCTTCGCCAGGACTGGCTACAAGAACGACTGTTTCAAACTCAACAGCGGCCGTGACACTATTAAGTGCTAATTCTAATCGTAAAGGGGCAACGGTTATCAATACATCTAATAGGTCATTATATCTCGCTTTGGGCGCGGCCAGCGTCACGACAGTTGATTATACTATTCAAATAAGTAGTGGTGGCTACTATGAGATTCCTTTTGGATTTACAGGCAGAGTATCTGGTGTGTGGTCCGCTAGTGGTAGCGGAGGATCTGATATTACGGAGTTAACATAATGCCGTATTTTCCACCAATTCCTAGACCTGTAACCATGTCATTTAGTGATTTGAGCGAAGGGAATTTAACTCTGTTTGACGATGGTTATTGGGGTGTGGAGACTGCGTATATAGACTCCATATCTGTAAAGACAGTATCTACAAATTGGAACATGTTTTTATGTACTGATTCAGGATTTGATCTTAATGATATTCGTACAAGAAAGTTAGTTTCTAATGGGCTTGGCACCGCAATTGTTTCCGTCGAGGAGACCTATCAGAGTGTTGATGGTAAGATTTATTTAATCTTCGATGATTTGACTGGCAGCGCTACAGTGTCCTTATATGTTGTTGGCAGAACCATATAGCATACTAATAAAATAGAAGGCAATGAGCATAGGATTTTTGGAGGGTTGAATGGCTATTCAGGATGATTTTAGTATTGCCGCCACTGGCGATATACGCTATACTGGCACAGGATCAAACTATACGGTGATTCAATTTCACCGCTGGTTAGGCGACTTGATGGATGATGGTTATGCATCAGGAAATGACATCTTGGACATCACTGACGCAACGGCCTCCGAGCGTTCGACTGATAACATTATCAAGCTCAACTCTCCATATAATATTGATGATATAGCGGCCCAGCATTTATATGATGGCTCAATAATACAGGGCGTCGCTGAGGCAGTAATTTACGACGGAATTCTAGTGTACGCTCCTGCTGACACATATCTGCAGATTATTCAAAATGGCGCATCTGCCGCGCCAAATTTCTGGACTACATCTCTGAATGCTGATGTCAATAACGGAATCAGTCATCGCTTCATGTTAAAGGTTCGTACGGGCGGCGTTGATATTGATGGTCGTCGTCTAATTGGACAGACGCGCGTGTTTGGAAGCACTTACTCAGAATTTAAAATCAATGGTACGTCACGCGGCAATAACGTGCTGGCGCTAACGTATGCGACTGATCTTAACAATCAAACTGCGGTTGCGACTATTAAGGGTTATACAAATATTACAAATACAGAAGGTTATCGTGCGATCGATGTCAATGGCGATACTACCAGTGAATATTATTATTCAGAGTGGAACCGCGCGAATCGCACAATTAACCACTTATTTGAACGCACCAAGTGGCTGTCTAGAACATCAACGTCAGAGGATGGGTATACTGGCACAGGAACAAACTATCCTGTCGGAAACGGTACTGTTACTAGAGTAGCTCAGGCATTTGCAAATGGTGTTGTGGCGCAGAATCTTACGCGCGCGCGATTTCGATTAAAGAAGGTTGGGTCCCCAACTGGAAATCTTACTGTTAACCTATATAGCATTACAGGGTCTTTTGGTACTACAGCGGTGCCGACAGGAGCAGCTCTAGCAACATCATCTACATTAGATGTTACAACACTGACGACCTCCTATTTGGAAAAGGAATTGGGCTTTCCGGTAGCTACACAATATAATATGGTTGATGGGTATAATTATGCCATCTCTGTTGAATATTCTGGTGGCGACGGCTCGAATTATGTTCATGTTGAGGGCAATGCTACAGGGTCTCACGCTGGTAACCTCGCTAATTACACCGGCTCTTGGGCAGCTGTTGCCGCTGAAGATCTATGGTTTGATTGCTTCGCTTCTCCATTATTGTATGAACTTCCTGGTGAACTGTTTCGTGGCATTACGCACGAGATTGATGTTAACACTCCCTCTGGCACGTTCCAGCCTGTTGAGCCAGTAACTTGGACTGGCGGTGCTGGCCAGATGTTGGCCATTAATAGCCCAACGGCCGCAACAAAAATGTGGATTCAGCTTCTTACAGGGTCCGCTCCAACTAATGGCTTAACTATTACTGGCAGCCAATCAACTGCATCCGTTGTTGTCAACGTAACTGTCACAGAGCGCTCGCTGTCACAACCATTCATTGGCGCTTCGACCGGTACAGCTATCATCGGCAGCTATGGCCTTGGCGTGGAATCTGCGGATCTTACATCTAGCGATAAGTTGTTCGACCTGACAAATACTCAGCGTGTACCGCCAAATAACGTAACATTTACAGTAAGCGGTCTTATTATTGGTGAGGATCGGGTTCTGGTCGGGCCGGAGAACGGAGGCGTTCTAAACGTTGGGCAGCTGGTACTTAACACCACATTAAGCGCTAGTGGTGAAACTGCAGTTGTGGTCACGGCATCAATACCTTCAGATACTCCGACCACTGGATCTATCAGGATTGAGTTGAATAGCGGCATATATCGTCGTGTAGATTATACAGGGCGTGCAGGATCAACATTCACGATTGCGCCGACGGATTTCACAAGCGATAATGCAAGCGCTACTAACGATGTTTACATAAGCTATATTGACAAACTAGCAACGGCGACCGAGGAATCTTTCACCGTTGTTTATAATACAACCAGAAGCTTGTTCGTGCGCGTGCGCGATGGTGGCGGCACTCCAATTAAGACATTCGAAACGACCGCTTCGCTTGGCTCTGGTGGTGGCTCGGCTACCGCAATTAGAACTACTGATGCTTAATGGGGGTGAATTATGGCAGTGACTACACAGATTATTTGCAATCAGGTATTGAACAATTCAGGCATAACTGGAAATGGAGTTTTCGCTCTATTTACAAGCTCTACAATCAACAACTCTGTGGGCCTTCCGTGCGGGCGCTTGGTGCTAGACTATAGCTCCGTAGATCCTCTAGATACTGGAACAAATCCAATATCTTATGGGATATCTGTCTCACTTGAGGGGCAGATTGATGGAGTCTGGTATCCTGTTTGCTATCAGTTTGAGGCGTATCGTGGAAATCCAGCCAATGGCAATCAGAGGGTTGTGGTCGTACAGCCAGGGATTCAATCATTCGATGCTGGCATAGATGATATTGTTTGGATGGATGATACAACTACTGCTAGAATTTCTAGGCAACAGGGAAGGATCGGGCCCACAGTACGTCTTGCTGTGAGGTGTAAGGAAAATGGTTTTGGTACTGCTGGAGCATTTCAAAGCGTGCACTTGAGGGCGCTCCTGGAGCTTTATGATGAAGCAGGTTAAACGAACAGATGGCAGATGTCCTTATTGTGCGTCTGATAATTTTAGCCAAGGGGTTCTTCGGCGGCCGGATCAAAGGGTCGATGAGTGTAATTTTTGCAACAAACACTCTGTTTTGTTCATAAGAACGTGTATTAGGTATCCGCTCGCTGATCCAACGAACACCTCGTCCCCGCCACATATTTAGCTGGTGATTCAATGGCAGTTACAAATCTATTGACCATAATAGAGGATATGGAGACTCTTGGCGTAATCACGAGTATTGGTGGTGGCGCGGGCGCGACCGCAAACACTGATATATTTTATGCTGGAGCACAGTCGCTGGCAAGAAGAAGCTCCAATACTGCCGGTGCCTTACATGGATTCTGGATTAATGCCGGAGCGACCTTTAATCTTTCTGGTACAGGACAGCATGTAAAGCTGTGGTCGTGGTTCACTCACTACTCATCTATAACAGGAATCGAATATAGGCTCGGCTCAGCAACGACAGCCTATGAGGCATTTACATATCCAACAGCATCATTGCCCAAGGTTGGTGGCTGGTTTCCTGTGTGGTTAGAGGTAAACGCTGGAACTGACACTGGTACGCCAGACTTTACAGTGATCGACGAGATAGCACAAGCAATAGTAATCCCTGCTGTTGGCGGAAACGCTCAGAATAACGTTCTGGATCAGGTGCATCATGGTACGTCTGGAATGAGGTGGGACGGCACTGACGGTTATCTCTCAAATTTTAGAACAACAGAGTTAGCTAATGCGCTTGGCGTTATTTATAGCGCTAATGGCGTAGATTACTTATATTCTAGATTAGAGATTGGTTCAGCAACGGCAACAACGTTCACAGATTCGAACTTTGTTATCATTTTTCCAAATCAACCACTTTGTTCAACAACATTTATGGGCATTACATTTGATTTGCAGAATGCCTCAACCAGCATTAGTATGACAAATGGCGTTGTTACGTCAGGCGCCCCAACCACCGCAACGCGTAAGGGAGACCTGGTTGTTTCTGGAACAAGCGGTACACTCACATTAGATAAGTGCAATTTTAATGGTCTAAGATTGCTTACATTAAATAGCAAGGTTAGTGCAAAAAACTGTACTTTTGGAAATACCGGCCAGCTAACTGCTGATGGTGCTGACTTAGAGGGATCGTCGTTCTCAGGCTATGAGGGCACCGTAAATACAAGCACCGTAATTTGGAATGCGAATCTTGACCCCGACGGCGAGTTCGACAACTGTACTTTTACAAAAGGCACTGCCGCCACTCATGGAATTGAATTTGGCACATCATCACCGCTTACAATGACCATGCGTGGCGTGACGTTTTCCGGCTATAATGCATCAAATAATCAAAATGACTCTGCGATTCATATAAAAAGAACTGATGGATACGTGACTCTAAATATTGTTGGCGGAACGTCGCCAAGCTATAGATCTGATGGCGCTGCGGTAACATTGATAATTGATCAAATTACGGTCGCAGTAAATGTAAAGGATATTGCGGATTCGTCAAACATTCAAAGTGCTAGGG
>ERZ1292625.4397-Hain-H41-01um-R1-4397-length-10584-cov-4_pt1 | contig 10584 bp, 8 predicted proteins | sample MGYA00564400_ERZ1292625 | MGnify/ENA primary metagenome ERZ1292625 (study PRJEB36523, sample SAMEA6512639) | groundwater metagenome | collected 2019-01-08 | study: AquaDiva: Metagenomics assemblies of 32 groundwater samples
CCCGAAAAGTAATTTATATATTCACCAGTTGCGGGCTTACTTGGAATTTCGTGGCCGAAGTTTGGCCAAAAGTCCCCGATTGACGCAGTTCGTTGAATATTCCAAGCTTCGCCAGTTGTTAAATCCTCATCTTTTATATTTTGCCAAATATCTTCCTTAAAAAAACCTACATTTAGAACAATTGCAATTGCGCAAATAGCGATTGTAATAATAATTTTTTTGTTTTTTATTAAATTAACTACCGATCCACTCGCAAGTGCAAAACAAAAAGTCGCTGGCCCAAGAAACCTCCAAGGAAATTGAATATAAGCCATTGGCGGCAAAAGCTCCCAAATAAAAGCAGACTTATTGTGGGTCAAAAAAAGTGAAACCCAGCCAAGAAAAATTAATACTGCTAAAGCCCTATACTCTCTTAGTTTTCGGGTTAAAACAACTGCAATAAACGTCGCAACTGGCAAAATCCACTGTATCTGCCCCACTGACAAGCTCAGATCGTCAACCGGCCCCCACAGTGAGGCACCGTACCCCCAAAACCTAGAGATCAAAAGCTGGCTCAAAGTTGTAAAATGAGCCCTAAAATCAAAATATCCTCTTATAGTACTCTCCAGATTAACGTATTTTGCCTCAAAAATGACCGGTAATATATAGAATGCCGAAAGTAGGGCTGACCCCAATGCCGCTGGAATCATTCCCCATGCTTTTCTATAAACAATCCAGCCCATAAGAACTGGTAAAAACAAAACGAGTGATAAATTGTGAGTAAGAATTAAAACTGCAACCAAAATTCCAAACCAAAGCTTGTGTTTTTTTTCGATGGCTAAAATTATCAAAGGAAAAATCACAAACGAAAAAGCTTCGGGGAGAGCTCCTCTGACCCAAACATCAACGGCTCGATATGGAGCATACATATATAGAGCGGCAGCAACAATCCCAGCGAGACTATTTCCCCAAATCTTTTTAGCCAGGAAAAACATTGATAAACCAGACAAGAGAAGAGAAAGAATAAAAAGCATCTTAATAGAATCAATTAATGAAAAGCCGACCAGGTGAAAAATTTCCCCGACGGCATAAACGAGTTGGCCATAAAAATTAAAAAGTGGCTCGCCATATCCAAGTCCGGCATCTGGCGCCCACCTACAGGGAAAAGTAAAAGCTCTTACACACTTATCAAACTCCAATAGTCTAAAAAAATGATAATCCTGCGTTGTATGGATCCCATACCTTACCATTCTAAAAAATGTAGGCACTGCAAGTGCCGCCACTAATAGGCAATATATAAAAGTTTTCTTCATAATCCGATAATTTGAATAGCAGTTTCCCCGGATGGATATTCAAATGTTTTTTGAGGAATCACTTCAAACTTAAAATCATCCGGCCTGCCAATTACTGAAATGCCGTAATTAATGTCGTCTTTATCGATATCTTTAAAAGTAATATTCCCGAGCGAGTATTCGGGGATTTGATCCACCCAAGTTTCATATTTCCAACTCTTGGTAGATTCCTGATAAAGCTTTGGATCGGTCAGGTTGGCAAAAGCAAAATAAATGTGCGGTTCAGAAAGTGATTTATCGACAATGATCTTCTTATCGGCATCTATATTTTTGTTTGCCCACTGAGCCGCCTCAAGATTACCAGAAAGCATAGACTGGCCTATCTTATAAGGCGATTGAACAAAGTAATCCTCAAGGAATAAAATAAAAGATACCAGACAAACAAGCCCGTAGCTGAACAAAACCAATTTTTTGTTTTTTAATAAGTCAAAAAACTCAACGGCGCCAACTGCAATCAAAATTTCCAGAGCAGGCATCATGATGGCAACACGGTTTGCCGAATAGCCCGCCCCCGTTGCTAGTGCTGACGGTATTGGCGCAATAAGGAGCCAAAAAAGAAGAAAATAATTTTTCTTTTTAAAAGCGAGTAGAATAAATGGAAGTGTCAACCAATATATTACCCCTCTTCCCGGAATCATGCCGTAAGTTCCTTCATTTGCTCCTTGAGAAAACAAAAATTGGGGTGATATATAAGTCACATAACTGCTCAAAAACCTCTTTGCTATAACAGTATATTTGTTATGAAAAACAGTATTTGAGCGAATTCTTTCACTAAAAGCGGCCTCGGTTGCCCCTTGGGTAATACTGCGCTCGCCAATTCTAGCTCCGGCACCAAGCATGAATGTGTAGATTGTAGCCAAAATAAATATTCCAAAAATAGCTACAGTTTGCCAGTATTTCTTGAAAGCATCTTTACTATAAAAAATTAACGCAATTAAAATAACCGGTGTTATAAACTTTGCAGTGTGGTAGCTAAACAAATTGAGCCCGAATACCAGGCCTGAAAGTTTGTAGCGCTTTTCCAGAAAAAGCCAAACTCCAAGTGGTAAAAAGAACGTAGTTAGGTTTGCCTCAAAAGCTCCTCGGGACAAACTTATATGCCAAGGGGAGACCGCAAGAAGTATAGCTGAAGCGATTCCGACCTTTTTGCCAAATAATTTTCCAGCGAGTAAGTAAGTTATCAAAATAGACAGCGTTCCCAATACCGCACTCGGCAGTCTTACAGCAAATTTATTTAATCCAAATACTGCAACTGAAGGAATAGTTAAGTAGGCATATAGCGGCGATTTGAAATCTCCGAAAGACTCTAAAACTAACGGAAGTTTGTGTCCCCATTGATCAGCCCCTGTTTTCATAATTGAATAAGCGTCGTAGCCAAATGAAGCTTCGTCGGGGGTAAATCCAGCCGGATGAGAACTAAGCCCTATAACTCTCAATACAAACCCCAGGGTAATAATCACTAAAAGAGCCCACTTTTGCATCCTATTTATATTATACTAGGTTGTGTTTGTTTCACCACCAATTGACCAAGGAGAACTAAAGAACTAAAAGACACACTCCTTATTGGGCCTGCCTCAAGTCTTCCTTTAGAAAAAATCAAAACAAGTCCAAATGTTAATCTGATTTACGACCTAAACGATTTTGACGGTAACCTTTTATATAGACTAGTAGGTATAAAATAAAATTAACTGCACCTAAAATTCTTGGCATTAACCGGTCGCCAAAAGAAAGAAATTCTTTTAAAATTCTCACTTCTGGTACCCACCAGAAATTATAGAGATTTAATAAACTAATAAGACTGATTGCCCAGTATTCAACCATTCCCACGGAACTCATGAATACAAGAGCTGTTAGGTATGGAAACAGGGGATATAGATATCTCTCGTGCATATTTGTTAGAAGCATCCAGGAAGAAAAAGCAGTTAATGCAAGAGCCCAGATAACAGTTTTTTGATCTTGTTTCTTCCAGACAGAATAGAGAATTGGCAAAAAGGACAGTCCAGATAAAATATATCCCCAGTATTGATAGGTGAGACCCAGAAAAGGAAGAACTTGGGGCCGCTCGTGAATTCCTGCAATCCCCGCCCAAAAATTAAAAGCGTTTGCAGTAATAACCTGAAGTTGCTGCCCCAAAACTTTGTTTTGATACAAGGATAATAGCCAAGAAAAAGGCTCACCCTGGGAAAAAGGCAGAGTCAAAACTCCGATCAAAAGCAAAGGGCCGACAACTGAAACTACCAGCCGCTGAGCAGGGTATTTTTGCCTAACTAATACAATCAAGAATATTGGTAGAAAAATGAATAATGAGATTTTGACGTAAAAACAAAGCACTAAGGCTAGGACTGCCCAAAAAACTTTCTTTTTTACAACCAAAAGATAAAACGCCAAAAAAGACAAAAAACTTATAATTGCATCTGTCTGGCCCCAAACTGCAGAGTTGTACCAAACGACAGGGTTAATAAGCCACAAAACGGCAGCCCAAGTCTTTTTAGTTAATTTGTACAAAAGATAAGCAATACCAATATCAGCTAGGATTGAAGGTAATTTTAAAAGTGCCGAATATAAGTTACTTTCAAAAAAAGTAACAATACCTGAAGGGAAAGCTGGAATCTTGATGTTGATAACCCAAAAAATATTAAAAATGAATTCAAAAAGTTTTCTGATACCAGCAAACATGTAGATAGTTCCCGGCGGTTGATTCGGCCAAGTATAACTCCAGACGTTAGTTTCAGGAGCAAAAAACTTAGCAGGGCCATATTGCCAAAACCGAATTCCCCAGTCAATGTGGTTATTGATATCCGGATGCCAGACAATAAAAGATAAAATCAACCTCCCCAAAAATGCCACAGCGAAAATGATCCAAAGTTTCTTAGTCATTGAATCAATATACCACAAAACACTCTTAGTGGGCCTCTACAAAAAAGGGCAGACTTGGGAGAGTATGACAAAACTTATAGTACTCTATACTTTGTAGCTCTGCCTAAACCAATACGGTCGATTTTTTTCAATTTAAGTAATTTGTCCAAGACCTGATTCACAGTCCGACGAGCTACTTTTAACTTATTAGATAATTCAATGGGAGTAACTTCTTTATTTTCACTTAAGTAACGCCAAACAATTAACTGCTTAGGCGATAAAATCTTTTCGAAGTTTTCGCTAGACAATAAGTTTATGGCTTCTTGTGATTGTCTAAGGACTAGTTTCAAGAAAAAAGCAATCCAGATGGAAATATCTTCACTTTTAGTGTTTAAAGTTTTTTGACTAGTTCTTAACGCTAAATAATATTCTGGTTTATTATCTTCTATTATCTTTTCGTGAGAGATAAATGGAATATAAGCATAACCCTCTTTCAAGAGTAGTAAATTTGTAAGAATCCTGGATAGTCTACCGTTGCCATCTTGAAACGGGTGAATTTGCAAGAATTCAATAATAAAACTCCCAATAATTAATAGTGGATGAAATTTTCTTTCTTTTAATGACACTTGAGTCCGCTCAATCAAATCTTTCATCTTCGAAGGTGTGAGATATACGGGGGTAGTATCAAACAGGATACCAACAGATTTTCCCACGGTATCTACCATATGAACTTTATTTTCAGTTTTTTTGTATTCTCCCCGATGAAGTTTGTCTTTCTCCACGTATTTTAGTAACTCTTTGTGAAAATATTTAATTGTATTCTCATTAAATGGAATATCTTGCCAAGAATTAAATACATTACCCAATAACTCAAAATATCCCTGAACTTCCTGCTTGTCCCTATCCGCAAACTTTTCGATTGATATGCCCCGTAATAGTTTCTCGATATCTTCGTCCGACAATTTAGCACCTTCAATACGAGTCGACGCGCCAGTCGAAGTCACCAACACGGACTCTTTTAATCTCTTTAAAGTTTGGGGGTGCAACTGAATACCAGCAATCCACTTGCCCTTTAACTCATCTATTTGGGCAATTTCAACAAGTGAATAGCCAGAAACTTTGCGCAAATTAATCATGCATAGTCATTATGCATGATTATGCATGATTAGTCAAGGGTTACTTTGTTTCGACAAAGTAAAAGGCAGCTTTTGGTTCATATGCTGAGGCTGGGAAATAAATTGTTTTCATTATCTTCGCCTTGTCAAAATCTTCAGGAAAATCCCATTTTGAGCCTACCAGAAGCCAGTTTTTTTCTTTGGAATCAATTCTCCATTGGGGCTGACGGAATTCGATGTTAAACAAATTCTTGTCGTCTAGATACAGAGCCGGATCCCATTTACAATAGAATAGAATATATAGATAGGGAATGGTTTTGACCGATGGCCACTCGATTCCATATTTATCAGTAATTATTATTTTTTCGTATTTATTATGATTCTCACACGCATGCTGTGCCACTTCTTTGTAGCCATAATGCCAAAGAATGGCAGCCAAACTAGAGTTCTTCCTGGATTTATTCCCCCCCTAGTTAGTGACCCAGCCAGAGGACCTATAAAAAACCAAAATATAGCCAATGCTTTCGCAAATTTGTCTTTGCTCTTTGTCAGAAAATATATTCCTAAGATAAACAATGGAAAATCAATAAAATACATACAGATGCACTGGCGGCACCTAGCAGCACAGCAGAAAAACGAACTGCTAATTCATTTTGACCAAAAAGCGCAATTATAAAAACTATCGCTGCCGCAATAATTCCAAAAACAGAAAGTAGAGCTAGAGCCTTAAACCTTTTTTCTCTAATAATTTTTATTATTGTAAACACCCAGATTGGAAATAAAACAATCAATATTTTGTTATAAAAAATTCTTGTAAGTCCTTCGCCTCTTAATTCATTGATGTATCTTATATTGTCTCCGCTGAAGATTGAAATAATCTTTCTTCCTACATAAAAAGAAATATTTTCCATTACCTCCCTGTAAAAATGTAGAAGTTCGGCTCACCTGAAGGGTATGTAATATATTTTAAAAGCTTTAGATTTCCAGGGGTTTCGTCTGGTTTCATAATGAGGTTTATTTTTACTTCTTTTTCGCTTGCAATGTAAAGTGTTTTGTCGTCCAATACGTCCGCCCAATAATAAACCCCCCCGCCAAAGTTGCCAAAATAAAATTTATCAATATGTGAAACAGTACCTAGTCCGTCAACTGTAACGTCATTGCCTATAGGGAAGTTTTTCTGCCAGTTGGCTGGATCATAACCATACAATCCCGCAAAGAAAATCCAAGGGGGCTCGGCGGCTGTAGTTATTACAATTTTGTCATACTTAGATTCGTTTTCTTTAATGTAATCCATCACCTCTTTATAGCCTGTATGCCACCAGTGCTCTGAGTAAGTTGGATTATGTGCCCAATAGTTATGCTGGTAAAACAAAAAACACAAAAGCCAAAAACCGATATAAACCAGCGCAACGATCTTTTTAAGCTTTTGTGGGATTAATCCTAGGCCAGCAACTAACCCGTACGAGATAAGAAAAACCAACGGCGGCAATATTAGAATCAAGCGGGTTGCATGATTTCCCCCATCCCGAGTAAGAGCCGCTGGAATCACTCCGGCTAAAATCCAAAATCCTATTAAAAACTTAACTTTATGGTCTTGTGCTTTACTTGAAAAAAATAGAATAAGACCCAAGATCAATGCTAACGCCTCGATTTTGTAAAATTCACCCATTCCATTTATTGAATGTCTCGGATTTGGATCGCCTTTGTTAAACAAAAAATCGAGGGAAAATGGCTGTAAATAGTTGATAAGCAAGTTATTACCGACAAAAGTAAACTTATTGTGGATCATCCTATCAATGAAAGTTGGACTTAAACCAGTTCCTTTTTCACCCCTGGCCCTGGCATCAACTCCTCTGGCCGTCCCAACTTCCGGCTCAATTATGGGATCTGTAAAAATTCCAATATACCCAAATCTTTGGGCACCCCCGCCAAAAAGAGTGCTATATGCAATTGGAGCCCCGACTATTACAAATGCCAGTAACGCAAAAAGTAAATATTTCTTGGAGATATTAAAAATATCTTTCCAAAAAGCAACTATAAGAAATAAAATGAGCAGAGGTGTAAAAAATTTTGCCGTACTGTAAACCCAAGGTGTCAGGGCAAAACTTGCACTGGATATCCACAGATACTTTCCATATTTTAACCCCTTAAAGAAAAACAGAAGCCCTATTAAAAGAAAAAAAAGTAGCTGTGTTACCTCAAATCCACCACGACTATACTGAATGTGCCACGGAGAAAGAGCAAGTACGGCTGCCGAAACGAGCGCCAATTTTTCGTCTTTAAAAAGCTCCTTTACCAATAAGTAGAATACCAGAACACCGGCTATTCCAAAAATAGCTGCTGATAGGCGTACCCCGTAGGCAGAAACTCCAAACATGGCAACCGTGGGGACAGAACTATATAAATAGAGTGGCGTTCTCCATTCTGCAAGTGAATGGAAGTGAATCGGCATGAAATTCCCATAATAATCCCTGCCTGTTTTTAAAATTGAATATGCTTGATAGCCAATATCCACCTCGTCACCAAAAAGCGAAACCGGAACCCTATCAAGCCCCCAAAGCCGAAGCAGAGCCGCAATAATCAAAATAGCTATCAAAATCCACTTCTTCATCTTTAATAATAATACACCAAAAACGTCTCGGTACCGTCTAGCTCTCTAATTGTTTCTATTTTTTCAAACTGGCCAATCTTATTTGGCTTATCTTGTGCAACACTTGAAACACTTAGGGCAACCAAGCTTCCTTTTGGAAATTTTGAAAAATCTTCCCGTATAGGATTAAAATACTTAGTCTTACTCTTCAGGTCCTTGCTGAATTTCAATTGATAAAAATCAAAATAAGTCTCAGCAAAATAAATTTGGCTATCTATATAAACATTATCAACTTTTCTAGTATCAGTACTTTTAATTACAGACTCATACAAATTTCCAATTCCTCCATTAAACCACCGCCAACTCCTTACTCTGTAATTTCCAAAATAATCATTTAAAAATATTCCAAAATCAACAATAATAAAAATTATGATAGCTACTGACAAAGTTTTGAAAATTCTGTCCTTTTGGTTTCTTAAAAAATAAATTCCATAAACAGCCAACAGCACGGCGAAAGGTACAACCACCAAACCTCTAGAAATTCTTTGTGGATCATTAACAATTGATGGTGCGATGGGATAGGTCAAGAATCCAAAAAGAATTAATTTCGAAAACCAATCATCCTTTCGCCTTAGAACTTCTAAAATTCCGAACAAAATAAAGAAAGCCATTCCAAATGAAAACACACCAATTTTCCCTGTCGAATGAATTAACGACCTATCCCCTTCGACAAATAAAACCTTGGGGGAGAAATATGTAAAATAACTAGAAGTAAAGCCAGTCAATCTGTTTAAATTAAATACTCCCCAAATTCCTTTTGTCGTGTCAACACTTTTATCAATACTTCCTACATAACTTACTTGATTGAGAAGTGTGTCGGGATGAATTCTTAACCAAGGAATAAAAATTATAATTGGAATAAGAAAACCAATAAGAAAGCCTCCTAAATTTAAAAGTTTCGCCTTACCGACAAGAAATAAATAAATTACTGACGCAACAAAATATATTGGCATCGTAACTTTAGCCGCATGATAGCTATGAATTCCAAATCCGAGTGTCAAACCAGCTAGAAATAAAAAAACTAATTTTTGTCTGTCGATAAATATTTTCAGAAAGAGTAACCAAATTACAACAAAGGGAATCTGCCAGGCCACATCCATTGCAATCCTAAAATTAATAAATAGTACGGGAACAGTGGCTGCCATTGTAAGACCGACAAAGAAGTAAAAGCCCTTACCAAAGATTTTCTTAGAAATAGCAGCCAATAAAAAAATAGATAACAGAGCTATCACGACACCTGGTATTCTAATAGATACTTCTCCGAATGGAAGAAATTTTAAAAACAAACTTGAAACATATATAACAATAGGAGTCGCCCAAAGCATACCCAGCTGCCAAAAGTAAAACGGGAAAGGGTTACCTAAAAAGTCCGTCCCAGTTTTAGAAATTGAATATGCACTTAGGCCGAATGCCATTTCATCTTGATTTAAATGCACGGGGCTCTTATCTAGCCCATAAAAGTAAATCACTCCAATCAAAAGTAACAAGATAGGCAAAAGTAAAAATTTCTTAATTATTTTCATCATCAATCTGTATGTAATAGTTGGGAGTTTGGACGTCGAGCCTTTTTAACCCCGGTACACCCTCTCTATAAGTCATCAGTATTCCATCTTTTGGCAACTCTTCATCGATTTTAATTTTAACTGCCCCGTCCCTGAAAAAGACTGCTTCAAAAAAATGAGCAATTTCGCCGTCCGAATTATAAAGATCCTGGTTTATGTAAGGTTTGAGATTTCTCCCTTTGGCTTCTTCAGAAAAGATTTTATATGACGCCTCCTTAGTCTGACTAAAGTAGCCCTGAACAAATTTCGGATATGTATACCAATAGTAATTAACAAAATTGTAAAAGTTGGCAATTATAGCAACTGTAATTATTAAAAAAATTATCTTGTTATATTTGAAAACATATTTTGCTCCCAACGTTGTTAATAAAATATATGCTGGTACTATAGATAAAAGCCTACTGGCACGAAAAAACGATCCGGCAAATGAGAAAACAACCGGCGTCAAAAAGAAAACTGCCAGAATAAATCTCCAGAATTTACCTTCTTTTACACTTTTATAGCAGCCGACTAAAAATAAAGGCAGCGTGGCAAGAAGCATCATTCCATGTTTTCCAGTTGAATGATATACAGTCGAGTCACCCTTTATAAAAAGAAAGGATAGATCTAGATTGGCAAGATATGTATAAAAAAAATCGTTCCAATCAATTCCATGTGGTCTATAGCCCGCAAAAACTGCGCCCGGGTAAGTCGCTTTGAGGTAGGGAATTATTATAAAAAAGGGTAAGATCCCAAGAATAAAAATAGACACCTCTTTTATTAGTCGCTTGGTTATTTTTCTATTTACCATGTCGCCGTAACACAAATAAATTGTTGTCAAAACAATCCAAAAAGGCACTACACCTCTCATTGCTTTATAACTATAAAAATTAACTCCCAAACTCACTCCTGCAATAAAAAGATATTTTAGTTTTTTTTCTTTGTCGTATAGATACAAAAATAATAACCATATAAGTGCAAACGGGACAGGCATTAGATTATCTAGAGCTAAATGTGATTGTATAAAAATGATCGGAGTAGTTAAAAGTAACAATGAGGCCACTATCGCCCATTTTTTATTAAGTAACCTA
>ERZ1292625.4399-Hain-H41-01um-R1-4399-length-10581-cov-5_pt1 | contig 10581 bp, 9 predicted proteins | sample MGYA00564400_ERZ1292625 | MGnify/ENA primary metagenome ERZ1292625 (study PRJEB36523, sample SAMEA6512639) | groundwater metagenome | collected 2019-01-08 | study: AquaDiva: Metagenomics assemblies of 32 groundwater samples
TGTCAAACTCCTCACCGCTCATGACAGTTGGAGGAAGAGGAGCTACAATATCTTTTATTTCCGGCAACCAAGTATTATGAAACCTAAAAATATCGGGTTTTTCAACCGCAGTCGCTCCAGTGGTCCCCTGAGTTTTGCTCCGGCTGACTAATTTTTCCCGGTAACTTTGCGGGTTCATTTTTTGGTAAGTAATTTTGACCAGGGGATTTTTTTGTTGATAAGCGGCGATCAATGGTTCGATTACCTCTTTATCTTCCCACAGACCCCAGTAAATCAAACTGACAGGCTTGTTGGCTGATTTGCCGGAAAATATTGCCCGGAAAATAATTATTAAAACAATCAGAAAAACAACCGCTCCCCCGACGATAAACATATACTGATTTTTATTTTCTTCATAGATCGGAGGCGGCAATGATTCGACTTCAGGGGTCGTCAAGTCCTGGGGTGCCTCTTCGACCGGTGGTTGATTTTCTTCGGGAATTATTTTATCATCATCCATACTATCATGATATCAAAAATCAAAGATTATAGAAGTGGTTTTTTCCTGATTTTGTTGGCCGTTTTTAGTCTGATTTTTTTTGGGTCAACGGCTTTTATTTTTTTAAAACAGGAAAAAAATATTGACGACAAAATTTACCCGAACGTCTACCTGGATAAGCAAAATTTTGGATTGAAAAGTAAGGATGAAATAATTAATTTTTACAAAAAAAAATCTTCCAAACTAAATAATTCTTCTGTGACAGTTTTTTTTGCCGAAAGTCCTGTAGCTACTTTTTCCGCCCAAACTCTCGGGTTAAAATATGACGGAATTACCATTGCCGAAAGGGCATATCTTATAGGCCGGTCAACTAATTTATCTTCAAAATATTATCAAAAATTTGCCGGTATTTTTAATTTGAAAAAATTTGACTTCGAAAGCCGGATTGAATACGATACCACTGAACTTAAAGATTTTTTGACCCTGTCCGAAGAAAAATATAATTTAGCGGCAAAAAATGCCCTGTTTAAGTTTGAAAAGGGAAAAGCGGTTGAATTTAGAAAAGAGACCAACGGCTTGAAGATTAATTCCAATCAATTTTTACAGGATTTCGATAAAATTATTATCAGTTTCAAAACTGATATTTCAAATAATAAAAAAATTGTTTTGAACTCCGAGGTTATCAAACCGGAAATAAAATTAACCGATATTAATGAATTCGGGATAGAGGAATTAATCGCCGAAGGAAAATCTGATTTTACCCACTCAATCCCGCAAAGAATCCATAATCTGACCTTAGCCGCCTCCAAATTCAACGGAGTTTTGATTCCTAAAGGAAAGAAGCTTTCTTTTAATGAAACCGTTGGTGATATTTCCTCTCTTACCGGATATCAGCCTGCTTATATTATCAAAGAAGGAAAGACTGTTCTCGGTGATGGGGGCGGCGTCTGTCAGGTATCGACAACTTTATTTAGAGCTGCTTTAAACGCCGGACTGCCAATCATCGAACGCAATGCCCACGCCTACCGGGTCGGTTACTACGAAAATGATTCCCAGCCGGGTTTTGATGCAACTGTCTACGCGCCGACGGTTGATCTGAAAATAAGAAATGATACTCAAGCTTATATTTTGATCGAGACGGATATTGATGAGGAAAATAATCTTTTATATTTCAGACTTTACGGAAAAAAAGACAATCGCCGGGTTGAGATTTCCCAGGCCACCGTCTATGATGTGGTTCCCCCGTTACCTCCAAAATATCAGGATGATCCGATTCTAAAAAAAGGTGTGACTAAACAGGTCGATTTTCCCGCCTGGGGAAGCAAGACTATATTTACCTATAAAGTTTTTCAAGGAAATAAGCAGGTGATTGATGATAAATTCTTTTCCAACTTCCGCCCTTGGGCAGCGGTTTATCTAGTGGGAACGGCAGAGTAATTTTCAATTTTCATTGAATTCACAATGTCATTCCCGCGTTTACCCTGAGTTTATCGAAGGGTAGGCGGGAATCCAGACTATAATTACCTTTTAAAATAGTCCCCCAACCCACTTCCCTGCGGATAGACATTGTTTGAATAAAAAAACTTAAATCCAGTCGGAAGAGAAAAATGTATTTAAAGGATATGACAACTTAAGTTTTAGGTCTATAAAAAGTCAGAGATTTTGGTATAATTTGTGTATGAAAATCGTTCATCTTAAAAATGTTGAAAAAAATAAAGTCAACATCCCACTGTTTACAGGTGCAATTATTCGTCAATCACCATTGGCAAATATAAAAGAATCTGATCTTGCAATTGACTATATTTATTTTCCTAAAGGTATTAGAAATAAATTTCATTCACATTCAAACGGACAAGTTCTTGTAGTAACTAATGGTTCTGGAACTATTGCAACTAAGAGTAATAAATATAAAGTTAAAGTAGGAGATATCATCTGGATACCTTCAGGTGAAATTCATTGGCACGGAGCCAATGCTAATTCCGTTTTTGCCCATATTTCAATTACTAAAGTATTTACTAAAATAAATCAGGTAGAGAAATAAAAAGTTCCAATTTCATCCCAAATTTTCTTAAATTTTACCCTCAAAAACATTCTCTTAGCCAACCCCCTGCAGATATACATTGTTTTAATATTCAATATTACGAAGTTATGAGGTTAACGACTAATTGAAGGATGGGGTCTTTTCGCTTTAGATAAAAGTGTAAGATTTTCTGGCGTTATAAAAGCTTTGTTTACAAGCTTTTTTTCTTTAATCTTTCGTTTTAAATTTTGTGGAGCATATGTGCCATCAGGATAAATTGTACCCAATGTACTTTGCTGTCCATTTAATACATCATAAAAATGAACAAAATATACTTGACCCAAAACTCCTAAAAAACCTTGAGGAGCTTTATCAACTCTAATTTCACTTACTTGTTCTAACATATCGTAATGATATCATATTTGTGGCCTTCCAGCAACTTTTTGTTATATAGTTTTAAATCCAACCCCATGCGGATAGACATTGTTTATTATTTATTTTATTTCTTTATTTAATTATTTTTATTTATTTGTAGTATTTAGCGGAACCATCTCGCTCTTCCCAATCTATAATGTAAATCTTTATTTCTTCTTTCGCCGATTATTTTGGCTGGCACACCGCCGACGATGGCATAGGGCGGAACGTCCTTGGTGACGACGGCACTAGCACCGATGATTGCTCCTCTACCAATTGTTACTCCGGCTAAAATGATTGCCCTTGGTCCAACAAAGACGTAGTCTTCAATTGTGACCGGAGAATTGGTGGCAATAAAATTTTCGTCGTTGACGTCATGTTCGCTGTTGTAGATCATCACTTCGGTGGCGATATCGACGTGATTGCCGATCGTCAATAAATCCCGGCCATCAAGAACGACTCCCTCGCCAATTATTGAGTCCTCGCCAACGGAAATATTTCTTGGATCATAAAATCTCGCCTTCATGTGAATGGCCGACCCTCGGCCGATTTTTATGCCGGCTAATCGGTAAAAAAATCTTCTGAAATAATGGCAGGGAACACAGCCGACCAGATGAAGTAAAAACACCTCAAACTCAAGAAAAATATTATTGATTCGATTAATCACTTTCCCAACTACTTCGGCAAAAGTCAGCTCTTTTCCATTCTTGTCTTTCATAGATGTAGTTAAATTATAGCAAAGAAAATATAATTTATTTTTATTCTGTTATTAATCCTTTCTTATAAGCTTTTTTGGAAAAAGCACCAAAAGTTGTTCCTTCCGATCTTTGCCAATAATGATCTTTACCGCTTTTATCTCTGTGAAATAAATGAATTGGTGCTAAACTACGATATCCAGTCAACCTGTGAATTTTTTTTCCTATTTTTACCGCTTCAATCGTTGACGTTGGTGCTCCGGCATATCCATCCTTCGGATAAATTGGATAAGATCCTGGATAAAAAACATAAACCTCTTGAAGATTCCTTTCTTTGGCATATCCCCCTCTGGGCCTACCATAATGATACCATTATAATAAAAAAAAATTTCTTTACAAACTTTATAAACTCTTTCGTCAAATTTTGAAGATTATAATTTTTGCATTTATTCTGGATTATATTGTCAAGAAGGAATAAGTAATGTATAATACAAACATATGAGTGAAAAGGCTAAGGTACAAAGACTAAGTCGTGTCACTAAATCTTGGTTAACTGATACTGCCCTTCATCCCCTCCTATCCAACGTTTCTCCTGAGTTTCCCAAAATATATAATGCTGATTTTATTTTTCATCGGCTGATTGGTCATCATTCCGCCAATACGGCGGTAATTAAATCGGTTCCACATGAAGATACTATGGTGGATAATAGGTTAAAGAGTCATGTTTTGGATTTGATCTTCAAAAATAGACAGGTTGATCCTGAAAATAAATATCCTTCGGAAGAAAATGTTTATGCTTTAACCCGCGAACAGGCTACGAATATCTACGATAAATTACTGGCAAATTTTATAAATAATCTTAAAAATGAAGAAAAATTAGAAAAAACTTATAGATTTTCACGATTCAGCGCTCATGAATCTGACTGTACTGCAGAACAACTAATGCTTTATTCATTACAAGACGAAGCAGAATTTTCCGGTTACTTTTTAAAATTTTTAGATCTTTACGATTTATCCCGTCCAAACGAAATTACAACTCTTTACGGCGACGGAAAAGCTCCTGAGTTGAAAGGGGGAATAACCTGGAATCATATTAATTGGTTAATCAAACCAGAAGATATTAAAGAAATTGAATATCCTGATAATATAAGGGATTTAATGATAGAAATTAGGAACAGAATAGTTCTTACTAATAGTAATATGTATGACAGTTTTTCTGAAAGTTTATTTCTCGAAAAAGTTGGTCACAATATTAAAAGACGTAGTTCTGTTCGTGATGATCTTGTTCACGAAATCTATAATCTTATATTAAGAAATATTGCTGTTGATGAAGTCCTTAAAACCAATCCCGATCAACCTTATCCTTCCTTGGTCGATCTTAATTATTTGAAAAAAACGGGTTTGCTTAAATTATATCGAATATTTGGAAATAGATTAATGGAATCTTTCAAAGATAGAGATAAATTTCAAGAAAAAGATATTGAGTGGTTTAAAAATAAACTGACTCCGAGAGAATTTTTAATTTTAACTTTGGACCACCTGAGTCTTCATACCGGCAGTCTTTCATTCAAGTTTGAACATTTTGACAACTGAGGTCAAATTTTGAAGATTACACTAACCTACTAGTAATCTGTCAAGTTGGAAAATATATATTGAAAAATGATTACTCTTATAGTATAATTCGTTCGTTATGGCGCGTCATGAAAATGTAGTCACAGTTAATTCGGCGATTGGAGCTACTTTAAAAGAAGTCCCTGGATTTGTTCTTGATGAATGGGGACCAAAACTTAAAAAATTTTCAAATAGTTGTTTTGACTTATCAGTAGGTCTTCAAGTAATCAAAACTCTTCGTTTAGAAAATCACATTAAAATGAGTGAAATTGACTCACGTACTCATATTCCTGCAGATTCTTTGGCATTTTTTTCTGGAAAAGGGCATGACATTGAAGTTGAGTTTTCGCCCAAAATGGATGAAGTTATAATAAACCAAACTGTTCAAGCCGGAAGAAAAAATAGCAAACTTGAAAAAGCAATGTATATAAGAATGGATTATAACGGATTTATTAAAGACGCTACTTTTATTGAAAGTTTTAGGGCCCCAAATTTTGATTTGGCAACACGAGTTGTTAAGGTTAATTATGATCTTAGAGGTACGATAGATAAAGTTATCGATACAAGAACAATAAACTCTAAAATGGATTATTTAGCATCAGGACTTCCACCTTTACCAAATTCTTTAAGCTTAAGTGATGGAAGAAGTAGTGAGAATAGAATTACCTATGTTTGGGATAGAATGAGAGGTGGACCATTTATAGATGGTGTAGAAGAAACCGAAACGTCTCAAAGAAGTAATTTTGTAATCAATTTTGATCAAAGTGATGTTGAAACCGCAATAGACGATCATGTTCGCAACAGGAGACATATTGGCATTGACTCCGTTAAATATGAAGCAACAGAAACTTTTCCCTATGGTTACTTATCCAAAATGCTTCCTCCGGATCTGTCCATCGGAAAACTCGTCCAAAAAAAAACTTAAATACTTCTATGTCCTTCTTCCGTCTTTGATTTGAAAAGAGTCAAATTTTGAAGATTGTAACTGTAGGGTAAAATTCAGCCTCGTACAACTGGACCAGTTGTATACGGCCCATACGGTCAATAAAATTTCTGATGTTAATAAGTATCTTGCTCGTCGGCTATAAATCTTGACGGAGTTGAGTAGCCCTGAGTACCGAAGATAAATCTTTTTCTCGTGTTGGTGATATAGAGAGACTTTTTTGCCCGGGTAATGCCGACGTAAAATAACCGGCGTTCTTCCTCAAGCTGAAACTGATCGTCCAGAGACCTTGAATGCGGGAGTAACCCTTCCTCAACGCCGACGATAAAAACATGGTCAAACTCCAAGCCCTTGGCCTGATGGAGGGTCATCAAAACCAACTGGCGCTTACCTCCTCTTGTCTTTTTTTCATGCTCCGAATATTCGGACTCGACCAAGGCCACCTGCTCCAAGAAATCCATCAATTTTGGAAAATTCAAGGCGACTGATTTTAACTCCTTGATATTTTCCAACCGCCCAAAATCTTCTTCATCCTCAGCGTCATATAATTTTAAATAATCAACGGTTTGAAAAAGTTTTTCAATAATTTTATCAGTTGAATAAGTCTCCAGTTTATCTTTAACTTCATCATAAAGTTTTTTAAACTTTTCAAAGCGGTTCTTACCCAACTTCCTAATCCTTTCCAATGATACCGATTCGTTGGGATTGATCAATAATTTTAGATAGGCCAAGACATCCTTGATTTCGCGACGTTCATAAAATCTCGTTCCCCCCACCAGGATATAGGGAATACCATAATGGAGAAAAACCTCTTCAAGAACTCTCGACTGGGCATTAGTCCGGTAAAGGATGGCGAAGGTTGGCGGGTCGGAGATGATAGCTCCGTTATTGAGACGGACAATTTCTTCAGCGGCGTAAACTGCTTCGGCCTGTTCGTTATCAGCCTGATAAATAATTACCTCTTCACCTTTTTTGTTATCGGTAAACAGATGCAAAATCGGATGGGTTGAATTTTTTGAGATGACGTTGTAGGCAAAGTCTAAAATATTCTGAGTTGACCGGTAATTTTCTTCCAGATAAAAAGTCATGGTCCCTTTAAAGTCAGTTTCAAATTTCTTTAAGTTGGTTATATCAGCTCCCCGCCACGAATATATGCTTTGGGAAAAATCACCGACGACGGTCACGTTTTTTGATTTCTCGGCCAATAACTTGGTCAGTTGATACTGAACATAGTTGGTATCCTGAAATTCGTCAACGAGAAAATATTTGTATTTGTTGTGAAAATAATTCAAAACGTCATCGTCTTTTTGCAGTAGGTTGACGGCTTTTATCAACAGGTCGTCGAAATCGACCCCGCGGTTAGTCTCCAATTTTTTTTGATAATGATAGTAGATATCGGCAACCAAGGCGGCCTGATGAAACTTAAAATTTTCTAAGAATTTCTCCGGCCTGATCATCTGATTTTTGGCCAAGGAAATGTAGTATAAAAAATAACCCGGGGTTTTCTTTCCAAATAGTTTTTTTTCTTGAATTATCTGTTTGATCAGTGACTTCTGATCATCATCATCGTAGATGATAAAATTTTTATCCACGCCGGCCGACTCCCAAAAAATCCGCAAAACCCGGACGCAAAAAGAATGATAAGTTCCCACATAACCCAGTTTTACAATTCCCCCCAACAGCCGACTAATCCTCTCCTTCATCTCGGTGGCGGCTTTATTGGTAAAGGTCATCATGACGATTGAAGCGGGAGTAATATTTTTTTCTTTAATCAAATAAATTACTTTGGCGACCAGGACCCGAGTCTTGCCCGATCCGGCCCCGGCCAAGATGACCGCCGGTCCGCTATAATTAACCACCGACTCTTTTTGTTTGGAATTTAAATGTTTAAGAATATCCAAGTCCATGAAGTATAATTATAAATTAAATTAATCTAATTAACCTAATTGATCTAATTTCTAAAAAAATCCCAATTGGATTTTGGTAATTATTTAGGTCAATTAGAATAATTAGCAATTAGAAATTTTTATGAAAATATCTCTCAAATCAAAATTATCTATCTTTTTTTTCGTCTTTTTAATAATACTTGTAGTATTGCTTCGTCCTTATTATCTATTCGTTACCAAAACTCTTAAGGTCTCGCCTTTAAAAACCCTGCTTTCTCTTGACGGATTAAAAAGTTATAACAACCATGTCAATATTCTTTTTTTGGGTATCGCCGGAGCTGATCATGAAGGACCCAATCTTTCCGATTCGATCGTCGTGGCCAGTTATGACCTGAAAGCCAATCATTTGACGACCATCTCCATCCCCCGCGATGTCTGGAGCGAAGCTTTGAGAGACAAAATTAACTCTGCCTATGCTTACGGCGAAGCCAAAAAAAAAGGGGCCGGTTTTATTCTGGCCAAAGCCGAAGTTGAAATCATCATCGGACAACCTATCCACTACGGGGCGGCTATTAATTTTGACCAGTTTGAAAAATTAATCGATTTTCTTGGCGGAGTCGAAGTAAACGTCGAAAATTCTTTTGTTGATAAGGAATTTCCGATTGCCGGACGGGAAAACGATCTTTGTGACAAAGATCCGGAATACAAATGCCGCTATAAAACTATTTCTTTTACCAAAGGAGTGGTTTTAATGAACGGCCAAACCGCTTTAAACTTTGTCCGCTCCCGCCATGCCGAAGGTTCTGAAGGCACTGATTTTGCCCGGGAAAAAAGACAACAAAAAGTGATTGAAGCGGCAAAAAACAAACTTATTGCTTTTGCTAAAAAACCTAATATCGATAATTACAAAAAAATATATGACCTATCTGATAAATTAATCAAAAGAGATATTGATAATCAGCAAGTTGCCATTATCCTGAAAAATATCGTTCTCAGAAAAAATTTCAAGCAGGAAAAGATCGTTCTTTCCGAAGATTTTTTTATCAACCCCGAAACAAATCTTGATCGGTATGACGGACTTTGGGTTTTGATTCCGATTAATGATGATATCGAAGCTGTCCGCAAATATATTGATTGCCGGCTTAACCAAAAAACTGACTGCGAAAAGTTAAAGCCCAAAAGAAAAAAGGATCGTTGATACGGCGACCCCGATTAAAAGAAGAACTTTCTCAACACTGCCTGTCTCCGGGAGAGTTTGTAGTTTATTTTTTGTAATTTCAGGAGTAGGCGAATTATTTGTAGTTTTTGCCAAAACTATTTCTGTTGGTGTTGGTAATGTTGTAGTTGTAGGTGACGGTGGCAGAACGGTTGGCGTTACCGTAGGGGTCAGGCATGCCTGACCCGTACATTTTGTTGTTGGGGTTGATGAAGGCAATAAATAAATTGTTGGTGTAACCAACGCCTCATTACGTGAAGAGTTGTTTTTTCTAATTAATGCCAAAACAACAATGATAACGATGACAGTCAACAAAAAAATAATCAGAAAGATCAGTTTGGAATAATTAACTGCTCCGATATCTTTTTTGGTTAAAAAGCTTGGCAAACGAGTATAATTAGTCGTCGTTTTCGACTGTCCGGTATTTTTAAAATCGGGAATAAACGGTTTCTGTTCTTTGGTTTTTTCTTTTTTCAAAACATAAACCTGATAACCAACAATAATCGTCGTAATAACAAAAGCCAGCAAACTTACTTTGTTAATGTAGGACAATAAATTAAAAATATCCATAAATTCATTTTAACGAAAATTTGTTTCAGAAAGCAAGAAGAATTCCTCCACCGATAACAATCAACGACAAACCACTGATAATCGTTCCAATAAAGTTGCTGCCGCTAACCGGCGGGGTGGTTACTACATCCGAAGGTTCGGTGGGAATGGTCGTTGGGATTGAGTAAGTCGGAACCGGTGTCGCCGTTATGATAATCGTCGGTTCTCCTGTGGCTGTTCCCAATATTCTCCCTTCATTGCCCTGCTGAGCAATAATGGTAAACTTTCTTGTGATCGTTAATAATTTTCCTGTTCCGTCTTTTGTTTTGACAACAACTGAATGAGGCCCCAATTCCAAATCTTCCGGAAGAAGGTAACTCCAATTACCACCGGCGTCACTGGTGACAATCGCCGAATATGTTTTTTTGGAATTGACCGTAATTTCTATGGACGTTTTGGGCATTCCAATCCCTTTGATTAAAGGAATTTTTCCGGGAATTAGTGCGCCTTCTTTTGGAAAGATGATATCCACCTTTAAATCAGTTGAATCAGTCAAATCAGTTGAATCGGTTGAATCAGTTGAGGCTGATAAAACATTGTTTTCGTCGACAAAGGAAAAGTTTTTATTTTTTTCAAAAACGATTGTTTGCGGTAGCGGAGAAATCTTTGATAAATTTGCTGTTACGGTTGCTCCGTCTCCCTCACTGGTTATTATCTCGATATTAATTATTTCTTTATCAGAAATTGTAAGTAAATTTTGACTGTCTTT
>ERZ1292625.4400-Hain-H41-01um-R1-4400-length-10581-cov-4_pt1 | contig 10581 bp, 11 predicted proteins | sample MGYA00564400_ERZ1292625 | MGnify/ENA primary metagenome ERZ1292625 (study PRJEB36523, sample SAMEA6512639) | groundwater metagenome | collected 2019-01-08 | study: AquaDiva: Metagenomics assemblies of 32 groundwater samples
GAACTCGAACAGCCCATGTTTAGAACTGCCAACGACGTACGGGCGAACCCGATTTTTGTTCCCAAAGATCGCGAAGAGGAACTAAATATGGTTTTGGGGAAAATCTTGAGTCAAAAATCTATAGAGATGATAAATACCGGAGCGGATTTTGCAGCCAAAGCAAGATACATCAAAGACTATTTCGCGACCGGCCGAATGGCACCTTTGGGAGGAGGCTCTCTAACTTGTCCAGTGGCTTTTGATGCCCGACCCACGGCGTTTCAAGTTTTTTCAGGTGAAAAGCAAATTTTAAAATGTGTCGAGTGTCCCTTTTGCCACAAAACTGTGGACGCCGAAGTTTATGATGGCAAAATTCACTGTCCTGACGCCCCCGAGGGCTGCGGGGCAAAAGTTCTATTAAGCCGATGATCTTGGTCTAAATTTGAGAAAAATGGTAGAATGTTAGTATGGCGGAAAATACCTCTCCATTGGAGCCGGAAGGAGCGAGAATTGATCCTTTTGAGGATAAAATTAAAGCTTTAATTTATGCCGAGGAAGATAAAGAGGTAGAAATTGCGGACGAGCGAGTTCAAGACATTGCCAGAATAGTACTACTTTCTTCAAGTCGAAGATCAGCCGTCTCATTGGAGAGAATTCTAGACAAAGGAAATGAGCTGACAATGGAAGGAAATATTAGTATAGGTGATTGGGCTAAACTAGCAGGAGTGGTTTACGAAGAAATTCAAATATTGTCTGGTGCCTCCACCGGCGTGGTCGGCATGGAAGAAGTGGCCGTAGGGCTCGGACAGGTAGCCGAAGCGTTAGGTGGGCGAAAAATTGAAGATGTGGGGAGAATGTCGGTAGAGGAGCAGCGGGATCTTGCGAGAATGCTCTTACAGGAGATCGAATCGAATAATTACTCTTTAAGTCAACCAATAAACGCTAGTAGGGTTGCTGAGATAGAAAAATTGGCCGAGAGAATGAAACCGGAGGTCGCGGCTGAGATAAAAGCTAGATTGAGTTTGCAGGAATGCTTCGCACTAGTGGAAGGAGTCGGTGGTAGCGAAGAACAAATAATTCAAGGTTATCGGTCAGCCGTATTGGAGTTAACCGCGAGGAAACACCTTCTTGAACCTATCGATTTTCACCTGTTGCTAAAGGAGGGATTGAAAGAAATGGATGTTGCTGGGGCTTTCATAAATTTGCAAGGTGCTGCGATAGATGGTCTTAATGTGCCAGGACATAAAGATAAAATAAAATGGAGGGGAAAAAATTCTACACAAAGAGAGCAACAAGCCCTGGAAGAATATATGGTGGGCATTTTGACAAAATCTTTAGGAAATGAACAGATGGCAAGGAAATCTTTACAGCTGGCAACGAGAATATCTTTTGCTACATTTGAAACTTCGGTTTGGAATGAAGCGCGTAACGGTACCGATCCGCTTGCTGAAGCGATTTATTTTAAAGACTATCGGAAAGGAAGATATGGGTTAGGTAGAGATTCTGGGCCATGGGTGACGATTCCACTCATCGAGGGGTTTGGGACATCCTTTCTAAGGCAGGCAAAATACGATGTTGAGGACACGACTAAGCCGAGAGCGAAAGGGGGAGAAAGGCAGTTCAAAAAGAGATATTTGTTTAATCAAAAAATAAGAAGCGCACTATTTGGAAAATCACAAAATGAAGCTGAAGATGAAATTTTGAAACTATGTAGGGTAAAGGGCTCTGCCGACCAGCCGGGATACAAATTAAATTTAAATGAGGTGAATTTTTTAGATTGCCCCCAAGACCTATATGGGAAGTATCTTTCCGGTTATTTGCCGTGGACAATTCAAACAAAAGGACTTTTGCTTAAGTCTGACTGGAAGCCAGAAGACTTCTCGAGAGATGCAGTTGCGGGCTGGATTCTTCCTTTTCTTACTCTCGACCCAACAGGGGATCTTTTTTTGACAGGATGTTTGTATTGGGGGGCAATCGATGAGGGTCTAGCTCAGGCAGATAGACTTGGTTGGGGACAGACAGAACTTGGGCATGTCGAGAAAGTTATGACCACAAAGTTGGGGGAAAAAACGGAAACAGATGAGACTGGTAATAAAAAAACAGTAGGAGTTAGTTTCCTATCAAAAAAACAAATTTCCTGGATCAATAGAAGAATAAAAGCTGGTGTGAGGGCATTTGTCAACGATATGATACTTTCAGGAAGAGGAGTTGTTAGGGTAAGAAAGTGATTGGTTTAGCCGATGTCTTGCCTTTGTTCTGTAGGTGCGTTCGCTTTAGATGCTTCGGCTTCAAAAGCCCTTCTTAGTTCTCCAGGCAATCTTCTTCCAATCGCTCCCTTTATTCCAGCTCCAACAGCCTCCCGTCCAGCCGTTGTGACTAGGGTTCTTACGCCCAATGGATTAGTTGCTTCATCGAGTGCCGCGCCGTAGTTGAATTGTCCGCCCTTAATTAGAGCTTGAATTAATTCATTAGATTTTGGAATTATCGTAAAGAGAACAAATCCGACTCCCGCCATTACCATACCAGCCATGAGTGTTCCTCCTCCTCCTCCTAAAAGAGGAGGCCACCCCGCGCTTGTTGGCGGGCTTAGAAAAGTAAAATTAAAGGGAAGGCCTGCAATTTTTGATAGTACGTCTGTTATTAAGTCAGGTATCATTATCACAAGTCCTGAGCCTAAAAATATTATTGAAAATAAGGACAAAATACTAGTTACCAAAAATACAGACAGATTTGCTAAATAAGTTCTTATCCACGCACCAATGCCAAATGCTGGTATTACCACGCCCAAGACGATATAAAAGGGGGCAATAATTGTCATTATTAGGGTGAGAGCATATGCTTTAAGCAGGGCCCACATGACCTTTATGGCTGCGATAAAAACTACGGCAAAAAGTACTATCATAATTCCGCCACCAACAATACCTCCGACGCCCCCGATTGCAAGGCCAATAAGTAAAATAGGGAGTCCAATGGCTAGGGCCATAATGCCAAAAATTACACTAACTAGTGTAAATACTCCCCCACCCCCGCCTGCTCCAATCAGCCAGCTGTAAATATCGGTAGGTTTGAAAATATCGAGAAAAAGTGGAGAGACGACGAGACTGACCAGGCCGAAGATGACATACATAAGATCTATTAAAAGCCCGGCAATCGCATAAGAAAAAGTAACAAGAATTAGAGCGATTACTATTTTTGGAATTGCCGATTGAATAGTAATTGAAGTCTGGGGATTTAACTTAACCTTAAACATAATCATAAATGCCATGGCAATTATAACAATCACAAAAAGGGCGTAGGTTGTATTTCTAGAGAATTTCCAAAGAGGTAGAATCGGCGTTAATGCTTGAAAACCAAATCCCGTGGTTTGCGCTTGAGCCTCCGGAATCAAATGAAGGTTCAGGCCTTTACTGAGTAAGCCTGGAATATGAGTGATGACCGACAACTCTCTTGGGGCCATAATGGCGGCAAATAAAGACGAGTTTTTGTAAATGTTATCGGAAATAAGTATGTTAAAGATTTTTTCTGCGGCAGGGAGAATACACTGGACCATTTGGGCGTTATACGTTAGCTTTGCGAGTAATTGACTCACTGCACCGGTCGGAATATTTGCAATGACGCAAGAAGTCAATTTTGGACCAAGGGTAATTGTAAACGGCAGCGAGAGCATAGTATAAACAACCCAGGTCACTTGCGCGGCGGTGTAGCGCTCGCCAAAAATGCTATTTGCATTACTGGTATCATATGCCTTTGTATACCAATCATTGAGGTATGGGGCGTACCATTCGCCATCAGCCTTTGCTGGGGTGGCAAAAGAAGTAAATAAAACCAAAAAGGCAAGGAAGGAAAGAAGGAGTTTTTTGAAAATTTTGGGCAAGGCGGACATTGATTTATACTAGCATATTTAAAAAAGGCCTGGGAAGTTGCGCTTACAATAATCCACAATTGCCTGGCCGTAGGTTCGTCCCCCTAAAGAATCATGGGCAGTATTATCTCCATAATACGTAAGTCCTGCGGCTAGCATGTAGGAATCATTCCAATTTAAACTGACGGGGCGGACCTTTTGGTTTACTATCTTTGCAGCTCCCATGAGACCATCGTAAAAATTTGCTGGTGTTGTGGTCTTGTGTTCGGAAGCATCAAAGCCCTGAAAGGTCGGCCCATTCCAGGCATTTGGGGCGGCGCCAGGAATTACCCCACTTGAATTACAATATCCTACCTCACAAGTATAGGTGCAGTGGTCAGGATCTTTATAGGGACAGCTTGGGTTACCAGTTTTACAATAAACCCCAACGTCTCCAGTCGTTATTTGAAAAGACCCCCTAGCACTACATGAGTTGTGAGAGGTTTCGTCCCCGGTCACCGTATCGCAAACTAACTGTGTATTTCCTTCCCACAAATACTTTTCTTGCTCCCCGACTGGTTTATTCATAATATCTTGCCAGATAACTGTGTTTTTAATAACTTTTGGGTTGGATCCTTTATAGGTTATTCGGCCCGATTCTATACCAGCGATGGCTTTGAGAACACAAACAGGGACACTGAATTCTTGACTTGCATGTAAAAATGCGGCTTCCAATGGTGAAGATGGATAGTTGGGCATGCTTTTTACGGCATCTGGAACGGTGTCTGGTATACCTTCTGAACAGGCCCCAGTTGCGCTTGGGGGCCGGCTTTTGGCGGCTGCAGATTGCAAGGCCGCGCTTTCGCACATGCCCTGGGGACGGAGGGCACACTGCAGGCCTTTAAGGAAATTTTCATAAACTCCGCCCAGGTGGGGGAAAAAGATTAAAGCTTGATTACCGGATCTCCCTTGCGAAGGATCGCCGGCCAGGATGTCAATATTTGGATCATTTGCTCCAGCAGGCTTTTTATAGGTTGCTTTGGTTGATGCTGCATAATCTTTAATTAATGGTTCGCCCTCTGAGTCTTTGGCAGTTAAAATATCGATCGGGAAAAATCTTTTGAGGACACTCCAGTCACCCTTAACCAGTCTATCTGCAATTTCATTTAAATTAGGGGATTTGGTATATAGAGCCAGAGCTGCATAGACATTAACTTTTTTAGGTTTGTAGGCTGTGGCGCAAACTTCTTGGCAAACACCTGCTGGATCACATTGCTGTTCACAGGTTGTTTGAGGAGGGGGAAAACTAACACCAAAAATATTAGTTTTATATTCTACTTTACCAGTAATGTTTTTGTTATATCTAGAATTTTCGTTCGGGGCATTTTGTTGATGAAAATCTCCAAAAAGATCATCTCCCGGATTGGTTTTCGCGTCGCCAATCTCACAACTTTTTGGTCCTCCACCTTTTGAATTAAAATATGGTGCATCGTCGCCTGTGTCGCCGTTAAAACCTGTTTGTCCGCTTGCCAAGAACGTTTTTTGTAGTAGTTCTGCAAGTTCTGAAGTTTCTATTGTGTGTGCGTAATAAAGATCATCTCTACTAGTTATTGTGCCACCATTGGGATTATTATTGTCTGGTACTGGGTCTGAAATATCAGAATCAGGGAAAAACTTAACTTCTTGAACAATAACCGGCGATACTCCACCTTGGGGAACAATAGGCTGAATTACTCGAGCATCTTCTGGGACATCTTGCGGTTTTGGTATTCTTACTTCTCCGGCTCTATCTTCATTTGGAGCTAGTGGGGCATATTGAGAGGCTCTTAGGGCTCCATTTCCATTTCCAACACCATTTTTTACATCTGGAATAAGTCTTGCCTGGTATGACAAAGCGCTAATACATGATACTGGACCTCCAAGTAAACATTCATATATTTGGTTGTGTCTAAATTGGGTTTGCAGTGCGGTTTGAGATATTCTATTAAAATCCTGTACTACAACCGGGAGAAGCTTGTTTAGTGGGCCTGAGAAATTAATTATTTTATCGATTAACTTTTCTTTATCTTTTTCTGGTTCGTCGTATGACGAAAACGCTGTTCCATTTAAGTACCAACTTACATACTCATTAACACGGGTTGCATCATCAAGTAAATTTGCTTTGTTAATTCGATTAGGAACTAAAGTTGTATTACCTAAAATTGGAAGTTCAGAATTTTTGAGATCTATTTCAATTGATGCGGCATCGTTATTAACTACCTTTCTATCTACTTTATATAGACATTCTGCAGACTGATCACTGTTGAAAGTACAATTGGCAGTACACCCTGGTAGACTGCAATCTCCACCAAAGCCGGCCGGCATTAGGCTTAAGCTTTCTTTGACAATCACATCATTTCCACAATAAAGAGTATCCCATTCGACATATTCGTATAGCATACCAAAGGGACTGGCCTGGTATGGACGAAGTTGGTGAAATTCATTGTCCCGTACTTCCCCGCCCCCAACATACGGATCCGGAATTGGCTTGTCGGAAGTTGTGAGATCAGGCTGAATTTGACCATCTGGGACAATTTTAGGACAGCTAGGAGTTGCCCAGTTTTCAGCGTCTGGTTCGTTCGGGCCAGCAATTACGTAAACTCTCCCCGAATCGAGGGCTAGAGCGAGCCCTGTTTCAAGAGCATTGAGAAAAGTGGTAAGTATTTGGGGATCAGAAAATCCGCAGGAATCGCCAACACAGAGTCTAAGAATCGGCGTAATTCCTAAGACATGACTTGCCTTAACAGTCGCAATAGCCAAAGGAAGATCTCCTGGGCCATTTATTATTTCGACAGTCCATTTTCCGCCATAAAGGGCTGTTTGAGGAGCAAAGGTTAAATTTAGAAAAGCAGCTGAATTAATTCCAGCCTTTGTCGAACTCTGGGTAATCTCTGAGTACTGTGTTTTTGTCAACGGGGCATAAGTAAAATTAGGATCGGGGTTTGTATTTAAGGCATTAAAATAATTTATTGATTGGATTTCAGAAGCGCTGCTCATTTGGACAAAATCACGTCGCATGAGGGCAACGTCAGGGCCGTTGAAGTTTCCAGTTTCAGTTATATAGACGTTTTTATTATATTTGGCAAACTTTGCTTTCCATCCCATTTGTACATACCAGTCATAGGGACTTCTATGTTGAGGATCGACAGAATCTTCAATTCGATATGTGTTTCCAGCGAAGCCGTCTAGTTCGGCAAAATTTGCAGTTTTTTCCATTTCATCAAACATGGGTGGGACGTACTGACTTGTTAAGTTCCAGGCAGGGGAGAGAAGCTTGACGCGCTGAAGATTTCCGGCCCCGGAAATTACGACATTCATATATGCGGCCAAGCCACGTCCGATACATTGAGCCGCGGCTAAATTATCTTGAGCAATTGCAGGTTGAGGGAGGATTGGTAGCAGTAGCAGGGCGAGAAGTAGACTTTGCACTATGCGCTTTGCACTATGTGCTAGCTTTTTTGGCAGGTATTTCATACATTTACGGTTGGACGATAGTGAAATTTGTTACATCGACACCGGTAAAGCTCTTAATTAGCTGAAGGATCAAATACGAAACGGCGACAAAAATAAAACCAAAAATGGCATAAGTAATCGTTTTTTTGGCCGCCTCGGCTTTGGGCGCTTCTGATCCTGCCGTAATTAAACTAAATCCGCCAATTAAAAGCATGATTAAAAAAACAATTCCGGCAAAGGCGACGGCGACAGAAACCACGTTACTAAAAATTGTTTCAAGTCCGCTAATCGTCGGCACACCTGTTTCGGAATCGACTGGTATAGGTTCGGCCATCTTATAAGACCAAGTTTAGATCAGGAAAGTCAGTGAGGCAAGGGTAGATTATTTTGGTCCAATGAGACTCAAATCTATATTAAGAAGATTGACTCCGAAGACCGCTCCGATTATCTGAATAATAGCCCAAGCTGAGAAAACGATGACGAGGCCGACCAAGGCTGCTGTGATTTGGCTTCTGGCCGCTTCGGTTGCACCCTTGTCACCACCGGAAACAATCCATCTGACGCCGCCGATGACCAACATAAAAAAGAACGCTATTCCGGCAACTACCAAAACGAGAGTGATAAGGGAACTAATAATAACGGAGGGGGTAAGTTTTGCCAAACCGGAAAAGTTTTCGCCAGCCGGGACAAAATTTATAGTGTCTTTGAATTCCTGTGCCAAGTAGTCAATCATATTGTCTGTATTATTCAATCTTTAAGGGACCAATGTCAAGAGTCAAGATGTTAAAGCCGAAAAAGCCTTCAATAATTTTAATAATTGCAAAAACAGACAAGAGGACAACAATCCCAATCACTGCGTTTGTAATTTTACCCTTTGCGGCGTCGACGGCATTCTTGTCGCCGCCCGATGTTATCCACTGAATTGCTCCTAAAAGCATAACAAAAAAGAAAATAATCACCCCAACCACAAACCCTAAACCAACAGCAGCCGGAATAAATTTTTGAAAAAATTCGACCCCAGATAATCCTTGCAGATTTTCTCCCAAGATGGGATTTGTAATACTGTTGCTGGGAGCGTCTTCGTTGTGTCGGATAAAAGCATCGCTTCTTTGAGCAATCAGCAAAGCGTAATTTTTCATTTTATTTTAAGATTGAGAATTGAGTTTGCGATATCGAGTATTGGGAAACCAAAAATGGTTCCAACTAGGTCTGTGATGAAAACACCTGCAATAACTACGATCAAGCCAGTTAATCCTGAAGTAATTTTTGCGCGTGCTTGCTCGTTTTTGGCTTTGTCACCTCCGGAGCCAATAATTGCAACAGCGCCAGTTAGTAATTGAACTAAAAACCATATAATTGCCACAACAGATATGACGCCTATTGTTGTTGACATAGCACTTGCAAAAATAGCCGGGGCATCATAAGCATTTCTGTTTTCCAAACCAAGATTTCCAAAGCCCTGGAAACCACCCTTCGGTCCTAGGTCTATGATTGCTGCAAGTTTGTCTATCATGGCGTTACAATTTGCGGATTGAGAATAAAGTTGACGTCGCCGAATATGAGATACCCAAAGATTCCAGCCAGAACAAAAGCTCCGGCAGCAAAGGCCAGGCCAACGGCTGTTTGCCAAATCTTTTGCCAGGCCTGCTCGACCTTTTTGGGGTCATCCCCGGCTGAGAGAAAAGAATAACCGGCTAAAACAAAATTAAAAAGCGCATAAATCCCGGCACCGATGACCATGGTTTTTAATACCAGGTTTAAGAGATTGCCAATTCCTCCACCTTCGACCGTCCCGAAAGTATCCTCTAAAGCCTTAGGTGCGCTAACCGGACCAAATTGTGCTAATTTATTCATTTTCTATGACATCCTCCCACGGCCTTACGGCCGGGGCATCCTCTTTGTCATTAGAGGATGACATATCAGGTTCAATTCATTCGCGAGCTTATGCTCGCGGTTTTCTTGAATCTGTTATAAGAGATTTGGATCGGTTACAAAATCCGACCCTGTTATTATTTCTATTAACCTAATTAACCAATAGGCTGTAAATATTATAGCAAATCCTACGGCGGCATAAGTCGCCGCTTGTTTTGCTTTTTCAGCATTTTCTGGTTTGCCAGAGCCAGCTCCTTGGATCATCATAATTCCCGCGTAAACAAACATAAAAAGAATAATTACTCCAGAAACCGTAAAAGCGACATTTAGCACGATGGTCACTAAACTTCCGGTAGTCTGGACTTTGCTGGTACCTAAAAATGTATCTTGTATAGTTGTGGCTAGTTTATTCATTTGAACATTTCTAATAAAGGTGTCAATCCCAATAAGTTTCCAAAAAGTTGTACGATCCAGAAAGCTACAAACACAATAACAAAACCAATTAGGGCGTTGGTAATTGTGGCCTTGCCTTCGGCGACTTTCTTCTGGTCACCCCCGGAAGTGAATAATTGGAATCCACCGTAGAGAAAATACAAAAGAAGCGCAATGCCGCCGATTGTCAGTGAGTAGGTCAGTACTTTTGAGACGACCTCGCCAAGGTTTGTAAAAACCAATCCCTCGGGACCCTTTACTGCTTCAATTTGTTCTTTGAAACCGCCCATACTTAGACTATCCCTAGTATATCAACTCCAATGACGCGGAGTATGAACACCGAAAAAATGAGCATAATAAGCCCGCTTATTGCCGCAGTTAAAAGTTCTTGACCGGCTTTTAAGCGGTTGGGATCGCCGGCCGAAGTCATGATCTGAAAACCGGCATATAAAATTAAAAGAAAAGCAATTCCACCGCCAACGCCAATGGCCTACCTAAGTAGAAACCCTACCAAATCTGAAGATGAACCAATCGAAATACAGCCAATGGCTGTATTTAACTGGGTATCTGAGCAGCCCCCGCCACCTAGAATCGATGGGCCTGTTTGCAATCCACCACTTTGTGTGGGAGGGTTGTTAACGCAAGCGCACGAACCGAAGTTGCATAAACAGGAAGCGCTTCCGCCACAACTCGGGTCGCCAGGTCCAGAACAGGAACCGGTTGGTTGCTGTGTTGTGGTGGTGCAGGGGAGAGTTGCGGGGCAATTTCCTGGGTGCTGTTTATAATAATCTACGCAAGATGCGCTGGTGCCGGAGGAACAACTGCCTCCAATTTGTTGACAGCTTCCAAACGATAGTTGACAAGTAATTGCATTTGTGGCCGTCTGCGGGGGAGGATTTTGAGGTGGTTGGGCAGGGGGATTAGGATTTGTGGGATTTTGTTTACAGCAAAGCGAACCAAAAGAG
>ERZ1292625.4401-Hain-H41-01um-R1-4401-length-10579-cov-4_pt1 | contig 10579 bp, 7 predicted proteins | sample MGYA00564400_ERZ1292625 | MGnify/ENA primary metagenome ERZ1292625 (study PRJEB36523, sample SAMEA6512639) | groundwater metagenome | collected 2019-01-08 | study: AquaDiva: Metagenomics assemblies of 32 groundwater samples
GTGTGCACACGATCGCGGTATTTCGAGACGAGCGAGTGTGCGTATGCGTAAAGCGTTTTCTCGAATTCCGGCGTCCCGTACGGCGGAAGCGCCGCCGCGCCGTAGGGCTGAAGCACAATACCCTTTGCCGCCGATTCCATTGTAGCGCGGCGCTGAACGGCATCCGCATCGTCCTCGGTCAGCGCCATGTCCTGTCCCCTTCGCTTGGGGTCGCTCGTGATGTATCCGAAGGAAAGATCGCCCGATATACGGATACCGAGTTTACGTGCACGGGCGATGAGCGCATCGATGGCGGGGGCTTCGCCGACGTGTGCGTTTCCCATGCCGTCGTGTGTCACCCCCCACGTTTTCCACGCCTGCGATACTTTCAGATGCCTGAGAACGCCCACGGTGGAAAGCCACGACAGGCGTTCGAGCCCGTTATCCACCGGCTTATATTCCGCAAGCCAGTGCCCGACGGCGCCGAGCACGCGCGGTGCGGTATCGCCGTTCGTGTTCACCGGCCCCCAGACCACCGCGACGGCATGTTCGTTGCCGCGCGTCTGTATCGATCCGTCCGCGTTCAGAAAATCGGTCGTAAGCGCGTAATGCCCCGTCGGAAGCACTCCGGAAAAAAGAGGGATGACGGCTTCCATTGCGTTGCTGCGTATCTCATAGCTCACGGCGATATTTTTATCGAACATCATTCGCCCGTCGATGTCATAGAATCGAACGAAGATGCGCCGCGCAACCGACGACTGCAACCGTTCGAGAGCCATATCCTGCTGCTGGTGCAGTGGCTGCGAATATACCCACGGCGTACCGCGGAATCGTTTTCCCTCGCCGACCGCAATGTTCGAAGCGATGCCGCTTGCGGCGGTTATTCGCAGAGAAAGCGAAACCGGTTTATTCCGAACGAACAGCGGCCGCTCATTGTTCTGTCCGACGATCGATGTCTCATACCGTGCGAACGATGCGTTCGTCCCCCGCGACGGATCGAATGACGATGAGAGAATCCCTTCCAGGCCGGATGGGGCAGTGCTTCGTATCTGCACGCGGAGCGTCCAATTTCCCGGCTGACCGTCTTTGGGGAACACCGGCGTAAGCCCGCCGCGGATAGACGATGGGCTGAGCGTTTTTACCAGTAAACGATTCCAGCCTGTCTTGAGCATAACCGGCACCGGCGACCTTTTCCAGACGAATACATCTCCGTTGAAAAATATATCGGCCGTCTGCGATGCTTCCACGATGAGTTCGACGTTCCGGTCTTCCGGAGCGAATAGATAGGAATTCGCATACGCCGTCTGTCCGGCCCATTTGATGCCGGCATCATTGCTGATCGCCGGCGCAAACGGCAACACCTTTTCGGAATAAAGATCGATCATACCATCCGTGCATTCGATCGACCGCCATACATAGAAAGTGCTTCGGTCGATACCCCATGAATATCCGATGTCGCCGGGGTGAGGATTCATCCTTTTCTCCATTCCCGGACTTAACGCGGAAAATCCCGCTCTTCCCCAGCCGGGACCCCACACCGCCCACTGCGTGATCGTCATTTCGGAGGCCGTGAGAGTGCTGCAGAGTGCGAAAAAAATAGCCAACAGCCGTAGTGCATGCATGTGAGCCTCCGGGCATGTGCGTAATATATTCTACCGGTGAATGATACTGTGACAATGGCGGGAAATCAAGCCAAATGCGGATATCGCGCCATGCGCCATTTTCAGATACGCCGCTCAGCCCGAAAATCACGCGGGGCGGCCCCTGCGACGTGCCTGAATATTCTGTTGAATGTTCTCAGACTATCGTAGCCGACCGCGTAGGCGATGTCGATGATGGGCATCGAAGTGAACGAGAGCATATTTTTCGCGTGTTTCACCCGCTCCGCATGTATCATGTCATTCAACACGAGTCCCGAAACGCGCAGTACTTTTTTCCGGAGATAATCACGGTTGAGGGCGAGCGCCGATGCGAGCCGCTCGGCGATATTCGGCAGGCGATAGTGGCGCAGTACGAATTCCCGCACCATCGAGGGGAATGGGTCATTCTGTCCATTGTCCGCACCGGAGCGATACGAAATGATGCCGGCTTTCAGAAGTATGCGCTGTCCGGTACGAGGTCTTTTCCCGGCGAGTATATCGATGAGCGCAGCCGCGGCCAGTTGCCCCATCTCCTCGTGATCGTCGGCGACATGCGCCATGTGTTCCGTGGGGAACGCCTCGAAGATATACCGAGACATCGATATTATCTCCGGCGCGATCGTGCCGTGCGTTTTCGTGCTGGCGGAAATGAAGTGTGCCAGATTCGGGTTTGAGACGATGACCGCATCCGGCATTGGATAGGAAGAGCAGAAGGCATGTGCGGTCTCGCGATAATAGGACGTGCAAAGACGCTTCGCCCGATCATGATCGAGTGCGGCCGAATTTTCATTGAAGAGGTCTCGATACGGTTTCGGAACGACAGGAACGCCGTTCTCGCGGGAGACCCCATAGATATGCGAGGGATTGATCGGCATGCCGTGTTGCGCCATCCCTTCGCGATAGAGCCGGAACCACAACGGCACATGCTCACCCGGCATAACGCCGATAAAACCGAGCGCAGGGTGCCGGCGTTTTTTTACAAGGGAGAAAATATCGGCCATTATCGAGGAGTAGTCGTTCATCACGGTATTGCCGTCGGGGAAGAACGAAGGATGATACACGCGCACGCAGGGTTTGTCCCCGACCGCCCGGACGAGATTCGGGAAAAAACGGCGATATCCGTCGTCGGCGAACACGATAGCTCCGTCGAATTGCATACGCTTCAGCGACTGCAGCTCTGTTCGGATCGCCGCATCGTCGGCAAGCGTGATCGGGATGAGATCGAACGAGCATAACGAAGCGTCGCAGATCTCCTGGGCGCCAAATACGAAACGAAGCGTCGAGCGAACGTGATACGCGGTCGTGACCGGGGAACGTGAACAGAGAATGAATACGATGCGCCACGGGCGACGCGCACTGCTTTTGTCCTGTAGTGCCACGGAGACAGTATATCCCGCGTGGGCGGCATCGTCAACAATAGTGTTATTTTCGCCCCCATTCGCATGATTTGCGGGTGGTTTTCTTGATCAAGCGCCGCTCCTGCGCATTGACCGCTTGCCGGGAAGCGATTATACTGCCTGTATGAAACGCTTGTTCTTCATCATCGGTATATCGACGATGCTTGCCGGCGCCGTGTACGGTGCCGATGTTCAAAGTATCGCCCTTTGCGTACACCCCGCTGTCGGGGGCGCTCGCATTCCCGAAGCGCTCGTGTTGAATATCAGCCGCATCGACATGCTCATGCCCATGTGGTTCGATATTACGGACACGGGCGATGTGCGTCCGCGCGAAGGCTGTGCCCCGCCGTATGACGGTTATCGGGCGCTGTGTACATCGAACAATGTGCTTCTCATGCCCATCATGCGCAATTTCAAGCCGGCGAAATTCCTCGCCGATATGTCAGCGCGGACCGCAGCGGTCGATGCCGTCATGAACGCGGTGTCATCGTATCGCTTCGACGGTATTCTCCTAGACATCGAAGAGATAACGAAAGCCGATACGGCCTCGCATGTCGAATTTGCGGAAGCGCTCGGCGCACGGATGCGTTCCGAGAAGCGCACTTTTGCGATAGCGGTGAACACCCGCTCCCGGGGCGAATGGGATTATACGCGGCTTGCCGCGGCGAGCGATCATCTCTTCTGCATGTTCTACGATTATGCCGGCCCATGGAAAAAGGTCATCGCCCCGACAGCACCGATGCGCTGGAAGGAAAACCCCAATGATATCGAGCGTGACCTCACGTCGATACTTGCATCCGGCGTTGACGCAAAGAAGATCATTTTCGGCATCGCCTTCTACGGCATCGATTTTACGCTCAATGATGACGGATCGATGAAACAGGCGGCGCTTCTGTATCACGATCAGATAGAACGTGCTATCGCGGGGCGTGCTGTGGAAAGCGGATGGGACGCTGACTATGCCTCGACCTGGGTGAAGTACATCGATGATAAGAAACAGGCGCATATCGTCTGGCGCGAGGATGTGTCAGCGTATGCAGCGAAGACCGCTTTCGCGCGGAGCAATGGCATACGCTCCATCGGCATATGGGCGGTGACGAAGACCGGCGGCGCCGACCCTGCCATTTGGCCTTTGCTTCCTGAATGAGATAACCACGAGTGCAAAGTCATGGATGTCGCAGAAAGACTTTCGCAGCCTTGACTTCAATTCCTTTTTCCATCCCGACATCCCCGTTCACTTCGATTACCCGTAACCTATTTCATGGCCTTGCGAACATCTTGGCCAATGGATTCTTGATAGATGTCGGCGTAAGTTTTTGAACCTTTAATCAGATCATCGCAGAAAGCTGCTACGTCACTGCCCGTCACTTCGAGCACGTCTTTCCCCAAGGCCGCGCCCTCATCAAAAAGATCGATAATCCCCGAGAGCAATCCCGTCCCGTCAGTTAACGCAACAGGCCCGACCTTAAAGAGATATTTTTGAATCTCTTTATAAACAATCTGATACTCATGAGGGAGCGCTTTGACGCGTGCTACATGTGCTCGCCACTTTCTTTTACCTTCAATGATGTCTTGTATGCTCATTTTATTTTCCTGCTTTACCTAATATTTTTGAGATATTATTGTTGAGTTGCTCGCGCCATTTGTCACGAAACGATTTTGCCCCTTCCTCGCCGGCCAGCGCTGAACAGAAGCCTTTGATATCATCATTTAAAACCTCTTGGACACGCTGACCGTCCGAAGCTGATTCTTCAAGCAAACCAAGTACACCGTCAAGAATTGGTATCAGGTTGCGACCAGTGAAATCTGCATGCGGCCAAAGATTGGCAATAATGTTTTCCCATGCTGCTTGATAGGCAGCCGGCAGCTTTTTGACTCGCGAGTCAAAAGTTTTCAACTCTTTTCTCATGTCGCTGCCGGTGATCTTTTCCCAAAAATTCATTTTGTCTTCTCCTTCAGCGCATTCATTTTTGATGATACGAACTCCCATTTCTCCCAGAAGCGTCGCAGTTCCTCCCGACCCGCAGCGTTGAGCGTATAACATTTGCGTGGTGGGCCCGCATCGGACGGCTTTTTTTCTATGTTCACAAGTTCGTTTTTCTCAAGACGTACCAGGATGGTATAGACTGTTCCCTCCACAACGTCCGAAAATCCAAGGGCTTTCAGCCGACGAGTGATCTCATAGCCGTAGATTTCCTCGTGGCTGATGATCTCGAGCACACAACCCTCCAGTACGCCTTTGAGCATTTCTGTAATATTTTTCAGGGTGATCGCTCCTTAATTTATGATTTACCGCATATCTTGTATGTAGTATAACTTATTACTAGTATATAGTAATACATATTAGCGTAAAAGTCAATAGGTTTAAATGAAAAAATTATCCTGAAAGTGAGGAGATAATATTATTTATTCACGATTTTTGACTTGCGCTGATGCTTTTTTTCTTTGCATTATCGCAGCGAAAGCTGCCCCGATACGAAAGCGATATCAGCGTTCCACGGACCGTCGGCATCGACAATGATCTCCACAAGATGATATCCCGCCTTCACTGCGGTTTGCGATATCGTAAGGCGCTCCCATCCCGATGATCTTTTCGCGCCGTTCGCCGTCCGTTCACCGTCAACGAAAACCTCGTATGTGATGCCGGATATGCCCTTCTCACGCGCGAGGCATAGTTCAAGCGACAGGTCGAGCCGCCCATCACGCCCCGTCTTGAAAAGGAACGATGACACCGCGGCGCCGAAATGAAGCGGCACAAGCCATATGCCGTCGGCTTTCTTTCCCGCGAAATCAATGGGGGGATTTCCCGAATATTCCGGTTTTTCCACCGCGCTTGTTGGTGATTGTATGAAGCCGGAATTCCCCTCGACGGCGTGCATGGAAAAGAGACAGTCGGGGAGGGAGAGGCTGTCTTTCAGCACGGCGGCATCGTCCCCTGCGCGGAAGGCGCACCATCGCGCGACACGGATATGCTCTTCCCCGGCGCGTATCTCTCGTACTGTACCGTCATGGATGAATACGCCCGGTTCTTTTATCGACAGCGTCACTTCTTTCGTCTGTCCTGAAAGAACGGCGATGGCGTCCTTCCCGCTCGTATAATATCGCGCAATATTCCTTCCCGGCATGCCGCTGATATATGCCCGCAATGACGGCTGTTTTGCCAAACGCGATGCGAGATAGTATCGTGCGCTGTCAAGTCCCAGTGCCGTCGTGCCGCGCCAGGCAGGCCAATTCGGTATGCCCATGCCCGGGAGGGCCCGTTCCGCAGTATTCGATATGACCGAGTACACCGGTGTTTTGCCGCCCGATGTGTTCTCGACGACGAAATCATATCCCGTATCGGAGACCGAGAAGTACGCCTTTCCGCGAGCACCGGAAAGCGTGAGGCGTTTCGTATCGGTGAGGCGCTCGCAGTACGCCGCCTTCCCGCCGACATCCTGCCATACGCGCATTTCATCGAGCGTGACCGCATATCCGTACCGCGAAATGAGGTTCGTGCTTGTGATAAGGAGTCCCGGGAGCGTTCCCCAGGTGATGTACGCCGGTTTCATATGCTGCCAATAGAACGAACCGAACGGGAGCGGCACATCGAGGAACGGTATCTTTCTTGAGAACGGTTCGAAGATATAGCTCGAGATTGGATGCGCATGAGCGAGGAGCGGACCCGGTCGAAGATCATTGAAATTGTATACGCCTTCCCATGGATGCGTCTGATGGAATCTGTCGTACGGCGTGAGTATATCTGCCATACCCTCAGCAGCGAGCACCGCCTTCGGATTGTCAGCGAGCACGGTCTCATGGATATCGATGATGCCGTCTATGCCCGACTTCCCGCCGATGAACGCCCCGTCGGAATTCCACGTCGCCGATGTCTGTTCGAAGGATATGACATCGACACCGAGCGGTCCGATGAGCTGCCGCATGTTCTCGGAATGGGATCTTTTGAGCGCGGGGCAGAGTCCGCTTGCATAATACGACGGTACACCGTCCGAGAACCAGCCCTCCGGGTTTCCCGTCTTCTCATTAATAAAGAAATACGGTCTCGCTTCGTCGAATATCTTCGACTTCTCGGCGATGAGCGAATAGCTCGCGATATAGGAGAAATTGATGTAGCCCAATGCACGTGTGCCGGCGTTCTGTTCCGCATAGCCGTTCTGCGCGGGCGGCGGATCGGGGCGTTTCTGCATGCCCTCATCCAGACGATACCAGGACACCGTCCAGAAAAGTGTTTTTGACGGATCGATGCGGGATGCGATCTCCTTCGCTATCGTGATGTTCTGCAGATATTGACCGCCGCTATCGAGGAGGCTCGGTACGCGTATGAGCGATCGTATGTTCGCATAGCGGTCTCCCTCCTTGTAGAAACGTTCGGGCCTATAGGTATCGATCATCCACTTTCGGAAGGGAGCAAGCGCTGACTTGTACCCGCCATTGAAAACGCCGACATGCCACATCGGCGTTACTATCGTTCTCTTGTCAGTAAAGGGGGCGAAATTCTCCGTCTCAAAACCGACGCATTTGACCTTTCCTTCGTTGTAGAGAACGCAAGTCTTATAGCGATTGGATGCATCCTCGGCCCATACTGCGGCACTGCCTGTAGTGCCCTCGAACACGACGACGGGCGCTTCCCATCGTCGCGGCCAGTTGAAGCGGCGCGGTCCCGGAAAATCGTATTCGCGGTAGGAGATGCCGTTTCGCCCGCCGGGCACCAGTACCGAGGCGCTTTCGGGGACACCGACGGCGAACCCGACAGCGCGAATGGCGCTGCCTGTCGCCGAAAGCAAGAGCGATATGCGATCGGGCGAACGAACATCGATGATGCAGTCGATGTATCCGTCCTTCGTTGTATACCGTCGGCCGTTCGCGGTACGCGATGAACGTTCCGGCAGTATCGTGTCGCCTGCCGCATTGACGATATAGACGAATGTACTTGCCGGCGCGGAGAATTCCTCGTCGCCTGACGGATGTTTCATCGAAGCGAATCCGTTATTGCCTATCATGAAACGGCCGAATTGCACGGCATCGGACGGGGTGCTCTGCGCCTGCCCGATGACTACACCCGTATGGGGCATCCCGTATTTATTTCCATCACTCCCGTCATGGCCGGGTATCGATACGATTCCCGCGGGAACATCTTTTTTGTAAATGATATCGGTCATTCTGATATTTCCGTCGGCGGAAACGCTTTTCATGGACGTCTTCTCCCAGCCGTTGAGCGTGGTTATCGTCCCGCGTTCCTGTACGAGGAGATATACCGTCGCGGGGGCGTCTATCGTAAAGGAATATCCCTCCGCCGGTTTGTTCCAGACCCCGCGCACCACGGATATGCATTTCCCGCCTTTCAGCATGGCGGGTAACGAAATGCGGTAATTCATTCCGGCGATACGAAAAGCGCCTTCCGCATCGGCAACGACCGCATCACGCGGGGTGTCGGTAATGGCGATCGAGTATGCGGTTATGCCGAATACCGCGAACATGATGATGAATGCGATAGTCCGTATGCGCATACCGTACTCCTTGCCGCGGAACTGCATCGCCTGTGCCGCGTATACTTCAGTGTACGCAGGAAGCGGTTTTCATGCAACCGTCGAATCGATAGAAGTACTGGAAAAATCGATAACGCAGGATATACTTCCCGTATGTCGACCGTCATCGAATCGATACGCATGTTCCGGGAATTGACCGGTGCATCGATAACCTATCACGACCATACCGGCGCGATAATACCGGTGCTCGGACGACCGCTGCGCTTCCACACGCATCCGTTCTGCACTGCCGTCAAGGCCGTTGATGAAGGGCGCTGCGTGTACACGGACAGCGACCGTATACGAAAGCTGCTTACGCGATATCCGGACGGTTTCTGGAAGCGATGCCACGCCGGTGTCGTCGAATACGTACACCCGCTTGGGGGCCAGGGGGTGATGTTCTTCGGCCCGTTCCGTTCTGCGGTGCGTGTCCCCTTTGTCCTCGATGACGCCCGCGGACGCCCGAAGGTTGTGCGGACATTGCCCGTTCTTCGCGACGCGCGTACCATCGCCTCACTCGCCTCGCTTATCGCGCGTGATGTCGTCCATTCGCTTCGCACATCGGTGCCGGATGGCGATGGTGACCGCCGCCGGGCGGTGGAGCGTTTTTTCTCGCAGCGGTTCGCCGGGGATATAGGAGCATCGGACCTGGCGGATACCGCCGGTGTTTCCATGCCGCGTCTGCGCCAGCTCATGCAGGTGTGGTATCGAAAACCGTTCACCCGCGTCCTCGCCGAACAGCGGATCCGTCACGCATGCCGCATGCTCATTTCGACGGAAACGGATCTTCGCGACATCGCACGTGCCTCTGGATTTATCGATCCCGATTATTTCTTCAAGGTGTTCAAACGCCTGACAGGAACGACGCCGCTCGCGTATCGGCGGAAGAACAGCGTACACCGCGCCTGATGATAGCCCTATCGCAGGTATGCGCCGAGTTTTTTCAATGTGCCTGTCAGTTCTCCGATCCCCACAGCACGCACATCGCCGCTCTTACCGCATGCGAGGGCAGCCGCCGTCCCCGCCGCCTGTCCGGTGACGAAACACCCCGGCATGACGCGTATCGAAGACTGCATCTCGCGATCGGCCGAAATGCATCGCCCGGCGACGAGGATGTTTTTTACGTTCTTCGGTATGAGCGCGCGGTACGGTATGCCGTAGCTTTCGCCCTTGCCGTATTTCGACGAGTGCAGCCGCTCCTCCACTCGCTTCTGCTCGGCAGGGTCGGTCGATGATGAGTGTATATCGACCGGGTGCGCGAATCGTCCCACTTCATCCGCAAACGATGCGCGCTTCTGATAGTCGTCGTAGCAGAGCGTGTATTCGCCCGTGATGCGGCGCGTCTCGCGCACGGAGAGCACGGATGCGGTATTGACTATCTCGCTTTTTTCGAATCCCGGGATGTATTCCTTGTAGAAGCCGTGTATCTTTTCAGCGATGATACGTCCGTCAATGTATCCTTTCGTGATATCGTCCTCATTGAGGCAATTAATGCCGTAGATATGTCCGAGATTTCCGCTGCCTATCGATCCTCCGTTCCTGAAAAAGCCGACGAAGTGATATTCCTGCATCGGGGCTTTGCCTTCGTCAACAAGTTTTTTCCAGATGCCGCCGACCGACCACGAACTGTCGTGCTTTGCCTTGAACGCTTCCCAGTCCACACCGGCATACTGCACGCAGAGCGACGGGCTCATCGTGCGCCCCTTCTCGTCGCCGACCTCGAATGGCGCACCCGCCCAGGCACAGATGTTCCCGTCGCCGGTCGCATCGACGAACGATATCCCCTTCACCGCTTTGAGGCCGTTCTTCGTGGAAACGACGATCGCTTCCATGCCGCCGCCGTTCACCACGACATCGACAATGCTCATGCCGAGATAGACCTTTATCTTTGCTGCCGCCGCGATATCGTCGTACACGCGTTTTAAGAGCTCCGGCTGCACATCGAACCAGCCGTAATTGGGCTTCACGTTCATGCGGTGCGATACGTCATCGACCGCTTCCCTGCACACGCCCGCGGCAAGTATGTTCTCACCGTCGG
>ERZ1292625.4402-Hain-H41-01um-R1-4402-length-10578-cov-10_pt1 | contig 10578 bp, 19 predicted proteins | sample MGYA00564400_ERZ1292625 | MGnify/ENA primary metagenome ERZ1292625 (study PRJEB36523, sample SAMEA6512639) | groundwater metagenome | collected 2019-01-08 | study: AquaDiva: Metagenomics assemblies of 32 groundwater samples
CGGCGGCGTTGAACTCTGCTGCCGATATGACTCGACCCAGCTTGGCTGAAAGGCTCTTTATGAGGGATTCCGTTGTGACGGGATTCACTGCCTCTGCATTGATGCCCAAGCCGGTGCGGCCAGTAATCAGTTCATTTATCCAGGCCTTAATGGTTTGACCTTCGGTTGGAGCAGCAGGCCCCTCCTGGGCAGCTTGAGTCGCCGGAGCAGTAGGCCCTCCCCAGACAGTTTGAATCGCCGGAGCGTCCCACCCAGACACCGGCCCAGTCCCAAAGAGGTCGCCGCCAAACATACCAGCAGCCGCGGATGTAATCGGCTGCCCGCCAACGGTTGCAGGCGGAGGAGCGGACACCGCGGCCTCTCTACTTCCCGTCACGCCGCCGTACTGCTCCGCAACGGCCAGAGCAGCCTGTATTCCTTGATGACTGGCTATCAGGTCGAACTGCTGAACTGTGAGGGACATCTTTTACCTCCTACGGAAGCGGTGGAACTCCACGCCGAAGCCCACCACCGTTGCGTCCTTACGCTCCCGGCCTTGGCGTCCCTGGCGGGACGTTTGGCCCAACCTGATTCGGTGTGTCAATCCCTGGTCGTGGCGCTGGGACTCCCTGGGCTGCGTTGGAAAGCACGTTCGGACTGAATCCGTTCGTTCTGTTGCTGCCAGGCATATCCGGGGTCTCCTGAATACCGAACGGCAGGAGCCCGGCCTGCATTGCCTGAAGAACCAGCATCATCCACTGCCCCTGCCAGTATTGTGCGCCCTCGTCGCCCCGTTTGGCCAGGGCGTCGGCAAAGCGGTGGGCCTGCACCAGAGGATGAATCCCAGCCATTTCCTGCAGGATGGAGTCCAGGTCCTGGTCGGAGTTCTGCCGCTCCAGCTGGTCCTCTCTTATGTCGTAGTCCGACATAAGCGGCAAGCCGCTCGCTCCAGGCTGCCGCAGCGCCAGGGCCTGCTGAATCTTGCCTGCGTCGTCCTCTGGGAACTGAGGTTTTATCTCTATTTCCAACTCCGGCAGGTCTCGCAGGTCATCAGGCATTATGGTAGCCACGAACCACTTGCGATTCCCGCCCTGGCCCGACAGCCGGATGCCCTCATTGCCAAAGGCTCCCGAGACGTACTGGTCGCACCACATATTTGTTATATCTTTGATGGCAAGCCGAATAGCCAGGGCAGCGGACATGACCTTATCGCCCTGCCCTGTTTTGAGCGTGTGCATGGCGGTGCCTGAGATTGCCAATGGGCTGTCTCCGTGCATGATGACCGAGAAGCCGCCACGCTGCATTTCGCCCTGGTTGACCGTCATGTAGGGCATGAGGTCAGGCGCCGATTGCAGCAAATCGTAGATAATCAGTTCTTCCCCTTCGGCCAAAGGAACCTCAGCCCCACTCTTGAATATGTCGCCTTCAATCAGCTTGGTGCCCGTGGCGCTACGGATGCCAAACACTGGCTTGAGGCTTCGCCCCGCCAGGTTCTTCATCAGCGACATATTGAAGTTGTGGGTGTCCCAGGTCTCCCGGTTCTCGGAGAAGATGCTCTCCCCGTAGTCCGCCATCAGGTCGCCCAACTGCTTAGCGTCAAGCGGCCCAGCGCCGACCGTAGTGCTCTGCACCGGCGGCTGCATGGGGTTGGCGTAGCACCAGGCGGGAACTCTCGGCTCCCCATAGCCGTCGATGCCCCCGTGCGGCTTATTCTTGACCGGCTCTCCCCCAATATCCGGAATAACGACTGTATTCATGAAGGTATCGTAGTAGTCGTAAATCGTCATGACGTGGTCTTCCCCCCGTTCCACCGGCGGGAGCCGCCATTCTCTGTCCGCCGCCAACCGAGGTATGGCGTAACGACGGCAAATCCAGGCGAGGCCCTCCGGCCCGTACTCCCAGGCGACTTCCCTAGGATCCCAGGGCGTGGCGTCAGCCCAGCAACGGTTGCCCCGTTTTACCAAGGTACAGCGTCCGGTGGTGAAGCCCCTTATAAGGGTATGAAAGTCCATAGACCGCCGGAGCGGTGAGAGTCCTATGCGACCAAGCCGTTCATCGTTGGCCTTGAGGTTCCCAATGGCGAACTGTTCCTTGGCGTTGTCCTGGTCACGGGACTCTCTTGGGTCGTTGTTCTGTGGACACTTGATGGACAGCATGGACCCGTTCAGCAGTGCCACGCCCTTGCGGGCAAAGGTCTTGGGGTCGTTGGAGGTATAGGTCTCGTAACCAACCAAGAACGGCGACGTATACTTCTCCAGCCGCCAGCGTTGATTGTAGTCGTCGTCCATGCGCTGGCGCAGTTTCGCCGTGTCGAGGAACTTTTTCTCCACAACAGCAATGATTTCTTCAGCGGACGGCATCGACAATACTTTCTCCGTGCTCCTTATCAGGGGCACGTAATGGGCCTTCTACAACAAGCTCGCGTTCTATGATACTAACTTTCTCCTCCCCGGCTAATTCATTGTCCCATCTAACCGGGTACGTAATAATAGTCCTACCAGGAAGGCATAAGTGACGCGCCCAGGTTGTCTTCGTCCAATGCGCCCCTGGCAAGATAGCCATAGCCCTTTCGGGTGAGTCGAACACTCCAACGACCCACCGTTCATATAACCCCTGTTCAGCGACGTAGACTTTCAGTGTGGCACTACCTTTATCCTGTTTAGGCCGGAATCGGCTTCCTGTAAGGCCCGAATCCCTCTCCTAGCCGGTAATTGGCTTCCGTATCCCGAGTGGTCGACGATTTTCACCGTCTGATTGCCCGAAATCCGCTCCGGCCCGAAGTCAACCAGCAGATACCTCTCTCCATCGAGGCAATGGAAGTCACTTTTATGCTCGATTTCGTCGGTCGGCTCGTATTTGTCGTCCAGCTTCCAGCTGTAGGACAGTTTTTCGTCCAGATAACGGTGCAGGTCATTAAAAACGAACAGTTTGTTCTGCTGATGCCAACCATACACCGTGTTTATCCCCACGTCAACGCTTTTTTCTCTCGGTTTGCTGATGGGCCAGCCCGCCTGCGTGAACGCCTCTCGCCACCCGTCCTCGTGATTCGCCCCACCAACCCGTTTTATGACCGTTTCCCCCTGGCTTAGAGCCTTGAACTTCTGAGCGTGGTCATAAGCGCTCAGGCCCCCCTCCAAATATGTCCGGTACACATATAAATACCCCGTCCCAGGGTCCATGGCGTACCAGACCGCCGCCGTATTGTTCGGCCCAAAGTCGTGCCCAACGTACCTCGGCCAGTTCGTAGGCAAGCTGAACCTCGGTATGCAACACACGCTCTCGTCAAAGGAGTCGTAAATCAGACCTGCGGGCTTCTCGAATATCCCTCGATAAAACATGTTGAATTTCCATCTCGGCATGGTCTTCTTGGCCCGTTCGTACTCCTCCTTCGGAAATGCAGGGTTCTGAAGGGCATCCCCCTGGATAACCTCTATGCCCGGCGCCCCCTGCCTCCATTTGTCGTATATCTCTGTTTTGTACCACCCCAGTTCGTACAAGGTGGTTGTCCCCAACACTCTCCCCTGCGCCAGCGATAACCTCCTCACCACCGCGTCCCACGCCTCCCGTGTGAACTGATGCTGCCCCAATTCGTCCAGCCAGGCCGCCTTCGCCGTCGCCGACTCCAGCGACTCCGGATTCGCCGCCGACCCCACGATTATCCGGCTGGCAGGCTCTCCTCTCAACCGCTCGTGCGACTCAAATATCCGGTCGGCTGCCTTGTATCTCCCCCACCTCAGTATCCGCTCGAATACTTCCTTTAACTCCGGCAGCATCTTCAAGTTCAATAACGGAAAGGTCGCCGTGACCGCCAAGTAGTCCCCCACTCCCCTTTCTCCCATCTCCCGCTCTAGCCAGTGCGGTCCGAGGCAGGTCTTCCCCCATTGTGTCGATGCCTGTGCAATCACCCACCGCTTCTTGCTCTCCCATACCTGCACCTGCCCAGGATGCAGATTCAGCCGCACCTCACACGCCCCACTCACTGGCGGCCTGGCGCTCCATTCCCCCCCAGGAGAACGGAACTCCCGAAATTCCCTATGCCCGACCTCTTTTACTTTGGTTGTCACCCTCTTTACCCTTATTCCCCTATCTGGTCAGGCCCTCTAGCTACCCTCACCTCACCATGGGGAATCCTCTCTAAGTGCCTGATGTACCACCCAACCCGCTTGTATCGCCGCCCACAGGAGCAGGCCGGTCGCCCTTCCATCCACCATACCTGTCCCCTCATCGTGTTGTCCTCCCGCCTCCTTATTGCAGCTCCCATCCTCCACCCCACACCCTCTAGCAGACTGGTTATCTGAGCATTACTAGGGACTTCCATCGTAACTGTCACCACTTTCTCCTTTGGTCTCTTTTAGAGGTAAAAATTGTCTCCGCCGACCTCTACTATACCACCGCCCCGCTCTAAGCCCTGCCGGGGGTCCCTCCTATGGGGGGGGCTAGGCGGTGGCTCGAAGCCCTGACACTCACAGCCTAGAGTGTGGCACTCCCACCAGCCATGGACTTCTTCTGGATGGCCACAGACGCAGAGCACCGTGGTACGCACAATACCCATTATGTTAACTCCGTGCCTAGCTAGACGGATACCGTCGGTCTGTGACGGAAAGGATAAGCTCAGGCAGGGGTCTGAATGTAGGGAATCCGTCGCGGCAGCGTCCAGGGCGTCTCTCCCTCCCGTGCCTAAATGCTCGTTCTTGACGCTAGGACTCGATGAACGGAGTGAATGCGTACCATTTAAGGGGCCTTGCCGGTGTCGGGTGACGCCTGGGACGGCTCTGGCTCCTGCGCCGGCGGTTCTCCCCCTTGCAGTACCCTTGTTTCCCCCTCAACTATCCTCCGGTTCCCCTCAGCGTCAACCCCACGGTCCAACACCACCGTAATTCTAGTCACCAGCAGCGGTATCTGCTCCTTTTGCTTGTCGCTCAGCAGCCCAGTTGCCCGCCCGATGATTTCCAACGCTCCGTTGGCCGCCGAGACGTTGGGGCCGCGCCGGGGATGGTCGACAAGCGCAACTTCCATGTGTTTTTCCGCCTGTTTCACCATGCGAGAGAGGGTCCAGGCGTTTTCTACGAGAACAGTTGTAGTAGCCAAGTCTCGCAATTGCTTAACCCTTGCAATAACGTTGCTGTCTGCACTGAGGCGAGAAGCAGCCTCGGTAATGGTAGAGCGTTGGGTATCTGGGGACCAGTTATAGGCTTTAGCGGAGGCGTCGGACTGAGAGAGGCCAGAGGCGAGGGCCTGGGAAAAGGCTTCTTGCTGAGGGGTTAAACCAGTGGTGGGGTCAACGGCGCCGGCCATGCTACGCAATCACTCCGTACATACAATCTGAGAAGGGGTTAGAAGATGAGGGGAGTATAGCACAAGAGAAGGAAGGTAGAAAAGAACGAGGATACGCCTGGCCCCCAGCCACAATTTCAAGGGATTGAGAGTACCTTGAATCTCCCACCACCCGACCGATGCACGGTGCTACTTCTTAGGGTAGGCCGAACTGCCGTCGTCGCAGGCGCTGTTGAGGGCGCCAATCTAATCCCCTTCGGTGCATCCTGATCCGGGCGTCACCCCGGTGCATGTCCCTCCCTTCGCTTGTCGAAGGGTGACAACACGGCAGGCTCAGGGCTACTAGTAGGGCGCCAGGACAATCCGGTGCTTGTCCCTAAAGCGTTGCTTTGCGAGCCGGTCCTGGCAGCGGGGACAAAACCGCTTTTGAGGCAGGCAGGCTTCCCAGGTAGAACGACACCGCTCGCCGTCGGTATCCTGGGCCTGGCACCGGCCCGGCACTAGCGGGATTTTCGCCCTGGCTATCTTGGCTTGCTCACTATTCAGGCCCATACGAAGATAGTAGCATCCACCCATTGCGCTTGTCAAGCAACCCTTTGTTGTGGCGCAAGTCGCCTATTGACAAACGCAACCTTTTCTGTTATTGTATCTGGTAGGCCAAAGAATCAGCAGGAGGCGAGCGATGACACGAAAACGTTACACCGTGCCAGATGCAGAGTACAATACACTGGTTGAAAAGACGATAGCGGCTGGCACACTATTCTGCGAGACTCACTACCTTCCAGCGTCTCACTCCACGTCACCAGGAACCCTGATTTTCCACGAGCATAGCCTCTACATCTATGCTGGCTCGGAGAACATGGTACGGCGGCATCAAGGCCGCTCCGAGTTTCAGTGTCAGTCAAACATCGGAGAATGTTCAGAGCCGGACGACAAGTACTCCCTGTAGGCCAAAGAATCAGCATGACGGCGGGGTCGCCGGAATACGCAGCAGGAGGCGAGCGATGGCAAGAAACATCTTTCGGCCACGCAAAATGATATGCATAGGTTGCGGCACACTGGTCTTCCTTGGGCACTGCGGAGTCAAAGAACACCTGGGCCGAAAGCTTACAGTAATTAACGTGATTAGTGAATGTAATGGCTACGTGTATATCCACGAAGAGAATGGAGGCATGGAGTGTCCCAATTCCTAGGAAACGAGCAAAGAGGAGCAAGTAGTAGCCGCCCTGGCGGGTCGGCGAACAGCCGAATTAGCGAGGAGCACTATGGACACCTTATCAAAGCGTGATCGTGGCTACCTAATGGAACATCTGACCGACGGCTTGCCGGAAGAAGCTATCCAAGCTATTAAACACGCCGAAGCCGTCCTATGCGTGGTATTCAATTACCAGACGTCCTACGGAACGGAACGGTGCTTCAAGCTCCGTAAGGCCCTGGTGGACCTTTGCAACGCAGCACGGGATAAGCGGATGCCCCAGGTGAGCCGTAACTAGCCCGCCCTGACGAGTCCCCAGGGACGAAACGCCCAGGCTGGGCGTCGGCGGGAAGCCAAATCAGCAGGAGGGACAGCGATGGCGCACCAAGTTAGGTCATTCGACAACACCGAGGACACCCTGGACACCAGGGACTTAGAGAGCGCAATCACACAACTAGAGAACGATGACCATGGAGAGGACTTGGCAGTTCTCAAAGAGTTCAGGCAAGAATTGATAGATGCCTTCGAGGAAAGCTGCCTGGAGGACGGCGTAATCCTGATTCGTGATTCCTACTTTAAGGACTACGCCCAGGAGCTAGCCGAGGACATCGGGGCTATTAGCCGAGACCTACAATGGCCGCTCTTATATATCGACTGGGAAGCTGCAGCCAATGACTTAAAGCATGACTACTCCTCGGTTACATTCGGCGGCGTAGAATACTGGGGCCGTGAGTAGACCACTCCGCCCTGACGAGTCCCCAGGGACGAAACGCCCAGGCTGGGCGTCGGCGGGAAGCCAAATCAGGACAGGAGGCAGGGCCATGTCAAGTAACGAACAAATCATCAAGGAGTTTGCTGAGTACCAGGGCGGAGACCATGACCCTATCGCTAAAGTAGCACCCGACTACGTGGATATGTTGCGTAGGCAGACCCGGTTGGTTCTCCGTTTGGCTCACAGGGCGGGCCTTCCAGCCAAATTGACAGACCGTGAGTATCGGAGGGTCACCACCCAGTTGCTGAAAGCGTTGCTGGGTCGTGCGCCCACGGCTGAGGAGATTGGGCGGGTCTGCGACTGGTAGCCAGGAGAAGGGAGGCAAGACGATGATAAACGAAGTGCGCGGAGCAGCAATGACAAGGCTGACGGACGGCCTGCCGTCTGACACCGTGGCGGCTATCAAACGGGCCGAATCTGTCCTCTGCATTATCTTCAAATACCAAACGGTATACGGGACTGAGCGATGTTTCCGATTACGGAAGGCACTGGTCGACTTGGTGACCGCAACCTCAGAACAGGAGGCAAGACCATGAAAATCTGGCAACTGGCACCCGAAGGGGAAGCAAAGCCAGAGACAGCAACGCCGGTCGTCAAGTGCCCCAACTGCCAACAGCCCGTAAAAACCTGGATGCAGTGGTTTGGCGAGGACTGTCCAGCCCTGGCCGCTGAACCGCTACGGATCAACAGCGGGCACCAAATCACTTGGGCCGAGAGAATAGCGTTGCCACTCGACGAGAAGGAGGCGCAATGACCACCCAGGCCACCGAATACAGCTTCACCGCAGCCATCAACTCCAAGGGGCGCCAGGGCAGTAACTGGAAGATAGAGTTTGACTGGAAGCTCCCTGGCAGCAGGTTCCCATTCGTGCTGTACGGCAGGGAGGACTCAGACATCGAGGGCTGGAACGTGGGGGATACCCCGCGGGTCACGGTCACACAAGGGAGCCTCAAAAGCGGCAAGACCGGACAGTATCCCAGCGACTTCTTCTACGACCTGGTCTCGATGGAAACGCCGGTCGAAGCTCGAATAGCCACCGGCCCACGCCCCGCCTTCGTCAAAGGTGGTCCGCCGGTAATGCCAGAAGACTACGACGAACCAGAGCCGCAGTGGCCCGAAGACATGGGATTGTTGGATGACCCCACCCCACCACCGCCTAGCGATTACATCCAGGCCCGTATCGAGAAGGGCATGGCGTTTAACGCCGCTGTTGCGCTTGTGACCCAAGAGCGGGAACATCTGCCCTTGTCCACCCTGTTCGGTAATCTACGCCAGTTGCGTGACGCACTATTGCATGGCGTCATCCAGGTGCCCGTAGCCCCCCCTCGGTACTGTTATGAACACGAGGCCGAGCGGGTGCAGTCGCCCAGAACCGGCGTTTGGGGGCACATCCTGGCCAACGGGAAGGGCTGCGTTGACACTGGGGCTGGCGCCGCTGCCCCCGCAACGGGCAGCGCCGAGGAGGAATGACATGACATCCACACTAAGAACAACGGAAACGGTCGCTGCGTGGCGTAGGGAGCACCCTAGGAAGATTCTCAACCTCCGCGGGGCGGACCTCCGCGGGGCGAGCCTCCGCGGGGCGGACCTCAGCGAGGCGGACCTCAGCGAGGCGGACCTCCGCGGGGCGGACCTCCGCGAGGCGAGCCTCCGCGAGGCGGATCTCAGCGAGGCGGACCTCCGCGGGGCGAGCCTATACAAGGCGAGCCTAAACGGGGCGAACCTCCGCGAGGCGGACCTCAGCAGGGCGGACCTCCGCGAGGCGAGCCTATACAGGGCGAGTCTAAACGAGGCGAACCTCAACGGGGCGGACCTCAGCAGGGCCCACCTCAGCGGCAACCACGTCTGGCAGTTTGGGCCAATTGGCAGCCGCCGGGATTATCTGGTGGTCAAGCACGGTCCAAACTTGGACGAAGTGACTACAGGGTGCTTCCACGGCACGTTGGCACAATTCGTTGCCCAAGTCACTGAGACCCACGGCAGCAACCTGTACGGCCAGGAATACCAAGCTGTTATTGTCTGCGTCCAGACCCTAAAACAACTCTGCCCAATCAGGGAGGCCCAACCATGACACTGAACGCAGGAGGCTGTATGACCAAGTCATGGGCCGAGCGGCTAGAGCAGGACCGTTTCACAAGGCAGGACAAACTCGACGCTAAGGATTGGCTCACCTGTGCAGTTGGGGAACTAGACGGTATCAAGCGTACTTCCAGTAGCTACTTTCCAGTAGATGTTGAGTTAATAATCCTTGGTATAAAGTTTGGAGGGAATGTCCGTAGACAGGAGATGACCCAGGCCCGCGCTACTTACGAACAAATCCACAAACGGGCCGCAGAGTTGCGGAACCAGGAGGAAGCACCATGAACGGAGTGAATCGAAGATGACAACTAACTATCCACCACCGGCGGGGAGCACCATAATAAGCGGAACTGCCAACGTCACAGGATACGTAGACCTGGAGGACGAACCGCTGCTTTCGTTGTACGACTACGTCAGCAGACAAGCTAAGGGCAACATCGAGACCCTGGGCCGGATAGAGCAGGTCATTCTCCAACGCATGGAGGAGCGGGGCGCTACCGCCATCCCCGACGAGACGTACACGTGTGAATCTCCACTTCGATATGACTATCCCCCTGGTTGTTTTTCTCCCTTACTAGAGATTTTCAACGACGTGGAATTGTCCGAATGTTATACGGCAGCACACAAAGAACTTGTACCGGAACATTATGAGGATGTTCTTGAAACATGGGAGACTAGGAAGGTTTTAAGCCTTGCTGCTAAACGTGGTCACGAAGCAATGGATGTTATTGAGGCTAGGCGGCAGCCAAAGAGTAGAACCTTGATATTCAAGCGGCGTGTAGTACAATGACATCAGCCGCCTGCGACCGGCTTGCCACTGTCGCAGGTGGTGAGTCGGAAGCAGGCGGATTCTTTATGCAGCTCAAAGACAAGACAGGAAAGCGAGAGAATGACAGGCAAGGTAGACCGCAAGCAAGCCGAATATCAACACCGGAATGAGCGGTGGGCAGCAGAGAAAGCCGCTTACATCAAGGAGCACGGACTGGACGCCTGGGACCGCAAGGTGGCTGAGGAACTAGCTCCGCTGTACCCCGAATCGCCTGAGATTTCGCCGAAGATGATTCCATAAAGTAACAAGGGCTGGTGGCGGAAGAATAGACGCTACACCCGCAATGCGGGGTTTATAAGTGGGGGTCGAAGTTGTGAGCGCCCCACAATCCCAGGGTAGACGGTGCACCGGAAGGCCCTGGGCCAGCCTAAATCGTGACCATCAATGCGGCTCGGAACGCCAGCGCCAAGCTGCGGTGGAATTTAGAGCAAGGAGGATGTCGGGGTGAAA
>ERZ1292625.4403-Hain-H41-01um-R1-4403-length-10577-cov-6_pt1 | contig 10577 bp, 24 predicted proteins | sample MGYA00564400_ERZ1292625 | MGnify/ENA primary metagenome ERZ1292625 (study PRJEB36523, sample SAMEA6512639) | groundwater metagenome | collected 2019-01-08 | study: AquaDiva: Metagenomics assemblies of 32 groundwater samples
ATGGAATCAGCAGCGAATCACCAAGATTCGAGGCGGCGCCACGTTTGACGATGAGGCGGCCAGGCAGATCGCCGACGAGCTAAACCTACAGCCGGCCTACTTGGCCGCCTGCATGGCCGCACAGCGGGCGAAGTCGCCCGAGCTGCGCAAGATGTGGGAAAAGGCGGCGAAGGTACTGGCGGCCGCGGCGATCCTGATTACGGCCGGGTGCGGGTTGCTGATCGGCGATCCAGGCGCATTTGACATAACGCAATGCTTTGCGCTACTGGTGGGCTATGTGCCTGTTCCTACTATACATTATGCGCAGTCGCTGAGTCTGATCGGCGGCCTGATCCTTGCAACGGCCACCGCGTGGACAGCCCTGACCTGTTCGGCGAGATCGTAGTCACCCTCGCCGAGATCGAGCTATGGATCACGACCGTCGCCCGACTGCCCCCCGAATCCCCGCGCCGCGCCGCCTACGCGCGCGCGTGGAACGTGACCGAGAAGGTCCGGGCCGCCAAGGCGGCCGGCTGCTGGCCGCCTGTTTCGCCGTTCTAGATTGGGTCGCCCGGCTGTGGAATCATCCCCGGGCGGAGACCTGCGCGTTCGACACCCTACACCGGCGCCTGGACGATTAACCGGCGCGGCGTTCGTGCCGGTCCCAGACGTGACCTTCCAGAGCATCGATGCGCCGGTCGTGGTCCTTGAGCTGCCTGGCGATGGCGCCGGCCTGGAACACCACATAACCCACGCCCGCGACGATCGGCAGATTGAGGAACTGCAGAAAAGCGGTCCAGTCGAGCATCTCAGCGGCCGCGCGCCCTGACTTTCTGCCAGATCGACCAGGCGGCGATCACGCCCACGCCGATCGCGCCACTCACCACCTCGGCATTGCCGGAAGCCACAGCCGCGACCACATCGGTCGCCATCTGTGCATCGCCGGCACTGATCGTGCCCTTCGCCACGGCGTAGCCGCTGGCACTCGCGACCACGGTACGCGTGACACTGCCGAGCAAGGTTTTCCAAAACGCATTCATGGGTTCACTCCTCATTTGCGCACCAGGCGCGTGACGATCAACGCGGCCGCCACCAGGCCGACCGCGATCAACAACACCTTTACTTCCGGCCAGCGTGACGGCCCAGGCTCGCCCCAGGGCGCGACGGACACTGCGCGCGGGTCGCCGGAGATCTCAAGTGAGACGCGCGGCTTGAGCAGCGCCCCGGCCTGACTGCCGGGTCCGGGCTGCGCGGCTGCGGAAAACGGATCGCGGATGACGATCGGCGGCAACCAGGCGGACTCGATGGTGAGTCCGGTTACGAGCTGCGCGAGCCACGCCTGCATTCAATGGATGAGCCAATAGGGTGCATCGAGCGCCGCCCAGGTCGAGGCGCCGACGATGCCATCGACGACCAGGCCGCGCGATCGCTGAAAATCCTTGACGGCGACCTGCGTCTGCAGGCCGAAGACCCCGTCCGCCGAAATGTTGAGCTTGCCCTGCAGCTCCCGCACCGCGTCGCCCCTCAGGCCGATATAGAGCCTCGGACGCGCAGTCACCACCGGCGCCGGCGCGCGCGGCACGGCCGGCACGACCGCGCTGTCGAGCGGCCCGGAGCCGGAGAGCATCACGTCCACTTTTTTTTCCGCGTCGGATTTGAAAATGCCGCCGAACCAGGAGCCGATCGAGAAAGAGGCATCACCAGGCGCGGCGCCGGTGACGACGCGGCCGATCGCATTTGCACCCTGATAGAACACGTTGTCGGCGGACACTGGATTGATCGCGGCGCCCACGGCGGCTACCGCCTGCGCGCCCTTGCGCGAGAGCATGACCACGGCGAGCACCAGGACCAGGGCGGCGCCGGCGCCGAACATGACGGTCTGCTTGTTCACGCGTAGACCCCGAATTCAAACAAGCGCCGTTCCTTCTCGCGGCGGTTCGACAGGCCGGCCGAGACGATTTTGGTGCCGCCACTGCTGGTCTTATTCCACAGCGCAAACTGCGCTGCCGCGCCAGCCACATCACCTTTATTGAGCAGACGCAGGAGCGTCGAATCACCAAGGCCTTCGGCGATGGTATCGGCATCGATGTCAGTGCCGACGTTGTAAGCGAAACTTGCGAGCGCATCGAACTGCCATTGATACAGCGGCACCTCGATCAACTGGTTCAGCGCGGCCTCGACGGTGCCAACATCGGCCTTGAGCAGCGCGCTCGCCTGCTCAATGCTGATCGGCTCGCGGAATGTCTCGCCCGGCCGGATGAAATGGCCGTAGCCGATCGAGTAGCCATGCGCATCCACATAGCGGGTAGAGTGAAAACTTTCGAGGCGCTTGAGCATCTCCACGCCGACCGGCGACATGCGGAACGTGGTGAAGACGACCTTCATTTCAGAGATCCCGCCCGGAGCGAGCGCCGCGCGCGCCCGGGTGCCGAGCAGGAGCGCGACCGCGGCGAGCACGGCGCCGGAGACGAAAGGAGCGGCGCGCATGGTTCACAGGCTTTTCGCCGCTTCGGCGAGCTTGGCGGCGTATTGCGCGGCGGCATCCCTGGCGGCGGTCTTGTCGCCGGCAGATGCGTTGCGCCAGGGATGTTCCCCCGTTTTGGTCTGCGGCAGGCCGCGCAGATGCGCCTCGAGCTGACCGGCGCCGACCGACCAATTCTCGTGAGCGGCAGAGCCATCGGCATTCGTTTTGCCCTCGTCAGTATTGTTGACTTGAGCGGAACCGTCCGGGTTGAGCGAGATTTTCATGTGATCCTCAGAGCAGCGTGTAGAGAGCCATCGACAGGCCGGGCGCGACTTCCGCGAGAGTCGATATGCGATCCAAGCGAAGTCCGGCCGCGACGTAACGCCGGCCCCCAAGCTGGCCGCTGATCTGCCGGTTTGTGCCGCCCGTGCCGTAGCGGATTGCCATCAGCACATTGCCATCGATCACGGTGGCTGGCGCGGTCGCCTTCGCGAGCAAAGACGCCGTGCTTCCTCCCGCGACTGAGAAGTCAGCGCCGCAGTCCCACAGCAAATATCCGTTCACGTTGCTGGCGGCTGCGATGATGTTTCCGGGGGTGTTCGCCGCGAGCGCGGTCGTCGAGCCGTAGGCCGCGCCATACGTGAAACCCACATCGCGCACCACCAGCGGCGTATACGCGGTGTTCAGGCTAAGGTCACTGAGGCCGTGGACTCGAATGGACCCGTTAATCGCCTTTATTTCGACTGCATTTGAGATGCTGGCAATGACGCCGAGCAGCCGCGCGGCGCGATCCGACACGTCGGCCACACCAAGAAGCCGCGCCGCGCGATCGAGGATGTCCTTGGAATAACGGTCCTGCATGCTATGTCCCGGTCAGAATTTCTAGTTTCTGGGCCGCGGCGCCGGCGATCGCGTACCAGGCGGCGCCGGGCGCATCGGGTTCGCGCCACACGTCGCCAGGCGCCAGGACGATCGCCGCGGTCGCGAGGACCACTCCGGTCGCGCCCAGCGCGATGTTCTGCGTGTTCGTCGGCAGCGCGCGGAAGATCGCGAACTTGCGCGTCGCGAGTTGCGCGAGCACTGCGGACTCCGCCACGCCGACCGTTGCCTCGGCCACGTTGGTGAGCGCGGTCGCGCGGACGATGGTCGCATCGACGGCGCCCACGGAACGGTTGTAGTCGCCCTGCCCTCGGGAGATGCCCAGCTTGACGGTCTGCCCGATCGCGCTGGTGAGCGTGAAACCGTCGAAGCCGTCGAGCGGCGAGGCTTTGTAGCCCGCTTCCACATCATCCGCTTCTTCGTCGAGCGAGACGCCGCCGCGCGTGAACGAGATATCGAGCGGCGCGGAGGTCGAGATCAGCATGAACATGCGGCCGGTCAGCCGGAATGGCACCGGCACGCCGGCCTGCAGCGTTTCGGAAAAGACCTTCAAGCCGCTGCCCTCCGGGTGAAAACGAAGCCGATGACCAGCAGGACAACGCCGGCCAGAACGGAGTACGCGATCAACTTGGTGGAGCCCTCGCCCTTCGCTTCGCTGAACGCGGCCTGCACCGCGGAGGTCGCGGTGTCGAGCGCCCGGCCGGTCAACATGGCCGATTTTTGGTATGCGGACTCAATCCCGGCGCGCGACGACTCCAGCGCATCCAGGCCGGCTACCGTGATCGACTCGGAGGCGTTGAGCAACTGGCGGAAATCCTGGTTGCGATAATCGGCTTCCGCCTTGGCGAACTCGAACGCGCTGGTGATCGCGCCGCCATCCAGCACAGCGACCGACGCGTCACCGGAAGCGGAAATCGCCTGGCTGCCGCCGTCTGCGACGACGCGCTGGTCGAGATTCTCCGTCGTGCTTGTGGAAGAACTTTTGGAGGAGAACAGACCCATCGGTCACTTCCGCATGGCGAGAAACAGGACCGCGACGACTGCAAGCGCCGCGATCAGGATCATGGTGGTATTGCCGCCGCCGGTGTTGACGGTGAAGCCGGACGAATCGAACTTCGACGAAAGGTTCGAGCCGGAGCTGGTGGTCCCGCCGCTGAGGCTGGATCCCGCGCCGCCGCCGAGTGAGGCACCGGCCAGTCCCGCGAGAGGCAGCATGATGCTACCTCCGCGCGACCAGGACGATGACGGTCAGGACGACCAGGCCGCCCGCGATCCAGACCAGCGGGCTGGCGGCGAAGCGGCCCAGGGCGCCCGGCGTCGTGCCCGCCTCGATGAAGCTCTGATCTTCGGGTCCCTGGACGTACTGCCGGTCGTTCGTGGTCCGCGGCGCCTGGCCGAACTCCATGTCGACGCGGCGCGAGAGACCGTAGAACAGCAGGTTCTGGGCCTTTTCGAGAAAATCGCCAGAAGAACCATCCACGGCGCGATCCTCAGAAGTTGTTCAGTACGTCGAGAATTTCCGCGACGCACTCGACGTTGCCGGCGCCGCTGACCGTCACGCGGTACTCCATCGGATCACCGGGGGCGATGCGCAGCGCGTTGGACATGTTGCCGTCCTTGATGAAATCGACGGTGTACACGTTGGCCTGCGGCGTGCGCTGGTACTCGCCCTGATCGTAGTCGTTGACCGCATCGGGCACGGCCTCGAACAGCGAGATGCCGCGTTTTTTGATCTCGACGTTCGTGACCGTCGCGCCGAAAAAGTGCAGGCGCTTGATGAGGATCGGCGTATTCGCGCCGTAGCTCATCTCCCAAGCGAAGGTGCCGGCCGCGCCGAAGTTTTTGGTGATCCGCTTCACGCCCGCGATCAACCCCTGGAAGTCGGCACCGGTCTGCGGCTCGGACAACTCCGCGTAGCCGGCCAGCGTCGGCGCGGTCGCGCCGGTAATCTGCACTTCCATGTTGAGCGTGCGCAGGCCGGCCGTGGTATCGAGCGCGCCGGTTTTCTGGCCCAGGATGGTCCTGGCGCGGATCTCGGAGAAGTCGAGCACGAGGAACGCGGCGTTGGCGGCGATCCCTCGATACTGCATCCGGCTGTCAGTGTTCGACCCCAGGTCGTCGAAGATCACCTTTTCGTTCGCCAAGATTCGGATCTGGGTGAGCATCGCTTTTGTGAGCGCGGTGCCGCCGAGCTGCAATTGGATGCGATCGACCGTGTTGCCGAACAGGTTCGCCAGCGAGAGCGATGCCTTGCCGGTGGCGACGACGTTGTTGAAATCGAGGAGCTTCTTGAACATGGCCGCTCCTAGAGGATGTCTTTCAGCAGCGGCACGTTGAATTTCTGCGCCGCGGGCCGAATGACGAGCGCCGTGACGATCACGAACGCGAGGAAGGTCACGTAAGCGACCCCGTAAGCTTTGACTTTGCCCATTGCCGTGACTCCGAGAATTGAGAGGAGAGCCGCGCAATCTGCGCGGGCACGGCAGGAAGACTATCCAGGAAAATTGCGCCGGCCCAAGGAAGCGGCGCAATGGAGAGGCTGCTATTACGCAGCCTTCGGGAACTTGAGCACCCCGCGAGAAATCGCGCCGGTTTGCATGTTTTTTTCGAGCCAGCAGAGCGGCGCAGTGGGAATGGCGGAGTCCTCGACACCCATCGCGCGCGCCACAGTGCGCACATCCTCCGGGTAGGCGAGGCGCCCCGTGTGGATCACGGTGCAGTTGCCGAAGAAGTCCTTATCGATCGAGGCGGGCCGCTGCGACGTGCCAATGACGCGCAACCCCTTGTGCCGGCCGGTCATGGTCACCTGCGCCCATCCGAGCGGCGCCCTGCTCGGGCTGGTCACGAATTTCAGCTCCTCGCAGACGATTGTCAGGTTCCCGGCGTCGAGCGCGGAGCGGCAAATGAAATCGAATTGCTTCTCGCGCTGCGCCTGATCGAGTGCGGGCTGGAACACCAGGCGAAAGCCGCCGCGGCTGCCCGCGAGCTCGAGCTGCGCGACCAGGGGCGAGAGCCGATCGAGCGGCCCGGCGACGTGGCCGTACTCGCGCATCGGATCCCACACAATCAGCCGGCGCGGCTTTTCTCTGGCGAGCAGGCGCTTGAGCCAGGCGGACTTACCCGATCCCGACGCGCCGAGAGCGGCGGTCACGTCGGCCGCATTGCGGCTCATTTCTTCTTGCGCTTCACGAACTCGCCGTCGCTCATGAATTTCGCGGTCCGTGCCGGATCATCGGGATGAAGGGGGTCAGCACCCGACGCAGCCTTCGCCGGCATCGAACCAGGCGCCGCACCACCGGCGCCGGCCGCCATCTGTGCAGCGCGCAGCTCGGCGATGCAGCCGAGCGCCGGTATGCCGACGACCGTCACCAGGTTGAGCCACAGCAGCAGCTTGCCGAGGAGTTTTTCGAGGTCGAGCCCGTAGGCATCGCACAGATCGACGACCGCATGCGAGATCGCGACGTTCTGATCATGGTGGTAGTGCTTGCGAACGAACGGGTAGAGCGGTTCGAGCGCGAACGCGGCGGTGTCGAGCGTCGCGGCGAGCATCGGGACGTAGTCGATCTTCGGCTCGGGCGCTGGACCAGGCGCCCCGGCAGGCAGCGGCTCGGGAGCAGTCGCCGCCTGGCCGGATGATCGCGCATCGAGCGCAGCGCCTGCATCGAGTGCGGCGGCTTCGGTGGCAAGGTCATTCATAGCCAGACCTTTTCGTTCTTCTTCTTCGGCGCTGGATCAGCGCCCGGCTTCGGCGCCGGTGCCGAACTGGGCGCTGGCCGCTTGATCTTCGCGGAGATCAGCGCGAAGGCCTGCGTGCCCTCTTTGGCATAGGCCGACAGATCGCACCAGGGGCAACCGACCGCGAGCGCGCCGCCCTCGGATTGCTTGACCGGGATCTCCTGCGCGCAACAGAGACACGGCATCGTGCCGACTTGCGTCCTAACCGCCATCATCATCCTCCTTCTCGAATGAAGCTCGCATCTCGGCCACGTAAAATCTGAGCCGCTCCAGATCCTCGATAATATCGACCAGCAACAGCGTCGTTTCCGCGATGCAGGCGCGCGCGGCGGCCGGCATCAGCGGATGCGCGGTCCCCTGGATGGCGAGCGCCTGGACTGTCTTCAAACGATCCCGCAGTAGCGTGCTCATTCGAAGTAAATCTCGTTGCGTTTGTAGAGCTGCAAGTTGGCGGAATCAAAGCGGCGCCGGAAACTGGTCCCGGCCTCCCACATACGGACAGCGATGCTCTCCGGGTTCAGATCTGTTTCGACAATGCCAACACGGCGATTGTAGCCATCCACCAGCACGTGCACGAAATCGCCGACGAAAAACTTCATCCGCGATACTCCGGCTCGCCAACGAGAATCAAGTCGGCTGCGACAAACGGGCTCCTGATCTCGTGGTTCCAACTTCGGGAGGACTCCGTGTCGAAACTGCCGCGATGCGTTTTAGGTCGGGCTGCCAGTTCATCGAGGAAAGCGGTGACGCCCTGCTCTCGATATTTTGCGGCCCAGTATCTCAGCTCGCCGCGCGCGTTACGCGTCACGGCGAGCCACCACTGCGAACTGTTGATGATAATCGCCGGCGCTTCGTCCGGGAGCGGCGCGCTTATCAGATCTTCGTCGGTGGCGTCCTTCACACCGAGGGCAGTTTTCAGCCCTGGCGACCAGTACACCATGCGCTCGCCGCTGATCGCTTTCGCATATTCAACGAACAGCGCGCCGGCCTTGGAGTCGCCGTCTCTGTAGAGACGCGGCAGCGCGAAGGGCACCAGGTGCCCCGCTTTCGTGCCGAGCTTGGCATGCGTGCGCGTCAGCTCATCCGTGATGCCCCATCCGTGCAGCTCAGGCTGTCGGCCGAATTTCGCGACATATTCCGCGGCGTAGTCCCCTCCCCTCAGATCGAAGGCATGCGCCAGCATGTCGTTTTGTTTCGTGCTGTCACCCAGGCCGACCTTGAGCAGGATGCGTGTCCACTCGTGGCGTAGCTCTTCGAGCGCGCGGTAATCGTCGAGCAGTCCCGGATCGCAAAACACAAGATCATGCGTATGCGGATGCCATCCATTCGGCCCGACCGTGATCTCCAGGGATCGCACCGAGCCGATGCGCCGGTATTTGCCGGGGTGCATCGGCGTGCCCAAGATGCGCTTGTACGTTTTGCAATTCTTGAATCGTTGCAGCGCCATGCGCAGCTTGTCCAGGATCGACGCCAGCGGCATTTCGAGCGTGTGCGGGACCGTCAGCGTCAGGAGGTACACCGCCCCTCCCTTCGCCGCGTGGTTGCGGATGCCGAACTGTAGCTCCAGGCGCCGGTGTTCGCAGATATGCGAGCTGCACACCGGGCAAACATGAACATCCTTGCAACTGATCGGGCCGACGAAACGCGCGTTAGATCCATCGGCGCGCGGAATGATCTTGACCTCGTTGCCGATCAGGTTGCGGTTGCAACCGGCGACGGGGTGCCCTTCCAGGTATAGCAATCCCTGGATGATCCGTTGCAGCTCGTCGCGGGCAATAAAGCGGCGCTTTTCGGTGTCGAGATCGCCGTTTTTACCCTCCGGCCGGTGTAGAGATTTACCAGAGATACCGAGAGGGGTCCGCAACTGGCGGTGTAGAGCCTGGCCGGGTGTCACTAGGGGTTGTGTCATGACGGGTCAGGAATAACCCTGCGGCGGGACTAGGCCGGCCAAGGCCGTGCGCAAGTGCAAACCCTCGGGGGTAATCTGGATCCCGCCGCGCGCAACGTCTGCGAGGCCCTTGGCGATCAGAACGGCATCGGCGATCAGGGGATAGCCGCGCTCGGGCAGCGGCTTGGGCAGATCGCGGAGGGCGGCGAGCTGCGCCCAGGTGAGCGAAAATTCGACGCGCCGCTGGTGAGCGTTGCCCGACAGACTAAGGAACCGCCGTGCCCGCCCAGGTGCCGGCGTCCCCAGGATCAGGGACGCCGGCACCTGCAGCACTTGCTCGCGGGGGGGTGTATTCGATAACAGCGCACGCACCATGGCCGGGAGAGGCGCGCCCATGCCATGGAGCAGGACCGCGAGGCGGCGCAGGTTCATCAGTTCACCTTCTGAGGGTTCAGCATCCGATCGCGATGCGCAAACTCACCGCACCATTCATCGGCGCCGACGCCGGGCCACGCGCTCGGAAAACTGAGTCGAGTAGCGCCGTCGAAACTGGGCACCGGCCAGATGAATGCGCGCGGGGAATGCGCGCGACATTGGCCGGCGCCAGGCGCAGATTCTTTGAAGTGCGCGCAGTTACAGCAGGCGTTCACAGGCGGGCAAGATTCGTGGCGTCGAACACGGGGAACGGTGCGCGACGCGGGCCGCCATCGGGCCGCACCACGATGCGCCCGCCGTTCACCTCCTCCACCGTGCCGCGCGCGTTGCCGTACTCGCCAAACAGCACCCGGACGCGATCGCCGGCCGAGAGCGCGACGCGTTCATCCGTCACACGCGAGCGGGAAACTTTCGCCGAGGCTGCACGCTTGCTGCTTCGTTTCGTTTTCATGGGGTCACCACCAGAGAGAAGAAAAAAGCACCCCGAGCGCGACAGCGCCCAGGGTGTTGAAGAGCACGCGCCGAAGGGAGGTACGGCGTCGCGCCTCTTGCTCATACAGAGCCGGAGCGCGGTCGGGCATTTCCGGGTGATACATCACGGCGCCACCCCCGCGTAATGCTCGACGATGCGATGCAGCGCGCTCGGGCTCGAGCGCGAGCCGAGGAACACCAGGCGATCGGGCATGGCGCGATAAACGCGGTAGTTGATCACCTGCCCTGCGCTGTTGCGCTTGGAGATGATCTTGAGGTTGGAGCGGCCGGCCAGATCATTCGCCGCGGCGAGGAAGTCCATCAGGCGGCCACCCCCGCACGCAGCTCCATCTCACGGAGCATGACTTCGGCGGCTTGCTGCACGCGATAGACCGCCGTCACGTCGATCTTTTCAATAGGCAGCTTGCGTTCGCGGATCAGAAGGTTCAGGACGAGCGACTTGTCGAGGATCACCTTCGCCTCGTAGATGACGTTTTCAAGCGCGTTGATCGTTTCGGTGCGGACGGTGCTCACTGGTATCCCTTTCAGCGATTTAGCCCCGCTAGGCCGGCATGCGCGGGACGGGCTCGTTGAGCCGGGATAGGGCTTTGGGCACCCCTCCCGGCCTGCCGACGGGTAGAAACTACGCCAGTTCTTAGTTCTAGTCAACAATGGAATCAGCAGCGAATCACCAAGATTCGAGGCGGCGCCACGTTTGACGATGAG
>ERZ1292625.4404-Hain-H41-01um-R1-4404-length-10576-cov-3_pt1 | contig 10576 bp, 10 predicted proteins | sample MGYA00564400_ERZ1292625 | MGnify/ENA primary metagenome ERZ1292625 (study PRJEB36523, sample SAMEA6512639) | groundwater metagenome | collected 2019-01-08 | study: AquaDiva: Metagenomics assemblies of 32 groundwater samples
GTCGGCCACCAAGCCCATCGGCGTGAAGCTGCGCAGCGGATCGTAGGGCAGCGGGTTGCGGATCACGGGGTTCAGCGTCAGCGTGGTGCTGGCGCCCAGCAGCAGCGTGTAGCCATCGGGCGGCGCCTTGGCCACCAGCGCGCCCGCCACCACGGTGCCCGCGCCGGGACGGTTTTCCACCACCACGGGCTGGCCCAGGCGCTCTCCCAGCGATGTGGCCAGCAGGCGGCCCAGGATGTCGGTGGCGCCGCCGGGCGCAAAGGGCACGACCAGCTTGATCGGGCGATCCGGGTAGGACTGGGCCTGGGCATGCGCCAAGGGCAAGGCAAGCGCAGCGGCGCCGGCCATCAGGCACGACAGAAAACGGGAACGGGACAAGGCCATGGCACGGATCTCCTGGGGAACGAGGGAACGGGAACCTGGGAACAGCTCAATGCGGCAATTCAGTCGTCAGTCGTCAGTCTTCAGTCGAGCAGCGGGCTGCGCACGCGCGACAAGCCGCTGGCCTGGTCATAGGCATGGCCGATCTGCAGCACGGCCAGGTCGGCCTGCGCCGGGCCGATGATCTGCAGCCCGGCAGGCAAGCCCTGCGGCCCGAAGCCCGCAGGCGCGGCCAGGGCCGGAAGGCCGGCCATGGTGGCAGGCACCACGGTCTGCATCCAGCGGTGGTAGGTGTCCATCTCGCGGCCGTCCACGGCGTGAGGCCAGTCCAGCGCTGCGTCGAAGGGAAAGACCTGGGCGGAAGGCAGCACCAGAAAGTCGTAGCTGTCGAACAGGCGGCGCAATGTTTCATACCAGGCCGAGCGCACGCGCGCCGCGTCATAGACGGCCATGGCCGGCAGCGCCAGGCCGCGCTCGATTTCCCAGACGGCCTCGGGCTTGAGCAGGGCGCGTTTGGCCGGATCGTTGTACAAGGCGGCGTTGGCGCCGGCCACGCTGAAGCTGCGCAGGTCTATCCAGGCGCGCCACAGGCGCTCGAAATCGAACTGCGGCACGGCCTCCTCCACCGTGCAGCCTGCGGCCGTGAAATGCTGCAGCGCCGCCCGGCAGGTCTGCAGCAGGCCAGGCTCGGTGGGCAGGTGCCCGCCCAGGTCCCCCAGCCAGCCGATGCGCAGGCCCTTGCAGTCGCGCTGCAGCTGCGCGGTCCAGTCCTGGGGCAGCTCGCTGCGGCGGGTCAGCGGCAGGCGCGCATCAAAGCCTGCCTGCACGGACAGCAGCAGGGCCAGGTCGGGGATGTCGCGCGCCATGGGGCCGGCGACGCTGAACTGCTGGAAGAACACCTCTTCCGAGGGGCCATGCGGCACGCAGCCCACCGAGGTGCGCAGTCCGTAGACATGGTTGAAGGCGGCCGGCGTGCGCAGCGAGCCCATCATGTCCGAGCCATCGGCCACGGGCAGCATGCGCAGCGCCACGGCCACGCCCGCCCCGCCGCTGCTGCCGCCTGCCGATCGCGAAGGATCGAAGGCATTGCGCGTGGTCCCGTAGACCGGGTTGTAGGTATGCCCGCCCAGGCCGAACTCGGGCGAATTGCTGCGTGCCACGAAGAGCGCACCGCCTGCGCGCATGCGCTCGAACACCACGCAATCGGCCTGCGACAGCTGGTTCGCGAAGATCGGCGATCCCTTGGTCGTGACCATGCCTGAGGCCGGCATGATGTCCTTGGGCGCCTGCGGAAAGCCGTGCAGCGGCCCCAGGCTCTGGCCGCGCGCCAGCAGCGTATCCAGCTCGCGGGAGCGGCCGCGCAGCCAGTCCCGGTCCAGCGGAGCCACCAGCGCGTTGACCACGGGGTTGAGCCGGTCGATCTGGGCGCAGTAGGCATCCAGCACTTCCAGGCAGGACAGCTCGCGGCCGTGGATGGCCTTGGACAGCGCGACGGCCGACATCTCCACCACGGCACCGCCCCCGGTGGCCAGACCCGGCTGCAGCGCAGCGGCGCTTGTGCTTGACTCCATGGATTTCCTCGTTTTTGTGACAGAACGAAGTCAGCATAAGCAGGCGCAAATATTTCGACAATCGCCATTTTCTCGGCTTATCGTTGCGTTTTCCGCAAACCATAAATGGGAGCCACATGCTTTCCAACCGCCTTCAGGACACGGCCCTGCGCTACTTTCTCGAAGTGGTGCGCAGCGGCTCGGTCAGCGATGCCGCCGCGCGGCTCAACGTCTCGCCCTCGGCCGTGAGCCGCCAGGTCGCCGGTCTGGAAGAGATGCTGGGCGTGCCGCTGTTCGAGCGCCGCCCGCGCGGCATGGCGCCCAGCCCGGCAGGCGAGCTGCTGGCCGCCCACGCGCGCCGCGGTGCGCTGGAGGCCGACCGCGTGGTCTCGGACATCGAGGCCCTGCAGGGCCTGCGCCGGGGCGTGGTGCGCGTGTGCAGCTCGGGCGGCTTTGCCATCGAATTCCTGCCGCGCGCCATGGCGCTGTTTCGTGAACAGTACCCGGGCATGCAGTTCCACCTGCGCGTGGAAGCGCCTGCCGCCGTGACCCAGGCCGTGCTGGGCGGCGAGGCCGATGTCGGCCTGACCTACAGCCGTGCGGCGGCACGCGATATCGAGGTCTGGCACCGCCAGGTCTCGCCCGTGGTCGCCATCATGCGGCCCGACCACGCACTGGCCCGGCATGCCAGCATCACCCTGGCCCAGATGCATCCCCATGCCATTGCCCTGCCCGAGGACGCCAACACCGCGCGCCAGCTGTTCGACATTGCCTGCAGCCACCGGCGCCTGGTGTTCGAGCCTGCCCTGGTCAGCGGCCAGTTCGAGACCCTGGTGCACTTCGTGCTGCATGGCGGCGGCCTGTCATTGGGTGGTGAGGTCACCATGCGCGAGCGCGTGCGCCGTGGCGAACTGCATGCGGTGCCCATACGCGAACGCGGCATGAACGCACGCGCCATCGAGCTGCAGACGCTGGCAGGCCGCACGCTGTCCAAGGGAGTGCGGGCCTTCGTGGAGCATCTGCGGGAGCTGCTGCCTCCCGGGTAAGAAGACGAAGTAGAAGAAGCAGAGAAAGACGGAAGGGATGGACTGCAGGCCGGCGCCCGTGCTCAGCCCTGCCCGACTTCCAGGTGGCACTGTGCCCAGTGCCACTGCGCCCGGCGCGTGGCCTCCCGCAGCCGCTGGGCCAGCACATGGCGAGCAGGCAGGCCGGGCAGATACTCGGCCATCTGGACGCCGCCGCGGCCCAGCTCCAGCAGTTCGATCTGCTCCGAGCTGTTGCCCGAGCACAGCATGATGCCCAGCGGCGCATCCTCGCCCGGCTCATGCTCATGCCGATCCAGCCAGCGCAGGTAGTGCTCCATCCGATCCTTGTCCTCGGCCGCGAATTCGCCCACCTTCAGCTCCACCGCCACCAGCCGCCGCAGCCTGCGGTGGTAGAACAGCAGGTCAAGCTGGAAATCCTGGTCATCCATCTGCATGTGCCTTTGTCGCGCCACCAGGCTGAAGCCCATGCCCGACTTCAGGAAAAAGGCCTCCATCTCGCGGATGACGGCCGCCTGCAGGTCGCCCTCCTGCCAGGCATCGTGCAGCCCCAGGAAGTCGAGGATGTAGGGGTCTCGCATGAACAGCGCTGGCGACATGCGCTCGGTGGCTCGCTGCGTGGGCTCCTGCGCGACCAGCGTGTCCGTATCGAAGGACAGCACGGTGCGCTCGTACAGCCGGGAATCGATGCGGCTGCGCAGCGTGCGGGCGCTCCAGCGCTCAATGCTCGCCATGCTGGCGTAGTACTCGCGCTGCAGGGCGTCCTTGAGCGGAATCAGCGCGATGAAATGCGCCCAGCTCAACTGCCGCGTGGGCGAGATGACCAGGGGCTCATCAGGAAAGGTGGTGGAGAACTGCACCATGCGCCACAGGTTCTTTTCCGAGAAACTGCCGCCATAGCCCTGGACCAGATGCCCGGCCAGGGAGGGCAGGACCTTGTCGCTGCAGCCGGCCTGCCGCACCTCGGATTCGCAGTCATGGATGTGCTGGCCGATATGCCAGTACAGCAGGGTCATTTCGCTGTTGATGGTGGAAGCCACCCGAAGCCGCGCGGCCTCGATCAGGTCGCGGACATCACCCAGCAGGGTCTGCGCCGCCGCGATCGCGGGAGAAACGGATATCTTGCGAGTGGCCATGCGGTCGCCCCCTCCTGGTGGCGTGTTGTCTGTATGTGTGGTGTCGGCGGAATCGATCCGGCCCACTATTGCCATGCGGCCCCAGCACGTCAACGCCACAACGGCATAACCAGACGATCTGGCCCTCGCAGACATCAAAAACCAGAACAGTCCTAGAAATCACACTTGCACGACAATGCTCGCCACATCGATGGACACGCGCTCCCCACAATGAAAACCACCAGCATCGAACCCTTCTTCGCCACACTCAAGGCCGCCAACCCCTCGCCCCAGACCGAGCTGGAATACACCAACGTGTTCGAGCTGCTGTCTGCCGTGCTGCTCTCGGCCCAGGCCACGGACGTGGGCGTGAACAAGGCCACGCGCAAGCTGTTTCCCGTGGCCAATACGCCCCAGGCCATCCTGGACCTGGGACTTGAAGGGCTGGAGGGATACATCAAGACCATCGGCCTGTACCGCAGCAAGGCCAAACACCTGATGCAGACCTGCCAGATCCTGGTCGACCGCCACGGCGGCCAGGTGCCGCGCACGCGCGAGGAGCTGGAAGCCCTGCCCGGCGTGGGCCGCAAGACGGCCAACGTGGTGCTGAACGTGGCCTTTGGCCAGCCCACCATGGCCGTGGACACGCACATCTTCCGCGTGGGCAACCGCACGGGCCTGGCGCCGGGCAAGACGCCGCTGGCCGTGGAAATGCAGCTCATGAAGCGCGTGCCGGCGGCCTATGCCGTGGACTCGCACCACTGGCTCATCCTGCTGGGCCGCTATGTCTGCCAGGCCCGCAAGCCACGCTGCTGGGAGTGCGTGGTGGCGCCGTACTGCGACTACTCGCCCAAGACGCCTGCGCCGGCTGCGGGCAAGCGCTGAGCTTCAATCGCCCTTGAAGCCCGTGGCCGCCACGGCCTTGCCCCAGGTGACCGTGTCGGCGCGCATGATGCGGGCGAGTTCGTCGCCCGTGGTGCCCGTCACGCGGAAACCGGCCTCTTCCAGCCGGCTGCGGCTGTCGGGCTGCTGCAGGGCGCGCACGATGTCGGCCTGCAGCCTGGCCACGATCTCGGGCGGTGTCTTGGCGGGCGCGACCACGCCGAACCAGGAATTGAACTCCAGCGACGGATAGCCCTGCTCCCGGATGGTCGGCAGATCGGGCATGGACGGGGTGCGCGTGGCGCCCGTGCTGCCCAGGGCTGCGAGCTTGCCGGCCTTGACCTGGGGCGCGGCCAGGGCTGCCGTGGCAAAGACGGCCTGCACATCGCCGCTGAACAGGCCGCCCAGGGCATCGTTGGTGTTCTTGTAGTGCACGGGCTCGGGCCTGAGCTGCACGGCATTGCCGAACATGAAGGCGCCGAAGTGGCCGGGCGTGCCGGCGCCGAAGGTGGCGATGAACAGTTCCTTGCGCTGGCGCGCCCAGGCCACGAAGTCGGGCACATTGCGGGCCGGCATTTTCTGCGGATTGACCAGCAGCACGAAGTCGGAGGTGACGACCTGGCTGACGGGCGCAAAGTCCTTTTGCGGGTCGTAGGGCAGGCGCTGGTAGGTGTTGGGCGCAATGCTGAGCTGGCCAGTCTCGCCCAGCATCAGCGTGTAGCCGTCAGGCACGGCGCGTGCCGCCTCGCTGGCGGCGATGAGGCCGCCAGCGCCCGGCTTGTTGTCCACGACCACGCCCAGGTTGCCCCATTGCTCGGACAGCTTTTGCGCAAGCAGGCGCGCCACGATGTCCGGCCCCGTTCCCGCAGGAAAGCCGACGAGCAGGCGCACGGGCTTGCTCGGAAAAGCAGGCTGGGCGCTGGCCGCGGCCCAGGGAGCCAGCCCGGTGGCCAGCACGGCGGCAAGTGCGCAGGCCACGGCGGTGCGGCGCGACTTAGATGCCTGGTTTTTCATATGTCTTGTCTCCTGCATTGTGGGTATCGAAAGGGGAAAGGCGCGGCTCAGAGCAGCTCGTGAAAGCGCATCTGCACGCGGTCGGGATGGCGCGCGCCGGTGCCGAAGAACAGGCGCTCGTTGATCCAGGCCAGCGCCCGGCTGGCCGTCTCCATGCGGGGCGCGCAGCGGAAATAGATGTGCGCGGGGTCCACGGGCTCACCGCGCGCCCGCTTTGCCATGAGCGCCGGGTCGCCGCTGCGCAGCGCCTGGTTGCAGACATAGATCAGGTCGCCGGCATCGGTCTCCAGCACATAGCGCGCGTCGAGTTCGGCCAGCCCGCCGTGCACGATGCGCTGGAAGTCCGCGCCTCCGGGCAGCACGCGCGCGCTCCAGCCGTCGCCCCGGGCCGTGCCGCCCAGGATGGGGATCAGTCGGCGCCCGCCGTGCGCCGTGGCACCGACCTCCTGCGGCGGGCCTACCTGCACGCTCAGGTCGGCGAAGAAGCGAAAGCGCGGATCGGGCAGGGCCGCAGGGTGCGGCACGTTGTCTGGCATGGTTCTGGGGCTCCGGTGAATGGGATCGGGACCTAGCATAAGCACCATTGCCCGGGCAGGCCGTCATCCCGGAAGATGACAGCGCCCTGCCCGCCCCTGCCTTCCCTTGAGACACTGGACCGCCCCCTCCGACACCCCTGACGCCAGCGCCCTGGGCGCCCATGCGTCCGGCCATGCGTCCGGCCACGCGCCCAGCCACGCCATCGGCCACATGGTCGCCAGCCTGGGCGAGCCCGGCTTCGCCCGGCAGGTGCTGGAGGCCATGAACCCGCTGCTGCCCGCCGCCTCCTGGTCGGTCTACCGCACGGGCCCGCGCAGCCGGCCGCAGCTGTTCCTGTCGGCCAGCAGCGAGGCGCGCGACACCACGCGCGACTGCTGGTGGGCCTATCTCTCGGGTCCTTATCTGCGCGACAGCACCTGGAACCACGGCGACGCCGGCCCGGCACGCAGCACGGCGCTGTGCCACATCACGGCCCAGGAGGTGGAAGGCGAGCACCGCGCCCTGGTCTACGACGCGCACGGCATGGCCGAGCGCGTGTCCATCGTCGAGCACCAGGATGACGGCGGTGTGTTTGCCGTCAACTTCTACCGCCACCAGCACCAGAGGGCGCTAGGCGATGCGCAGATCGGCTGCTTCGAGAGCATGGCGCCCGTGCTGCTGGCCCTGGCGCACAAGCACATCGCGCTGACGCAGGCGCAGCCTGCCGTGGCTGCGGCATCGGCGTCCCCAGCCCCCCAGCCCAGACAGCGCCAGACATTGCCCGCCCTGCGCATGCGCCTGCTGCAGGCACAGCCCGGCCTCACGCCGCGCGAACTCGATGTCTGCGCCCGGCTGCTGCAGGGCATGACGCACGAGGGCATTGCCTGCGACCTGTCCCTCAGCCTGCCCACCGTCAAGACCTACCGTAACCGCGCATTTGCACGGCTGGGCATCCACTTTCGCAGCGAGCTGTTCGCGCTGGCCATGGAGCCGCAGGGCTGAAGGGGCCGGGGCTCAGTCCAGCGAGGCGCCGGAGTCCTTCACAATGCGCGCCCACTTGGCGATGTCCTCGCGCAGCAGGGCCGCCATCCGGTCCGGTGACACGGGCTTGTCGGCCGGGCCGGCCAGCTCCACGCCCGAGGCTTCGAGCTTGCCGCGCAGATCGCCGGCCGCCAGCGCGCGGGCCATGCCGTCCTGCAACTGCGCCAGCACCGGCGCGGGCACGCCTTCAGGAGCAAACAGCCCCACCCACAGCGTGCCGTTGTAGCCGGGCACGGTCTCGCCAATGGTGGGCACATCGGGCAGCAGCGGCGATCGCGCCGCGCCGCTCACGGCCAGCGCGCGCAGCCGGCCGGCCTGGATATGGGGCAGCGTTGACGGCAGGCTGCCGAACAGCAGCGGCACCTGCCCGCCCAGCACATCGTTGAGCGCGGGCGCCACGCCCTTGTAGGGCACGTGCTGCAGCTGGATGCCCGCCATGCTGTTGAGCATCTCGCCCAGCAGATGGTTGAGCGTGCCGTTGCCGGCCGAGGCATAGCGGAACTCGTCGGGCCGGCCCCGGGACATGGCGATCAGCTCGGGCACGGATTTGGCCGCAAAGCCGGGATGGGCCAGCAACACATTGGGCACGGAGCCGATCAGGCCGATGGGCCGGAAGTCCTTCACCGGATCGAAACCCGGCTTGCGGTACAGCGCGGGGTTGATGGCCTGGCTGCTGCTGATGGTCATCAGCAGGGTATGCCCGTCGCGCGGCGCCTTGGCCACGGCCTGTGTGCCGATGTTGCCGCCCGCACCGGGCCGGTTCTCGACCACCACGCTGGCGCCCAGCACCTCGGCCAGCTTCTGGCTGACCAGCCGGCCCACGATGTCATTGGTGCCGCCCGGCGCCTGCGGGACGATCATCACGATGGGCCGCGCGGGCCAGGCCTGGGCATGGCCCAGCAGTGGCAAGGCGAGTGCGGCGGCCAGCAGGCTTCGGCGGTGCAAAAGGCTCGACGGCAGGGGAAAGGAAGAATCCGGCATGGTCATGTCTCCATTTGTTCTTGTCGCAAGCCCGCATGGTTGCCCGTGCCGGGCCAGCGCACAATCGCGCATTTCCTGACCCGGCCTTCGGAATTGACAAAGCCTTGACCCCGCCCATGCCCTCTTCGCCCTTCATGCCCCTCATGCACTTCGACCTGACGGACCTGCGCCTGTTCGTGCATGCCGCCGAACTGGGCAGCCTCACGCGCGCCTCGCAAAGGCAGCACCTGTCCCTGGCCGCAGCCAGCCTGCGTATCAAGGCGCTGGAGGAGCAGGCGGGCATGCCCCTGCTGTACCGCGAGGCGCGCGGCGTGCGGCCCACGCCGGCCGGCGAAGCCTTCCTGCACCACGCGCGCGGCATGCTGCTGCAGTCCGAGCAGTTGCGCCACGACCTGCAGGAGTACGGCGCCGGCCTGCGCGGCCATGTGCGGGTGTTTGCCAACACCACGGCCGTGACCGATTTCCTGCCCGAGATACTGCCGGCCTTTCTTGCCGACCACCCGCGCGTGAACGTGGACCTGCAGGAGCGGCCCAACGCCGAGATCGCGCGCGGCGTGCTCGACGGCCGGGCCGACCTGGGCATCGTGGCCGGCCAGGTGGACACGCTGGGCCTGCAGACCATCCACTTCAGCACCGACCGGCTGGTGCTGGCCACGCCGCGCGGCCACCGCTTTGCGCGGCGCAAGCGCATTGCGTTTGCCGAGACGCTGGACGAGGACGCCATCGGCATGCAGCAGGGCAGCACGCTGCAGACCTTTCTGGCGGGTGTGACCGAGCGCCTGGGCAAGCCCATGAAGCTGCGCATTCAGCTGTCCAGCTTCGACGCCATGTGCCGCATGATCGGCGCGGGCGTGGGAATCGGCATCGTTCCCGAGAGCGCCGCACGGCGCAACAGCGACAGCATGCGGCTGGCACTGATCGAGCTGACCGATGCCTGGAGCGTGCGCGAGCGCCGCATCCTCGTGCGCGATCAGGGCCGGCTGCCGCGCCATGCGCAGGCCCTGATCGAGGTGCTGCAGGCCTACTACGCCACGCCGGCAGGCTCCTGAGCCGGCTGCGCTCCCGGCTCCATCAGGCTGGGCAGCGAACGCAGCTGCCCGCCCTGCGCATCGAAGTTGCCGGGCTCCAGCCAGCGCTGGTAGGCCGCGCGCAGCGCCGGCCATTCGCTGTCGATGATGGAGAACCAGGCCGTGTCGCGGCTGCGGCCCTTGTAGACCACGGCCTGGCGGAACACCCCCTCGAACCGGAAGCCCAGGCGCGCCGCCGCGGCACGCGACGGCGCATTCAGGCTGTCGCACTTCCACTCGTAGCGGCGGTAGCCCAGCTCGTCGAAGGCGCGCTGCATCAGCAGGAACTGCGCCTCGGTGGCCGCACGCGTGCGCTTGAGCTGGCGCGAGTAGCAGACAAAGCCCACTTCCATCACGCCGCTGGCCGTGTCCACGCGCATCAGCGCCAGCGAGCCGATGGCACGGCCCGTGGCCAGGTCGATGACGGCGTGGTGCAGCGGGTCATCGCTGGCCTGGGCGGCCTCGGCAAAGCGCAGATAGGCCTGGGCATCCGCGAAGGGGCCCACCGACATGTAGGTCCAGTCGCTGGCGTCCGGCGCCTGGCTGAAGGCATCGAACAGATCGGCTGCATGGCGCGCGGCGGACAGCGGCTCCAGCCGGCAGTAGCGGCCTTGCATGGGCGTGCGCGGCGGGCGCTGGCGCGGGGTCCAGTTGGGAAGGTCGTGGCCTACGGGTTGGGAGTGGGCGTTGAGTGCGGGGGGCATCGGAGATTCCTGGTCAGGTCATTTGGCAGGGCCACGATAGCGCTGGCGTGGCATCATTGAAAGTGCCATATCCCTCTTATTTCATGGTGCCACGCCACCCATTGCATGCCCGCCCCTGACCTGCTGACCAGCCCCTTGCTCACCGGCGCCGGCGCGCCGCCGCGCCAGCGCCAGCTGATCCAGCGCCTGAAGCAGGCCATCCTGGCGGGCCGGCTGCCGGCCGGCGACCGCCTGCCGGCCTCGCGCTCGCTGGCGGAGGATCTGGGAGTCTCGCGCAACACC
>ERZ1292625.664-Hain-H41-01um-R1-664-length-48745-cov-175_pt2 | contig 10576 bp, 7 predicted proteins | sample MGYA00564400_ERZ1292625 | MGnify/ENA primary metagenome ERZ1292625 (study PRJEB36523, sample SAMEA6512639) | groundwater metagenome | collected 2019-01-08 | study: AquaDiva: Metagenomics assemblies of 32 groundwater samples
TGGAAGAATCGGAAAAAGTCAAAGCCAATCATTTAGCCGAAGCTTTTCAATATCGGGTGAGAGAAAAAGAATAAATTTATTTAGTTTAGTCAACAGTTACGCGATCGCGTAACTGTTGACTAAAAGTTTTTATCTGTGTTAAAGTTTTTATCTGTGTTTCGGCGTAACCCAGAAACCCAAGCGGAATTTGCCGCCGAGCGTTAAGCGGGTTTGGGCTTCCAATCCCGGAAAAGCGCCAAAAATTATCAAAGTAATCGGCATCAAAGCCCATTGCAAGAAATAAAAAAAGTAATGCCGTTTTTTGAACCAGTCCGGTTTTGGCGGCAATAAAATAACGCTTAAAATCGCCGAAGTGATAATTCCGAACATCGCCAAAGCCATAATAAAGCGCGTTATTTGGGGCAGGTTATAAGAAAGAAGAGTGAAATTAAAATCAGCTCCGCCCAGAATCAAAGGCAGCCAACCCAAAGCGAAAATTATCAAAGCGTTGGTTGCCCACGAATGAAAACCTTCAATCGTGTTAAACGCCCAGTAGATTTTTTTTCTAAAAGGAATATTTTTATTTTTTCTAAAACCTTCTAACATATAGGGAATATTTTCACAGCCCCAGCCCCAGCGGCGCTGTTGTTTGTATAAATTGAGCATTGTTTGCCAGAAATGAGGGCTGACATTGGCGTCCATCGAAACCGGATAAAAAAGCGGAACCACCCGCCAGTCGGCGTTGTAATGCAAATAACATTGCCAGAAAATCCGGGAATCTTCGGAAACAATATCGGTGTTCCAAAAGCCGATTTCCACAAGCGCTTTAAAGGGCATTGAATGGGAAGAAAAAGTGGTTAAGCGTTCGGGACGGGATTGTTGCATCATTTGCCAAAAAGTGCAGGAAAAAGCGATAACTCTTCCCAGGGCCGGTGTCTGAAAAATATTGTTGGTGAAAAAAGGAATCGGTTGAAAGCTGGAGCGTTGGGGATTTTCGCAAGTTAAAAAAACATAAGTCAGACGGCTGAAATAATTTGGCAGGACTTGGGTGTCAATATCAAAAACCGAAGTCAGGATATTTTCATAGGGAATTTTTAACGGGTCGATTATCAATCTTTTAATTTCCTTGGCGGCCCAGGTTTGGTTGGATCCTTTGCCCGGAAATTCGCCGAGAATATTTGCCGGATGGGTCGTGATTAAAAATTTAAAAAATTTGGCGCCGAATTCTTGCTGGATTTTTCGAGCGGTTTCTTGGCCCGGTTCGCCGCCCTTTTCTTCGGTCGCCAAAATTACGATAAATTTATCTTTCGGATAATTGGTTTTAGTCAAGCTCTCAAAAGATTCTTTAACTATTTCATAGGGCTCTTTATACATTGGGAGAATGATGAGATGGTATATGTTGTCGGGTAATTGGTAATTGGTAATTGGTAATTGTTTAATTTTTTCTAGCCAGTTGATTTTTAAACTCTCTCTCATTTTGGAAAAGGTGGCGCGAAGGTGGAAGGAAAGATAAATAGTTTTAAGAAGCCAGTAGATGTCAAAAAGAATAATAAAAATCGCCGTTGCCGCCGGCGCCAGCCAGGAAAGAAGAAATATTAAAATAATAGTTATCCAAGCCAAAGAGCCGGGAATTATCTCAAAAAAACGATAAAGTCTTGATTGATTCATTGATTTTATTATAATTATAATCTATATGAATTTTCATCGTTTTACAATTAAAGCTCAGGAGGCATTACAAAGCGCTCAGGAAATCGCGGCTAAAGAAAACCACGGCGAATTTAAAATAGTTCATCTTTTGGCGGCTTTGATAATTGACGAAAGTTCTTTGGTACGCCCGCTTCTTCTTAAGGCCGGGATTGATTTGGGAACGTTAAACCGGCGCGTTGAAGAAATTTTAAAAAAAGAACCGAAAATTATCGCCGGCGGCGGACTTGCCCAGCTTTATCTTTCTCAAGATTTGATGCGGGTTTTGGATAGGGCGGCAAAAATCGCGGCCAACCAAAAAGACGAATTTATTTCTTGCGAGCATTTGCTTTTAGCGATTTTAGAATCATCTTCGCCTGCAAGTCAGTTGCTTGAAGAATTCGGTTTGCGTCGGGAAATCGCTTTAAGAATTTTGGCCGGATTACGGGGGTCAATGCGGATTACCGATGAGATGCCGGAATCAAAATTCCAGGTTCTGGAGAAATACGCCGTTAATTTAACGACTCAAGCCCGGGCCGGCAAACTTGACCCAGTAATCGGCCGCAATGAAGAACTTCGCCGGTTGATTCAGGTATTATCCCGCCGGACCAAAAATAATCCGGTTTTAATCGGCGAATCCGGCGTCGGAAAAACCGCCGTTGTCGAGGGTTTGGCGCAGAAAATTATTTCCGGCGACGTGCCCGAGCCTTTAAAAAATCGGGAAATTATTATGCTTGATATAGGGTCATTAATCGCCGGCACGAAATTCCGCGGCGAATTTGAAGACCGATTGAAGGCTTTTATCAAAGAAATTCAGCAGGCCGCCGGCAAATACATTCTTTTTATCGACGAGATTCATATGATTGTCGGCGCCGGCGCCGCCGAAGGCGCGGTTGACGCTTCCAATTTATTAAAGCCGGCTTTGGCGCGCGGCGAGCTTAGGGCGATCGGCGCCACTACTATCAGAGAGTATCAGCGCTATATTGAAAAAGACGCGGCTTTGGAGCGTCGGTTCTCGCCGATTATGGTTGACGAACCTTCAATTGAAGATTCCATCGCGATTTTGCGCGGCTTGAAAGAAAAATATGAAATGCATCACGGCATCAGAATCAGCGATGAGGCGATAGTCGCGGCGGTTAATCTTTCGGCCCGTTATATCAGCAACCGTTTTTTGCCGGACAAGGCGGTTGATTTAATTGATGAGGCGGCGGCTAGCCGGCGATTGGAAACAGAAAGTTTGCCGAGAGAAATTGATAAATTGCGTCGGGAGATCACCGGTTTGGAAATTGAACGCCAGGCATTGCTTTCAGAAGCGCCGAACTACGCGGAACAAGACGCGGAACCACGCAGAAAAAGTCCGCGTGAGTCTGCGTTCAGTCAGCGTAAGTCCGCGATTGAGAAAGAACTGGCTAAATTAAAAGAAAAGAACGACGAACTTTCCGCCGAATGGCACGCGGAAAAAATTTCTTTCGAACATCTTCATAATTTGAGGAAAAAAATTGAGGACTTGCGTCATCAAGCCGAACTGGCCGAGCGCGAAGGAAGCTTGGAAAGAGTGGCGAAAATAATTTACGGCGAATTGCCTCAGGCCGAAAGGGAACTTAAAGCGTTTGAAAAAAAATACGAATTACCGCAAAGCGCCAAAGAAGGTTTTATTAAAGAGTCGGTTGACGAAGAAGACATCGCCGAGGTAATTTCCCTTTGGACAGGCATTCCGGTTTCAAAAATGCTTGAATCGGAAATGGAAAAACTTTCCAAAATAGAAGAAGCGCTCGCCGAACGAGTGATTGGACAAGAAGAAGCGATTAAAGCTGTTGCTAATGCGTTGCGCCGCGGTCGCGCCGGATTGTCCGAAGAAGACAAGCCGCTCGGTTCTTTTATGTTTTTGGGGCCGACCGGAGTCGGCAAAACCGAACTGGCAAGGGCTTTGGCGGAATTTATGTTTAATGATGAAAAAGCTCTGGTTCGGATTGATATGTCTGAATATATGGAAAGACATTCAACCAGCCGGCTAATCGGTTCGCCGCCGGGTTATGTCGGTCATGAGGAAGGCGGTCAATTGACCGAAGTCATCAGGCATCGGCCTTACAGTTTGATTCTTTTCGATGAAATTGAAAAAGCTCACCCGGAAGTTTTTAATATTCTGCTTCAGATTTTGGATAACGGCCGTTTAACCGACGGCAAGGGCAAGATGGTTAATTTCAAAAACGCCGTTATTATTTTAACTTCCAATGTCGGCGGAGAATATTTTAAAGAAATTTCCCGGATTGGATTTGAATCAATGGCCGATAATGAAAAAGAAAAGGCAAGCGATAAAGCCAAGATTTTCAAGGAAAAAGTAATGTCGGAACTTAAAGAAACTTTCCGACCGGAATTTTTAAATCGTTTAGACGAGATTATAATTTTTAATTCTTTAACCGCCAAAGAAATGGAAAAAATCGTGGAGATTCAATTGGAGCAGGTGAGAGAGAAACTGGCTAAGAAAAACGTTAAGCCGTTTTTTGAAAATTCTTTGAAAAAGCATTTGGTTGAAGTCGGTTTTGACCCGGAATACGGCGCCCGGCCGGTTAAAAGGTTGATTCAAAAACTTGTTCTTGATCAGTTAGCCGATAAAATCATTAAGGGCGAACTCAAAAATGTTAAAAAAATTAAAATCGGTTTTAAGGACCCACAAGGGCTTACTATTAATATTGGCGCTTAAGGCGGCAATTTTCGGGATTCTTTTGTCGTCAGTCGTCAGTCGTTGGTCGTTGGTTGTTTTGTTTCTGACCGTCGCTTTCTATTTCTATTTCCGTTCATTTTTCAATATCCATCAATACCTCGCTTCTTTTCTGACACTTCTTATCGCTTCCGTTTTATTTATTAATTTACCATTTACCATTTACCATTTACCATTTACCATTTTCTTCGCCTTTCTCTTCTTTCTTCTCTTGGGCATCAAGAATTTAATTTTCATTAAGCGCGAACCCTTATATTATCTTTTAAACAGCCTTTTGCTTTTAACTGTTTTTGTTTATTTTTTCAGTTTTAATAATTTTGAACAGCCATTTTGGTTTTTGATTAAATCTTTGGCGGCATTTTCGGCGATCTTCTTTCTTATTAAAGAATTTTTGACCGTCGTCGTTTCTGTTCCGCTTGGAAGCCAGAAAAGGAATCTAATGGCCGTCGGCTCAGCTTTTTTATCCCTTCAATTTCTTTGGGTTATCGCTTTTTTGCCGTTTCGTTCCATTAACGCCGCTTCTTTGGCGTTTCTTATCGCGCTGATTTTGGAGGATTTTATCGTCCATCATTTAAGCGGTACCATCAACCGCCGGATAGTTTTAAGGAATATCACGATGTTTTTGATTCTGGCGATGATTATTTTCGGAGCGTCAAAATGGTCGCCGTAAGCGAGAAACCAAAATCAAGCTCATTCGTTTTATTATTAATAAGCAGTTGACAGAGCGGTGTTTTTGATTAAAATTTCATAATCTATAGAGATTTGGAGTGAGGCCAAATCTCGGTTGTTTGTCGTTTGTCAAAAATCGCCTCACTTTGAAAGTGAGTTTTTTTATTTATGAACAAGAAATTTAAAAAAAATATTACTCTTGATAATTTGGCATTAATGATAGCCAAAGGTTTTGAGGAAACAGCTAAGAAAGTTGATTTAGAAAATTTAGAAAAAGAAATGAATTTTCAATTCGGCGAGGTGAATGAACGATTAGATAAAATTGAGAAAATTTTGTTCTGGGATTATAAAAACCGGATTGAAAAATTAGAAAACCAAGTGAAGGAATTACAAACAGATTTCCGTCAATTGGTCGGTTTTAAAAAATAAGATATTACGGTTATTCTTTCATTGAGCTGCTATCTTACCTCACTGAGATAAGTAGGTGGTCGATCAATCGGGGCATAACTTTCCGGAAAATAATTAATTAATAAAATATAAAATATAAAATGGGTAATACAATTAAAAAGTTTTCAGCGATTGGCCTTTCATTGGTCACCGCTATTTCATTGTCTGGCGCCGTTATGGTTTTACCGGCGTTAGGCGCGACGACTGATGAGCTTCAGGCGCAAATTACCGCCTTATTGGCTCAAATTCAGGCGTTGCAAGCGCAATTGACCACAGCCCCGGCCGTTTCATCGTTCAACTTTACTAAAGACCTCACTCTTGGTTCAAAGGGAGCCGATGTTAAGGAATTGCAAAAATTCTTGAATGCCAAAGGTTATGCAGTTGCGGCTTCAGGAGCCGGCTCTACGGGCAATGAAACAACCACCTTTGGTTCATTAACCAAGGCGGCTTTGGCAAAGTACCAGGCAGCTGTGGGAATTTCTCCGGCAGTCGGATATTTTGGTCCAAAATCACGGGCGTATGTTGCCAGCTTAGCGGCTGCCCCAACAACCCCGACAACCCCAACTACACCGACGGTTCCGACAACCGGCTTAGTTTTAGCTTTAGCTTCTGATAACCCGGCCGGTACTATTATGCCGAAGGGCGTTTCCGGCGCGGAATTCGTGAAATTCACGGTTTCCGGAAAGGGAACAATCACGGGACTTACCTTTAAGAGAAAAGGAATCGGCGCGACCGCTGATTTTGCTTCAACCGGTTTCTATCTTTATGAAGGCAATACCCGCTTAACCAGCGGTCGAAGCATCAATTCAACCACTCATGAAGTTTCGTTTCTTAACCTCGCTTTGGCGATTAATGGAACAAAAACTTTGAGCTTGAAAGCCGATGTTTCTTCTTCAGCATCTGTCGGCAACATTCACTATTTTGAATTAGTGTCTGCCACCGGCGATTCAACGCCGACCGGCGCGTTGGTAAGCAATACAATGACTATCGGCGGACAGCAAGTTGGCGGCGTTGTCGCCACTTCAACCGGCTCGCTTTCCAATCCGTATATTGGCCAACTCATCGCTCAGGTTTCCGAGTTTAAATTAACCGCTTCTTCAACGGAAGACGTTTTAATTAAACAACTCGCGTTAACCCAGGGCGGTTCAATTTCCAACAGCAATCTTTCAAACTTTGTTTTGAAGGATACTTCCGGAAATGTTTTGGCAAAAGCGGCTTCAGTCGGCGCCAAAGACTTAGTAACTTTTGTCTTTGACACGGCTTATCTCTTGGAAAAAGGACAGGAGAGAACTTTCCGGGTTTATGTTGATGTTGCCGGCGCTTCTAAGTCAAGCGACACTATTAAGCTTTACTTTGACAGCAAAGGAGATATCGTTGCCACGGGCAAAACCTATGGCTATTCAGTTGACCCGGATATCGTCGCGTTTGACACCGCCGCCGAAGCGCACGCGATTACGCTTGCCGGAGGCGATGTAACCATTACCTTTAATGGTCCGATGACCGGAGATGTCGCGATTCGCGGACAGGATGTTGAAGTTTATAATTTCACCATTGCTTCCAAGAACAACATTGAAATCCGGAATTTGAGATTCAGCACAACCACAACCGGCACGATAGCGATATATAATGATGCTAAGGTATGGGATACCAGTTCTAATTCTGTGATAACGAGCGCGACAAATCTTACCACAACGAACTTTACCTATACAGATATCATTAATATCAGCGCCGGCGCGTCCAAGACCTTTAAAGTAACTGTTGATGTGGATTCAACTAACTCGGCTGATGGCACGATCAAGATTAATCTCTTGGCGTTCACGGCATCCGATATTAAGAATTTGGACAATAACCAGTTTGTGGCAACCGCCAATATCGTTCCCGCGTCAATTATTGTCGGAAACGCTCAAACTGTTAAATCCCCGACTCTTGATGTTCAGTTGGCCTCAACTCCGTCATCGCAGACTTATGTCCAGGGAGCGCCCAGCAAAAATTTGGCTGGTTTCAGCTTCAGGGCAATTTCTTCAGACATTAAGTTGAGCACTGTTAAGGTTACCGCCACTTCTTCGTCCGGTACTTTAACTTCAGGCGAAGTTCAGAGTTTGGGCCTTTATGATGGCGCTACTTTAGTTTCAACTGTAAAGTCTTTAGATTCTTCAGCTTTGACCGCTACTTTTGACAATCTAAATATTACGATTGCCAAAGGTGTGACCAAGGTATTGACCCTGAAAGGCAGTATTTCGGCGAATGCCACTGACGGCGATGTTTATTATTTCAACATTGCCGCGGTAAGTTCGGCAAATATCACTGCTAATGACGCGGATGGAAACAGCGCGACCTTAACAGGCACAGCTGCTAACTCTGGTGGTACGGTGAGTCATACTATTACCACTTCCGGCGATGTTTCGGTTGTCGTCGCTCCTGACGATGTTGATTCAGAAGCGGGTATCGTTACCGCTGGAACCGAAAGCGTCTTGGGTAAATTCCGCTTTACCTCAACGAACGAGGATATGACTGTTAACAAGATGCGAATCTTGGTTGCCGCCAGCGACAGCGCGACAGCTACCACGACCGCTACCGCCGATGACGCGCCGACTATCAAACTTTATGATGGCGTGACTCCAGTCGGCGCCGCAGCCGGTTACACGGTTAACGCTTCGGGCGACAACGCGGGTATCGCGATTGTTGAAGGCCTTGGCTGGGTGATTCCTAAGGACTCTAATAAGACTTTGACTGTTAAAGGCGTTCTGAATTCAATTTCAGCCGGCGCCGATACCGGTACTTCGGTCTATGTGAGCGTAATGGGTACTTCAGGCACAACCTTTGAAGCTGTCGGCTCAACTGCCAAAGACAATGCAGTTACCGCCGCTACAGGCAAACAGAAAGTCGTTTATAAGACAAAACCGACTTTCGCGGCTCCAACTGCCACTACCGAGAAACTTGCTACCGGCCAAAAAGCGGTAATGAAGTTTAAGATTAAAGCCGATGGTCTGGAAACTGTTGCTTGGAAACAGATTCAGTTCAAAGTGTCAATGACCGGAGCGACAATGTCAGCGGTTGATGCTGTCCCGGGAACAACTGGAAATGTTGCTCTTAAGGAAGTTTCAACAGGCTCAAACCTCAGCCTTGCTTCCGCCTTCAGCGGAACCAGCACTACAACTGGCGAACAGGTTAAGATTGCCGGTGGTTCAACCGGTTATGTCTCGCTTCTTCTTACCTCCGCTCAAGAAATTGCGACTGGGGTCGAGAAGGAATACGAATTGCAATTAACTTTTGCCGATGTTTCCGCCACCGTTGGCGCCGCTTCAGCTCAGGTTAATTTGCATCGAACTGAGACGACTCTTGTGACCGCCACGACTGTTGCCGGCGTTCGCGGTAGTCTTGGTACTGCCACTGACGCGGCTCCGTCGTTTGTTTGGTCTGATTACTCGGTGGTCGGACATTCCGAATCCACCGCTGACTGGGCGAATGGCGTGCTCGTCAAGATTCTGCCGTCCAGTTCAATTACTATCAGCAACTAACCGAATTGAGTTTCCCGATAGCGTATAATCGGCTTGCCCCGCACCGAACTTGTTCTGGTGCGCGGGACAAACCAAAAACCGCCGACGGGCGGTTTTTGGTTTGCTTTTAAATATTTAAACTTTTAAACTCTTAAACTTGCTTTTAAACTTTTAAACCTTTAAACTTTTAAACATTTATACTTTTAAACCTAAACATTTAAACTTTAAGCATAAGTCTTGTTTTTACACTTTTAAACTCTCTATTGTTTTTACACTTTTAAACTCTCTATTGTTTTTACACTTTTAAACTTTTATACTTTTAAACGTATGAGCTCTGCAAAATCTTTCGAAGATTTGTTTGTCTGGCAAAAATCGCGCGAATTGACGAAATTAATTTATGCTTTTGCGCGCAAGCCGACATTTAGCCGCGATTATGGATTAGTTGACCAAATCCGCCGCGCCGCCGTCTCGGTAATGTCAAATATTGCCGAGGGTTTTGAACGCGGAGGCAAAGAAGAAATTTTATATTTTCTTTATATCGCCAAAGCGTCCTGCGGCGAAGTTCGCGCCCAACTTTATACGGCGTTTGATCAAGGCTATATTGGCGAAAAGGAATTAAAAGACGGGGTTGAATTGGCGAAATACGTTTCGGCTTTAGTTTTTAAGTTCATCGACGGCTTAAAAGTGTCAAAGTATAAAGGTTTAAAATTCAAAAAACCGGTCGATGAAAAACAAAAAGAATTGGAAGAATTAATCCGTTCCGCTTTGCCCAAAAATCACCCATCTTTAAACCCTTAAACTTTTTTATTTAAACCCTTAAACCCTTAAACCCTTAAACTTTTTTTATTTAAACTTTGAAACTTTTACGCTTTTAAACTTTTAAACTCTTACCCTTATCTATGCTTATTAATTATCTTTCCAAGTCCATCAAAGCCTTGCTGTTCGCCGCCGCTTTTACTCCGCTTATCATTTCTTGGAGCACTGTTTTCCCCTTTATTTTAGGCAAAACTTTGTTTTTCAGAACGGTTATTGAAATCGCCCTGATTCTTTTTGTGATTTATTTAACTTTTAAACTTTTAAACCTTTACGCTTTTAAACTTAAAGATTTAAACCTTAAAACCAAACTTAAAGATTTAAACCTTAAAACCAAACTTAAAGATTTAAACTTTAAAACATTTAAACTTTTAAACTTACTCAAAAACCCTCTTTTCATCCTTATTTCTTTATTCTTTGTTTCTTTGGCCGTTAGCGCCGTTTTCGCCGAAAATTCCTACCGCGCTTTTTGGGGCGATCTGGAAAGGGGAGAAGGATTATTCGGAATGCTTCATTTTTTCGCTTTTTTAATAATGGCGGTATCGGTTTTTGAAAAAAAAGACTGGCTGAATTATTTTAAAATTTCTTTAGTTATCGGATTCGTCGTCATTTTCTACGCTCTTTTACAGTATTTTGATATTAAAAAATTCCCTTTCGCTTTAATGCCGGAAGCAAGGCCGATTTCTTATATCGGCAACGCCGCTTTTTTGGCAACTCATATGTTTTTTCTGATAATGTTCGCCGTTATTGTTTTCTTTGAAACTTTTAA
>ERZ1292625.4406-Hain-H41-01um-R1-4406-length-10573-cov-4_pt1 | contig 10573 bp, 7 predicted proteins | sample MGYA00564400_ERZ1292625 | MGnify/ENA primary metagenome ERZ1292625 (study PRJEB36523, sample SAMEA6512639) | groundwater metagenome | collected 2019-01-08 | study: AquaDiva: Metagenomics assemblies of 32 groundwater samples
AGGTACGTCGTGCAAATCTTGGAGAACTTCAGTTTGATCCTATTCTCCATAAAGGATATCGAACGATTCAGGTACTTGAGCCTGATCTTTTGAAGCTTCAGGAAGATATGAAGTGGTCTAATCATTTTGTTCTTATCTACCCACTTTGGTGGCTTTCTATGCCGGCCCTTCTCAAGGGGCTTATTGATCGTATTTGGCTTCCGGGATTTGCGTTTAGGTATCACAAGAGTAAGAGTGGTAAGCGACAGCTAGGATGGGACCGGCTACTTAAGGGGCGCTCTGCACGTGTGGTGACTCTTCTTAACGCGCCTCCATTTCTTGAGTACATTGCCTTCGGTGACTATATGAACGAGCTGGTTCACGGCACGCTTGGATTTGCAGGTTTCAAGACACGTGTCACTAAGATTGGAAACAGTGAGAGTCTTTCTCCGGCGCAGGTGGCCAAATGGGAGAAGAAGCTTGCCACTTTTGGCACGAAGGGAATCTAAGCTTAACTTTGCGTTTATTCCTTCTGTCCGCTAAGGTACGTCCATGCTAAAGATTGGAATCGTCGGTCTCCCCAACGTTGGTAAATCAACGCTTTTTAATGCGCTTACCAAGGCGGCAGTGCCTGCAGAGAATTACCCGTTCTGTACCATTGATCCTTCAGTGGGCGTGGTAGGTGTGCCGGATACGCGACTTGATACACTCGCAACACTTTCAGGTTCTGAGAAGATACTTCCTGCGGCAATAGAGTTCGTTGATATTGCAGGACTTGTGAAGGGTGCGTCTGAAGGAGAAGGACTTGGAAATCAATTCCTTTCCCATATTCGTGAAGTAGATGCGATCTTGCAGATGGTGCGGTTCTTCGAGGATCCTGATATTACCCATGTACATGGAGAGATTGACCCAGTACGTGATATTGAAGTCATTAACCTTGAGCTCGCGCTCGCGGATCGTGATGCAGTTTCTAAGCGTCGTGAGAAGCTCACTCGTGATCTTCGTGCGGGTCTTAAGGAAGCACAGGCTGAAGATGCAGCGCTTGCGAAAGTACATCAGGCACTTGAAGCAGGTGCACTTGCACGTACCGCTGACCTTACTCCCGAAGAAGCAAAGCTAGTGAAGCATTTGAATCTTTTGACGCTTAAGCCCATTCTCTACGCCTTTAACGGAAAAGCGGGCGGACATAACCTAGGAGAGGTCGCCGATGGTCGTGCAGAGAAGGCTTATGCATACGTAGAGTCACTTAATGGATCCTATGTGCATGTGGACGCACGTACAGAGCACGAGCTTAACGATGTCGCAGAAGGAGATAAGGACATGTTCCGTCAGGAGCTTGGTGTACAGGTAGATGGGCTCGTGGATCTCATTCGTAAGGCATACGAGACGCTTGGTTTGATTACCTTCTTTACCACGGGTCCCAAAGAAACTCGCGCCTGGACTATTTCTAAGGGAGCGACTGCACCTGAGGCAGGAGCGACTATTCATAATGATTTTAAGGATAAGTTTATTCGTGCAGAAACAATTGGATGGGATGTCTTGCTTGCCGATGGTTCATGGAGTGCAGCACGAGATAAGGGAGATATCCGTACTGAGGGCAAGACGTATGTCGTGCAGGATGGAGACGTCATGGTGTTCCTTCACTCCTAAGAGGGGTGGTAGACTTCTTTCAATATGCGGAAAAGGGGTCACCACGCTGAATATCTAAAAGCCCAGAAGCGTAAGGCCGATGAGAAACGTGCTCGTGGAATTGCATGGAAGGCGGGTGCCATTCTTTCAATATTTGCAGGATTGAATCTCGCACAGAATGCGACTCGTGATGTACAGCCGACGCAGAATGAACGTGTTTTTAGACATAATGAAACCCTTCGTGCGCATAGAGGATCCGAACGTACGGAAAGTGCAGCCAGCTCATACCGCACTCTCTATGGAGCACTTCAGAAGGATCAGGTTCTTTTTATAGATGAATACGGCGCATCGGTTGGAGGACCACGTCGAGCAGAACTTGAAACTGCAGAGAATGGTCGGTTCAGAATTGCACAATCGTGGCTTGATGCGCAGCGCGAAGTGATATGTGAAGAAGGAGACATCTTTTGTGATGCCGCACGGAATATTCCTCGCCAGTTGAATGTAATTGCACATCTTCAAGGAGAGCGAGATGGAGTGACGTATCTTGATTTGATACGCAGAAACGGAACGCAGCTCGTACTTCCTGTTCCAGGCAGAGGAGAGAACCAAAAAGGAAATGGATTGAATCGCATCCAATATGTGCATAGGTTTGTAGGAGACACCATTGAGGTTGGAGAGGACCAGGCAATTGTACGTGAAGAGCTCTCACGTCTTGCCCCTGGCATGATTGGTATTGAGTCCACGTATGACAACTTGGCAGCATCAGGAGTCGGTGCAGGAAGATTGGTACAAGGAATGCCGGAGACGATCGCCAGTCATGGATACACTCAAGAGCAAATGACCTATTTTAGATACCAGGTCGCATTTATGGGAGATCTCTTTTCTGAGCATTTCATCACTGTGAGAAACAGTGCAGTCGCTCGACAAATTGAGGAACAGTACTTCCCAGATACTCCCGAAGGACATGAGGCATTCGTGAGATATGTCTTGGTGCCGATGACCGTGGGTTCATATAACGCTGGTCCGCGCCGCGTCCTTGCGGTCGCAGAGTCGTTTCTCGCACTCTACCCAAATAAGGAAGCCTTTACGGCAGTGCACGGAAGTTATGAGATGATGGGATACGACCTCTTTCATATCATGACGCAAGAAGCGTTCTTTTCTCAGTCAGTTGGAGAGTATGGTCCTGATGCAAGTGCATATTGGGTTGAAGCGCTCGCACTCTCGCAGTTGATGCAGGAGGCAAACCTTTACTAATAGAGCCTTTCGTGGCTCTGTGATATTCTCTACTGTATGAATACGACACACCCAAAGTTTGTTCGCTGGGCAGTCATGCTTGGCATCGTGATTGCACTTAACCTCTTCTTCTTTGCGGCTCGTGCCATCGTGCTTCCTGAGCCAATGTTTGACGACTATTGCCCAACTACGGTACAGCCTGCTGCGACTGAGGAAGCCTGTGTGAAGCAGGATGGAGTATGGGTACTTACCCCTGAAAATCCGCAGGTTACTGCAGTCGTGAAGCCAAGCCCAGCAGGGTACTGTGACCTCTACCAGAAGTGTCAGCCTCTCTATGACGACGCGTCTGAAAAGTATCAGATGTATGCATTCGTCTTCATGGTTGGTCTCGGCGTCCTCTCTCTCATTGCTGGTGTGATTCCGATGGGTTCATCCATTGTCTCTACTGGTCTTTCCTATGGAGGCGTGCTCGCACTCATTATTGCTGCCTTCGGCTACTGGGATCAGGCAGGAAATCTCCTCCGTCTTACCATGTCTGTCATCGCACTTGGGGTGCTTCTGTACATCGGCGTACGTCGCTTTAAGGATTAACGAATAACGGGCGCACGGGTATGCCAAAACCATCCTTCGATCATGCATCTATAGAGAAAGAGGCGCAGGCGCGCTGGGAGTCTCTTGGCCTACACGAAACAGATCTCTCAAATACCAAGGATCCATACTATCTTCTCTTTGAGTTCCCGTATCCATCAGGAGATCTGCACATTGGACACTGGTATGCGTATGCACTGACTGATATCTACGCTCGATATCTGCGCATGAAGGGGAAGAATGTGCTCTTCCCAATAGGCTTTGATGCCTTCGGGCTTCCTGCAGAGAATGCGGCGATGCGTCATGGCAAGGATCCAAAGGAATGGACCTACGCCAACATGGATCGTATGCGTACGCAGATAAAGAGCATTGGGACGAGCGCTGATTGGAGTAAGGAAGTGGTGACTTGTAGTCCTGAGTATTACAAATGGACGCAATGGTTGTTTACCAAACTTTACGAACACAAGCTCGCTGAGCGAAAGGAAGCGCCGGTGAAATGGTGTCCAAAGGATGCAACGGTGCTTGCGAATGAACAGGTGGTTGATGGTACCTGTGAGCGCTGTGGGACTGAAGTAGAGGAACGCCGACTTACCCAGTGGTTCTTTAAGATTACGGAGTACGCAAATCGTCTTCTTACCGACCTTGAGCCCCTTCCATGGCGTGAAGATATTAAGGAAGCGCAGCGTGCATGGATTGGTAAGAGTGAAGGAGCAAAGCTTTCCTTCCCATTGGTACTCAAGAAGTATCCTGAAGAGAATGGTTCAGAGATCACCGTTTTTACGACGCGTCCCGATACTATCTTTGGTGCTACCTACATCGTTATTGCTCCTGAACATCCTTGGGCTAAAGCAATCTGGGATACTGAATATGATGATGTAGTTAAAAACAAAGAAGAGGTGCTTCGGTATATAGACGCAGCATCTAAGAAAACTGAGCGCGAGCGCCAGGAAAACAAAGAGAAGACGGGAGTAGAGCTCAAGGGTATTCGTGCCGTTAATCCTGCGACCAAGGAGGAAATTCCTGTCTTTATTGCTGACTATGTACTCGGTTCATATGGAACAGGTGCCGTGATGGCAGTGCCGGCGCACGATGAACGCGACTTTGAGTTCGCAAAGCGTTACAACCTTCCTATGACAGTAGTGATTGAAGGAGGAAAGGAAGGAGAGTGCTACACCGAGAACGGCGCACTCTTGAACTCAGGATCCTTCACTGGAATGGATAACGAGGAAGCGAAGTCTAAGATCACTGAAGCCGTAGGTGGAGAGAAGACCACCAACTTCCGAATACGCGATTGGCTTGTATCTCGTCAGCGATACTGGGGATGTCCTATCCCAATCGTGTACGACCCAGAAGGAAAAGTACATCTTATTCCAGAAGAACATCTTCCATGGCTTCTTCCTGAAGACGTAGATTTCAATCCAACAGGTAAAGCTCCACTTGCATCTTCTAAAGAGCTTCATGAGCGTGTTGAGCGAATCTTCGGAAAGGGATGGACGCCTGAATACGATACCTTGGATACCTTTGTTGATTCTTCGTGGTACTACCTTCGCTATCTTGATCCAAAGAATGAGAATTCATTTTCAGATCGTGCACTGATGGACGCATGGCTTCCAGTAGATCGTTACTCTGGTGGAAGCGAGCACACCACGATGCACCTTCTCTATGCGCGTTTCTTTCATAAGGCGCTTTACGACCTTGCGCTCGTTCCAACTCCAGAGCCGTTTAATGAACGTTTCAACCGTGGCATCATTCTTGGTCCTGATGGTGCAAAGATGTCGAAGTCTAAGGGGAATGTGGTTAACCCAGATGAGTTTGTAAGGAAATACGGCGCTGACGCCGTGCGTATGTATCTTGCCTTTATCGGTCCATACAATGAGCCTGGACATTATCCTTGGAAATTAGATGGGGTAGAGGCAATGCGCCGCTTCCTTGATCGTGTCTATGTACTTTCTGAAAAGATAAGAGGGGACACAATGCCAGAAGAGACCCTACAGACACTTGCCAAATCAATGCAGAAAGTCGCTGAGGATACCGAGCGCTTTAAGTTCAATACCGCCATTTCTGCGCTTATGACGGCACTTAAGGCACTGGAATCTAACGAAACAATCCCTGCTCAGCACTACCAAGAGTTTCTCTGTCTGCTCGCACCATTTGCACCACATCTCGCTGAACATTTGTATGATGGCGAAGGCAGTGTGCATCAGGCATCATGGCCTGTACCTGATCAGAGCCTCCTCTCAGAAGAGACTGTCACCCTGATCGTGCAGGTAAATGGGAAGAAAAGAGGGGAATTGAGCCTTTCCAAGGACGCTTCAGAGGAAGAAGCTCTTCGTGCGGCCCAGGGTATAGTGGCAGTAGCGACTGCGCTTGGTGGCAAAGCCCCTTCTCGCACCATCTACGTTCCTGGGAAGATCCTTAACCTGGTTGCCTAGGGCTCAAAACTTGCGCTCCCGCAACCTTCGTGGTATAAATTAGAACACGAATTATGGCTAAAACCGCCCGTACTCCTAAGAAACCCCGCGCCAAAGTGCTTGCCACCGCGTCCTTCTCCTTTGACGCGCTTTCACTTGCCAAGAACCTTCTTGCTGGCATTTCTGAGCGTGGACGTGAGGTACTTACGCTTCGTTTTGGTCTCGGAACCAAAAATACTCGTGAGACACTTGAGTTTATTGGTGAACGCTGGAGCATCACTCGCGAGCGTGTCCGTCAGATTGAAGCATCGGGTATTGAAGCCATTCGTTCCTCTCGCGTATTCAAAGAAGCGGAAGGATCCTTCGGAGAGCTTTCTTCCTACGTTGAGTCCCTTGGTGCCATCGTGCCTGAAGACCATCTATTGAATGAACTTGCAGGGGACGAGAAGACTCGCAATGCATTCCGTTTCCTTTTGGTCGTTGGAAGTGCTTTTTTCCGTGAACGAGAAACTGATCATTTCTATGCGCGTTGGCATGTAGATCACAAGACGGCTGAAAAAGTGCACCAGGCACTCTCACGCCTCTATGCCACTCTTTCTGATGAGGAAGTGGTGTCCGAGGCTGAACTCTTCACACGTTTTATTGAGGAACTTAAGGATGTCAACACGGCGTACCATAACGAAGAGGTTTTGAAGCGTTGGCTCTCTCTTTCTAAAACGATTGATAAGAATCCTCTTTCAGAGTGGGGCCGTGCACACGCACCTGCCGTACGTACCAAGGGTATCCGTGACTATGCATATCTTGTGATCAAGCGTGAAAATGCACCGATGCACTTTAAGAATGTCGCAAATGCAATCACTGAGCTCTTCTCAAAGAAAGCACATGTCGCCACTACTCACAACGAGCTTATGAAGGACTCACGCTTTGTCCTTGTAGGGCGTGGCCTTTACGCTCTTGCGGAATGGGGGTTTGCTCCAGGAGTCGTGCGTGACGTCATCCGCGATCTTCTAAAGAAGAAACCCCTTACGCGTGATGAAGTACTCTCCGAGGTAAAGAGGAAGCGATATGTGAAGGACAATACGATCCTTGTAAACCTTAACGACACTCGATATTTCAAGCGTCAAAAGGACGGAACCTACGGTCTCGCCTAACACTTCACACCCGCCGCCCGTACAGAGCGGTTTTTCTTGATATACTTGCCGTATGTCAGACGCTGGACATGGTGGAGGAGATGGAAAACTTCCATTTCTTCATTCAATAGAGCACTTCGTTGAGCAAACGAACGAGGGAGCTGGTGTGTACATCCCTGGATGGGGACTCATGTGGGCATTTCTCATTCTCATTTTTGGGTTCTTTGCGCTTGCCCCTGTCCAGACGATGCTCAACTTTGAGTTCCTGTTCTTCTTGGCACCAGTGTGGCTGACGTTCCTTATCGTACGTTGGGCGATTTTCTCATTTGTGAAGTGGCGCCGCACCGATTGGAGCGCAGAACATAAATGGGTATTGCTTGAGATTCGGATTCCTCATGACAACATCCGTACCCCTGCAGCCATGGAGGCATTTTTCCACTCACTTCATATTCCTGCAGGACAAGGAACCTGGTACAAGCGTCACGTATTTGGACGTACGCGTGATTGGTGGTCATTTGAAATCTGCTCTGCAGAAGGAAAGATTCGTTTTTATGTATGGACTCGCGAACGCATCCGTCGCGCAACGGAGAGTTTCTTGTACGCGCAGTATCCAAACATAGAAATCATTGAAGCAGAGGACTACAGTCGCCTTATTAATCCGAGCCATGGAAACTGGAGCATGTTTGCCTGTGAATACACGTTTACAAAACCATCGCCGTATCCAATTAAAACGTATGTGCAGTATGGCCTTGATAGGAACGATCTAAAGGAAGGACATTTTGTAGACCCATTCGCAAACGTGCTTGAACTTTTTGGTGCACTGGGGAAAGACGAACATTATTGGTTCCAGATTGTCTGTCGCGCCACTCGTCATGACACACAGCAAGGGAAGCCGGACATTAAAACTCAAGCGAAGCAGCTCATTGACAAGCTTCGCGCCCAATCAATTGAATATGGACACGGAGGACATGCACAGTTCCCAATCGCAAGTCCGGGTATGCTCATGCAGATGGAAGCAATTGAACGTAACGTAGGAAAACTTACCTATGATGTAGGTATTCGCAGTATCTACTTCGCACGTCCTGATAAATATATGGGCATGATGGCAGGTATGGCTGTGCAGCTCATGAAAGTCTATAACTCAGAGATGTTTAACGGCCTTGTGCCCGCTCCTCTCTGGTCAGAAAAATTCAACGACTATCCTTGGGAAGACATCGGTGGGAAGCGTCAGGCTCGCGAAATGCACGAAGTGGTGGAGTTTTATCGTCGGCGTGCCTACTTCCATCCTCCGTATAAGGGTCCATGGCTTGTGATGAGTACCGAGGAGTTGGCGACCATCTACCATATCCCAACGACTCATATACAAACACCTGGGCTTGAGCGTATTCAGAGCACCTCAGCCAAGCCACCAACCAACTTGCCAGTGTAGTTTATGCGCTCTTTCATTGAGTATCTCTACGCGGCTACGGAATTACATTGCGCACGCATGCGTCCGGTGTACATACCGCTTGGTCTTGCAACGGTCATCAGCGGCGCGATACTTTGGTATCTTCTTTTTCTCCCTCCTACAGGATTTCCTACCGAAAAAGTCATTACCATTGAGGAGAGCATGACACTTCGGGACGTGGCGGAGCTCCTGACCACCGAACGTATCATCAGCGACGAGCTCCCGTTCATCGCTTTTATGCGTCTGACTGGAAGAGAGAACTCCGTACAGGCAGGGCCGTATGCGTTTAAAGAGCCCTATGGCCTCATTACGATTGCCGATCGTCTTGCGCGAGGTGTCTCTGGGATTCCACTCGTTCGTGTGCGTATAGAAGAGGGTGCCACGTCGCGAGAAATAGGGGATCTGCTTGCTAAAAAGATGAAGAACTTAGATCACGTTGCGTTTGATAAGAAGGCTCGCGCACTTGAGGGGTATTTATTCCCTGATACCTATCTTCTTCTGCCTGACGAGGAACCTGATGAGATTTTGGAACGTTTTTATAATAACTTTCAAGGTAAAACCGCCTCGCTTGAGGAGGAATTGATTGCTCTTGATCGCCCTCTCCGTGAGGTACTCACGATGGCATCACTTTTAGAACGAGAGGCGCGACACTTGGAGGAGAAACGAATGATTTCTGGGATTCTCTGGCATCGTCTTTCTATTGGCATGCCACTCCAGGTAGATGCGGTCTTTGGGTATATCAATAACCGACCGACCTACAGTCCATCCTTTGATGATTTGGAAATTGATTCTCCATACAACACGTATCTCTATAAAGGACTTCCTCCTGGTCCGATCGCAAACCCTGGTCTAGAGTCCATAGAGGCAGCCATTACCCCTATTGAAACTGACTATCTCTATTACCTCACGGGTCAAGATGGGGAAATGCGATATGCGCGTACCTTTGAGGAACACAAGGCAAATCGTACCCGCTATTTGGACTAAAATACTTTCCTGTATAGAGGTTTTAGGGTATAGTAAGGCTTAGCAATAGCGGTATACGCATGGCGCATCGCATCACTGTAGAGTCCGTCGCAGATCGTGCACGGGCCGCACATATTCGGGGGATGCTCTCGGAGCGATTTCCTAAGGCACGCGTACGCGAGGTTTCAGTCACGAACGCCTACACTATAGATAAGACTCTCTCTGTAGCCGAGCAGAAGAAGGTTACCGCCGCACTTACGAACCCCGTCATTGAACGGAGTTCTTTTGTTTCAGTCATTGCGCCAAAGAAGTTTTCTGTTGCCCTTGAAATTGGCTTCTTACCGGGAGTCACAGATAATGTTGGAAACACCGTGCGTCAGATGATAGAGGACGCAACTGGAAAGAAGTTCAAAGTATCTGAGGCAGTCTACTCCTCAGTCTTTATCTTCCTTTCTGGCTCAGTATCTGAGGAGGAAGTGAAGCGTATGGCACTAGAGCTCCATAACCCTCTCATTGAGGAAGCAAAAATCATTCCTTCATGGACTTGGAAGCGAGGACACGCGCCACTCCGGGTGCCCAAGGTGACTCTCACTGCGTCTTCTAAAGCAGATACCGTGGACCTCCATGTGCCTGATGAAGAACTTACTCGCATTGGCAAGGAGGGGATTCTAGGAAACGATGGGGTGCGTCGTGGACCACTTGCACTTTCTATACCTGAACTGCTTGCCATTCGTGCGTACTTTGACTCACTAGGACGTAATCCAACTGATGTAGAGCTTGAGGCAATTGCTCAGACGTGGTCAGAGCACTGCAAACACACCATTTTCAATGATCCACTTGATGAGATCTCTGAGGGTATTTACCGCCGCTATATCAAGGGTGCCACTGAGCGCATTCGCAAAGCAAAGGGAAAGAAAGACTTTTGTGTTTCCGTATTTAAAGACAACTCAGGAGGTATAGAGTTCGATGAGAAGTATGTGGTGACCCATAAGATGGAGACGCATAACTCTCCTTCAGCACTTGATCCCTATGGTGGTGCGATGACTGGTATTGTCGGGGTGAATCGCGACACTCTTGGGTTTGGTCTTGGCGCAAAACCAATTGCGAACCTCTATGGCTTCTGTGTCGGACGTCCCAATGAGATGCGGACACTGTATCGGGATAAAGAGAAAACTGTACAACTCCTTCCGCCA
>ERZ1292625.3492-Hain-H41-01um-R1-3492-length-12722-cov-10_pt2 | contig 10565 bp, 11 predicted proteins | sample MGYA00564400_ERZ1292625 | MGnify/ENA primary metagenome ERZ1292625 (study PRJEB36523, sample SAMEA6512639) | groundwater metagenome | collected 2019-01-08 | study: AquaDiva: Metagenomics assemblies of 32 groundwater samples
TGCGCGACTGGCTCGTGAGCCGCCAACGGTACTGGGGTTGTCCGATACCGATTGTCTATGACCCGGAGGGGAAGCCGCACGTCGTGCCGGCCGAACATCTGCCGTGGCTCCTACCGACGGATGTGGATTTTACGCCGACTGGCAAAGCACCGCTCGCATCCTCTAAAGAATTGCAGGAGCGCGTGACGAAGCTCTTCGGCGAAGGATGGACGCCGGAGTATGACACGCTTGATACGTTTGTTGATTCTTCATGGTATTTCTTGCGATATTTGGATAACAAAAATGCCCATGATTTCTCTGACACCGCGCTCATGAAGAAGTGGCTGCCGATAAATCGCTATTCGGGCGGGAGCGAGCACACCACGATGCATCTCCTTTATGCGCGTTTCTTTATGCAGGCGCTCTACGATTTGGCGCTTGTACCGGTTGACGAGCCGTTTGTCGAACGCTTTAATCGCGGACTTATTATGGGTCCCGACGGGCAGAAAATGAGTAAGTCAAAAGAGAACGTCGTGAATCCCGATGAGTTCGTCGAAAAATATGGCGCGGACGCAGTGCGCATGTACCTCGCCTTCATCGGCCCTTACAACGAACCGGGGAGCTACCCGTGGAATCTTGACGGCGTCGCCGCGATGCGCAAATTCCTCGAGCGCATCGCACGGATGGTAGGAAAGTCGACAGACACAGAGATTTCCGTGGAGCTTGAGCAGAGTATTGCGCGCACAAGTTTCAAAGTGGCCGAAGACGGCAACAGGTTCAAATTTAATACGGCGATAGCTGCACTCATGACACTTCTCAATACATTTGAGGCGATGCCCATAATACCAAAAAAAGCTGCACAAGCTTTTGTTACGATGTTGTCGCCTTTTGCTCCTCATCTTGCTGAACATCTTTTTGAAATACTTGGAGGGGAAGGGGCTGTAGCCGCGCAGTCATGGCCTGAAAGTGCGTCAGTTATTGTCGAAGTTGTTGCGACGATTGCAATACAAGTAAACGGTAAATTGCGCGGCGCCAAGGAGGTTCCCGTAGACGCGAGCAAGGAATACGTAACTACAGTTGCTCAAGAAATTCCGGCAGTAGCTACAGCGCTTGCCGGAAAAGAGCCGAAGCGAGTGGTCTACGTGCCGGGTAAAATCATCAACCTTGTGGTATAATCCGCCCCGTTGACATATTACAAGGCATTTGTTATACATTAGACCACATGAACAAGGTCACCAAGACCACAAAGCAAACAAAGGCGAAATCCGCCCCTACTGCCTCGTTTTCCTTTGATAGCGCCGTACTCGTAAAAAAGCTTCTTTCTGCAGCGCCGGAGCGCGCGCGCGAGGTTCTTGTCCGCCGTTTCGGCCTGGGGAGCAACGCAGAGCGCGAGACCCTTGAGGCAATCGGGAACGGTTCTAGCATCACGCGAGAACGCGTCCGTCAAATCGAGGCGGCCGGGCTTGACGCCGTGCGCGCGAGCAGAGCATTCAAAGAAGCGCATTTTGCATTTGAGGAGATTGCCCGATATATAGAATCTCTTGGCGCCATCGTGCCCGAGGAGACTCTTCTTTCCGCGCTCGGGAAGGATGAAAAGAGCCGCAATCGCTTCCGCTTCTTTCTCATGGTCGACTCGGCATTTTTCCGCGAACGCGAGACGAACGATTTCCTCGCGCGCTGGCATGTGGACAGCGCAACCGCAAAACATATTCACAATGCGCTTTCAAATCTCTATTCTTCGCTTTCCGATACTGGAGTGATTTCCGAGGGAGACCTCCTTGACCGTTTTCTTGATGAACTTAAGAACGTCAACGACGCGTACAAGAACGAAGAAATTCTCAAGCGTTGGCTCTCACTCTCGAAGCATATCGGTAGCAATCCGCTCGCCGAGTGGGGCCGCGCCACCGCGCCTGCCATCCGCATCAAGGGTGTTCGTGACTACGCGTACCTCGCTATCAAGCGTCATGGCGCTCCGATGCATTTTTCCGCAGTCGCCAAGGCGATTAGCACACTTTTCTTTAAGAAGGCCCATATCGCGACCACCCATAACGAGCTCATCAAGGACCCGCGCTTCGTGCTCGTCGGTCGCGGACTCTATGCGCTTACCGAATGGGGCTATAGGCCGGGCGTCGTGCGCGATGTCATCCGCGAGACGCTTGAACGGACGGGCCCGATGAAGAAGGAAGAGATTATCAAACATGTGAAAAAAGCGCGTTTCGTGAAGGACAATACCATCCTCGTTAATCTGAACGATTCGCGTTATTTCAAGCGCTTGAAGGACGGTCGCTACGCAGCAGCCTGAATTTTATAAACAAGAGGCGTCCCGCTCAAGCGGGACGCCTCTTGTTTTTTGCTATACTCTGAAAATGGCTTCATTACCGTTTCTCAAAGCTCTCTCAGAACTGAAGAAAGATATCACGAACAGGTTCGGTATTCGTTTTGACCCGTTTACGCTTCTTATACCCGGTCTTATCTTCCTCTTTCTCTCCTATGTGCTCATGCCTGGTCCGGTTACCCTCGCGTTCTCCCTATCACTTTTTTTGTCACCGGTATGGCTGCCGCTTCTTCTTCGTGGTGGAGTGATGAAGTTGTGGTATGTGCTCAAGCGCTCGGAGTTTATTGCCAAACAAAAATATATCCTCCTCGAAATCAAACCGCCGCGCAATCTGGTGAAAACGCCGCTCGCAATGGAAGCATTCCTTTCAAGTATACATCTTACGGGAGGAGAATCGACCTGGTGGGCGCGCTTCAAAGGCGGTATCCGGCCGTTCTGGTCTCTTGAAATAGCTTCTTTTGAAGGGAAGGTGCACTTTTTCATCTGGACACGCGCGAACTTGCGCAAAATTGTCGAAGGGCAACTGTATGCGCAATACCCCGGTGTGCAGATAGTTGAAGCGCTTGATTACACGCGGCTCATATCCGCGAAACCCGAGGACTGGGTCATTTGGGGATGCGATTTCAATGCGACCGGTAAGAACCCGTTGCCTATTAAGACCTATATTGAATATCAACTTGACTCCGTGCAGAAAGAACCGGAACAGGTCGACCCGCTCTCAAATCTCATAGAGTTTATGAGTTCTATCGGGAAAGGAGAGAACATTTGGCTCCAATTCGTCATTCGCCCGCATCAGGGCGAACGCTATGGCGCCGGACCAGGTACTAAAGAGGGTACGAGACGTAATGCTGAAGGGAAGGTGTACACCTGGAGGGACGAAGGAAAGGAGCTTATAGAAGAAATTCGCAAAAAAGCGCGCAATCCATACGTTGACCCGGCAACCGGTGAGGAGCGGCCAGGATTCCCCAATCCGACCAAGGGCGAATCAGAGCTGATGGGCGCCATTGACCGTAATACCACGAAACTTGCTTTTGACGTTGGCGTGCGAGGCATCTATATAGTGAAGCCGGATACATTTAACGTCGGTATCACCTCGCATTTGATAGGTCTCTTTAAACCGTTCACCAATACCGGCTGGAATGGCATCAATTCAACCAAATGGATGAAGCGATTTGATGATTATCCGTGGGAAATCGGTGTCGCGGAGAGAAAGAATTACTATCGCCGCAAGCTTGTCGAGGCCTATCGTCGGCGACAGTTCTTTTATGACCCATTTTTTCATGACGGTTTATTCGGAGATGAGACCATGATATTGAGTACCGAGGAATTAGCGACCGTCTTCCATATTCCTTCGCAGTCTGTCCAGGCGCCGGGTCTTGAGCGCATCAGTTCGGCCACCAGCGAAGCGCCGACCAATCTGCCAACGTAAATCGCATGGAGTTTTTCACACGACATATCCCGTGGGTCATCGCGTGTGCGTTCGCAATGCTTATGGTTGGCGGGTACTTCTTTACGGTTTCGCCGCCACAGGATTTTCCTTCGGGAAGCACTGTGGTCATACTACGCGGAGCAACAGCGCCTGCTATTGCACATACACTCGGGAATGCTCGCATTATCGCGCATCCGACTGCTTTACGTCTTATCTTGCGCATACTAGGCGCAAGTACCCGGGTGCAAGCGGGCGCATATTTTTTTAGCAAGCCGGAAAATCTTTTGACGGTTACCTACCGCCTCGTTACGGGCGCCTATGGACTTCCGTCCGTCCGCATCACCTTTCCCGAAGGGGAGACCGTGCGTGATGTGGCGGCGCGCGTTCACGAAGCGTTTCCAGATATTTCCGAATCTGACTTCTTTTCGCTCGCGCAACTCTATGAAGGGTATCTCTTTCCCGATACCTATCTCTTCTCGTCCTCTGTTGATGCCGCCTCTATCATTCAGATAATGTTCAAGAATTTCAATACGAGGGTCTCGTCATCATCCCCTGCTGTTGCCGCATCCGGGCACTCGCTTTCTGACATCGTCATCATGGCGTCCTTGATTGAGAGAGAAGCGCGTACGAGCGCCGTCCGACATATGGTAGCCGGCATTCTCTGGAATCGTCTACAGCTTGGTATGCCGCTCCAAGTTGACGCCGTCTTCGGATATATTTTCAGCCGTGATACGTATTCGCCATCGCTTGCGGACTTGAAAGTTGATTCGCCTTACAATACCTACACTCATACCGGACTTCCGCCGGGGCCGATAGCGAACCCGGGCCTTGAAAGTATTGAGGCGGCGCTCCATCCGACAAAAACGGACTACCTTTACTATCTTGTGGACAAAAACGGCGTCATACACTACGCCACGACCTACGCCGGCCACCAATCCAACCGCGCAAAATATTTACGTTAATCGAAATCTTAACAAAAATCTCAATATCTGTTATCCACATTAGATATCCCTTAATATATACGACCGTGATAATTTGGGGATATGGGGAACATAGAGATTGAGGCGAAGAAAAAACGAAGAAAAAGATATTTGCGGGACGTTCTGTTGGCATCCATAGCGATATCAGGAGTAGTACTTGTTGCGTCAATCGCGCCGAATGCACTTGCCCAGCTCCGCTATCTGCCGGCCATGAAGCGTGCACAGCTTCGCTACAAAGCTAAAACGACGCTCGGACGTTTGGCGATGCAAGGATTGATAGAGTTTGAGAAACGGGACGGGAAAAGTTATGCACGAATTACTCCTGCGGGTAGGGAAGCTCTTGCATTTGAAGAACAGAAAGCCAATCTTTCGAGCAAGAAAAAACGCAGATGGGACAAACGATGGAGAGTGATTATCTTTGACATACCAGAACGACGCCGAAAGGTTCGCGACCGCTTGCGTATCACTATGCGCACGCTCGGCTTCGCCCACTTGCAAGATAGCGTGTGGGTGTATCCGTATGATTGCGAAGATTTGATGGCGTTATTGAAAGCAGACCTCAAAATCGGTGCGGCGGTGCTGTATATGGTCGTGGAACACATTGAGAACGACAAACACCTGCGCGTCCAATTTGGTCTAAAACAGACATAATGAGATATCACCTAATTTACACGGTCGTAGTATTTAGGGGATATGTAAAAAATGACATAGAAGATGCTTTTATTTCTTAATTCTTGTACAATATTAAACAATGAAAAATTGGACACTTCGATTCCGCGCAGTCGATAATGATAATTTTGAAGAAGTAAAAAGTGGCATCAAATCTATCGAAACTCGAGCTGGCACGATTAAATATCAACCTATAAAAGTTGGGGATACTCTTACCTTCGTGTGCGGACAAAACCGATGTATCAAAAAAGTTATTAAAAAATTCCATTGGTCGAATATTGATGCAATGGTGAATAAAATTGACTTCAAAAAAATAATGCCGTCAGTTATGTCTGTGGATGAGATGAAGAAAATATATGCGTCATATCCCGACTACGAAAAAAAGATTAGGAAATACGGATTGCTTGGGTTTGAGCTTGCATAAAAGTATGGACGTACGCGGAAAGAAGATATTCGTCGGACTGTCGGGAGGCGTGGATTCGGCTGTGTCAGCGGCACTACTGAAAAACGCAGGAGCAGAGGTGACCGGCGTGTTTATTAAAGGTTGGTACCCACCCGAGATGCCGTGCACGTGGGCCTCCGAGCGCCGCGACGCGATGCGCGTTGCGGCCCGACTTCGTATCCCATTTCTCACGCTTGACGCAAGTGTTGAATATAAGAAAGGTGTGATTGAGTACCTGCTCGCCGAATATAGCGCGGGGCGGACGCCGAACCCGGACGTGATGTGCAATAGGGAAGTGAAGTTCGGCGCGTTCTATCGTTTTGCAAAAGCGCAGAATGCGGACGCCATCGCGATGGGGCACTATCGCAGTGGCGAGAAGGACCAGAGTTATTTCCTCTGGGCGGTGCCAAAAGATATTTTGAATACGACACTCTTTCCGGTTGGGCATAGGGGAAAAAGCGAAGTGCGCGCACTCGCACGAAGGTTCAATCTTCCGGTTGCAGAGAAGAAAGATAGTCAAGGGGTCTGCTTCCTCGGTGCCGTTTCCGTCAAAGAATTTTTGGAAAAAGAATTCGGGAGCGAGAATCCTGCATTGTTGTATACCATCGGACAAAGAATTGAGGGCGGGTATGTCATAGGAAAAGATGTTGAGAAGAAAGAAATTAAAGTTTCTAAAACGCGCGCCGAAGGCGCGCGTGAGATACGATTCACCGACGCGAACTGGTTTGACGACCCGGTACGAGCGACCGAAGCGCAGTATCGCTACCGAGGCCAGCGCGTACAGGGACATATCGAAGAAAATTGTTTCGTCAGCTCGCAACCGCTTCCCGAGATCCCCGCTCCCGGCCAATCAATTGTTTTCTACAAAGATGATGAACTCATTGGTGGTGGTATCATTACCTCATGAGCCACATGCGTCTCTGGGCTTCTGCGGCAATCATAGCGGCCATCATTCTTATCGCTTTCGCGCTTTCGGTACCGCATACCCGCGATATCGAAGTGAAGCCACTCCCTGTCGCGGTGCCGACTGTGCCCACTGTCGCCTTGCACGATGCATTCAAGAAGGGTTTGCATACAATTTCTGGCTCGATTGAAGCTACAAACGCGTGTACTCCTGTTTCAGCGTCGGCAATACTCGTCGGGAATGCGTCGAGTACGAGGAGCATTCTCGTCGCACTATCCATACAGTCTGATTCAGGAATCTGTCTACAAATCCCCACTCGCGCAAGTTTCAAGACAACAATATCGGCTCCTGCGAATCTTCCGCTCACGATAACCGTTAATGGTTCTCCTGCGACTATGACTCTCTTATGACGACACTCCCGAACATAGTTAAAGCAGATGGGTCAAGCGAGATTTTCGACCCGACGCGTCTTATTACTTCACTCAAGCGTTCTGGCGCCGGAGCGCATACGGCGGAGCGAATAGCCGAGACGATTACCGGCACGGTCGTGCATGGCATTTCCTCGAAAGAGATTTATACGCGCGCATTCGCGCTTCTTCGCAAGGAGGCGCGTCCCGTCGCGGCTCGTTATGCGCTCCGTCGCGCGCTTCTGGAGCTCGGCCCTACCGGTCATCCATTCGAGGATTTCATTTCGCATCTTTTTTTGGCGGAAGGCTGGCAGGTCGAAACGCGCAAAGTGATTCAGGGGAAATGCGTGGCGCACGAGGTCGACCTTTATGCCTCGCATCCGGAGCAGAATACGTTTCTTGCCGCCGAGCTTAAATACCACAACGATCCGGCGTATAAAACCGATCTAAAAGTCGCGCTGTACGTGAAGAGCCGTTTTAACGACATTTTTTCCTGCGACCCGAAAATCCGCGCCTGTCCGATAGACCGCGGCCTTTTGGTGACCAATACCAAATTCACTTCCGAGGCCATTACCTATGCCGAATGTTCGGGCGTGGAACTTTTGGGGTGGGGCTATCCGGTAAACGATTCTCTTTTTACACGCATGAGTAATGCAAAGATATATCCGGTTACCTCGCTCACGAGACTCTCCCATGCCGAGAAGCGGCTCCTCGTCGAGTACGGTGTCATCGCGGTTGATGAAGTGATGAAGGACCGCCGCACACTCGACATACTGCATCTGCCAAGCGAACGCGTCGGTGAGCTTCTCGCAGAGGCCGACGGGCTTCTAGGCATTTAACTTAAAGCTTTTTTAAACTCTTCCATATCATTGAAGTGATATTTGATACCTTTAATTTCTTGATACTCCTCGTGTCCTTTACCGGCACAAAGTAGTATGTCCCCTCTCTGTGCCAATTTAATTCCTTCTAAAATTGCTTCGCGGCGATTTGAAATTGTTTTTACTTTTTTTAAATTTTCATCAGATAAGCCAGTTTTCATTTCCTCAATAATTTTTTCCGGTTCTTCGCTTCTCGGATTATCCGAAGTAAAAATCGCGATATCAGAGAGCGTGGCTCCAATATGACCCATTACTTTACGTTTCATCGGGTCACGGTCGCCACCGCAACCAAAAATCGAAATAACCTTCGAACCTGCAAGCGTTCTAACAGTTTTTAGTACGTTTTCTAGAGCATCAGGCGTGTGAGCATAATCTACAATAACGAGGACTCCATTTGGCGAAGTAAAATGTTGGAATCTTCCAAGTGGTGGCTCTATGTCTTTTAAAATTGTATTGACTTTCCTCATATCAAAACCAAGCAGGTTACTAGCAGCCCAAACCACCAGTAGATTATAAGCGTTGAATGTACCTAATAGTTTTGAATTAATATCTACTCCATTGAAAACTAAATCTAAACCCTCAGGTTTAATTTTCTTCATTTCTCCATGAAAATTTTCATCGCCATTGAACCCATAAGAAAATTTCTTGGTTTTTATTCCTTGAAGCATTTTATTTCCGTATTCATTATCGGTATTGGAAAGAGCAAAGGCCTCAATTGGAAGCATGTTAAAAAATTTCTTTTTGGCTTCAAAGTAATTTTCAAAACGTTTATGATAATCCAAATGGTCGTGCGTTAAATTGGTAAAAATTCCACCGATAAAATGTACTCCCCAAACACGCTTTTGATCCATTGCATGAGAGGATACTTCCATAAAAACATATGTACATCCCGCATCCGTCATTTCTCTAAAAATTTTATTTAGTGAAATAGGGTCAGGCGTCGTATGCGTAGTCGGTCTAACCTCTCCTGCAATGATGTTCTCTATGGTAGAAATAAGCCCCGCTTTATATCCAAGCTCTGTCGCGATTTTATATAGCAAGGTTGCCGTTGTCGTCTTACCATTCGTTCCTGTAATTCCGACGACAGAGAGCTTGCGGGACGGGAATCTATACAAGAGCGCGCCAACTCCCGCTAGAAAATAATGATAATAAGGCTGAAGCGCAGTAAAAAGCGCTTTTGGTATAAATCGTTTAATTGTTCTCAAGATTTTTTCCACGCGTGTTATGATAGCTTATCATATGGTGGCTAATGGATACAAAAAAAGAAAAGGAAGCGGGCCATATGACCCAGCATCAGGCGAACCGTATAAAGTAAGCAGGTCAAAGTTAGACTTGTTTACCGAGTGCCAGCGGTGTGCGTTCTTAGATATGAAGTGCGGGGTCAAGCGCCCATCAATGCCGGCGTTTACTTTAAATAACGCAGTAGATGAATTATTGAAGCGGGAGTTTGACATCCATCGCGCAAACAAATCACAGCATCCTCTCTTGGCGAAATATGGTTTGGATGCGATACCGCTCGATGATCCGAGAATGGACGAGTGGAGAGACGCGCTTCGCCGTGGCATTAGCCATCTCCACATACCGACAAATATTTTGATGAGAGGCGGTGTTGATGACGTGTGGGTTAATCCAGAAGGGGAGTTCATCATTGTGGACTATAAGGCTACAAGTAAAAAGATTGGTCCGAGTTCCGAGGACGACCTGTACGACCAATATAAGAGACAGATGGAGATATATCAGTGGCTATTCCGCCGGAACGACTTTAAAGTTTCTCCGACAGGCTACTTCGTGTACGTGAACGGTAAATCAGATGCGAAAGCGTTTGACGGCAAACTAGAATTTGATATTGAGCTCATTCCGTATACCGGCAGCGATGTGTGGGTCGAGCCCGCTATCTATGACTTGAAGGAGATGTTGATGCAGGACACAATACCGCCCGTCGGCGTCTCATTTGGTGGCGGACCCTGCGACTATTGCACCTACCGCGAGTCCGCCGGCAAGATGCTTCTCGAAATGCATGTCAAAGGCAAAAAAAGAACATAAGGCCGTATGACGAACGAGGAACTCATACAAGGCCTCAAGAATGATGGAGTGCTTAAGACGAAGGCAATCGAAGAGGCGTTTCGCGCGGTTGACCGCGCGCGGTTCGCGGGCGAGGATTCGAGACCCGTCGCATACATGGATACCGCGCTGCCGATCGGGGAGGGGCAAACCATTTCGCAGCCGACCGTCGTGGCGCTTTGTCTCGAATGGCTTTCGGTGCGTCCGGGCGACCGTGTGCTGGATGTCGGAAGCGGCTCGGGCTGGACGACCGCACTACTGGCACATCTCGTCGGCCTGGTTGGGTCGGTTATCGGTGTTGAACGCATTCCAGAACTTGTCGCTTTCGGCTCAAAAAATCTCGGAGCATACGCGTTCCTGCAGGCGCATATCGAGCAGGCGGGGCCCGAGTTGGGGAAGCCGGAAGCCGCGCCCTTTGACCGTATCCTCGTCTCGGCTTCCGCCGAGGAGATACCTGACGCACTCAAGCAACAATTGAAAG
>ERZ1292625.4409-Hain-H41-01um-R1-4409-length-10564-cov-4_pt1 | contig 10564 bp, 4 predicted proteins | sample MGYA00564400_ERZ1292625 | MGnify/ENA primary metagenome ERZ1292625 (study PRJEB36523, sample SAMEA6512639) | groundwater metagenome | collected 2019-01-08 | study: AquaDiva: Metagenomics assemblies of 32 groundwater samples
CATGGAGACGCGCCTGACCACAACGGAGACTTGCGGCACAGCTGATGCAGTGCTTTTGGAACCAGGCGCTGCCGCAGGTTGGATTGGGACGACGACTTCGGCGAGGAAAACCACCTGGCCGGGGGGCACAACATCCGTGACGTCCACCGTGGAACTTACATCGGTCTTTGTGCCAAGAGAAGATGCGGCGCCAGCAGAACGCAACGCAGTTTGGGATCGACGTTTTGAGGAAGACTTCGTGGAGCCAACCGTTTTGGTCGCAGGCAACGGTGCTAGGGCAGCCTGCGACGTCGTCGGACCCTTCGCCATGACTTCTGTGCCCTTTGGGAAAGAAATGGTGACCACCAGTTCTCGCCACGTGTCTCCGTTTTCGATCGTCCACCGTTCTCGCCTCGTCTTGGGATCCTTGGCCACGATGCGGTAGAAAGGGTCCGAATCGCCCTCTGCGAACAACCGTGTGCGAAGTCCATGGAGGGACGTCGTTCCTCCGCTCGACGCGCTCGAGGACAGCACAGCCGAAGCGGAAGGCGCGGAAGTGACTTCCTGCGTTCCCTCACGGGGATCGTCTTGCAATGCGAACAGATGCTCGTCGTCAATTACTAGTGGCGTAAAATCTCCCAGTAGCGCTGCATATGCCGAGGCTGCTTGTGCTTGCGCGACACGACGGACTTCTTCCAGCTTTGCCTTTCGAGCAGCGACATTGGCCGCCACCCTGCTCGATTGGGCTCGTTGCTCGGCCGCATCCGCTTCGATTTGCGCAGCGTCGATTTTAGCTGCTTCCTGCATTAGCGCTTCGACTCGCTTCTTCTCGCGGACTGACAATTGCACCACGGCATTTTCAGCATCTTGCATCTGTTTTTGAGTTTCAGCCGCAATCGCAGCCTCCAGTAACTGCGCATTCTTGGCCGCAAGCTCCGCGGCTTGTTTGAGGCGAGCCTCGTCCTCCGCGTCGGCTCTTGCCTCGGCCTCTTGCTTGGCCTTCGCTTTCGCTGCGCGCCGACGCTCATTCGCTTCTGCGCGCCTGCGAGCTTCGTCTTCTGACCGGCGTTGCTCCACCAGTCGTGCCTCTTCCAATCGTTTCGCTTCCTCCTCTAACCGCCGGTTGTCGAGTGCCTTGGCACGTTTGGTATTGAGTGCGTTGGCAAGAAGGTTTGACTGTTTTTCCTGCTCAACGCCAACAGACGATGCTACCACCGCCTGAATCGACGCGGCCTCGTTGAAAAGTTCGGCGATGCGGGTTTTCTCTCGCTGGGACAATAGGGCAAACCGTTCAGCCTGCCAGCTAGCCCGTTGTGTCTCTGATGCGATCAGGGCGTCCAACAGCTGACCATTCGCCGCTGCTGCCTCAGCTTCCACTCGTAAACGCTCAGCATCGTCCGCGGCTGCTTTTGATTCGAATTCGTTCCGCGCCTTCAGCTTTTGAGCCCGGCGTTCCTCTAACCGCAGTTTAGCGGTTTCTTCGAGTCTGGCCGCGTCTTCTCTCCGCTTTCGCAAATCAGCGATCAGCGCTTGTTGATCTGATGCCGCTTTTTGTTCGACATCTTCGCGACGCTGCCACTGCAATCGACGTTCAGCCTCCTCGGCGGCAGCAAGGGCTTGCCGTTCCTGCAAGGCTTGTTGGCTTTGCTTCTTGGCCGCCACGGCTGCTGCAATTGCCGAAGTTTGAGACCGACGTTCGGCATCGAGCGCGGCGTGTAGCTGCTCATCACCGTGGTCAGCTTCAGCGATGAGATCGGCGATTCGCTGGCGATCTCGTTGAGAGAGAAACTGTTCATGATTGGCCGCTTCTCGGCGGCGGCGGCTCTCCTCCTCCAGGGCTACCTCGAGCAACTTCCGGTTTTCTTCTGCCTCCGCCAACGCCTCGCGCAAGCGGGCCTCTTGACGCTCTACCTGGAGGGCCTCGAGCCCGGTCTTTGCCTTTTCCTTTGCCGCTTGCCGATCAGCAATCGCCTGCAGAAGTTGGCTTCGTGCGTCGTTCTCGGCTCGCGCGGCCTCATCGAAGCGCTGCTGCAAGTCTGACATGTAGGCAAGGTGTTCCGCGTTACGACGCGCGTCGCCGACTTCACGCTTCTTGAGCGTCTCTTCCAGATCTTGACGTTCTTTGTTGACAGTCTCGCGGCCTTGCCGCAACGCTGTGACGCGTTGCTGATGGGCTTCGTAGGCCGCTTTTATTCGAGCGTCTTGATCTGCTGCGTTTTCGGCCAAGACTTGATCAATGGTTTCGCGCTGCGCTGCAGCTTCGAGAATAAGGCGATTTGCCACTTGTTTGCGTTGGGCATCTTGAAGAATTTTTTCGTTGGCAGCCGCTTCCAAGCTGACGCGGCGTTGCCGTTCATTCTCCGCATCTTGGTTGCGCCGAATCGCCTCCGTTTTCGCCTTGTCTTTGGCGGCTTGTCGTCGGCGTAGCATCTCGGCACGGCGCAACGCTTCTTCCTCTTGCTTACGCTGCTCTGCTCGTTGAACTTCAAGAAGCCTCAGTTTTTCTTGCTGCTCGTCTTCGCGTCGCTTGTCCTCGGCTTCCTGCGCCCTTCGCAGCGCATCTTGTCGAATGCGTTCCACTTCGGCGGCGCGCTGCCGTTCCGCTTCTGCGGCTGCGTGTCGGCGCTGCTCGATTTGCTTCATCAGAGTTTGGAGCGACGCGTCCGCCTGCCCAAAGGCCTCCAACAATTCCAGTTCAAGACGCTTGCAAAGATCGTCCCGGGCGACGGCCTCTTTGGATTCAACTTGTGCGCGAGCCTCCACGAAGAACAAGATCAGATCCTCTAGTTTACGTTGATCTGCGATGAGACGTTGTTTTTCATGGTGAAGTGCTTCTGCGTCTAAACGACTGTCCATAGGTTCGTCACGCGCGGAGGCTTCATCTTTCTCAGCGGCAAGGCGGTCGATGCTTTCAGCGTCTTGCAAGAAGACCAATTCGGATTGCAACTTCTGCCGGCGTACGTCGGCTTCCACTCGGAGGCGCTCCGCCGCGGCCGCGGCGTTTGCCGCGTCAATGCGTGCTTGTTCCCGTTTGCGAGCTTCTTCTTGGCGTTTTGCCTCCTCGGCTTCCCTGGCGGCTTTCTCCTCTTGCTCGATTCTCACGCGTTCCATTTCGACCTCTTTTGACCTCCGGCTTTCTTCGCATTGTCGAGCAGCAAGAAGGCTGGTGGCGAATTGAGATTCCAGTTCATCGTGGGTGGCATCTTCGAGGTCGACAATTGCCAGTCTTTTTTCGGATTCTTCGCTTTGCAACGCCGCTTGCGCGTTGGCACGAAGCAATAGTCTGTGCTCCTCTTCGAGCCGCCGCCGCGTTGCATCGTCGATCTTTTGTTGAACCGCCATGTCTGCTGCCTGCTGACCGCCACTGCCGGTGCTTTCCCCCGCTGCTGGAAGCTCCACCGTAGGCGAGACTTCTATCGGCGCCGGAAGGTCTTCCGTTGGGGCGCCTTCAAAAGGCTGCACGGGAGTTAACTCTGTTTGATCCTCGGCATTCAGCGACTGGAGGAATGCGCAAAAACCCACAAGGAGAACGGCAGCGATGACAAGAAGAAAACAGCCAACGACGAGCAGCGGTAGAGGCCACTTGGGTGCGGACGCATCATGATCGTCGCTCAAAACGAAACCGTCACAAAGCCTGCTCAACGGGTCGCCACGTGCTTCTTTCTCCGCGAACAATCCAGGATCACTGCGAAGCATCACGCGAATGACAAAGAATTGCGGCGAGGAGTTGGGACCGACCGAGTTGTTGATGGATGCGAAAGCAAACGGCTCGATGAAGGGATAGGCAACACAGCCTCGGTAAGGATCTTCTACACGGTTCCATTTCACTGGAGCGTCAGCATCGCTTGCGTTGCCTCGGTCGATCGTTATACACATGTGCGAGACGATACTTCCAGCGCTCACTGACGGCCACGGAACGGAGACTTGACTGCGAGACTGTGAAAGGCCAGCGACAAGAGGATTCGTGTCGATGAAAAACGTGATGGGCTCTCCCGTGCGAGCGACTCCTGGGCCTGGGACGGGCAGCGTCGCCACCCACATCGCCGACGAGACGTTTCGCACGATGGGGCGTTGCGATTGGGTTGCATTGCACGCCGTGAACCGTTTGGTAACATTGGCAAGGGGAAGACCGCCAGTTACGAGAGCAGTCGATGTGCCCGGAAGGCGGACGGAGACGATCGTCCTTCCCATGACGGCAGCCTCCTCCGACATGAAGCGAAGTTCGAGCTCTCGCAAGCGCTGAAACACGGTCGTCGGGCGCGATGTGAGGAACGTTGAGCCGCGCAGCATAACACCTCCGGCAATAACGAGCACGACACCAAGCAGCAGCAGCAGGGATAAAATCGCCACGGTTGCACCCCGCTTTTCGTAGAGAGCGAATTTCCACCGGGCGGGTGGGGCAGAAGTTGTTTCAGCCATACTGAATTTTTGTTAAATGAATGATTGTTTTCAGTCTACGAGGAAGTTTTGCGTTTTGTTGAAGTTTGAACGTTGCGGTTCGAACGAAGGAAGGGGAGAGAAAAGTCGAAGGTATGCGTAGGATCTGTCGTGATGCGCGTCGAACAGCAGTCAAACTCATTGTTCACACGACCACAATCAAGGAGCAATGACATGCACGTTCAACATGAATCTACAATCACTCGCTTGCGGTGACTTACCGAAAGGCTCTGCGAGCACTAGGTGTCGTCGTGTTGGGCCGGCGGATCGTCGGTCTCGCAGGCACATACGGTCTAGGTGACGCCGTTGCCGCGTCGTTTGTCGAAGGCATGATTCGAGGTGAAGGTGGTCCGCGCGACGGGGATGTGGTCTCTGCCCTCCGTTGGGAAGGGGATCGATGACGATGCCCGTCCAGGAACTCCTCGAACTCGAGTTCCTTTGCCCGCTGCCACAGCCCAGCCAAGGTACCGAACCCCTTCGCCGCAGTGGCTTCGGAGGTGTCGTGGTTGGCTACCTCCGGGTCGTCACCGGCGCCGTCGTGAGCCCCCCCAATGGGCGAACTTGTTCGCCGAGAGACTGCTGACTTCGCGCCACGGCCTCCTCCTTCCAAGCCACGGTGTTTCCACTGACCGCGCCACGGATGCCGAAAGAAAATGCACTCTGCCTCCTTGCAAAGGGGACACCGAAGAGTGGCGTCGGCGACGAGGGACACCGTTTTGTTCGCTAACATCGTCTTGATCTGCGTGTTGAAGCGGGAAAAAAGACGTGCAAGATTTTCAAAAGCAGCTCGCTCGTGCAGCAACACGTCGTCGCGGGCAAGCTCTTCCATTCGAGACACAAGGGTACGCTGCTGAAAGACGACGTTGTCACTCGAGCGACGTGATTCGGCAAAACGGACATCGTCAACGGACCGTTCCACTGCTGCCCACAAGTTGTCCAACTTCAACTCAAAATTTTCGGCAAACACTTTCCCTCTCGCAACTTCCTCGTCGGCTTCCAGAAGACTGCGCTCCCACGCCCAATATTCCTCCATCATGGCGGCGATTTCGCCGAGCACCGTATCTAAATCCTGGTGGGAACAGTGAACCAGGTAACACCTTGCGCGTTCTTCCTCGGTGACAATCAACTTGATGAATGTTCCTTGTAGTGCGTCGTCCAACTCTGACTGCGCCGCGGCATCAAACGGCGGGGGCCGCACGATTTCCTTCACGGAAAGGGAGGGAAATGGAATTGCGACGGACGCGACTCGGCGTATGGCATGCGGCCCCCATTTCATTAGCTGCAGGTCCGCGGTGTACCTTCCTACGTTAGGTACGAGCCGCTCGTGATGTCGCGTGCCATGCTCCAGCTGAAGTGATTCGATGCCGCCAAATGGCACCCACACCGGCACCCATTCATACTGTCCGTCGCCAGCCTGGATGCGTTGATCCAGCCGATGCTGCCATTGACCCTCGGACATCGTCGTGTCGAGACGCTCTTCACAGACGGGACAGAATTTGGCGGTATGCGATTGAAAGCCAGCAGCGATGCGGCTGACGGGTGTGACTTTGGTCGGTGAAATTCGAGACGATGCGACTCGCGGGATCATTGGTGGAGCTGGGCCGAAGCTCCGTGCGAATGCAGCGTGAAGCGCCGGTTTCCAACGACTTTTTTGCGACGGGTCGCTTCGGGGGCTGCCCTGTGACGATGCCGGAGCTATCCTGATCGGAGACCGAGATGCTCGCGGATGTTCTGGAGCGTCGGGTAACTTCACGGTGTACGCCGTGCTACTGCCCCGAAATGGCACCGCCGTGGACAATGCCAGAGACCGTGCCATTGCAGAGCCGCTTCGGGGCCACGCCCTATCCACACGGTGGTGTGCGATGAACAAGGTGGCTTGTCTGCACCACTCGTTTGCAGTGGGCGCCGTCGCAGTAAACTGCCTAGCAGGTGACGCGTCGGTCGATGATGCCGCCTCGACACTCGTCGCGGCCGCCCCTCCTCGGTCCTCGTCCTCTCTTTGACGTTGCGCCAGTCCTAGGAGCACTTGAACGTCTCGCTTGTTGGTGATGCGCATTTTTTTCAAATCACTTTCCGTTAGTTTCCCAACGTTGCCGAGGTGATACTGGTTTCGAAGGAGGGCGTCAGCATACTGCGATACCTGGGCTGATTCCAGCAAGCTGATGAAGGCAGTCACGACGTCAGACATGGTCTCGCGCGGATTTGCTTCGCTTACACGCCCTTTCGGTTGTCCTCCCTTTTTTTAAAAAAATATTTGCCCCCTTGAAACACAAAAAAACATACACGTTAGGGAGCGTGCATTCACGGGAGTTAATCAGTGACAGTGCGATTGTGGCGTGGCATTCTGTAGAAGTGTGTGATATGAGGAGGAGGAGAGATCGCGCCATTTCAACGTGCCTTTAAATCGTTTGCTGGTCTCATCACATCAATGGAAGGGTCACGAATGATGTGAGTGGGCCAAAAAAAAATGCATTCACCGACGCCGAGTGGAGAGGGCGAGGTGAAAACTTGAAAAGGCTCCAGCGCGGTCCCTTCTGCTTTTCAAAAAGGGATGGGAGGCTTCTTTGCATCATCCCCGCCGGTAGCCTATGCAAATGCGTAGCCGCCTGCCCCGGGAGGCGAGGGCCCTCCAGGTGCAGCACCTCCCGAACCGAAAGCGAAACCAGATTGCTGTGCCGTGAGATTAGGCTGCAATTGGGTCGCAGCTGCAGCCGCCCCGCCCGGCACTACCTCAAGGTCAAAGAACTGCTCGAGCAACGTCATGACTTGACCGTAGACTTCGTTGTTTCCGTGAAGCTGCAGCTGTTCGATCTTGTCCAATCCACCTTGGTCAATCAAGTACTGGACCACTGGATTTTGCGAAAGGTTGCCCTCCTTCTTGTCATCCTCGCCGACTAGGAGAATATTTTCGATGGCCTCAAGCGCCACCGAGACCAGTTTGGAGTCGAAAACCTGAAGCATGTCGCAAAGCGCATCCATGGCCTTGGCTTCGACGAGGTAGTGAATTTGTTCTTTCGTACCACCCGACGTGGCGTTGGCAACCGTCCAAACTGCTTCCTTCTTCACCTCAAACTCCGTTGCGTGCATGCACTTCATGATGACGGGAAACAACTTGTGGTTAATGACGGCCTGAATTTGATCGACGCTACCCGCGGTGATATTCGAGAGAGTCCAACACGTCTCCTTTCGGATGGTCCGCTTGGGGTGCATCAACAGAAAGTGAAATGGGGGCAGGGCGCCGCAGTTGATGATAATCTGGGTCTGCACGTCGGTTCCGGCCGCCACGTTGCCGACGATTCGGATCGCCGGTGTGATCATCGACGTCGACGGCGCTGTGAGAAGTTGAACGATGCGGGGCATGATCGCTTGATTGAGGACCGCTTGCACCCGCTCCGGCGGACCGTCGGAGGCGTACGAGAGCGCCCAGCAGGCGTCCACAACCACCTCCGGATCTGTGTGGTTCAGCAGCTCAGCTAGAATGGGAAGGGCAGGGGCTAGGACAGGCATGTCAGGGAGGGGCTTGGCTCGGCACATGTTAGAAAGAGCCCAAACTGCGTTTCGCAGCACGCTCAACTTGGAGGATGGCGTCATGATGCACTGCAGTAGCGGAGCCATGACACCGGACTTGATGATGAAATCGCGGCAGTCGGGACCTTCACCTGCGAGGTTGCCGATGGCCCACGTGGATTGCTCGCGCACGTCTTCGGACGGGGAGTTGAGGATGCGAAGAATCGCGGGTACCGCGCCTTGGTGTATGACGTAGTGGGTGTTGGTGTTGGTCCCGCTTGCCACGTTGGTGAGTGCCCAGGACGCTTCGAATTGCAACTGTGGGGAGTCGTCGCGACTCAAGAATTGCACTAGTGTCGGCACAATGTCAGACTGAATGATCTGTTCGATGGGAGGATTTTCATCGACGGAGAGCAATTTCCGCACCATCAACGTGCCGTGAAGCTTGTATTCCAACCCGGCATTCGGGTCCAGGATCATCTGCACGAATTGGGGTAGCAACGCGACGGGCACCCGATGCGGGTCGCACGTGGCGTCGTACGCCATGGGGTCCATGGGTCCCATCGTGATGGGGTTGCCCCCCTCGTCGGCAACGTCCACGGCTGACTCGGGTCCACCGCCATCTGCCGCGACGGTACCTTGTCGCCGTTTTTGTGCGAGCTGCCCATCTCGGTTCTTAGCCCGCAGCGACACTCGCTCCTTCTCGCGGCGCCGCGTGGCTCCGTTGACGTCAATCGTGCTTTTGACGGATGCGGCCTTTTGTTCCTTCGTCTTCGCCGAGAAACCGGCCGACATTTTCTCAGAAAGGACAACGTGAGACAATGGGTGGTGATAATACTTTTTGCCGTCGGGTCACATAAAACGAAGAGAAATTGTCCATAACATCAGTAAAGTTTTACTCGGAAAGTAAAAAAAACTCCCCGATTTTTAGCCGGTTCGAATCCGGCACAACCTACGCCTAGTCCGCGTAGACGTGTCTATCGAGATTTTCCGGGTCACAAAAAAAAAACCGGTCCGCTGTTGGAGAAAAATTCTCTCGGGAAAGTGAAGTTGATGAGGGATCGGGAAGGATGTGAACGACGATCCATGATGGTGGTGGGAAACCGGCATATATGCGCGATTTTTGATGCACTCTCGTTACCGCCCATTATTTTTTTGGGGGATACCACGCGCCATTTGATGGGCACGACGGGAGGTGCCGCGTCAGAGCATCGCACTGTTCGAAGCGGGTGCCACACCACACACACGCCAGCGGCTGGTTCTCAAACAATTCTAAGGCCGAGACGTCCTGGTTGATGGTGACGCGGCCGTTTGTTTCCACGTCCCGAATGACGGCGTCGACATCCAGAAAGAATTTGGTCACAAATGAGTTGTAGTGCTTTTTTTTCGACAGACAGGCTCCCATGAGGTCGAGACTGATCACGTGAAGGTGCAACAGCGGCAGGGACGGCAAGGAGTGAAATCCGATGAGAAACTTTGATCTCATCGCGCAGGATGCCACTTTGAAGGCCGTGTCGCTACTAGGTGACGACGCGGCGCCATTGAGTTGGGACGAGGCGAAGTTATATGGCAAGCGGGCCAAGACCGGAGGCGCCACTTCCACGGCGCGTTGCATCAGGGTGCTTGTCGTCGGCGTCGAAGCAGCCAAAGCCGCTTGCCAGTCTCGCCCACCTTCCTGGATCGACTGAGCCACGCGCCGCGCTATGTCACGCATCGCTTTGAGCCGTTGCAGGTGTGCGGGAGTCTTCACGTCGCAGAGAGAAAGCAACGAGGTGTCGTTGGGCAGCACCAAGAAATGAAACAAAGACTTTGGAAACTCATCGAGGACGACGATGGCGTCTGCAGAACGGTACTGACAGTCCGCTACAATGCTGGTGGATGGCGGCCGCTGGGATCCACAGCGCTTCGCGTTTGAAATATCGAATTGCTTCGAGAGGGATGCGCAGATGAGCTCCCCGCCATGGACGGTGGTCGGCACCGGCGGCTTCGATGAAGCGGCGCTCTGGTGAAGCCTTTCGTAGTGGCGCACAATGTTGATGAGCGTTGGAAGTCGCGTCCGGGGAAGACTGGCCATCTCATAGACAGTCGTGCTGGTTGTGTGTGAAGTTCAATTTGCGCACCACAACGTAGTGACCGCAGAAGGAGAGCCAGCAAGTTTCAGGCTGGCAGGTAGTACCGAGAGCCGTTTCCGTCACTGTGGATGTTACACACTAGAAATTGGTGTGCGGGTAGATGTGACAACTTCGTCATGCTCCTCTCACGCCTCCGGATGGTCGACACCGGCCTGTTCACTCCAACGTTGTTCAATGGCGGTGGCCAACAGCGCGGCGGCGTCCGTCAGCGTTAGGAAAGGCACGGCCTCGTCCCTCGATAAACCGGCCACTGACACATTGAGTTGCTTCCATGTCGGTTCCATGATTCCCATCTCCTGCAACACGAGCATGCGACGACGAACCAGAAACACGCTGCGGTTGGCCCAGCGCTTCACTTTTTCGGTTTGTCGCGGAGTGAGACTGCTGACTTCGAGCGCGGCGCGCATGACCTGGCAATAAGCAGCCACGCTCGGCTGGTCCTCGAAACTACACAGCTTAAGAGGGGAGGGAATTGAAAAAACCTATTACCGGTCTATTGCGGCTCTATT
>ERZ1292625.4410-Hain-H41-01um-R1-4410-length-10563-cov-6_pt1 | contig 10563 bp, 14 predicted proteins | sample MGYA00564400_ERZ1292625 | MGnify/ENA primary metagenome ERZ1292625 (study PRJEB36523, sample SAMEA6512639) | groundwater metagenome | collected 2019-01-08 | study: AquaDiva: Metagenomics assemblies of 32 groundwater samples
CTCTGTCTACATGATTGAACTTCATTTGTCAACAGTAAGTTTTATTTTTAAAAATTTAAAGAACTAAAAAATCCTTATTTTTCAACAAATCAATATGATGCTTAAATAAGTTTAAAATTTTGTCCTTTAAAAGACAAACAAATTAATAAATAATGTCTTAAATTATGTAAGATTTTTTAAATATAAAGGACATTTATTTATTAAAGGACAAAATATGTCTTTAATGAGCAAAAGTCACATAATTTGGCGTTTTTTCTTTTACCTATTATGATTAGTAGAATGATTAACGAGAAATTCAACAAACCCTACAATCCTCAAGAAACCGAAGGCGACATATACAAAAAGTGGGAACGGTCCGGCTTTTTTAACCCCGACAATTTGCCTTCAGTCCATAAAGAACCTTTCTCTATCGCCTTGCCACCCCCAAATGTCACAGGAACTCTCCATATGGGGTCCGCTCTGATGTTAGCGATCCAGGACATAATTATCCGGTTTGAGAGAATGAGAGGTAAGAAAACTCTTTGGCTACCCGGCACTGATCATGCGGCTATCGCTACCCAGTCTAAAGTTGAAAAGGAATTATCAAAACAAAATATCAACAAAAAAGATTTAGGCCGAGATGAATTTTTAAAAAGAGTAGGCCTGTTTGCGAGAGAAAGCCATGATACCATTGTGGACCAGATAAAAAAGATGGGCTCTTCAGTCGATTGGTCGAGGGAAGCTTTTACTTTAGATGAAAAGAGGTCGTTTGCAGTAAAAACAGCTTTTGTAAAGATGTATGAAGAAGGACTTATTTACCGAGGTGATAGAATCGTCAATTGGGATCCAAAAGGCCAGACGGTCATTTCTGATGACGAAATAGTATACAAAGAAGAAAAAACAAAGTTCTATTATCTTAAATATGGTCCTTTCACAATCGGAACGGCTCGTCCGGAAACTAAGTTTGGCGATAAGTATGTGGTTATGCATCCAGAAGATCCGAGGTATAAAGATTATAAGCATGGACAAAAAATTGAACTTGAATGGATCAATGGCCCAATTACAGCAACCGTAATTAAAGATGGAAGTGTCGATATGGAATTCGGCACCGGTGTGATGACTATTACCCCCTGGCACTCTGCGGCAGATTTCGAAATTGCGCAGCGGCATAATCTCGATAAGGAACAAATTATAGATAAATATGGTAAACTGCTTCCTTTGGCCGAAGAATTTGCGGAAATAAAAATTGCCGAAGCCCGATTAAAAATCGTTGAAAAACTACGGCTGAAAGATTTGCTTGTTAAAGAAGAAGAGTATACTCATAATGTTGCTACTGCCGAGAGATCGGAAGGGGTAGTCGAACCGCAGATAATGAGGCAATGGTTTATCGCTGTCGATAAAATTTTTGAGAGAGACAATTCAAGTACAACTTTAAAAAAAATAATGCATGAGGTGGTGGAGAAAGGTAAAATAAAAATCCTGCCGGAAAGATTCGAGAAAATTTACTATCACTGGATCGATAATCTACACGACTGGTGCATCAGTCGACAACTCTGGTATGGTCACCGTATTCCCGCCTGGTACAAAGATGAGCAAATTTATGTGGGACTTGAGGCACCCGGTGAAAAAGGCTGGGTACAAGACGAGGATACTCTCGATACTTGGTTTTCTTCCGGTCTCTGGACTTTTTCAACACTCGGCTGGCCAGAACAAACATCTGATTTAAAAACTTACCACCCCACAAGTGTTCTTGAAACCGGTTACGATATTCTTTTTTTCTGGATTGCTAGAATGATTTTGATGTCTGGATATTTATTGAAGGAAATACCGTTTAAGACCGTCTATCTTCATGGACTAGTTCGTGATGAAAAAGGAAGAAAACTATCAAAGTCGCTTGGTAACAACATAGATCCAGTAGAAATGATCGAACGGTATGGAGCCGATGCTGTTCGAATGGCTATGATTATAGGTACAAGTCCCGGGAGTGATAGCAAAGTTTCCTTGGATAAAATCAAGGCCTATAAACATTTTGCCAACAAAATTTGGAACGCGACGCGCTTCACATTAGAACACACTTCTCCAAAGACCGAAGTCCAACTTAGGGCAGAAGAGTTATCCGACGACGATCAAAAAATACTGCGAGAATTCGAGAGTGTCGCCAAAGACATTACGGAAGACATGGAAAATTACAGGTTCTATTTGTCGGCGGAGAAAATTTATCATTACTTTTGGCACATTTTTGCCGATGTTATTCTTGAAAAAAAGAAGAAAATGGAAAATAAACAAATTTTGAGGCATTTGCTTATAGAACAATTGAAACTCCTCCACCCCTTCATGCCCTTCATTACCGAAGAAATTTGGTCACACCTCCCTGAATCAAAAAACTTGCTCCTTGTGGAACCCTGGCCTAAATATTAAAATTATTAAAATGGCTTCATTTACTACAATATTTTATTCTTTGCTCGGCGGAGTCCTGCCCGCGCTGTTGTGGCTTTGGTTTTGGTTAAGAGAAGATAGAAAGCGGCCAGAGCCAAGAGGCAGAATCGCGACCACTTTTGTGTTCGGCATGTTAGCGGTTATTTTGGTTCTACCCATAGAAAGAATTATTTTTAGCTGGTTGGGACCAAACATTAATGCCGAAATTCTTGTTTTGTGGGCTATTACAGAGGAGGTGCTGAAATTTTTAGCTGCTTATTTTGTCGCTATTCGCTCCCGAGACGCCGACGAACCAGTGGACTTTATAATATATATGGTCACCGCCGCTCTCGGTTTTTCGGCTCTTGAAAATTCGTTCTTTTTGGCAAATTCAGTAAGCGGCGGTTTAATAAGCCAGAGCATTATAAGCGGCAATATGCGATTTCTCGGCGCCACTCTCTTGCACATCGTAACCTCGGCTACCGTGGGCGCTTTCATGGCTATAAGCTTTTATAAAGGCAGGCAAACCAAAAAACTTGCTTTGGGAGCCGGTATCATGTTTGCAATCGCCTTGCATACTATATTTAACTTTTTTATAATTAACTTGGGCGCGCGGGTGTTTTTCGTCTTTGGAACTGTTTGGCTTTTCATTATCGCCCTCATACTCCTGTTTGAAAAAATCAAAACCATTGACCCAAAAAATTAATCATTTATAATAAATATATTATGGCAAAAGATAATCGTTCTTTTTTTGAGCGCCTAACTGGCGCGGTACGCATTGATGATAATCCCCCTGAAGAAGCGAATAACACAAAAATAAAATCTAAGGAAATGTGGGATAGTACTCTGCCAGAAGAAGGCGAGCTTTCTGTTGATGTTTATCAAGGTCCAAATGAAATTATCATCAAAACCATGGTGGCTGGCGTCAAACCGGAGGATTTAGATGTTTCCATCACTCGCGAGATGGTTACCATTAAAGGCAAACGCGAAGAAGAACGCACTATAAACGAAGATGACTATTTTCACAAAGAACTCTACTGGGGTTCCTTTTCCCGTTCCATCGTCCTGCCTCAAGAAATAGATGTGGATAGCGCCGAAGCCACTGAACGCCACGGCCTTCTCATTCTGAAACTCCCCAAACTCAACAAAAACCGCCAAACCAAAGTCAAGGTGAGAGGAAGTTAGGTTTATAATACTCCACAGTTATCCTTAATCCTGTGTCAAAATCAATAATTGGTTCGTAGCCGAGAAGCTTTTTAGCTTTAGAAATATCTGCTAAAGAATGTTTGATATCGCCTTTTCTCTCTTCTTCATAGATCGGTTTAACATTAGTGCCAAGGATTTTGTTTATTTTTTGAGTGAGTTCGTTTAAAGAGATTTCCATTCCACAGGCAATATTTATAACTTCGCCAACTACATCTCTTGAGGCACTACATGCCAACAGGTTCGCTTCTACATTATTATCGACATATGTAAAATCGCGTGAAGTTTCTCCATTACCATAAATTATTGGCGATTCACCTTTTAACATTTTTTTAATAAAAAGTGGAATAACCGCGGAATAAACTGATTCTGGATCTTGGTTTGGACCAAAAACATTAAAGTACCGCAGGCAAACCGTTTCTAGTCCATATAATTTATAAAAAGCTCGGCAGTATTGTTCCCCCGTCAATTTTTGAATTGCATAGGGTGATTTTGGCGCTACATTCATTGATTCTTCTTTTGGCATAATAGGTGAATCTCCATACGCAGAAGATGAAGCCGCGTAAATAAATCTTTTAACACCTTCATCTTTTGCGGCCACGAGCATATTGAGTGTCCCTAATATATTTGCGTTGTTTGTTTTTATTGGGTCATGAACTGACCTCGGTACTGATGGAATAGCCCCCTGGTGCAACACGAAAGTTACTCCTTTAACTGCTTTTCTAGCCACTTCCAAATTAGTAAAATCGCCTTGGATAAACTCTATTTTATCTAAAAAAAGCTCAATATTTTTTAATTTCCCCGTAGCTAAATTATCAAGTACCCTCACACTCTCACCATTTTGTACTAACTTGCTTACGATATTAGAACCAATAAACCCTGCTCCGCCAGTAACTAAATATTTAGCCATATTTTTATTTTTCATAAACTCCTTTAAGCAGATTGATGTCTTTGCGACTTTTGAGTAACAGGGATTTATTTTTCTCTTCCATGCTATTTATTACATTAACGCCTTCTTTGTCCCCCACCACAGACTTATAGACTCGACTAAGAGCCGCCATATCTTTAATAAAACAATGACCACCGGCGCCACGGCCACTTTTGTGTACAGGCGATGAATAGCGGTTCGGCACAAAAGGATCAGCCTTCAGAGCTTCCTCAATATTTTTCCAGTTAGCTCCCAATCTCGTTGTCAAATCGTACATTAAATTAAAGAAAATGATTTGGGTGTAACCACTACAATTATGGCAATATTTAATAAGTTCAGCTTCTTCACTCGATACTGTTTTACTAAAAGGTGCAACGGGAAGAATAGAATGTACCAACTCTGCGGCTTTCTTATGTATTTTTCCATTTTTCGTAATACCGACAATATTCATGAACGGATGAGCGGCATCTTCGGCGGCGGTGGCTTCGCTTAAAAATTCCGGGGAGTGCATTATAATTCGATCGGGAAATTTTTTTTGAAGGGTACGGGTAAGACCCGGCAAAATCGTAGACTTTAAAACAACGATTGAACCCGGAGCGGTGAGAGGCAAGACGATTCTAATGATACCAGCGTCATACCCCCGTTTCGTCGTCGGCGTTGGCACTGCAATAAAAACAATTTTACAATTTTTAATTGCTTTTTCATTTTTAATGTATGGACTTTCTTTGGCATAACAAACGACTTTATATCCTCTAGCTTCGAAATCATCTGCATAATTTTTCCCTATATACCCCTGACCAATAAACCCTATTTTAGCTTTAGTCATAATAAAGTTCAGTCTAATTCAGTTCGTATAAAAAAGAAAGCGGATTTCGTGTCCTCCAAACTCCTCGGCCTCTACCACTCGAATTTGTAAAATTATAAAATAAAATCAAACATCTGTAGCGATCGTTATAAATGTTTGATTTTCTCTGCCGTAAACTAATCCACCAAATACATATCCTGGCCGTAGCCGCCGACACCAAGATACTCTGCTTTGCCGTCTAAAATGGACTGGAAGGGCTGGCAGGCAAAACAGCCTTTTTCTCCTTTGGGGCAATCGTAAATCTTTCTCTCTCTGGCATTTTTTATTTGCATCGCTACTTCAAGCACTTTTTTTCTAGCTTCGTTTATGTTTGGTAAGTCCACACTTATTGGTTCATTGTCTCTATCTAAATACCAATACGAGGCGCCAGAGACCTTGCGTTTTTGCAGAGCGCTTAAAAGCAAAAGGTAGATAGGTAGTTGTAGCGAATTTTCACTTTCATCATATTTGCCTGTCTTAAAATCAAGAATGCGAATACTGTTGTCTGCGGGCACATATTCCAGCCAATCAATCAAACCGCACAAAATTATATTTTCTTTTTCGGAAAGATAAAAATTTGGCGGCATACCATTCTCCCCTCCCTTGAGTCGCACTGTTTTTCTAGCAGTGGGTCCCGAGTTTTGCGCCACTTTCTCTATCATCTCTCTGCCTCTTTTTTTCATTTCTTCCTCCTCCTCATTGGTTTTAAAACCGCCTATTTTACCCGACACTTTACTCCAAGCATTTTCAAAATCCAAGAACAAATCGCGCCTCGCTCTTTCTTCCGCCGGTAAATTTTTCAATTCCTCCAAAGCGCTATGCACCGCAAGTCCAAGCGAAAGATGGGGGCTCACAATATTTATTTTACGCCCGGTTTTCGGGTCCTTATAGACATTATGTAAAAAATAGGCCTTGGGACATTTCAAAAAATCGCTCATGGACGAATGCGACACCCATACCGCGCTGTATTTATCTTGCGACATTGTCTTATTTTTATCACAAAATATCCCGCATTACCATATTACACTCTATACAATATCTCTATTTTTATAGCGTATACATGCTTCCTTTTACAAGAAAAAGGATATTGACCAAAATAATGGTCGCGAGAAGAATGTATTTCAAAAAAATATTTCTTAATACTCTGTCAATGCCAAGTATCGAAAGAATAATGAGGCCTGGAGCGGTAACGTAGAACAGTCGAGACGAAACGCCTCCCCACAAAAGGCATATGAAAGGAACCGTGATTAATAAATAAAGAAATTTTTTATTAATTGAATCCAGCTTGTTTATAGAAAGCAGCGCGGCTGGAACGAAGGCCCAGCCCAAAAGCAATATGGCGAAAAAACTTCGTTTAATAAACCAAAAATTATAAACCGCTGGCGCGCCAGTGAGGCCGCCTTCAATATACCAATCAAAATAAGTGTAGCCGTATTTCAAATAAACGATTGCTTGCCAAAAAATATTAACTGCGATGAATACTCCGTTCAATATAGCAAAATATTTAATCCGCTTTTCTTTTTCTAAATTTGGAGCAAAAAATATGGCTAGATTAGCGATAATATAACCCACAATGCTGTATTCTTTGTAAAGAAAGCCGAGAGTTGAAACAATCGAATTCGCCCATACCAGTTTCTCGCTCGGTTTTTTCAAGAATTTCAAGGTGAGAAAAAGAGCCAGTAGGTAAAAGAACCACCCTCCCGTCTCCGTAAACAAATTAAGCCCAAACCCCAACATTGGAAAACTGAAAAGGAACATAGCTGCGCCGGCCGCCGTAAGAAACCGGTCTCGATTAAAAAATTCTCTAAAAAACACAACGCTCACAACGGTAATAAGCAGATAAAATATGAACACCTGAAGCATAAAGGCCTGGTCAAAGTCCTCGGTGAATATATTAAGGAATGTGGTGATGACCGGCTGTAAGGGTTTCAGTATTCGGTAATGATAAATATTCGGCTCATTTGTCCCAGAGAAAAATTTTGCCGTTTCTATATATGTGGTGTAATCGCCGGTGGGAGTAAGCGACACAAAATTAATCTTCAGAAAAAAAGCGATAATTGCTAGGCAAACAAACACAACAATCATCCTAAACAATTTTTTATTATCATCATCCAACACCATAATATTCTTTCTAGATCTTTATTCTAAACTAAATTCTTACTCATTTCTTGTTTATTTTTATTTACTTCACTCATTTTCTTATTCGCGCGAATTAGAAAACAGATATTGTATATCGGACAATATGACTAAGAGTATTTGATATCTTATAAAAAATTTGGAGGCCAATCTGTTCTTTTTCCAAAATATCCGCGTTGTATAGAATATTGAGGTGTTTTGAGGTAGAGGTAAATGACAATTTCAAGTATTCGGCTATATTTCCCACCGATGCCACCTTTTTGTTTTTTAGATATTTCAAAATAGCAAGCCGTCTTTTGTTTGCCAAGGCCTTGAATATTTTCACTAAATCTTTTTCTGATGAATCTCCATTTTTCATGTTTTTTGCTTTTAATTCTAACTCAATTATGGTACAACTATTTTCTTATTCGCGCGAATTAGAAAATAGTTTCTATTATCTTTCCTTATTATCTTATTCTACTGTATCTTCCCACCAGTTCTCCCGAAGCTATAATATGTCCTTCTATTGCTTTCTCCACTTCCTTTTTGCTTGCTCCTTGCGACAAATTAAGTTTCAAATTAAGAGCGTGAATTTTGAAAAAATACCTATGTTCTCTGTCTGGAGGACAGGGGCCGGTGTATTTAAGTTGCCCTTTTGAATTGACGCCGCTGATTCCTTCCGGCGCTATTCCCTCTTCAATCTTTCTGACAGTTGAAGGTATATTAAAAATCACCCAGTGGTCGAAAACTTCGATGCCCATTGATTGTTTTACAAAATCGGGAATATCCGGGTCGTCCATGATTAAGACCATTGATTGAGCCCCCGCCGGCAGGTCGCCTATTTCAAGAGGCGGACTTATATTTACCCCATCGCATGTGTATTTTGCCGGGATAACTCCGTTTTCTTCAAATGCCTTGCTGGTGATTTTTAATGTTTGCATATTTTTTAATTTTTACCGATTTTCTAGACCGAAAATTTGATGGAGTTCTATAAGCCGGTTTGCCGGGCTTACTGCCGATTTTAGCGTAATTTTTCATAAATTTTATCAATCTTTATGACCAAATTCTTCGTCGGCAATATCGGAAAGCGCTTCTTTTTTGGTTCGATGCACCACGCCTTCAAGGTGATTGGCTGGAGAATATAAAGTGTAGAGCTTCAGTGGCTTGTCGCCGGTGTTCACAATATTATGTTCCGTGCCAGCAGGCACCGTAAGCGCCTTGCCGTCGCTAAGTTCAAACTCCAGCCCGCCGACAACCGCCTTGCCTTTGCCAGATTCAATCCTGAAAAATTGGTCCACCTGCGGATGCGTTTCCAAACCTATCTCCTCTCCCGGCTTTAACGCCATGAGCACCAGTTGGCTCATCTTCCCCGTCCAAATCACCTTTCTGAAATTCTCATTGGCAATTGTTTCCTCCTCAATATTTCCATAGTAGTATTTCATATCCCTATTATATCAATCACTAAAATTTCGACAACGCATAGTTTTAACTTACTATCCTTCCTTTTTAAAAACAAAAAACTGACCGCGAATCCATCAGAAATGAATACGCGGTCGTTCAAAGATCTATTTAGTTGATTTAAGAAGGTATCGATTTTCATAACAACTCCGACTCAAATCGCGACAAATCAATGTCCAGTTTGGAAAAGAGGCGGCCATGCCTTCAAAAAGTTTTTGTCTTTTTGTTTCTGGCGTTCGATCACTGGCTCGGTCGTAAAAGGACTGACCCAACTCGTCATACCATCTGACATTATGCCGGTGACACATGCGATCACGGAAAAAACCTGCGAATAAAAGAATTTGAGATCCTCCAATCTCCAATATTTCCGGATCATCCGTCTCGAGTAGCAAAAATTGATTGCACACTTCCGATAAATTTGCCAAAGCCGGCATAGACCAAGTGTCGTGTCGAGATGTCTGCGTATAATGCGCTAAAATACTTGCCACATAAAACATCTCGTCATTCGGTTTTCTTCCAGTTACCTCCCTTAGACCAGAAAGAAAAAAGTTAAAAGCCGTGTCAGAATCAACCCCAAAAAGTTCACAGAATAGCTCGTCCATCGTTTTATCCCCCCTCCAATAATGAATCTAGCACTATATTCTTAGCCAAGCAAGAGAAACTATCTATTTTTAAACAGAGTTTAATTCCAACAAATTTCGGTTTGCTCCCCTATTTTTTCCGACAGGTATTTTTCAACTTCAATAAGCCCTCCGATTTCATCAATTAAACCGAGGGTTTTGGCTTTTTCGCCCAAGACAGACGAGCCATCAGCTATTTTTCTCACCGCCTCTATTGAAAGGCCGCGATTTTCCGCCACTGCGCTGATAAAATTCTCGTGAGTGATATTCAAGTCCCTTACCAACAGGGCCTTTTCTTCAGCGGTCAAGGTTTTGTCTGGATTACCGGTGTCTTTGTATTTGCCGGTCGCAAGTTCCACAAAACCAAGACCTTCTTTTTGATTTTTAATCACATTATCAAGATACGATTGAGTGACTCCGATGCTTCCGACATCGGAATTTTTGGACGCAAAGACGCGCTCCGCGCCACTCGCCGCCCAGTAAGCGGCCGAAGTTCCCGCCTGCCTTATGAAGGCGACTGTCGGCTTTGGAGAGTTCTTGAGCGCGTTCGCCACTTCTTCTCCCGCCACCGGCCAGCCGCCCAGCGAATCGACTTCCACTATAATGGCTTTGATCTTTTCGTCGCGATTGGCTTCGTCCAAATAATAAAGAATGTCTTCGCTCGAAACCACATCCGCGTCTTCCGCAAAACCGCTCTCGCTTTGAGACGGAAGATAAGTGTAGAGAGAGCCGTGCAAATTGATGCCAAGCGCGTTGCAATGGGCTTTTTCGTCGCTCTCCAAATAGGTGCCGTCTTCCGAGCCAAGCGCTCCGGATTTCACCATAAGACCTTCATAAATAAAGTTCCCCGCAATATTGAGCGCGACAAAACCCGCCGCCCCGATTAAAACATAAAACATTCCTTTGTGGTTCCTTATAAAATCCATTCTTTTGCTTCAATCATACCAAACATTCCATTCCTCTGTGTCCCACTTTTCCCCTCGCGCCATAATCAAAAAGAA
>ERZ1292625.4414-Hain-H41-01um-R1-4414-length-10558-cov-9_pt1 | contig 10558 bp, 11 predicted proteins | sample MGYA00564400_ERZ1292625 | MGnify/ENA primary metagenome ERZ1292625 (study PRJEB36523, sample SAMEA6512639) | groundwater metagenome | collected 2019-01-08 | study: AquaDiva: Metagenomics assemblies of 32 groundwater samples
TACTTTCCCTCACGGGATTCGTTGCTACTTTCCCTCACGGGATTCGTTGCTACTTCCATTTTTTCGTATATCATAGGAAATGCGAACCTTTCAGGAAATGAATTATACTTGCAAATACTTGAATTTACTGGCGTTAAAGACGATTTGCCCGAAAAAGAGATTGGGCTTTATTAGATTTGTGGGTTAAGAAGCAGAGAAGCGGTCTTTGACAAATTGATGGGCGTAAAGAATAGAAAAATGGCGGGTTGCAAGGATTTTTCTGGCGAGAAATATTTAGAAAATGCCAATAAAAAAGGTTCGCATTTCCTATGAAATACGAACCTTCTACTTTGGATGTGGGTTAGTGTATCAAAAGGCAGGAACTTGTCAAGTTTTTTTATTATTTTTATTGCAAAATTAGTTGGAATCTGGGGACACATACTAATTTCCCCGAATTCCGCCCCCGCCCCCAGCCCTCTGCCCGAAATTACCTCCCGCTTAATCCAGCCGAAACAATAAACGCCATTACCTCCGGGCCGTCTTTGTCTATGGGCTGGACCTGATGGCGCGGGACGATAATCAGATTGCCGGCAAAGTTATACGCCTGCGGCAGATAAACCGCGACCGAGTCCTTAATGCCCAGCGATTCCAGATTGTCCCTGGTGATAAAGCCGATTACCTTGATATCGGACTCCCCTGACAACTTTACCAAAACCGGCCGGTCAAACATCTTCTTCTCGCCTATAAACGCCTTCATCAGGTCCTTCAGGGATGAGTAAATAAGTTTAATCAGCGGTATCCGGGTGACCAGATTATCCAGCATCTTCATCAGTCCCCTGATAAAAATACCCGATGCCAAATATCCAATCAGGGTAATCAGGATAATAGTTGCAATAAAACCTATCCCGGGAATAGGAAAAGGAATATGCAACAACCCGTCCACCCCGGTAAAGACAACATAAATCACGTAAATCGTCACAGCCAGCGGCACCACCACCAACAACCCTTTGATAAAATAACCGAATAACTTTTTCATATAACACCTCCAAATTCCTTTTCGCCATTCACCCCGTTAGAGGCGATGGGGAGAATAAACAAAATACTAACCGCCATTTTTATAACGCCTCTAACGGGGCGGGGAGCACCAAGACACTAAGAGTTTTAAACTCCTTCGTGCCTTAGTGACTTAGTGGCTAAAATTATTCTTCTATCCTTCCTCTCAACGCCTTTATCCTCTGGATAATCCCCTCTTTTGCCTTTTTGTCCACTGGCTGATTGCTCTTTATTACGTTGATAACCTCTGACACCAGATTATGCAACTCGTCATAGAACACATCAGGCAGATTCCGGGAGAGAGCCACCACCTCCTGCATAATAACAGATTTATCATCATCTTTCAGCGGTTCATTCTCAGTCGCCTTGGTTATGATGGCTTCTATTTTCCTGAATGTCTCAAGAAGGACATCCTTATTCAGCGAAAATATCCCTAATTCCTTGAGGTTCTTGGTTACCTCCTTTTCGGTCAATTTGGATAACCCGGACACCTCTTCGGTGATTATTGCCAGCTGGCGTTTGAATTCAGCCGTATCCTTCGGTTGTTCTTTTAGGTCAAGGATGCCGTCCTGCTTTTGCAGGAGATGCTTAAGCAGGAAGGCGCTGTTTTCAATCTGCGCCTTGGCCTGGGTGACCATCTCAAAGACCCGGAGTTCATCCTCCAATAAAATAACGCTGACCAGCGATTCCAGTTTGCCGGTCGTTTCCTTTGACCATTGCTGTAACGTCTTGATATCATCCCCGAAATTATCCCCGACATTCGTCGGGGCAGGCGGGACGGAGTTTATCCCGCTTCGGCGGGACTGCGGCTCCGCAGCCCGGCCCGCCCGGCTGTATTCAGGAGCATGGGCTTTAATATCATCAAAGATGGTCTTTAATGCCAGGCCCTCTTTCTTGATAATGTTAAGCATCCGCTGACGTTCCTGTCCCGCCTCTTCTGTTGACTGGCCCACAATAAGGGTTTCGGTCTGAGCCAGGAATTCCAGCGCCTGGTATTTCCCCTCTAAGTATTTGCTGACGCTGTCCGGTTGCCGGGCCGGGTCAAAGGCCACCTTAAAGAGATACTGGCCAGCCGGCGGCTTACGTTTGAGCGGCCCTAATTGGACCTGATAGACGGCTCCTGTAACCAAACACCTTTTGTAATCAAGGTATCGCTCATTATCCCCGCCCGGGAAACGATAGGTGAAGGTAATGTCCAGCAGGGCCTCATCAGGCAGGTTGGTTGCTCCGTTAACAGACAGGAAACACGTCGGCCCATCCTGTTTCAGTAAAGGCTTGATGGTGTAAGTAATACCTTCAGAAGCGTCCCGATGCCCTGCGGGGATACGGGGCGCTCCGCTCGTGAGCATCGGAGCGCCGCCGGCCAGCAGGAGTATCGGCAGGGATAAAAATATGATGACTATCCGAATATGTCTCATTTATTAATCAGCGATGCCATATAACCGGCGCCGAATCCGTTGTCAATATTGACCACGGCCACGCCGGCCGCGCAGGAATTGAGCATAGTCAGGAGCGGCGCCAGGCCCTGGAAATGCGCCCCGTAACCCACGCTGGTCGGCACACCGATAACCGGCTTGCTGACCAATCCGCCGACCACGCTGGCCAAGGCCCCTTCCATGCCGGCCACGACAATAATCACATTGGCTTTTCGTATCAACTGCGAATGGTCCAGAACCCGATGGATGCCGGCCACACCGACATCATAGAGCGTCTCAACCTTATTGCCCATCATCTCAGCCGTGATTCTGGCCTCTTCTGCCACCGGGATATCCGAAGTCCCGCCGGTAATGACCACAATCAGCCCCTGCTTCATCAGACATTCTGACTTATTCCCCGAAATAATCGGAACACCGCAGCGACCGCGCCAGCGAACTCCGCTGCGGCTTCGCCTGCGGTCAATGGTGATAATCCTGGCCTTCTTATGATATACCGCATCCCGGATGATGCGTTTAACGGCCCGATAGGTATTCTCATCAGCCCTGGTGGCCATGAGATATTTGTGATGCCTCAATATTTCCCTGGCAATCCGGGCGGTTTCTTCCGGTAACTTTCCCTGGCAGAATATCACTTCAGGAAACCCGCAGCGCTTTTCCCGCTCGACATCAATCATGGCAAATCCTAATTTCTTGTATCTGGTCTTTTTCATAGCTATTAGTATTACATTAAGTGTAGCTCGCTTAAGTAATATACATCCTTTTCACCCGCTTGCCCAACCCGCAGGTGATGACATAAGGCGAGGTGCCGGTCAACGTGGCCAATTCCTCTACCGTAATCCTGTTTTCGCCGTCCGCGGACTTGCCCCTATCAGCCCCTCTAAGCGGGAGGCACTGCGGTGCTCCGGGACTGTCTGCGGACTTGCCGATTAAAATGGCCTCGTCGCCCACTTTTACCTGAGGGGTGTCGGTAACATCAACCATAATGTAATCCATGGTCACCGAGCCGATAATCGGCGCCTTCCGGCCGTTAATAAGGACATAACCCTTGTTGGAAAGATGATACGGATAACCGTCGTTATAGCCAATCGGGATAGTAGCAATCTTGGTACGCCTCTTGGCGGTATAGGTCCGACCGTAACCCACCGGCGTGCCGGTCGGCACTATCTTCAAAAAGGCAATCTGCGACTTGAGCGAAAGAATGGGATTGAACAAGTCGGACACCTCGCGCAGGTTGCCCGGGTCTATGCCATAGATGATTCCGCCGGCCCGGACCATGCTGAAACAGGCGTCGCTGTTGCAGAGAATCGCGCCGGTATTGGCAATATGCTTTAAGGGGATGGCGCTGCCCATCTCTTTTTCCATCTCTCCAACGGTCTGGCGGAATGCATTTATCTGTTTCTCGGTAAAACTCTTCTCATTGTGGTTGGAAGAACAGGAAAGATGCGAAGACGCCCCTTCTAATTTCAGGTGCGGGAAAGAGGCCATCTTCCGGGCGATTTCCAGAGCCCTTTTTGGCGTTGAACCCAGCCGGCTCATACCCGTATCAATCTTAAGATGAATATTGAACTGCTTGTTCTGGCGCCGGGCCTCCGCATTGAATAACTCCAGCAGGTCCATTGAATGAATCGTCGGCGTGATGTTGTAACTGACCATCCAGCCGATTTCTTCTTCAATCACCGCGCCCAGAATCAGAATCGGCTCCAGGATGCCGCTCTGGCGGAGTTCAATGGCTTCCGAAGAATCGCCCACGCCTAACATAGAAGCCCCGCTCTCCAGGACGGTCTTACCCACCGGCACTGCCCCATGCCCGTAGGCATCGGCCTTAACCACCACCATTATCCGGACCTCCGGCCCGAGCTTGGCGCGCAGGTTCTTGACATTGTCTGACAGCGTCTTAAGATTAACCTCTGACCAGGTACGATACTTTTTCATTTATTTTATTACTCGCAGTTGATTCTATACTGCGAGTTATAGTTGGCAGTAAGTCCTGGCGCCAACGGCGCCACTCCGACTGCCACACTACCTCTTTTAATCTTCAGGTTTATCTCTGCCTCGGTCGGCCGCAGGTACAGAGGCAGCAGTTTTATCGGGTCATCCCGTTTCCCTGCCTTATACGATTCGTATCCCAAGATAGCCACATTCTCTGCGCGTGGGGACCAGAAATGCTCTGGAGCGAATTCCGCCCGATTAGCCAATCTCTTAAAAACATCTTCATAAGCCCTAAGTCCGTCTCCAAGCAACAACATCGCTCCCTTATATCTGTTAATTAACTTTAGCAAATCTTCAGGGCTTATGGCAAGATAATCAGTCATTCGTTTATGACCATCAACTGACTTCTCGTATATGGCCGCATAGACCTGGTTCCAGCGGGCATCTATTACCGGGCAGATATATTTGTAAGCGCCTATTTTATCGGTATTTTTCAGCAGGACATCAAGGGAAGAAACCCCGACTATTTTGGTCTTGAGCGCATAGGATATGGTTTTGGCAATAGCCAGGCCGACCCGCAACCCGGTATAAGAACCCGGCCCGATATCAACCGCCACCAGTTCTAAATCATCTTTCCGCCAATGCGCTTCTTTAAGCAGTTTGTCCAGGGCCGGCACCAGCAACTTTCCGTGCACCAGGCCGCGTTTGAGCGCCAGGCCTTTCTGTCGGGCTACAGAATTGTTCCTCATCTCCAGAATGGCCACCCCGCCCCGGATGGATGACGTCTCTATGCCGATGATTTTCATTGCATTATTATATCCATTATTCCAGACAATGCAACAATTACTTTACCCCGTTAGAGATGTTTGATATTATTTAACAAAATAAAAATAATTGCAGATACTGTAAATATCTTACTATCGTTTTTAAGTAATCGGACGGTCACGCAACCAGCTCCGAATCCCGCCAAAGCTGAAGAAAGCGTGACCTATCTCTAACGGGGTTTACCCGATAATTATTTTGATATAGAATTGGTGTATGCAGGAAAATCAAGCAGACATTAAAGCAGTGCGCCGCGCAGTAACACATCTGGCCTGGCCCGTGATGCTCCAGCATCTCCTGATGTCGGTCATGTTCCTGTCTGATACCATAATGCTGGGCTGGTATAGCCAGTCAGCGCTGGCTGCGGTGGGCTTGAGCGGTCCTATCACAATGATGATTCGCTTGACCATGATGTGCATCCCGATTGCCGCCACTGCAATGGTGGCCCGTTCTATCGGCGAACAGAACGGCGCTAAAACAAACACTAATGCCGTTACTGCCTTGACAATCGGAATTATCCTGGGCGGAATAATATCACTATTCGGCGCGGCTCTGGCCGGGAATATCGTAGCCCTTTTCACGCCGCCATCCTCAAACCTCTACAAAGAGGCAGTAACCTATCTGGCCATTACCCTTTCTGCCTTTGTGATGAACTATCTCTTCTTTATATCCACCGCCATACTCAGGGGCGCCGGCGATACCAGAACGCCCCTGATGGTCACCATCTTTGCCAATCTGCTTAATATCATCGGCGATTATATCCTGATTTACGGAAAACTGGGATTCCCGGAAATGGGGGTTAAGGGTGCGGCGATTTCCACCTTCGGATCGTCGGTTATAGAAGGACTGATATTACTTTATTTCCTATTCTCAAAGAAATCAGCCGTCAGGTTATCCATCAAGAGTTTCTGGCTGGTGAACAAGGCCACCCTGAAAACCATGTTAAAGATAGCCCTGCCCGCGGCATTTGAACCGATGATAACCTCTCTGGGCGGCTTGGTCTTCCTGAAGATAGTAGCCGGTTTAGGCCAGGCGTCACTGGCTACCCATCACGTTATCTTACGGATAGAAAGTTTATCCTTTATGCCCGGGATGGGCCTATCCGTGGCAACCGGGGCGCTGGTCGGACAATATCTGGGCGCTAAAAGGAATGACCTGGCTGATTTAACATCCAAACAATCCATTAAATTCGCCCTTATGACAATGGGAACATTGGGGCTGATATTTTTATTATTCCCATCACATATCATCAGCGTTTTTACAGGAGACAACGATGTCCGAACACTCGGCATATTGTGCCTTATGATTGCCGCCATAGAACAACCGTTTTTAGGATATGCGATGATACACCAGGGCACCTTCCGGGGCGCCGGCGATACGACCATACCTCTATTTATCAACTTCATTGGTGTCTGGTTGATTCGCCTGCCCCTGGCCTTGCTTTTTATCAATATATTCCATTGGGGATTAGCCGGCGCCTGGCTGACCATGCCGATTGACTGGCTGGTGCGCTCCATTATATACAAGGCCGCCCATAACAGAGGTGGTTGGAAGAAAATCCGCATCTAATCCTGATTTTTCTTTACCCCGCACATAAATAATGGTAATAAAATGTTAAATTGGCAACACAGAATAATACATTATACATGGTCAATCTGTCACTGTGATTATGTGCGGGGTTTACAACCTTAAAAATGCTTAATATTATTAGTAGGCCAAAGTGATGGAATTTTCATTGACTCCCTATTAAAAAATGATATCATACAATATATTCATAAAAATTAATAAAGGAGAGGTTATGACCGACCTGGTGGTCAAGACAATGAAGATGCCGGATGATATTGCAATCATCGGGCTGGAAGGTATTCTTGACCATAATACCGAAGACGAATTCGGAGAGGCAATAACAAAAATACAGAACGATGGCGTTCATCGCTTTGTCTTTGACTTATCAAGGTTAAATATAATTACTTCATCGGGTATCGGGTCCTTTATAAAAATAGCCAATTCCTGCAGGGAAAACTACGGCAATCTTGTCATCGTTCAGCCCCAGCCAAATGTTAAGGAGGCATTGCAGATATTCGGGTTATTCAACTTTATCCAGATGGCGGATAACGTCAATAACGCCGTAAAAGTCCTTTCCGCGCCGCCGAAAAAATAGGAGGTAACTATGGCCGACATTATAATGACAACTACCAATCTTCCGGAAAATATTGTGCGTGTCAATCTGAAAGGAATACTCAATGGCACTACTACGGAAGAATTTGAAGAAAATATAACGAAGCTCTTTGATGGAAATATCTTCCGTCTCATATTTGATATGTCAGAGTTAACGATGATTACTTCGTCAGGAATTGGGGCTCTTATAAAAATAATAGCCACCTGCAAAGAACATCATGGTAATATTGTTATTGTCCAGCCACAACGGTCCGTAGAAGAGTCATCAACAATATTCGGATTATTTAACTTTGTTCCACTAGCAAAAGATATCAATGAAGCAGTAAGAACTATTTTATCACCGCCGAGAAAATAACCATTCGATTCAACATTAATTACACTATGAAATTCTTCAAGATGCACGGCATAGGAAATGATTTTATCCTGTTTATTCCGTATTCTAAAGAACAATCATCATTTACCCGGCCCCTAATCAGGAAACTATGCCACCGCCATTCCGGGATTGGCGCAGATGGTGTAATCCTGATATTACCAACGCGTCATAAGGGTAACGATTTCAGGATGCGCATTTTCAATGCCGACGGCTCCGAAGCCGAGATGTGCGGCAACGGAATCCGCTGCCTGGGTAAATTGGTATATGAGCATGGACTGACAAGCAAGAAGAACCTCATCATCGAAACCCTCAGCGGTAATATTTCTGTCAAACTCATTATTAAGAATAACAAGGTGGCTAAAGTCAGCGTCACCCTGCCTGCTCCGTCATCAGTCCGGAAGATATCAGCATCCAAAATAAAGGTAACTCTGGGCAATCCCCATTGCGTAGTGTTCATAAATGAAGATGTAAGTAAATTCCCGGTTGCCAAATACGGACCGTTGCTTGAAAGGCATCGCCTGTTCCCGCAGAGAACCAACGTGGAGTTTGTCCGGGTGAAGAACAAAGGCGCGATAGATATGCGGGTCTGGGAACGCGGGGTGGGCGAGACCCTGGCCTGCGGCACCGGCGCCTGCGCCGCGGTTATGGCCGGTATCGCCACAAGCAAACTACGAACCGCTAATGTTAAGGTTAATCTGCCGGGGGGAATATTAGAAATCTCTAAACTCAGGAACGGCAAAATCTGCCTGACCGGTCCAGCCGAAATGGTATTTGAGGGTGATATTACGCTCGCTCCGTTAGAAAGACCTTTAACCAAACAATAAACTCCGCCTGCCTACTAAGCATAATTGTTGAACTTTCTAACGGGGTGAACCTAAATCTCTTTTTCTATTACCTCTATTTCCTTAAGGTCAACAATTCCCAGACGATATTTAGAACCGGCGCAGGTATCCAGATAATCAGACCTTAATTTAGGTGTGTCCGGTAAAACCTTATCACGATGCTTCTGGATGATGCCTTGAGCCACCGCATCAACCGCTACCGGGTCCAATCCGGCAATGATGCCGTTATAATTCCAGTGATACCGCTGGTCTTCCGCGGGTCCGCCATTATACAGCGGATAAATCGCATCGCAGATAACCAGTTTGGTTTTGTTCTTAATCGGCTTGATATTATAAATCTCAGCCGCGCCGGGATTACAATCATTGCCATACAACACCCTGGTATTCTTGTCCGTTATCTCCACTGCTCCATACATATTCATCATCGCATTGTCGATGCCGGTATATTCCTTGAACTTGAATGTCCTTAAGGACGGCATATTTATCAAGACACTGCAGGTTTTGGATACAATACCGGAAACTTTGGTCTGCGCCGAACCGACAGTGACGGCGTTATCGTCAAACCCGGCCATTGGCTTGCTCAGACGCTGGACCCGCTTGGTGTTAGTAGCAATACACCTGATATCCACCTTGTTGTCATTAATAACATATCCGGCCTGCTCCAGTTCATCAGCCGCCCGGTCCCAGATAATGACATTATTATCCTTAACGCCTGTCTTTATCAGGAATTCTGCCAAACTGTATGCTACTTCTGGCCTGGTAGCATTGTTCTTATCGCCCAGGTAGGCGTTAACCTTGATGCCCACCACGTCCTTTGCAGAGATAACTGACTGGAGCAATTCCTCGCCCGAACCGCCATCGGAAAGCGAACGTAGCGCTTCATAGACCGTCCGTTTTACCTCTATTTTGCCGATCTCACCTTCTGCATTCCTCATCTGAGGATTCCTGATTATCACCACCCGTGCCTTGGCCGGAGCGGCAAAAAGGCCCGGGGTGAATCTGGCCGGCAGGACAAATAAACCGGCGCCGCTCAGGGCTACCAGCTTCAAGAAACTTCTTCTTTCCATATATTCTTAATATACATATCTAAATCAGTTTGTCAAATACTATTCAGCAAGATTTTATTTGACCTGCTTATATCTCATTGTTACAATTCATTACAATGAAAGGAATAATCTATATGATAAAAAGATTTATTGCCTTGGCATGTCTTATCATCTTAACCGGATGTGCCGGTCCGACTCCTACAACTACAGTATATATCCCGCCTGTTTTTAGCGCCAGACCTGAAATCATTGTGATTGAGACCGTGCCGGACGTCTATTATATCAAAGGGCATATTAATATCTTCTTTTACAGCAACTGGTGGTATTATTATTCTGATAACGGATGGTATGCCGGTTCATCCTATAATGGCCCTTGGGTCGTTATTGAGGCATACCAGTTACCGGTACGATTCGGTCAGATACCGCCGGGGTATCTCAGAACGCCGCCCGGACAGGCCAAACCCAAACCCGGCCGCGATAAGAATCCGCCCCCGGGACTTAGAAACGAAGATGGTGACGGTCCGCCGGGTCACCAGAAAAGAGGTAAATAAATGACTAAGTATGTCAGATTTCTGTTGACACTGATATGCCTCATGGCCTTATTCCAGGTATGTCCGGCGCCGGATGTATCAGCAGATAAAGATAGCGATAAGGACAAACCTCATAGCGCTGAGAAAGAAAAGCCCAAATCCGACAAGAATAAACCGGACAAAGATAAGCCAAAGCCGGATAAACCCAAGCCAAAACCGAACAAACCCAAGCCAGACAAAGATAAACCGCCGCCGCCTAAAACCGAAGAAAAAGGTAAATTAAGTGATTTTAGTAAGCCCTATAAAGAAAACGCTGACAAGAAAAGTAAATCCTCAAAGTCAGAGACATCTTACGATAACAACGACTGGG
>ERZ1292625.4415-Hain-H41-01um-R1-4415-length-10558-cov-4_pt1 | contig 10558 bp, 19 predicted proteins | sample MGYA00564400_ERZ1292625 | MGnify/ENA primary metagenome ERZ1292625 (study PRJEB36523, sample SAMEA6512639) | groundwater metagenome | collected 2019-01-08 | study: AquaDiva: Metagenomics assemblies of 32 groundwater samples
GGCGTGGCGACGGCATCGACCAGCTCGAACAGGTACGGCCGCCCCCCGATGGCCTCGAACTCGTCGGCAGCGCGGAGCCGCTCGGACAGCAGGTTTTCGTCGATCTCCACGCCGTCTTTGTGGATCTGCACCAAGTGCTTGAAGATCGTCCGGTGCGGTTCGGCGTAGAAGTCGTGCCGCGAGAGGATCGCCCCGACTTCGTCCATCAGGGCGGGCACAAGCAGAATGCTGCCCAGGACTGCCCGTTCGGCTTCGAGGCTGTGGGGGGGCGTGCGATCGAGCAGTTCGGAGGGCTTGGCTTTCCCGTTATTGGCCATCCGGGTTCCTCCCGAGTGTGCAGTCGCAGGGTCCGGTCTTTCCCCATCCGTGGTTGATGATGCCGGTGTCCGCGCAGCGTTTGCACGGTGGCTGGGGTGGCTTTGGCAGAAGTTCAGAGCGAACTACGTTGATGTGCCGAGGGGCCGCGATCCCGATTCGCACTGCGCCGGTCTTGATGCGAACGACGATGATCCTGATGTCATTCCCGATCAGAATCTCTTGCTGGCTCTTCCGTTCCAGTATGAGCATCAGAACCTCCTTGTTCAAAGCATCGGATACATTCCAGGCCATACACCCGGCCCAGACGTTTGAGAAGAAACCGCAGTGCGCGAATCGCCCAGTCGTGGTGCGGCTTCGGGCGAAGCCAAAGGACGAAGGTAGGGCGATCAACGGCCATCAAAACTCCATCACGCCCGCACAGTTCGGGATGCCGTTTCGCTTGAGCCACTGAATGTGCGATTTGTCAAAGTTTTCATACGTACTCCTCCGGTGGGCCTGGCTTCTCTTCCGGGATCATGTAGGGAATCATCTTTCCGAGAATGGTTCGGCGCACGCTCTCGAACTGACGACGCGCCGAAAAGAACAGCGCCCGTCGAACGAACAGTTGTGATTTCTTCTTCGCCCTCAGCGCCCGCATGTCGTCGTTTGGTAGTTCACCATTCGCATCCGGCATGGGCGGATCGCCGATCAGCGTCACGGGGATGCCTTCCGACATCCAGGAGAAGATCGACATCAGCGCCGCCTGTGGCGTGATGTCCGGCTTCCGCCAAATGTCTTTCTTCTTGTCAAAGATCAACGGCCAATCGCCGGCCTCGATCTCCTGCCAGGATGCTTCGATGATGAGCATCCGATCGGGGTAGGCTTTGAGTCGGATGATCTCCTTCTCGAACCGCTCCCGCTCGTGAGTGACGCAGTTCAGGAAGTCGGGGAACGCCTTCCGTTCGATGCGGGTCCAATGCTCCCCGCCGACGTAACTGAAATCGCCGGTTTCGAGCGTTCCGCGCACGGACTTCATCGGCGACAGGTCAAGCGGAAGTGGCTCGCGCGTGTCGATGATGGCGACGAGATCCTCTTCCTTCGGCTTGTAGGGCACGTGCAGAGGGTCGCCGTTGTCGGCCTCGGCGGGGATCTTCACTTTTGCCACGCTTCTTCCTCCGTTTCGCAGCTTTCTTCCGTGGTGGCTTTCCGCGTGGCAATTCATCGAGTGGCGGTCTGGCGAACGGATGTGGTTGGGGTGGCCACGGAAGTCCATCGCCCTTGTTCCACTTCACGGGTCTTCCCACATGCGGACTCCTTGGCGGGGATCACTTTGGACATGACAACCTCCTTGCCAGAATCTCCAGCGTCTCGATCTCGCAGTCTTCGCAGTCAGTCACCCGCCTGCGGAGGTGTTCGATCTGCTCTTGCGCGGCCTCGACGATTGCTGAGAGTTTGAGGACTTGTTCGGCCAATAGGCCAACATCCCTGTTGAGTCCATAGAACGTTTCGTCTGGAATCATGGGCCTACTCCTCGTCCTCGTCGCCGGCCTCTTCTTCCGGGATCTCCTGCACGTCCAGGATCTGCAAGCGACCCGAGCGTTTGGCGAAGTGGCTGAGCACCTCGACGTCGAGCCCCTTCACCTGGAACGTCAGCCCGGCCGTGATGTTCTTGGGGCTGACGCTGAATCGCTTCACGTCCACGCTGGCCTCGATCTCCAGGGCCGCGTCCTCGGTCCCCGGGATGAACGCCTGCCCGTTCTCTTCGCCAGGCCGCGCGAGGATCGCCTTGACCGACAACCGCGTCCCGCACAATAGGTCGGTGGCGACTAAGACCGACATGAATTTGCAGTCGAACTTGAGCCCGAGCCGCGCCGTGGAGTCGCCGATGCTGACCCCGCCGAACTCGACCGGATACTCCTTCACGCCCGCTGCTTTCGCTTTTGCCATTGGAACCTTTCAGATTGGGAATTGTTGGATCGCTAGGACTTTCGCTCGTCGCTTGAACCAGCCCTCCACTTCCATCTTCTGATCGTCGTCCTCGTCGCGCATCCAGACGCGAGCGAGGCACTGGCCCGCCATCCCTTGCGGCATGTCGCGAAGGACTTCCTTCACGTCGGCCAGTTCGGCTTCGAGAGCCGCGAACGCTTCCAGGATGTCGCCGATCGGCGTGTAGATACCCTGCGCGAGCATCTTGGCAACGTCGTCATATGTAGGTCGGCTAGCCATTGCTGCCGGCCTCCGTTGTGCTGATGATCTCGTCCCGCCGCTTGGCCAGGGCGTTCATCAGCGGGCCTTTGACTTCGTCCGACGACTTGGCGATCCGCTTTGTGTGGACGTCGAGCTCCTTGAGCGTCGTCGATTCCATGATCTGCTTGACCCCCGCGGCGATCCGCTTCTGCAAGCCCTCGGCCGGCGCGTCCCCGTCGTCGTTGTCCTTGCCGCGGGACTTGTCGGGATCGTCGCCGGTTTCGATCATCAACCATTGGCGGATCGCATATTTCTGGCTGCCGGTCATGGCCTTGTAGCCACCACCCTTCGCGCCACTCTCGATGTCCCCAAGCGTCACGATTTGCTCGGAACTCCCGGTCGGGACGTGCGTGAAGGAGTAGATACAGATGATGTACGCGCCGTCTCGGGCCATCGCTTGGCGGGTGATAACGACTTGGTGCAAGACCATCGACGGTCGCACGGCTTCGATCACGTCCTGCTCGCTGGCGAAGGTGAAATTCATCTTTTCACTCTTCATGCGGCCGGTCTTCTGGATGTATGGCACGTCGCGCATGATGGCGAGCTTGGCCTCGAAGATGTTCTTGTGGACGGGTAGTTCGTCAGCCATTCGCCGGCTCCTTTATGTCGCAGACGACAGTCACTCGGATGGACAAATCATCGATCGGGCCGGCAGTGTTGCCGATCTTCCCCGAGATAATGACCGTGCCGTATCTGCCGGGGAATTTTGCCCTCGCGTCGGCGTTTGCCAGATCGATGATCTCTTGATGCGTGTAGGTGATTGCGGTTTCGATCTTTGGCATTATTCGTCGTCTCCAAATTCCTCGTCGATGAAAGCGGACTCTGAATCCGCGTGGTGGTAATCCGGCATGCCAGCCTTCACGATTGCCCGCTCCCAATGGCTCTCCCAGGCGTCCGCGTACATCCACGCCTGCACCTGGGCGATCAGCTTCAAGTTCTCGCGGAAGCCCAGATCAAGGTCGCGCTCGGGCAGCTCGTAGGCAACGATGTCGTGCGGGGGCTTCTTGCCGACGACGACGTGGATGAACCGCTTCCATTCGCCCGACGCTTCGTAGATCCCTTGCCGCTGGAGCGCGGCAGAACGGTGAAGTCCACGCGGGTAGATCCGGTGGGGGAATGAGTGTGGATCGGCGTCCGTCTTCCAGTCGATGGCCAGCACGGTCCGCTCGGCGTCGGGTCGCACCTGCACGGGCAGGATCATGTCGAAGCGGATCGTTCCCTCGACGGCGACGGACGGATCTTCGAGGAGTTCCCGCACGATGGGCGAATCCTTGAGGGCGTTGTGGCAGGATCGAAGGTCTTCGGCCTCGTTCCACGACAGGTCAACGCGGTCTGGCCCGTAGTTCGCATCGACCAACGGCCGCCACTCTTTCTTGTACTCGTTGGTGGACCGCTTCATTCCGGCGGGCATGATGGAAGCTATCTCGTCGATGGTCTGGCCCTCGACCAGGGCGTGAAAGGCCGAACCAAATTCCAACGCGGGCGACTCCACCAGCGGGGCGCACCCGTCGATGTAGGCTTTCATCGCCGAAGGCGTCCAGAGGATTCCATCGCGGGTGAACCGGGCCGCGTGCCGCAAGGCCGTGCTGGTCAGCCAGCGGCGCGAGCCGGGCCCGTGATAGTCGGCGATCGGCAAGGTGAGCCTGTCAGTCACGGGGAACTTCCCGCAGATTCGGAAACTGTCGAACTCTTAAGTCTGGGCTCCACTCTGACCAGTCGCCGCCCTTGGGATCGCGGAGCGCGAGTATCTGATGATTTTCGGCGCGGACCCGCATTTCTGGTTCTTGCGGTGACCATCCCAGTAATGGCATGGACCCCAGTTGCTTCACGAAGCACGGGACTCCCGCCGTCGCGCACTGGTCGCGGATTGAGCGGACCCACGCGACGTTGCAGGGCCGTGCGTGGTGGCCGCTCTCGCCCCCGACGATAACCCAATCGAGTGGGCAGCACGCCAAGCACGGGAACGCTTGGCCGGCGTAGATATGCCCACGGCCGTAGCATGCTTGGCAGCCTGGGCCGCGGATCTCCACCGGCCCCAACAGCGGCTCGGCACTGACCCCGAGCACGGGGACCAAGTCCCGGCACTTGAGCAGCTCGGGAATCATCGCGTCGGCCGTGGCCTGATTGCTGACGCTGGTGAGGAGTTGGACGTTTGGGCGGTAGGACCGCATCGCGTGGCCATAAGGCGCAGAGGCGCGCGGATCGAGATTGCCAACTGGAGGCACTTCCGGCCACATGCGCCGCACGTTCTCGGGCCGCTTGGTCAGTAGGAGCCAGTTGAGCCAGGGCGTCTCGTCGATCAGGCGAAAGAAATCCTCCCGCAGCTCGTCGAGCTTTGTTGCACACCCATCAAGCCGTCGAGCGTCCGCCGCATCGAGCGGCAAGTTGTATCCGGTGCGGTATCGTCCGCCAGCGTTGGCGCGTTCAAACAACTGCCGGCCATTGTGGTCCAGGACCAGCCCCGTGAAGTCCTCGAACGGATCGCAGATGCTCGGGAACACGCTCATCCGCTTGCCAGCCTTCTCGGCCTGGCGGTTCCACTTCCGCGGCGCGTCCCAGTTGGCGCACAGGACGCGCGTCCCGTTTGGCCCCCAGACGCCGAGGGTCTTCGGATTCCGCTTGGCGGTCTCGCGAGCGTAGCAGTGGTCACACCCTTCGTGGACCTCGGTGCAGCCGTGCCACGGCGACCAAGATAAATCGCACCATTCGATTTTTGTTGTGCTACCCACGGGGCGTCCTCCGTAGGGCCTTGCCTTCTTCGATTTGCTTGGCCACGTCCGCCCGGATCTCGTTGCCGAACTCTTCGCTTTCGAGTTGCATCCGCAGCTCAAACCACCTGCGGTATTCGATTGCAATGCTGGGGTCGAGGTCCGTGGCATCTGGCCTGCGTTCGCCCTTCCCGAGTCCCGCGTACAACCCCCATCGCTCCACGCGGTCAACCATCACGTCCATGATCTCGATGCTGGGACCGGAGCCGTCGCAGTCGCGCGTCTTGGGCTCGTCGGGATCTACCCAGCAGGTCAAGCGGAAGATCGCTCGGCGGCGCTCGGTCGGCGAATGATCGAATTCCCACGGGATGACGACGACGACGGTTTCCATCAGCGTCCCTCCAAGCATGCGGGGCACGTTTTGGGTTGCGCGTGTAGGTCGATGTAGAACGTCTCTCCGCATTGCGAGCATTCGTGATGAACTACGGGCAGCAGGTTTGCACTCGCGAGATTGGCCGCGGCGAGCACTCTCTCGGCCCGCGCCCCAGCCTCGGCCATGCGGCGGATGTCGTCGGCCGGCAGTTCTTCGTCGCCGAAGTGGAAGATGCAAAACTCCAGCCAGCGCAGTTCGGCGGCTGCGCGGCAGATGTCGTCGTTCGCGGGGATCATGCGGCACCGCCGGCCGGATCGGCGAGAATGGGAAGGTCGGAGAACGGGTTGGCCAGTCCCGCCAACGGGTCGATTACGCCCGTGCTTTTGCAGTTGTAGCAGACGCCGAAGACCATGCCTTTCGCGTGACACACAGGGCACGGAACATGCCCGTCAACGAAGACCGCGTTCTCGGGCGGGTCTTCTAGGACCGGGGCCCACCATCGGACCTTCCAATGAATCACTCGGTCCCCGTAGCCGTCCGTCCGTGACATCCATCGTTCGCCAGTCCAAATGGCCAAGCCCCCAGAAACCAGAACGGGCTGACATGCTCGTGGGTATCCCTCTTTTGCTGCCATCGCGTTTCTCCCGTGGTTGAAAAACCCGCTGGCCCGCCCCATCCTGTGCGGCAGACCAGCGATCCTTGCGATGAGGGCTCAGCCCTCTCCATTCCCACCGGCATCCACCGGCGGGGCCATCTTGTTTTGCGGAGTGCAGCGGCTTCCTGTCTCTTTGCTCGTGTCGCTTTCGGCAACGACTCCAGGGCTAGCTTCTGGTGCCAGAGCTTGTGACTGGGCTGGCAGCCCATCCCCGTCTATCCGCGAGTGTTCACGCTCGGCATGGCCGAGTCTTGGCCGCTTATCTCTGGTTTCGCTTTCGTTTCGACCAGTTTTCTGTCTCCTCCAAGAAATTGAAAGCGGGTCGTGCTCACGCAACAGCGTCGGGGGCCGGCGGGTTGGTCGGCGCTGCCGCAGGCGGATTACTGCGGCACTTGGCGATGAGCATTTCGGCCATGACCAAGGCGGTATCGACCACCGCGCTCAACTCTTCCGCAGAAAGGGACGGATCGACGGCTCCCGTCAAAATCTGCGCGGCGATCTTCTCGCCCAGCAGCATGCCGCCGAAGCCGAAGATCACGGGATTGCCGTTCACGTCCGGCAGTGCGACGGGACCGACGCACATATCCCCAAGGCCGTTTGGCGTCCAGTGCAACCGTACGGAAATCTGCTTTGGCCCGCCCAGATTTGGAACTGCTCCCATGGCGGCCAAGAGATCCTGGCCCGTGGGTATTCGGCCGTTGAGAGGGCGGCCATGCCGGTCGTTTCGTCCCATCGTGTGCTCCAAAAAGAAAAGACCCCGCGGCCGGTTTGGACGATGCGGGTGGCAAGGTCCATGTCCGGCGCGGGGCCAGGCTCAAAGTTGAATTGTCGTCTTGCCACCCGGAGAGCGAAGTTACCTTCGCCGGAAAAATCCGCAAGGAAATTCCTCGAAGAATTCGCGTGCCGAGAAACGGCTACAAGATGCGGGCGCGGATGGCCCGAAGAAATCTAGAGGTTGAAAGTGCTAGCTGTCGCCCAGATATGCCTCAAGCTGGTCAATCACTGCTTGGCTGGTGTAGAAACTGTAGGTGCTCTTGGAATGGGCGGGAACTGGCGGGGTCGGGACGTATCGCCGTTGAAGCTGACGCATTTTCTCCTCAATGGTCAGTGGCGCTAGGGCCAGATTTGGGAGGAGCGGCGCGGCGGCGATGGCCTTCAAGAATTCTCGTCGGGTGCTCATGCCGTCGATCTTACCTTGACCAAGCTTGTTTGCGAAGCGTAGGCTTGGTGCATGGCCTCCGTTGAGCAACGAGCCGCGAAGAAAATCCGGGGCGCGAGCGTGAAGTACGCGGAGCGGCTGTGGACCTTGCTCACGGAATTCCAAATCGCCAACGGCCTCGCCCGCGTTCCCCTCGAACTGCTGATGACACATCCCCTGCGATACCGCCGCCAGGTGATGGCCCGCGTCGAATACTGGTCCATCAAGGCGGTCGATGCGGAGAACCGGCTGCTGACCGCGATGGGCGAAAGGGACTGCGAAACCGAGGAGGCAGACCATTGATCGAACTCTTCGCGCAGGCCGAAGTCGCCGGAACTCTGGAGCTTATCAAGCTCGCCGTCTCGGGCGGGTCGCTGATGCTGACGCTCATTTTGGGATGGTACTTCCACGGTCGCCTGGACAAGCAAGAGGTTCGCTTTGACGGCAAGCTCCGTGAGCAGGCAGACGACTGCAAGGACGAGCGGAACGCATCGAGCAAGACGTTCCTGGAAGCCCTCGAACGCATCACGGACAAGCACCGGGACACCAACAAGGAAGCGACGGCCGCACTCCGCGAGACGAACAAAACGCTCGCCCGCGCGACGTACGTGCAAGAAGTCGCGCTGACCAGAATGAAAATCTGCCCAGTCGAAGGGATCGAAACCCTCGACACCGACCCGAGCCAATCGGCCATCGTTCGCGCGGATCAGGCGTTCAAGAAGAAGTACGACAATCCCTAGGCCAATGGGGCCGCAGGAGCCACGGAATCGAGGTGATCTTTGAACCCGATGGAAATGTGGAACTGGATCAAGCTGCACTGGGCGGAGATATTTGCCGCTCTCTTCGGGCTGTACTACGCCCTCAAGCCCTTCACGAAGCTCACTAAAACAACGGCCGACGACAGCGCCTTGGCCAAGTTCGGAAGTTTCCTTGGTGCGGTGGCCCGTCTGATCCGGTTTGACCCGCCGCCCGATCCGTTCGAGGCAAAGCCCATCACGGCTGCGCAGGTGAAGGATCTGACGCAAAGCACGCTCAATGATCTAGGCCGCGCGAAATACGCGGATCTTGCGGTGGACTTCCGGCGAGACGCGGACGATGCTCGACGCATCCGCCGCCGAAGCATCTTGCTCGCGGTGATTCGCGGGATTGCCGAGGCCCGCGGGGGGAAGTTGACGGACGCCCAAGTGGGAGACGTCTTGACGGACATCATTGCTGAAGCCGGTCCCGTCCAAAGCCTCCTGGCCTGGATCGTGGCCCACCCGGAAGTGGTTTGGGCGATCATCAAGGCCATCCTGGCGATGGCCGCCAGCAAGCAAAACGCGGGAGATGTTTCGGTATGAGCCTCTCCCTGATGGGCAACGAGATGAGCGACAACGAGAAGATCACGCTTCTCTTCAAGGCCATCGCTGAGCATCCGGGTAGCGTGCTCGTTTGCTCGCGAGACACGTTCGATGGAATCCAGGAAGCTGCTCGCCGACACGGAGAGCGGTTCGTCGATGAACGGTTCCTGTGCGACGAAACTTTTGAAATCGGGGAAATGCGTGCGTACGAATCGCTCGACAAGTACAAGGCGGAACTGGCTGGGAGAAACTGAATGAATCGCTTCCTGTTCATCGCCGTCTTCCTGACGGGGTGCTGTGCCCCAGCCCCAGCGCCCGCGCCGACCGTCGATCCAGTTCCGGCCGTGGAAGTCGTCGGCCCCCTGACCGTCGAGGGCAAATCGTCCTGCGCCGTTGGCGAGTCCATCGAGCTCCGGGCCAAGGGCGATGCGACGTGGGTCGATTGGGCCAGCGAGTCGCCGCACCTTGGTCCCTACGAAACCGGCCGCATCGTCACGTTCAGTTCGCCAACCGCTGGGCGGCACGTCTTCTGGCTGTTCGGCGACGTGGGCGGAAAGTCGGCCAAGGTGAAGCACGTCGTGACGGTGGGGGGCACGCCGATCCCGCCCGTTCCAGTTCCGCCAGTTCCCCCGGTCCCTGTGCCCCCGGCCCCGGTGGTCGGCCCTTTGAAACTGTTCGTCGTCTACGAATCCCAGCAGACGACGCCCGAGTTCTCCCGCATGTCCACGGCTCTCCGTGCCGGGCCCGAGGCCGCGTACCTCAAGGGCAAAGGGCACTCCCTCGAATTCCTCGACCCTGACGTGCATGCCCAGCAGCTCGCCAAGGTGGGACTTCCAGGAAAGACCGACGTGCCGTTCCTCGGGATCATCAACTCGGCTGGTCAGGTGGTCTCGCGTCAGAAGCTGGAGAAGCCGATGAGCGGCGCGAGCGTCCTGGATCTCATCAAGAAGGCTGGAGGGTAGCATGCCGCTCGATTTCGACCCGCAATTCCTCGACGTTGATTTCACCAAAGATCCCAAGTTCGTTCTGGGCGACCTGACTCCCCCGGGCGAAACCTTTGCCGGCGTGCGCGAGTACGGCGACACCTTCCACGTGATCCCGGAGAACGAGTGGTCCGCCCTCATCGAAGCCCAGGAGGCCGAAGGGGGCGGCGCGGAGCGGCTGGTCACGATGATCTTCAACCAGGGGCAGGAGGGGAGCTGCGTGGCCAACGCCTGCGCCCAGGCCCACCAGATCATGCAGGCCCGCCAGTTCGGCAAGGACCAAGTGGTGAAGCTGTCGGCCATGTCGCTCTACAAGCGAATCGGCCGGTCGGCTCAAAGCGGGGCCATGGTCTCGGACGGGATGGAGGAGCTTGAAACCCGCGGCATCCTCCCACTGGACACGCCCGAGAACCGGGAGCGATTCAGCCACGTCCATCCGGCCCGCGGGTTCGGCACCGCTCTTCCTTCGTTGTGGACAACCACCGCGGAGAGGTTTTTGCTGTTCGAGCGGCATGTGATCCGCAACACCGCGCAGATGGGCACGGCCCTGCTGAATCAGCATCCCGTGGTGGTGGGGCGATCGGGGCATTCCATCTTCTACGTGGCCCTGAAACGCCGCGGGGCGAGCTACGCCGCGCCGTACCCCAACTCGTGGGACTATGACTGGGGCGTCCCGATGGGCGACATGACCGGCGGGTTCGGCGTGGACTCGTGGGGCAACATCCAAAGCTCCTCGCAGTGGGCTTTCGCGATTACC
>ERZ1292625.4416-Hain-H41-01um-R1-4416-length-10557-cov-95_pt1 | contig 10557 bp, 14 predicted proteins | sample MGYA00564400_ERZ1292625 | MGnify/ENA primary metagenome ERZ1292625 (study PRJEB36523, sample SAMEA6512639) | groundwater metagenome | collected 2019-01-08 | study: AquaDiva: Metagenomics assemblies of 32 groundwater samples
AAGGCCGCACCTATCGCCAGATCCTCGGCGACGCCGCGCCGGTATCAGCCATCATCGAATCCAGCTCGATCAGAGACAAGACAAACCCACTGATCGAAGTGGCCGAACCCACCGCCCTGGCCGACGCATTAGCGCGCGCGGGATTCAAGCCAAGCGAAGACCCGGACGCACAACAACGCGAGCAAAAAAACAAAGAGTGGACAGCGGAACATCTCGAAAAAGAAAAAGCCCTCGAAGCCGAGCGCGCCTACCGCAGCCGACTATTCCACGCCGTGCGCGAAACCACTGGCCAGCGCTTTGTCGAACAGGGCTTAACCATCGACGACCTGCGCGCACTCGCCGTCAACATCTTCCGCGCCCTATCTGACAACGACGCCGCCCACACCGAAGAAATCATGGAGCTGCATATTGGCCCACAAGAAACCGATAGCGATGAAGCCTACCAGGCCGCCACCGATGCGCTGGCAAAAACGATCACCACCTACGACGTGCAAGCCCTGGGCAGATTCTTATCCGAGGCCCTCTTCATCGACGAGACGCACTGCACAGGCTGGATGCAGCAAGAAGGCCACCAACCCACCCGCCTCATCGCCGAAGCCACGCGCCTGGGCATCGATGCCGAAGCCCTAAAAAACCCGATACCCCCTATCCCTGCTGCGCAAGCGCAAGAAGAAGAGCCGCCGAAAAAAACCAAGGCCAAGGCTACGCCAAAAGCGGCAAAGCCAGCGGAGGAGAAACCCAAAGCAAAAGACAAAGTGCCGCCGGCTGCGCCGTCGAATGTAAAAACCAATTTGAAAAAAGCGGTGGCGAAAGGGGTGGCGTGATGAAACTGAAACCAATCATCTTTATCACAGTCACCCAAAATCAATTGGAAGAAGCCTTCACCGAATGGGAGCGCCGTTACCGCGAGAACCCGGAAGAGTTTATGAGCGAAGCCGAGCGTCTGCTGAAATTGAATCCGAAGACCTATGGCGAAGCGACAGCGCCATACCTGATTCAAATTCTGGTCAACATGGGGCTGACCACTAATCATGGCTGATTGATCGACCCGCGCGCGCAGAAGTTTTGAAATAACACACCAACGAAAAGGAACACCATGAAATCATCAATCCAAGAAATCCTCCCCATCATCGGCACCGCCATGGCTGGCGGCTTCTACGCCGGACGCATCCGCATCAACGAAGAGGTTTACGCCCTGATCGTCGCCCCCAAGGCAGACGGCGAGCACAAGCCAACCGTCTGGAACAAATCACTCAAAAGTATCGATGGCGCAAAGTCATACTTCGACGGACTCGCCAACACCAAGACTATGGCCGAGGCTGGCAGCAAACTCGCCAAGTGGGCGCTCGATCTGCGCATCGGTGACCAGGACGATTGGTATCTGCCCAGTCAGGATGAGCTTGAGATCATGTACCGCAACCTGAAGCCAACCACCGAAGAGAATTGGTGCTATGCCAGATCCGGCATCAACCTGTCTGCCGTCGAACCGACCTATCCCTACACGCCAGAATTGCCCGTGCAGACACTTGCTGAGGCGTTCCAGGCGAGCGGTGAACAGGCGTTCGATGAAGCTGCGTATTGGAGTTCTACGCAGCACGCCTCTTACTCTGACTCTGCCTGGTTTCAGGACTTCAGCTACGGCAGCCAGGGCCACGACAACCAGAGCGCTGAGCTCCGAGCGCGTGCCGTCCGCAGATTAAAAATTTAGTCCTTTAACAATTTTCAGGAGTCGAAAGCAATGAACATCACCCTTGAATCCATCAAGACAGAACAGAGCAAGTTGGCACAGATGATCGCCAAGATCGAAGAGGATATGAAGAAGCCCGCCTTCTTCGAGCACCAAGGCAAACGCATTCCATTGGAACACGGCGAGCAATACGTTGGGGCGATCATCAGCGCCGACGGATCGCGCAACCACCACATCATCCTTCTTCCCGGCGAGGTCGAAAAAAAGACATGGCAGGACGCTATGAAATGGGCAGCTGGAATCGGCGGGGAACTCTTTGATCGCTGCGAAGGCGCACTGCTGTTCGCCACCATGAAAGCTGAGTTCAAGGAAGCGTGGTATTGGGCGCGCGAGCAGCACGCCTCTAACTCTTACTATGCCTGGGGTCAGTACTTCGGCGACGGCGACCAGGGCGACGGCTACAAGAGCGCTGAGCTCCGAGCGCGTGCCGTCCGCAGATTAGTTATTGAGTAATTTAGCCCTTTATTCAGCATGGCACTTCACACCAACCTGCCGATTTACAAGGTCGCCTATGACCTGCTCGATGTCGTTACCGACTTGGTCAAAAACATGCCGAGGGATTTCAAACAATCCATCGGCGGCAAGATCAGCCAGGAATGCGTCGAGATCGTGGTACTGATATTCCGCGCCAATTGCGCGCGGGACAAAGCACCACACTTAGGCGACCTCATCGAACGCCTGCAAGTCGCCGAGCTGCTGCTGCGTCTCTCGCGAGACAAGCGGCTGATCTCGACGGCGCAATACGCCAAGGCGATCGAGCTGACCAATAGCGTCGGCAAGCAGGCCGGTGGATGGCGCCGATCCGCAATCTCGCCCGCTGGATGATGGTCATGGCCACCACCCCTGTGCGATCTTTTAATCTGGTTGTGCCGCTGGCCAATAAGGCCACCGCCATGCGCATCACGGATACCGACGGCGAGAGCCGTGCCAGGTCCGGCGCAGTTACTCCGCTGATCGGCGCGCGCCTTCGGCAGAGCGACGTAGATAGCACGATAAGACGCAGCACGCCTCTAACTCTGACTATGCCTGGTATCAGAACTTCAACAACGGCAACCAGAACAACAACAACAAGAGCGCTGAGCTCCGAGCGCGTGCCGTCCGCAGATTATCCCGCGCGCCACCATGCTGATTTTTCTTTTGAGGAATTGGTGCAAGCCTACCTCGATTGCCGCCACACCAAGCGCAACAAACCATCCGCCATCGCTTTCGAGCAGGATATGGAGCGCAACCTATGCAAGCTGCACGATGAACTCAAAGACGGCAGTTACCGGCCAGGCCGCTCAATCTGTTTCGTCATCACCCGCCCCAAGCCGCGCGAAGTATGGGCGGCCGACTTCCGCGATCGCATCGTGCACCACCTGCTCTACAACCGTATCGCACCGCGCTTTTACGCCACCTTCATCGCAGATAGCTGCGCCTGCATTCCCGGTCGAGGCACGCTCTACGCCGCCCAGCGGCTAGAGGCAAAGGTGCGCAGCATCACTCAGAACTGGAGCCGCCCCGCCTATTACCTCAAGCTGGACCTAGCCAACTTCTTCGTCAGCATCGACAAGCGCATCCTGCGCGAGCAGATCGCCGCTCGGGTCACCGAGCCGTGGTGGCTATGGCTGGCCGAGATGATCCTGTTCCACGACCCGCGGCAAAACTTCGAGCTGCGCGGCACATCGTCGCTACTCGATCTGGTACCGCCGCACAAACGGCTGGCTGGCCAACCGGCGCACCTTGGGCTGCCGATCGGCAACTTGAGCAGCCAGTTCTTTGCCAATATCTACCTGGACGCACTCGACCAATTCGTCAAACACCGCGTCGGCGCGCGGCATTACATCCGCTACGTCGATGACTTCGTGCTGCTGCATGAATCACCGCAGTGGCTCAACGCGGCCAAGGCCGAGATCGAGCCCTTCCTACTGCGCACACTGAGCGCACAACTCAACCCCAAGAAAACAATCTTGCAGCCGATAGATCGCGGCATCGATTTCGTTGGCCACGTCATCAAACCATGGCACCGCACCACCCGACGGCGCACAGTAAATGAAGCCGTACGCCGCATCAGCAACAGCCCGGCCGAGGATCTGTTCGAAGTTGCCAACAGCTACTTTGGCCTACTGCGGCAGGCGAGTCACAGCCATCAAGACCGGGCGCGACTGGCGAATGGGTTGCCTCGGCGGGGACATTGCATCAGCGGTGATCTGACCAAGACTTACAGGAACCATAAACAATGAAAGAACGCCCCATTCTATTCAGCGCGCCGATGGTGCGCGCGATCCTCGGCAATACCAAGACGCAGACGCGCAGAATTGTGAAGCCGCAGCCACGATGGAGTGAAAAATACACCCCAAATGGTTGGGAATGGCCCGTACCCGTTCAGATGGGCACGCTGCTTAAATGGCCGAATGCGATACGCTTCGCAGAGGCACTTGCTAGGCGCTGCCCATACGGTCAGCCAGGTGACAGGCTTTGGGTGCGTGAAGCATGGACGCCTGCCGATAAGATGTTTTACGACTACGACACTGACCCGCCACGCTATATAGCATACAGAGCAGACCTTTCTGCAAAGTGTTTTGATCCAGAAGGTGATTGCGATACGCAGTATTGGGGATGGGATAAATTGAAGTGGAAGCCATCCATCCACATGCCGCGCTGGGCTAGCCGCATCACGCTGGAGATCACCGGCGTGCGTGTCGAGCGGTTGCAGGACATCAGCAAGGCCGATGCAATTGCAGAGGGCATCAATTACGATGCAATCGCCGGGTCTGATCGTTGGCATCCGTATGGGTATATGGCACTTTGGGAATCCATCAACGGCCCCGGATCATGGGCTGAAAACCCATGGGTGTGGGTAGTTGAGTTTCAACGGGTGCCGTCGTGAGCGATCTATTCCTCACCCACGCAGACGTTGATGAGCTAACCGGCATTCGCGGCGGTAAAAAAGGACAGCCCAAGTTCGTGCGGCAAGTTGACCAACTACGCCGGATGGGCATACCCTTCCACGTCAACGCCGCCGGCCGCCCGATTGTGGCGCGCGTCGCCATCGAGGGCGGACCAAAAACACAAGCGAAAGAACCCAACGGCTGGACGCCAGCCGTATTAACCAGAGCAGCCTAATGGGCCGCAAACCAACCAAAAATCTAAACCTACCCACGCGCATGCGCGCCCGTCACCGGGGTGACAAAGTCTGGTATTACTATGACGCAGGCGGCAAACCGCGCAAAGAGATCCCGCTCGGCAGCGACTACGCAATTGCCGTCAAAAAGTGGTCAGAACTAGAATCAAACGACGACCTGCTCCACCCCGCCATCATCACCTTCCGCTACGCCGCCGAGCGCTATGTGCGCGATATCTTGCCAACCAAGGCAGATGCCACACAAAAAGACAACGAACGCGAGCTGCTAAAAATATATCAATTCTTCGATAAACCACCCGCACCGCTGGACAAAATCGAGCCGCAGCACATCCGCCAATACCTAGACTGGCGCACCAAGAAAGGCACCGTCTCTCTAGTTCGAGCCAACCGAGAAAAAGCCCTCATCAGCCACATCTGGAATAAAGCTCGCGACTGGGGCTATACCAGCCTCGCCAACCCGTGCGCCGGCATAGCAGGCTACAGCGAGCCAGGGCGTGGAGATGTATACACCGAGCAGCCAGTATTCGACGCAGTGTACAAAGAAGCCGACCAACCCACCCGCGACTACATGGACCTCATGTACCTCGCCGGCCAACGAAATAGTGACGTGCTCGGCGCCACCGAATCAGATATTAAAAACGGCGAGCTTTGCGTCACCCAGCGCAAAACCAGCAAGCGACTACGCATCACCATCATGGGCGAACTCAAAGTCCTGATCGATCGCATACGAGACCGCAAGCGCGGCCACAAAATCCGCAGCCTCGCGCTGATCGTCAATGAAAACGGCCAGCGCCTAACCTACTGGGCTGCCCGCAGCCGATTTGATAAAGCCCGCAAGGCAGCCATCAAAGCCAATCCGGATCTCGCGGAACAGATAAAGAATTTCCAGCTGCGGGATCTGCGTGCCAAAGCCGGTACCGACAAAGCAGAATCCGCCGGCGATATTCGCCAGGCGCAAAAGCTGCTCGGCCACAGCACCGTGGCCATGACAGAGCATTATGTCCGTGGGCGTAAAGGCGACAAAGTTGAGCCAACAAAATGAGAATTGCGGAACGTTCCGCAAAAATAGAAATTTACGTTAGTGAATACTATCGATAAGAATGGTGCCCGGAGCCGGATTTGAACCGGCACGACATTGCTGTCGAGGGATTTTAAGGCCCAGTCTGTAAGCATATAAATCAACTGCTTACAAGATTTTACGTTCCGCAATTTGCTGTTTCCTGCACCCCTGGAACCCAATACTGGCGCGGGGCTGTTTTGAATTGCGGAACAGAATCCCGGTCGGTTAGCGCTATTTCGGCCATGCCTCCACCACCGCTTTATTCCGCTCCCCGCATTCGATGAGCGCCAGCTTATTGGCCACCGCCACATCCAGCAGGTCGCCCATGTTAGCGTTTGCGTCCAATGTCGCCGGGGATAGGCAGGGTCGCGTCAGGTTGGCCGGGATTGGCGGCGCTTTCACCTGCGCGGTTATAGATGAGCACCCCACTAGCGGGGACAATGCAATCACGATAAACAGGCTTTTCAATTTCATGGCGTATTTCCCTTTCAACGACGATGCGTTTTTTCTCAATGTTAGCGACAGCAGCTTCAAGCTTGGCGCTAACTTCATTCACCCTTGCCGATGATTTTTCATAGGCCTCATTCTCTGCCACGATCCGCGCTTTCTCGGCCGCGCCGTGTTTCCACGACATGACTTTTACACCCGCGGTCAGGCCGGACAGAAAAACAACACCGGCGACAATTACCCAAGCGAGAGGATTCATTTTGTTTCTCCTTTTGGTTTTGGTAATCCGCCCGAGTCGATTTGACCGGGCTCAGTATTTGATTTAAGCGCGACACCTAATCCGCCACCTGCGAGCAATGCGCCGAAGCCGATCCCAAACCCTTGCGGGTCGAATTTCAGGCCGTGCAAGGCGTCGATGATCGTAGCGCCCAAAAACACCACCACAGCCATGCCGAGATATATCCGCGCCGGGTCATAAGTTTCTCCATCCCGCCCGGTGAGGCAGTCTTTAATCAGCTTCGTTAAGGAACTCATTTTATGCCGTCCTTTTCTGCGTCAAATCCGGGACACTCTGTAACGTTGTCCCCTGGAATGCACTCAAGTGGCGAGTTGCAACTGTGTTGCCATGCCTGGCCACTAGATGCAAATATGATTGCCCAGTCCCAATACCGGCATTTGTAGCATTGGCTATTCCCATCGTCTGTTGATAATGGGGAGAAGGTTTCGTTCACGCAACCGCCAACGTAATTTCTTCGTCTCGAGCGTATGCTTCTTCAATTTTCTGCATTAGCCGCGCCATCGCAATACGCGAGTTATTCACCCAATCTGCGCGCCCCGGTATCCGATTCCCGACAAGAATGCACCCTTCAGTGTCAGCCGCCGTATTGCCGCTATGGATGCGGATGCCTTCAAAGCCCGGCACGTCCAGCACATGCGGTAAGTCTTTTTTGAAGCGGTTGGAGTAATCAACGATCACGATATAGCTGCCGCGGGGGATCGCGGTTTCACCGCGGATTTTCCACTTCGCCACCGACTGGCCTTTCACTTCGCGCACCGCATCTTCGAGCGTATCGCACTCAAACACGTCGTCGAGGTACAGGCGGCCTAGTGTGAAGCCGCGCTCAGTTGCGTCACGCTTCAGCCGCAAAATCATTTCCACTCCCTAAGATAGGCGATAGCAGCAGCGAACACCGCGATGATCGGCGCGCCCCAGAGAACCAACGCCCGGAAACCCTTGATACCCTTGAATAGCGAAACAAGCTCGCCCGTGTTGTCCGCGATCTCTTGCGTGAGCTTTGTGTTCTTCGCCAAATCGGCCTCGAATCTGCCATGCTCTATCAAATGGTTTTGCACCACGATTTCCAGTTTTTCGATGCGGTCATGTGCGCGGCGATCTTCAATCATGCAACCCCCTTTATTTTTATAATGATCCACCACACCAAAACGCAGAGCGTGAAAAAGACCACACCGATATCGAACAAATCCCACACGCCTTTTTTGGCATCCGCAACAATCTCGCGCATGACCAGCACCAACAACAGGGGGGTAACGTAGAGGGGGGCAAAATCAAACATCCGCCGTGACTCTCACCACATTGGTGCCATCCGCATATACGATCGCGCGCTTGGCGGCTGCAACGATTACGCCCGTACCCGTGGCACCGATAAATTGCAGCCCGAATCCGCCGGTCGTATTGTTCAAAACCGCCCACTGCTGCACGGGCAAGGGCAACACGATATTGCGCTGCGCCGTCAGGGTGCCGGTGAATTCCAGGATGTTGTTGCGTGCCTGCGCTGCGCTGAGTGTGGTATTAGTGTCACTCATGGCCAGCGCCAGCTTGCCGGTGGGTGAGGTATGCGTCATGCGCCAATCTTGATAGCTGGTGATCGTGCTGGCACCCGCGACGATTTGATACAGCGGGGTGCGCCCGGCGGTAAAGGCGGTCGTGTTTGCGCTAACCACACCGGCTCGATCCGCCTCGACATAATTGGTCGCGCTAGCGGTGAGCGCGACCGTGCCGTTCGCAATCTCTGTCAGCACCCCATCCAGCAAAATGTCGCCGCCGAAATAACCCCAGGTCAGCGCCGCTGTGGTGAGTGCGTTGCGCCCGAATAATGTGGACGGGGATGCGGCATCGATCAGCGCGTTGGCCGTGACCTCTTTACCTGATTGACTGGATACGATCTGCGTGAGATTGGTGGTGCTATTTGCCATTATTTACCCTTTAGATGTCCGCGCTGACTCTCACGATATTGATGCCGTCCGCGTAGATAATCGCGCGCATCCCCATGGCCACCGTAACGCCAGTCCCGGTCGCACCGATAAATTGCACGCCAAATCCGCCGGTCGTGTTATTGAAAACGGTCCACAGTCTTGCGCCCAAAGGCAACACGATGTCTGAGACCGAGGTAATGGCGCCCGTTACTTCCAAGATAAGGGGTCGAACTTGAGCCGCAGATAGGGGCGGGCTACCCTCGGACGTCATCACGCGGTCAGTCCCACTCCACTCAACCGCAGCAAACGTGTTGCCGCCCCAAGCGATGCCGTCATAGTTAGAGCCAGGGGTGACGCGCATCGACCATGTGATGCCGTCGGCTGAGATCGCGACGCGACTACCGCTGCCAGCATCCGCAACAGCAGCGAACACTTTGCCGCTCCACGCAATGGCGTTCCATCCGTTGTTGTGTGGGGTTGTGCGTAGCGTCCATGTAATGCCATCCGGCGAGGTCATCACCCGGTTCGCTCCGGTAAATCCGACCGCAGCAAATACGGTGCCGTTCCAAGCGATGGCCAACCAAGCGTTGTCCGCCGCGGAGGTGCGTATCGTCCAAGTAATGCCATCCGGCGAGGTCATCACCCGGTTGCCGGTGCCAGTGATAGACACCGCAGCAAACACCGTGCCGTTCCAGGCGATGGCCCGCCAGTCATTATCGGCAGCGGAGGTGCGTATCGTCCAAGTAATGCCATCCGGCGAGGTCATCACCCGGTTGCCGGTGCCAGTGATAGACACCGCAGCAAACACCGTGCCGTTCCAGGCGATGGCCCGCCAGTCATTATCGGCAGCGGAGGTGCGTATCGTCCAAGTAATGCCATCCGGCGAGGTCATCACCCGGTTGCCGGTGCCAGTGCTAGACACCGCAGCAAACACCGTGCCGTTCCAGGCGATTCCGGTCCAAGAATTCAACGCAGCGGCGGTGCGCAATGTCCAGGTAGCATGCGGGGCCGCCACCGCAATCACTGAACGTCCAGACCGATTGTTGTGAGTCATGCGCCAATCTTGATAGCTGGTGATCGTGCTAGCGCCAACGACGATTTGATATAGCGGCGTGCGCCCTGCGGTAAAATCGGTTGTGTTTGCGCTCACCACCCCTGAGCGGTCGGCCTCGACATAGTTGGTCAGGCTGGCAGTCAGCGCCACGGTGCCGTTGGCGATCTCGGTGAGCACGCCGTCGACCAGGATATCGCCACCAAAAAAACCCCAGGTCAGCGCCGTGGTGGTGAGCGCGTTGCGTCCGAACAGCGTGGCAGACGAGGCGGCATCAAATAGCGTGTTGGCGGTGACCTCTTTGCTACCTTGAGCAGCCGTGATCAGCGCTAAATTGCTTGTACTGTTCGCCATTTAATATGCCCTTGCCGCGGCAAATCCACGCCCGACGGTGGCTGATTTTTGATAGACGTTCACCGTGATCGTGGTTTGGTTTGCTCCGAAATCCGTCACCTGCTGTGCGGAGGTATAAGTGATTTCAGGCGTAACGCTGGTAATCGTGCGCTTGACCGTGGTGCCGCTCATGATGTCCACTTCATAGCTTTCTGTGGTTTCCCCTACCGGAACATCAACCGAATCACGCCAGGCGGTATCGATCCGTCCGCGGCGCGTCCAGCCGATGATCCAATCGTTATTAGGTTGCCGGCCGCCGCTCAGATGCACGGGTGAGAGTGGTTTTAAACCGGATCCAGTATTGGTAAACGTGCGCGCCGAAGCCTGGCTCAACGAAGTGCCGACCGATACCGCCTTGTAATTCCGTTCAACACCTATCTCCGCTGCGCCTGCATTCGGCCGAATGGTTCCGGCCAGCGTCAGCAAAACAAAGCGCTCACCCGCCGTGTGTGTGCCGATGTGCTGTTCGGTGCCACGGCGTCCGCGCAATAATCCGGTCAGCCGGTATTTACCGGCGCTGA
>ERZ1292625.4417-Hain-H41-01um-R1-4417-length-10556-cov-4_pt1 | contig 10556 bp, 11 predicted proteins | sample MGYA00564400_ERZ1292625 | MGnify/ENA primary metagenome ERZ1292625 (study PRJEB36523, sample SAMEA6512639) | groundwater metagenome | collected 2019-01-08 | study: AquaDiva: Metagenomics assemblies of 32 groundwater samples
CCGCGCGCGAAGAACTTGGACTGGGAACGGTGAGCATTCAGGCGCCACTTGCGGAACATGAGTACCAGGCACATGACCCGAAAGAGGCAAACGTGGTGCGCCGCGTGGGGTACTTCCTCGCGTACGCTCCTAAAGAAACACTGCGCGTTTCGCATGGCCATACGGTTTCTGATGCGAATTGGTTTCATGAAGATGATTTTCGTGAGCTAGAGACGTATGAAGACTTGCGAAGTATTATAGAATCAGGTATTGTCGCTGCACGAAACACAGGTGTATGACCGAAGAAAAACAAAAAGCTTTTGATATATTTTTAAAACGCGCGGGAGTGTCATTTCATGACGAGTCGCTCCTCAAAACAGCGTTCACTCACCGCTCGTACTTGAATGAGCAAGGAGGAGGCGTGACTCCCGACAAACAGGAACATAACGAACGTCTAGAATTCCTAGGCGACGCGGTGTTGGAACTCTCCGTTACCGACTACCTGTTTAAAAAATATCCGAACGTCACGGAGGGGCATCTAACCGCGTACCGCGCTGCATTGGTAAATGCCACTATGCTCGGCACCATTGCTGAGAGTTTGGGAATGAATGACTGCCTCCTCCTTTCAAAAGGTGAAGCAAAAGACACCGGACGGGCGCGCGCGACCATTTTGGCAAATACATTTGAGGCGGTCGTCGGGGCGCTCTACTTGGATCAGGGTTTTGAAGGAGCAAATACCTTTATACGTGCTCACGTTTTAAGTAAAGCTGACGAGGTAGTTTCAAGTGGCGCGTGGAGAGACGCAAAAAGTAGTTTCCAAGAACACGCGCAAGCAAAGTACGGACTCACCCCGCGGTATGAGGTAGTTCATTCGGAAGGACCTGACCACGACAAGCGCTTTGTGGTGTCGCTCTCGGTTGGTGACGTAGCAGTATCTGAAGGGGAGGGTCGTTCAAAGCAAGAAGCTGAACAAAACGCGGCAGAGCGTGCACTCCAAAGCGAAACGTAGTTTTTTCCTTGTTATGATAGGAACATGCCGACCGGGGATATTATATTTGATGAGGAGCGCGGCGATCTTGAACCACTCCAGGCGCCAAATCCTGAACCAGATGGTATAGGAAAGCAAATGCTGAAAACCGGTATTGTTTCCACGTCGGGAGATGCGGTAGTTATATTAGTTATATTCGCCGTGTTTCTCGTCTCGCTCGTGGTTTATTTTATTGCATCAGCAATTCCTGACCCAGTTTCGTTAGGGAACGACCAGCTTCGCGAAGGTGAGAGACTTCCGAACTATGTCCTCCCGGGGGACCGGTAAATATATGAATATAGGGTTTACTACACCAAGAGAGAAGGAACATAAAAATCAGTTTTTATGTTCTTCGAACGCAGGTGGAGCAAATTCGCGACAAAGTCGCGGATTCACACTCATTGAGTTGATGGTGGTAATTGCGCTCCTCGGGTTGCTCGCTTCAATGGTTTTAGTATTTTTGTCAGATGCACAGCGTGACGCAAAAGATAAACGCCGCGTTGCCGATATTCACCAGATTCAAAAAGCACTGGAGCTCTATAGTGTTGACCACGGTACGTACCCGAAAGAGTCCGAGGGGGCAAATGGCAACGTCACCACGAACACCACTTTTCAAAACCTAATGGAGCCGTACTTGAATGCCACTCCGCGAGACCCCATTAACAACGGTACCTTTTATTACTACTACGATGGGCTACACCGTTGTGGTAACAAAGATTACGCAGTAATTTTTGCGCGACAAATGGAAGACGCGGCAAACTCAAACTACGATACATTCAGTACCGTCCAGTGTAGTGGCACGGTTGATGGTGAAGGTCGAGGTGGTGGGGCAGAGTCGTACAATATTGCCGTTGGATATAGTGGAGGGTAGGTATGTTCATTCGCCACTCTTTGCTCATAGGGTAAAATACGCTTATGCATCTCGTCCGTCTGGAACTCTCTGGTTTTAAGTCGTTTGCAAAAAAGACGGCGTTTGATTTTGATACCCCCGTGGTGTCTATCGTCGGCCCCAATGGAAGCGGTAAATCAAACGTTGCCGAGGGGATTCGTTTTGTGTTGGGAGAACAGTCAATGAAGTCTATGCGAGGAAAGCGTGGTGAAGATTTAATTTGGAATGGTTCGGCAAGTGCACCACGGGCTAACCGCGCGTCCGCGGCGCTCACCTTTAACAACGCGAGCCGATTTTTAGATATTGATTTTGACGAGGTAATTATTGAGCGTATTGTGCACCGCGACGGTATAAATGAGTACCGTTTGAATGGGAGCATCGTTCGTCTTAAAGATATTTTAGAACTCTTAGCAGGTGCCAATATTGGACAAACGGGGCACCACCTTATTTCTCAAGGAGAGGCGGATAAAATTCTTTCCGCGCCATCTCGCGAACGCAGGGAAATGTTGGAAGACGCGCTAGGACTTAAGGTGTATCAGTATAAAAAAGAAGAGAGTATCCGTAAGTTAGAAAAAACAGAGGAAAATATGCGTCAAGTTGACGCGCTCCGTAAAGAGGTTGCACCACACCTCCGTTTTTTAAAACGCCAGGTAGAAAAAATACAAAAAGCAGAAGATATACGCACCGAAGCGGTAGTGCGTTTTCAAAAGTATTTTGCGTCCGAGTCAGCGTACCTCACCGAGGCAAAAAAACATTTAGGTGAGGAAAAGACAAAAGCGAAAGAAGGGGTGGAGAGAGTGTCTCGGGCAATGGCGTCGGCGCGTGAAGCGCTCGCGCTTTCAAGCGAATCCAGTGAAGGCAAAAACATTGCCGCGCTTTCAGAACGCATAGAGCACCTTCGCGCTCTACGCCGCACGGTGCTTTCTGAGGCATCACGCATTGAGGGACAGATGGAAGCGATTGAACGCATGGTTCCTGAGTCCAGTGTTTCGCGCGAGGCACTTGAACAGATACTCTCGGAAACCGATGCACTCTTTACGGAACACCAGAGTACTCGCGAAACACTAATTTCTTTTGTGCAGGATCTTGTGCGCCGTCTTAAAGGGTTACTTGCGGGAGGAGCGAAAGACCAAAGAGAGGTACAAACACTCAATGAACAAAAAGAAAAACTTCGCGCAAAGGAAAAACAGCTTGCGAAAGACGAGGAAGGTGCCACGCGCGAGCTCGAGGAGATACGAAAAGCATTAGACTCGTCACGCACGCGTGAGCGTGAACAAGAACGAGCACTCTTTGCATTAACGAGCGAAGAGAGGGAGTTACGCCACACACTTGAAAACGCTGAGGCAGCACTCTCCCGACTCCACGCTGAAGAAGAGGAATTCAAGCGCGATCTCTCTGAAGCAGGAGTGCTCGTAGGTGTTGAGGCAATGCGTTTTGCAACACCATCTAGTGAGTCGAGAACACGTGAAGCACAAGCTACCGAAAAACGTGAACTTCAAAAAATTAAAATTCGCCTTGAGGAAATGGGAGCTGCGGGCGGTGCCGAGGTTTTGAAAGAGTATCAAGAGGCGTCTGAGCGCGAGGCATTTTTAGAGCGTGAGCTCGCCGACCTTGAAGCGGCACGTGCTGAACTCCGTTCGCTTATTGCCCAGCTAGAAGATGAGCTTTCGGTCAAGTTTAAACAGGGCCTCCACGCCATCAACGCAGAATTTTCAAAGTTCTTTTCACTTATGTTTGACGGCGGGAGCGCGTCCTTAGTGTTGGTGAAAGAACCCGTGCGTCGCGTGCGTAGCCTTGAAGATGCTGATGACGACGGCATTCCGGATGAAATGGAAAAAACTGTTGAAGGGTTGGAAATTTCTCTCTCCATACCACGAAAACGCATCAAAGGTTTGACGATGCTTTCGGGGGGAGAGCGCGCGCTTACCTCCATCGCGCTTATTTTCGCTATGTCGTCAGTCAACCCGCCTCCATTTTTGGTGCTGGATGAAACCGACGCGGCGCTGGATGAAGCAAACAGCCGCCGCTACGGCGATATGATTGCAGCACTTTCTGAAAAATCTCAACTCATTTTGATAACACACAACCGCGAGACGATGAGCCGCGCGGGCGTGCTCTACGGCGTCACCATGGGGAATGACGGGGTTTCAAAAGTGCTTTCGGTAAAGCTGGAGGAAGCGGTAAAAGTCGCAAAGTAAAACATCGGCTCGCCCTATCCCCGAAGCAGAGCTCGCGGGGCATTCTGCCGTCTACGAGTAAAGGAAGTGAGACTTCTTTTACTAGGGGGTTATAGGACTGCTGAGGGAACAAGACGAAAGTCAATGGTGCGGTCGTCAGTGTTGACTCGTTCCACCACGTAGGTGACTGGGTCGCCGAGGCGGATAGCTTTTTTAGTATTTACTCCAATGACGGCAAACTTCTTTCGGTCGTGTTCGTATGTGTCGTCGGTTAAGGTCATAAGGCGCACCATACCGTCAGTGCCACTTTCCGTGTCGGAAATGTACACTCCCCAATCGGAAACGCCTGATACGACGCCTGTTCTTGTGGTGCCAATGAGGTTTGCAAAGTACTCAACCTGTTTCAACTTGATGGAAGCACGTTCTGCTTCAGATGCGACTACCTCGCGTTCTGACGCGTGGAGCGCTTTCTTTGCTTGCTCAGTAGGGTCTACGGTGAGTTTTTCTCCGCGAATGAGGGTCCCGAGCGCGCGGTGCACCATAATGTCCGCATAGCGGCGAATGGGGGAGGTGAAGTGGGTGTAATCGTTAAATGAAAGTCCAAAGTGGCCAATGTTTTTGGTCGCGTACACTGCTTTTGCCATTGAACGCACGGTGGCGGTTCGAATGAGATGTTCCTCGGGCGTTCCTTTAATTTCGTCCAACAGTTTATTTAAATCTTTTCCTGAAATGCCGTGCTGTCCCATGGAGAGGGAGTAGCCGATGGCGCGTAAAAATACTGAAAGTTCGTCCAGCTTGTCAGTGTCGGGTTTGTCGTGCACGCGGTACACAAAAAGCTGGTTCTTTTTCCCGAGTGTTTCTGAAACGTAGGAGGCCACTTCGCGGTTGGCTAAGAGCATCAGCTCTTCTATCAACTGGTGACTTTCAGTGTAGACAGATTTTTTAAACCCGATGACTTTTTTCTCTTCGTTCAAAACAGGACGTATTTCGTCAACATCAAACATTACCGCGCCCGCTTCTTTTCGCGCGGTGCGTAGTTTTGACGCAAGTTTCCACAGGTGGCGGAGCTCCATTCGGTAGAGTGGCTCACCTTGCTCAGAAGGTTCGCGTAGGCCGAGAGCTACATCCGCCTCTTCGTAGGTCATGCGTTTTTTGGAGTTGATGATGCCGCGCGTGAAGCGTCGGTCAATGACATCGTGGTTTTGGTTTACGGTGAATACCGCGGAAAACACCAAACGGTCAACGTCGGGTTTTAGGGAGCAGAGATCTTCCGAGAGTTGGGGTGGAAGCATGGGAATGGTGCGGTCTACGAGGTAAATAGAGGTTGCTCGTTTGTACGCTTCTTTTTCAATGATGCTCCCGGGGCGCACGAAGTGCTACACGTCCGCAATGTGCACGCCTACTTCGTAGTTTCCATTATCTAAAAATTTGAGCGAAAGCGCGTCGTCAAAATCTTTGGCGGTTTCAGGGTCAATGGTGAAGGTGAGAGTCGTTCTAAAATTTTCGCGGCGCGCAATTTCCTCCTCGTCCCACAGGTGTTCATATAATTTTTGTGCCTCGTCCAAAACTGCCTTCGGAAAATCGCTATCAAAACCGCGCGCGGCAATAATGGCCTTCATTTCGGTCTCATGTTCCCCGGCAACGCCGAGAATGGTTTTCACCTCCGCAGTTATGGGGTCGTTGTCCCAGTCCACTACCTCTACCACGGCTTTATTTCCGACCGACGTACCTTGCGACCCCACGATTGCAAAGGGGAGATAGACGCGCGCGTTGTCGGGTTTTAGGTAGATGCCCTCTTTGTCCTTCATTAACTCTCCAACAAAGGTGTTGGTTTTTCGTTCAATTACACGTACCACGCGTGCCATCGTTTTACCGTATTTAAATCCGAGTTCCACTTCAACCACGTCGCCCGAGAGTGCGCGGTTTAGCCACTCCATAGGCACTTCTATGTCGTCGGTGTCTTCCTGAATGAAGTACCCTTTCTTTCCGCTCCGAATTACGTCAATAACGCCCGAGAGGCGTTTTTTGCTCTCATTCATTTCATTTTTCACCTACGAAATATAACATCAAAAACAATATTTGACTCAAGTCAGGTAATACTCTATTGTCATCTTATGGATATTGATGACCGTCCAGGAACTGGTGAAGCTTATAGAAAAGGAGTTACTGATGGAACGTCTGAAGGGCGCCGGCAAGGGTTATTGCTTGGTGCTGGTGCAACGTTGATACTCTGTCTCATTGCTGCTGTTTTTATTAAAAACACCAATTTTAATTAATTTAAAATTAGTCCAGCCGTCAGTAAGTTGACCTTTTGTGCTTTATTTGTTACAGTTCTCCCTATGTTAAAGATTCGTTTCCAGAGAATAGGCCGAAAGAACGACCCTGCGTTCCGCGTAGTGGTCACTGAACATGCGCGTGCTTCTCAAGCAGGGAAAAATGTCGCCGTAGTGGGGAATTATCATCCCAAGACCAAGCAGACGATGCTTGACGGAGACGCCATTAAACTCTGGCTTTCTCGTGGTGCTCAGGCATCCGGTTCGCTCCACAACCTCCTCATTACCAAAGGCATCATTTCAGGAAAGAAAATCAACGTCCTTGGTAAGAAAACCCCTATCGTAAAAGAAGCGCCTGCGGAGGAGGTAAAAGCAGAGGCACCATCTGAAACGCAAGCCACCGCCGAGGAGGCACCAAAAGAAGAAGTTCCTGCGGCCTAAATGCTCAAACCCCCTACTTTAAAAGTAGGGGGTTTTATTGTATACTCTTATTCCAAGACCTTTAACGGGCTGATTATCCGGTAATTGATGAATCACTGCTATGCAAGACCAACTATTTCTAGAAAGTGTTATAAAGGCCCTCGTTGACCATCCAGACGATGTAAAAGTAAAACGTCAGGTGGATGAAATGGGCGTTCTCCTCACGTTAGATGTAAATCCTGCCGATATGGGGAAGGTAATTGGACGAAGTGGTAACACCGCGAAAGCCATTCGTATTCTTCTTCGTGTGGTGGGAATGAAAAACAACGCGCGCGTGAACTTAAAAATTAGTGAGCCCGAGGGTAGCGGAATGGGTACCTCAAAACCTTCTGCATCAAAGAGTGTTGACGAGGCGTTGGAGGATTTGAAGTTCTAACGTATGGGATGGGTAATAAGAGGCACTGAAAATCTAAACGCTGGTGAAACAGTTGCACTTGCGTACGCTTTTCCTGTTGTTGCGATGATACTTTTGGTGGTCGGGTGGAATCTGTTTGGAGAACCATCACGGAAAAACGACAAAATTCCTGATTAGCTATGCACTTTCACGTCATCACCCTTTTCCCCGAATCTTTTGACTCGTATTTGAAGGTGTCAATTTTAGGGCGGGCACTTCGAGGGGATAAACCCCGACGCCTGAAGGGGTCGGGGTCCCGACCGCAAGCGTCGGGAAAAATAAAAATTTCTTTTTACAACCCGCGTGACTTTGCGAAAAACAAGTGTCATCGCGTTGACCAAAAGCCGTACGGGGGTGGGCCCGGCATGGTGTTGGAAGCCGAGAGCGTCCTTCGCGCCGTAGAAGCTGCTCTTAAAAAAGCTAAAAGCAAAAACCTAAAGCCTAAAAGCTCAAGCGTTGAGGTAGTCTTTTTTGATACCTCAGGCGCTCCCTTTACCAATACGCAGGCGCGAGTTATTTCAAAGAAAAAAAAGCACGTCATTTTTATTTGCGGGCGCTATGAAGGCATTGACGCGCGGGTGCAGAAAATTTTAAAAGCTAAAAAAGTGTCAGTGGGGGACTATACCTTAACTGGTGGAGAGCTGCCGGCACTCGTTATGATTGATGCAATTTCACGGCAAATTCCCGGAGTCCTCGGCACGTTTGAGTCGGTTGAAGAAGAGCGTGTCGCGAGTTCTGAGGTCTACACGCGCCCCGAAGTGCTCACGTGGAAAGGAAAAAAGTACAAAGTTCCCTCAGTGCTCCTTTCCGGAAACCACAAAGATATTGAGGCGTGGAAACGGAAAGAAAAGAAGTAATTCTTGATATTTATTTTTTTTCTGGTAACTCATAGCTGATCACTGACCCCCCTGGTTACTGTTTTTGCTTATCCACACCATAGGGTTGACCAGAGAGAAAAAACACTTGACCTAATTATCCACTTGACATATAGTGGGGGATATCACCGCACTGATTGAGTTTTGGCTGAGACGGGGGATTTCAATACATTATTCACTCATACGTTCATAAATGACGCATCGAACCCTCCTTCATACGGGGAGAGGGGGGTGGCGTCAATTAATGCATTATGGTAAAAAATCTCACCCAGAAGCGCTTTAAGCGTCACCGCGAGGCCCGAGTTCCGATGCCGGACTTGATTGCGCCCCAGGTAGCCAGTTTCAAAACCTTTGTAACAGAAGGAATGGTAGAACTCTTCAAAGAATTTTCACCCATCAGTGACTACTCAAAGAAGAAGTTTGAACTTGAGTTCGTAGGTTTCGAAATTGGCGAACCAAAAACAGACGAGTATACCGCGAAGGAAAACAAAATGTCATACGACGCGCCTATTAAGGCAACCGTCCGTTTGACCAACAAGCAGCTCGGAAGCAAAAAAGAGCAGACCATTTTCCTCGCCGATATGCCGATGATGACGGAACACGGTACGTTTATCATTAATGGTGTGGAGCGCATCATTGTTCCTCAGCTCGCCCGAAGCTTCGGTGTCTTTTTCACGGTGAGTGAAGTAAAAGGAAAACAGTGTTTTGGCGCAAAAATTATTCCTGCGCGCGGCGCGTGGATTGAAATTGAGTCAGAGCCAGACGGAGCTATTTACGTCAAAATTGACCGTAAGCGAAAATTCCCCGCAACATCGCTCCTTCGTATTCTTGGCGCGTCTTTTGACCGTGATATGGTGACGCTCTTTGAGCGTGTGAGCCATGGAAAAGCATCAATTCAGACGACACTTGAGAAAGATGTAGCAAAAACTGCTGAGGAGGCATTTATTGAAATCTACAAACGTCTCCGCGACGGCGACCTCGCGACCCCCGACACCGCGCGCGACTATGTTCTCGGACTCATTTCCCCTGAACGCTACGACCTCTCGTACCCCGGACGTCATCGCTTCAACCAACGCTTCCATATGGCGATGGACGCAAAAAGCTTGGAACGCCGCACGCTCTCTTTGGACGATCTCGTTGCTATTCTCACCAACATCATTACCTTAAACCACACCGCGGGTGCTGAGGCAGATGACATTGACCACCTTGGTTTCAGACGCGTCCGTCAGGTAGGAGAACTTTTGGAGGCACGTGTTCGTGTTGGTCTTTCCCGCATGAAGCGAAACATCCAGGACAAAATGTCTACTATTGATGTAGAAACGTCGCTCCCTATGCAGATTGTGAACCCTCGTCCACTCGCAGCTGCGATTAAAGAATTCTTTACCGCAAACTCGCTTTCACAACTTGCCAAACAGCAAAACATTCTTGAAGAGTTGGAAGAGTTGCGCACCGTCTCAGCGCTTGGTCCCGGAGGTCTTACCCGTGAACGCGCCGGCTTTGAAGTGCGCGACGTGCACACCTCGCACTACGGTAGACTCTGTCCGATTCAAACGCCTGAAGGCCAAAACATCGGTCTCATTTTGCGTTTGACTGCGTACGCAAAAATTAACGACTTCGGCATTATTGAAACGCCGTACGCAAAAGTGGTGAACGGAAAGGTGACTGATGATATCCACTATTTAAACGCCTTTGAAGAGGAAGAAGTTCCTATTGCGCACGCCGCGGTACCGATGACCGATAAAAATGAACTAGAAAGCGAACTCGTTGAAGCACGTTTGCGTGGCGAGCCAGTTCTCATTCCAAAAAATGAGGTGAAATACATTGATATTGCGACGAACCAGATGTTCTCTATTGCAACCTCTATGATTCCGTTCGTAGAAAACGACGACGCGAACCGTGCGCTCATGGGTTCAAACATGCAGAAGCAAGCAACGCCCTGTATCGTTCCTGAAGTTCCCTACGTAGCAACCGGTATTGAAGAAATTGCTGCGCGTGACACCGGGCGCTTAATTTACGCTAAAGAAGCGGGCGTCGTTACTGCCGTTGATGCAAATCATATTATTGTTAAAAACGACAAAGGAAAGTCTCACGAGTACAAACTCCAGCCGTTTACCATGACAAACGAATTTTCAGCGTTCTATCACACGCCGGGAGTTTCTTTGGATCAAAAGGTAAAGCGTGGTGATTTGCTCGCTGACACATCTTCAACCGTTAATGGTCAGCTCGCACTCGGTCAAAACGTGCGTGTTGCGTTCATGAGTTGGTCTGGTGCCAACTACGAAGACGCCATCATTATTTCTGAACGATTGGTGCGTAACAGCAAATTCTCAACTATTCACATTGAAGAGTTTGAAGTAGCAGTGCGCGACACCAAACTCGGTGCCGAAATGACCACCCCTGACATTCCAAACGTTTCAGAAGTTCGCCTCCGTAACCTAGACGAAGAAGGAGTGGTGCGCATT
>ERZ1292625.4418-Hain-H41-01um-R1-4418-length-10552-cov-18_pt1 | contig 10552 bp, 11 predicted proteins | sample MGYA00564400_ERZ1292625 | MGnify/ENA primary metagenome ERZ1292625 (study PRJEB36523, sample SAMEA6512639) | groundwater metagenome | collected 2019-01-08 | study: AquaDiva: Metagenomics assemblies of 32 groundwater samples
GGTCAAGTTTTTTAAATATTTTTGTAATTATTCATGAACAAACAGCAAGTGCAGGAAGAGCAAACATTGTATCTAGTCACTTTGCCAAGTTAATTCTAATTTCTAGAGAGAGTTCATTCATTTTTTTTAATAAGATTAAAACTAGATTAGTTGGAAACCCAATAAATAGTGAAATATTAAGATACATTGATGATGAAAAACATACTAGAGTAAAGTCAATTTTAATTACGGGTGGTTCAAGAGGTTCTACTTGGATAAACAATGCAATAAAACCGATACTTTCGAGACTTCTTGAAAAGTATTTTGTAATTCATCAAACAGGTGAGAAAAATATAGATGACTTTAGTGGCATAGAAAACGAGAAATATTTCTCTTTTGGACAAACAGACCCCAAAAATATGGCTGAAATCTTTTCAAAATCTGATATTGTAATATCGAGGTCCGGTGCCAATACAGTTTGGGAGTTATTAGCCTTAAAAAAGCCTTCAATTTTAATTCCTATCCCATGGACATACAATAATGAAGCAACTGAAAATGCAAAATATATGGAAAGCTCAGGTCTCGCCAGAATTTTGCCTCAAAAAGAATTAACACCACAAAGACTTCTTACAGAAATTGAGAAATTAATAGAAGATTATCCAGTGATTCTTAAAAAAACTGAAGGCGTTACAAGTCCAGATATACTAGCCTCTAAAAAAATAGTAGATATTCTAGAAGAATCAATCTAGAATTGTATAGTGAAAAGAAGACAAAGAAAAAAAATTAATATTTTTAAGATACTTTCAATTATATTAATTATTTTATTTATTATTTCGGTTCCGACTGTAATTAAAAAGTTAATTAAAATAACAAAAATTGAATGCAGCTCGCAGTTTGGAACTTGTACAAAAAATTACCAATTAGGTGATTATAACTTTGTAAAAAAACAAATAGAAGTAGATTTAAATCATGATATACAAGTTAGTTCCTATCTAATTCAGTATAAAATTCCAAGAACTATTAAAGTTGATATTATTGTAAAAGAACCAAAATATGCAATTAAAAATTTATCAGCTAAATATTATCTTGTCGATAAAAATGGCATAGTTCTGGAAATTTCTGATGAATCTAACTTGCCTTTTTTGGTAAATAGTTCAAACTATACTCTTGGTCAAAACATTTCAGATAAAGATAAATTTGCGCTTACATTGCTTGAAAAAGTTAGTATTATAAATACTGTAAGTAAAGCAGAAATCAAAAAGGAAGTCCTAGAACTTATAGTAGAAAATGGAATTTTAATTAAGTTTCCACTTGAGGGGGACATTGATGTTTTAGTTGGAAGTTTAAGATTAATATTTTCACGCTTGAATGAAGGAACACAAGGAATTAGAATGGAAGATGTACGAGAAATTGATTTGAGGTTTAAAAGTCCTGTGTTAAGATAACGTATATAACTATGAAGAAAACAAAAATAATTGCAGGTATAGAATTAGGTAGTAGTAAAACAGTAACGATTGTTGCTCAAGTATCAACTGATGAATCCTACAATGAAACAATTAATATTATTGGGGTATCAGTTAGTAATTCAAAAGGTGTTAAAAAAGGACAAATAGTTAATATAGAAGAATCAGTAGAGTCTACAATATCTTCGATTGAAGGTGCAGAAAGAATGGCGGGCCGTAATATTGATTCAGCTTTTGTTTCTTTAGGGGGTGCACATATTACTTCACAAAATTCACATGGTGTTGTTGCTGTTTCTGGTTCATCTGGTGAGATTGTTCCGTCCGATGTTGACAGAGTTATTGAAGCAGCATCTGCCATATCACTTCCAACTAGTCGTGAGATAGTTCATGTTTTACCACGAGAGTTTGTTGTTGATGGTGAGACAGGTGTAAAGGACCCAATTGGAATGAGTGGAGTACGCTTAGAAGTTGAGACACATGTCGTAACAGCTTCAAGTGCAGCTGTTAAAAATCTTTCTAAATCATTAGGTGAGGCAGGTGTAAAGATCGAGGATATGGTTTTTGCAGGTCTTGCTTCCTCATACGCAGTTTTAACAGAAACTGAAAAAGAATTAGGTTGTGTTCTAATTGATATTGGAGCAGGAACTACTTCAGTCGTGGCCTATGTTGATGGTTCACTCGCATATTCAGGTGTTATTCCTGTTGGGGCAAAAAATGTTACAAATGATATTGCAATTGGTCTTCGCGTGTCACTTGATACTGCTGAAAAAATAAAATTATCACTATCAAACCCAAAAGCTTCAAAGGAACAAAAGGATGAATTAGATTTATCAAGTTTAGGAATATCTGAGGTAAGCAAAGTCTCCAAAAAGACTTTGATCGAAGGAATAATAAGACCTAGACTAAATGAGATATTTACTATGGTTAGGCTGGAGCTTGAAAAAGAAAGAATAATTAATAGAATTCCTTCAGGTGCCATTGTTACAGGAGGTGGAGCAAAAACTATTGCGATTATTGAATCTGCAAAAAGAATGCTTTCTGTTCCTGTAAGAATCGGAGTTCCATTTGGAGTTTCCGGATTAATTGACGATGTAATTGATCCTATTTTTTCAGTTCCAATAGGATTATTACTTTTTGGTACTAAACAGGAAGTAGCAGAAACTAGTGGTTTGAAGTTTCCAATCAAATTAAATTTACCTGGAAAAGGATTTTTGCATAAAATAATAGAAAGTGTCAAAGATCTTCTGCCTTGACTTAGAACCTAGAGTATATATAATGCATTTTAAGTAACCTGCCTCATACTTATCTTTTTAATCTATAAATTATGGCTTTAGTTAAACCTGATTCAGCAAGAATCGCAAAAATAAAAGTAATTGGCGTGGGTGGTGGTGGTGGAAATGCTATCTCTTCAATGGTCGAAAATGGGGCAATTTCTGGTGTTGAATTTATAGTAGTCAATACTGATTCGCAGGTTCTTCTAACAAATAAAGCTGCTACAAAAATTCAAATTGGAGAGAAAATTACAAAAGGACTAGGCGTTGGTGGAAATCCTGAAATTGGAGCACAAGCTGCAGAGGAATCTATTGAGAAACTAAAAGAATTAATGATAGATACAGATATGGTATTTATCACAGCAGGTATGGGTGGAGGAACAGGTACAGGTGCAGCCCCAGTTATTGCAAGGCTTGCAAAAGAATCAGGAGCACTTACAGTTGGTATAGTTACCAAGCCATTTGCATTTGAAGGGACAAGAAGAACTGTAGCAGCTGAGGATGGAATAGAAAAACTTCGTGAAGTTGTTGACACGTTAATTGTTATTCCAAATCAAAGACTAATGGATGTTATTGATAGAAAAATGTCTCTTGTTGATGCATTTAAAGTTGTTGACTCCGTATTGGAACAGGGAGTTGGAGGAATTGCAGAAATAATAACTACACCTGGTCTTGTTAACGTTGATTTTAATGACGTCAAAGCAATTATGAGTGCTGCAGGAACTGCACTTCTTGGAATTGGTACAGGAGTTGGTGAAAATAGGGCCCAAATGGCAGCAAGGGCTGCAGTCTCATCTCCGCTTCTTGATCTTTCAATTGAAGGCGCAAGAGGTGTTTTGTTTAATATTGCAGGTGGAAAAGATATGACCATGTATGAAGTTGATGAAGCTGCAAAAATAATTTCAGCTGCAGCAGATCAAGATGCAAATATAATTTTTGGAGCAGTAATTAAAGAAGATTTGTCAGATTCTATAAGAATTACAGTTATAGCAACAGGTTTTGATGAAACTAGATCAAGAATTGCACAGATGAGACCATCAAATATGCGCCAAGTTATTACAGGTGTTGTTTCTGAACCAGTTCAAAGTCAACCTTCTGATATAGATGAAGAAGAAGTAAAAGACGATAACGGTGACAATGATACTTTTGGAGACAAATTCGAAATCCCCGCCTTCCTCCGTAAAATTCATTAAATTAGTTTTAAGCCAATAAAAAACCACCTAGGATAAAAAGAGCCCTAGGCGGTTTTTAAGATGTCAAAGTTATTTCAGAATCGCGAATGCGATAATAGTCAAAATAACAATGACTCCGGCCACCCATGCGATGATGAGTCGGTAGTTACCCTTACTCGGCCAAAGGTTGCCTGGATTGATTCCGGCTTTTTCCAATTCACTGCGTTGGACAAAGACTGGTTTCATTCCGTAGACTTCTTTTCCATTGACGTCATAAGCGACACTACCTTTGCGTTTTGTTTTCCAACCGATGCGTTGGTAATTATCATCTTCAAGAAAAAGAAATTCTCGATCGTGATCACCGACATTGGTAAGAAACACTTCACCATTACGCTTTTCAGGGTGGTTCTTATTAAACGACGACCTACTGAACATTTTAGCCTCCAATGTGCTAGATTATAGGATTTGATAAATTTTGCAAATTCAATTTATCTGAGGCTAATGGTACCACCACCACCACCACACATTGTCAAGTTATAGGCTACTTCAATTTTCGCTTACTCGAAGAATTAATTAAAACAATAGTTGCAAACTTTAAAATAATTGAGATATGCTTAAGGCATGACTGTTGACCAATCAATAAGAATTGAAGAAACTGGAAAAGATACAATAATTGCATTCGTAGATAAAAAATACAGTCATTCACTTCGAATAAAATCAAACACTAAGAAAAATATTCAAAATTATTTTAGAAAAATTGGTAAACCTAAAATATTTCCAATAGTTACATTTTCAGTCGCGATATATTTATTAATTAGGCATTTTAAATTGAAACTTGACACTTTAGTTATCGATGTTGAATACCTAGGTCATGAATCTACAATTAAAAATATAATTTTAACTTTATACAGAATAGACAAAACTATTGAACCAGACATCTATTTTTCAAATATTGGCAAAGAGGATATGGCGCACATTTTAGCAATAAATATTCATAGAAAAGAAATTAAAGCTGATTTTGATTTAACTGGATCCGAAATTGTTAGATTTGTTAATTATGTAGTTGGTCATAAAAAATGACCGAGGGCTGTGCCTTTGCCTAAAGAATGCTTACATCAGGAGTGAATACCTGAATTCAACCATCCACCCGGTCAAACATTATTGTAGCACAAATGTCAAAATAATTGTACAATAGCTTCATATGGCTAAGCCCTATTTTGATTCAATAGATCCGAAGCCGGATTTTCCAAAAATGGAAGATGAGCTCATAACTTCATGGAAAAAAAACAAAATATTTGAAAAGACTATTTCAGAACGACCTGAAGACAAAACATGGACTTTTCTTGATGGCCCACCATTTATAACTGGCCTTCCACATTATGGAACACTACTAACTTCTATTCCAAAAGATTTATTTCCTAGATATTGGACAATGAAAGGCTATAGAGTAAGGCGTGTTTGGGGATGGGATTGTCATGGTCTTCCTGCAGAAAATAAAGTAGAAAATAAGTTAGGAATAAAGAGAAAGAAAGACATAGAAGATGTTGTAGGCGTTGGTAAGTTTATAAGTGAGTGCAAAAACTATGTATCAGAAGTTTCTTCAGAGTGGGATTGGTATATAGATCATATTGGTAGGTGGGTAGATTTTAAAAATGCCTATAAAACTATGGATAAAGATTACATGGAATCAGTTATGTGGGTATTTAAGCAGATGTATGAGAAAAAATATATTTATAAAGGTCTTCGAATATCTCTTTATTGTCCTCATTGTGCAACTCCAATTAGTAATTTTGAGGTCGCGATGGATAACTCGTATAAAGAAGTGACAGAAGTTAGTAATACTTATAAATATGAAATTGGGCCAAAAACTTATTTATTAGCATGGTCGACGACACCGTGGACAAAGATAACAACTACAGCACTTGCAATTAATTCAAAATTTAAATACGTAAAAGTAGAATCGGAAAAATTTTTTTACGTCTTAGCAAAGACGACACTTGAAAAAGTTTTTGCAGGGAAAGATTTTAAGGTTATAGAAGAAATTAGTGGTAAAGATTTAATAGGAAAAAAATATATTCCTCATTATGATTTTTTTGATAAAGTGGATGGTAAAAAATGTTTTGAAATTATTGATGGAGATTTTGTGACTGCCGATGAGGGCACAGGAGTCGTAACAATCGCACCATATGGCGAAGAAGACTTAAAGATAATGAATGAGAAGAACGTTCAGTTGGTACAACATGTAGATGATGAGGGCAAATTTACAAAAGACGTTCCAAATTGGGGAGGAGTTTATTACAGTAAAGCAAATCCTTTAATAAATAAAGATCTTGAAGAAAGAGGGTTGCTGTTTGATGAAAAACCGATAATTCACAGTGTTGCCATGTGTTGGAGGTGTGGCGAGAGACTTATTTTTTCACCTCAAAATGCTTGGTATGTTGATGTTCAAAAGTTAAAACCTGAGCTAAAAGAAAATAATGAAAAAGTTAATTGGTTTCCGTCTCATTTTAAACATGGCAGATTTTTAAAGAGCATGGAGTCTGCTCCTGACTGGTGCATTTCAAGAAGTAGATATTGGGGTTCTCCTGTTCCTGTTTGGGAATGCGAATGTGGAGAGAGATTCGTGTCTGGATCGATTGCTGAACTTGAAGAAGCATCTGGAGTTAAAATTAATGATTTACATAAGCCAATAATTGACGAAATAGAAATAAATTGTAAAAAATGTGGTAAAAAAACCAAAAGAGTTCCTGAGGTTTTAGACAGTTGGATTGAGGCTGGATCGGCTGCTTTTGCAGAACGTCATTATCCTTTCGACAAAGAACAAAAATTAGAAGACTTCTTCCCACCTGATTTTATAGTTGAATATACAGGACAAATTAGAGCTTGGTTTTATGTTTTACATGTTATTTCAACAGCTCTTCTTAAAACAAATGCATTTAAAAATGTTTTAGTTACAGGAGTAATTCTTGGAACTGACGGAAGAAAAATGAGTAAAAATTGGAAAAATTATCCAGATCCAAGAGAAACGATAGAAAAATATGGTGGTGATGCATTAAGACTTTACCTTATGAGCACACCTGTTATGAGGTCGGAAGATGTAGCAATATCAGAGGAACAATATAAGAATGAAGTTAGAAATTATTTACTAACATTATGGAACGTATATAACTATTTTGTTACATATTCTAATTTGGATGGTTGGAAGCCAACAAAAAAAATAAATATTTCAAAGAATATTCTTGATCAATGGATCACAGTGAGACTTAATCAAACAATAATAAAGTCATCTGAATCAATAGAAAAATACGATACTGTTTCCTATGTTGAAACATTGAAAGAGTTTGTCATTGATTTGTCTACTTGGTATTTAAGAAGAAGTAGAGATAGAAAAGATTCTGACTTTTATAACACTATGCATAGTGTTTTAGTAACTTTCGCAAAAGTTTCAGCACCAATGACACCATTTATTTCAGAACTTATTTACACAAATTTAACAAAAGAAGAATCAGTTCATTTAGCAAGTTGGCCAGACGAAAAAACATTAAGTGATGAAGATAATAATTTAATTTCCGAGATGAAAGTCGTTAGAGAAATTGTAGAAGTTGGTCATAGTTTAAGAAAAGAAAATAATATTCCAGTAAGACAACCTTTATCAAAGTTTGACGTAACTAATTCTAAATTTGAAACAGAAGAATTAGAACAGATTTTACTTGACGAACTTAATGTTAAATCTATTAAATATAATCAAAAAGAAAATAAATTGGATTTAAAAATAACACCAGAACTTAAAGAAGAAGCAGATACGAGAGATTTGATAAGAAAAATTCAAGCGGCTAGAAAAGAATTAGGAACAGCACTTGATGACAGGATTAAAGTTACTGCACCGTGGATACCAACAGACCAAAAACTATTAGAAATGTTGAAAACAAAAACACTTTGCGATGTTTTAGAAATCGGTGAATTAAATGTTTCAAAAATTTGATTGGTTACGATGAAAATCGATATAATATTAGCTATTCCCATTTTTTTACTTTTAATATTTAGTTTTTTTATTTTAAAATCTGTTAGCCCCTCACTTTTTCCAGAATATTATTGGTATTTTGGATTAGGAATTTTGTTTTTTTTACTTTTTTCGGTCTTAGATTTTGAAATAATTTCTGCTTTTTCAAAATATTTTTACATAATTAGCATTGTTTTATTATTAGTTACTCTCGTTATTGGTCAAGTGACAAGAGGAACTGTGAGATGGATTCCAATTGGATCATTTTCTCTTCAACCGTCAGAAATTGTCAGGCCTTTTCTATTAGTTTTCTTTGCGAACTTTATAACAGAAAGAAAACTAACAATAAAACGTCTTATTCAAATATTATTATTAATGGCTTTTCCTTTGATATTAATTTTAGTTCAACCTTCACTTGGGGTGACTGCCTTAACAGCTGTTGGCTTTTTAGGAATTTTTCTTGCAAGTGAGATAGATAAAAAAAGTATATTATATATAATATGTAGTGTATTGGTGGCGATCCCTCTTGTATATTTAGTACTTCAGCCTTATCAAAAAAGTCGTATTACTGCCTTTTTAGATCCATCAAAAGATCCGCAGGGGGCAGGTTATAATGCTATACAGTCAACTATCTCTGTTGGTTCCGGAAAAATATTTGGTAGGGGACTTGGAAAAGGTGTAGGTACTCAACTTTCATTTTTACCAGAGAGGCATACCGATTTTATATTTGCCTCAGTTGCAGAAGAGATGGGGTTTGTTGGAGCAGTTGTTCTTCTTGTTCTAACATTTTTTCTACTATTCCGAATAGTGGCATATACAGAAAATACAATCAATATTCCTGCAAGATTATTTTTAGGTGGACTATTTTTAACTCTTTTTGCGCAAACTATAATTCATGTAGGAATGAATATGGGACTTTTGCCAATTACAGGAGTCCCTTATCCACTTGTCTCAGCAGGTGGTTCATCCCTTCTTGCCACAATGACTTCACTTGGTATTGTAATGGGGACTAAAAGATAGAAAGTGGTAAACAAGTTTGTCACACTGGTGGTAAAATAAAATTATGTCGATTAATTCACATATCGCTATTTTTCAAAAAAAGGAAATTAGGAAAACAATTTATAAAAATGAATGGTGGTTTTCAGTTGTTGATGTCGTAGGAGTATTAACAAATAGCAATAAGCCACGTGTATATTGGAATGCAATGAAAACCCGTGTTAAAAGTGAAGATGGAATTCAACTGTCTACAATTTGTAGACAGTTCAAACTACAAGCTCCAGACGGAAAAATGCGTGAGACTGATTGTGCAAATACAGAGGGTATATTTCGTATTATCCAATCAATTCCATCACCTAAAGCAGAACCATTTAAGAGATGGCTTGCCAAGGTTGGTTATGAGCGAGTGCAGGAAATATAAAGAAATTGAAATGACCTCGCTCGGTATTGTAATGGGAACTAAAAAATAAATTACAATCTACGGCCAATGGGAGGTAATTCATTAGCTCTCTTTTTTTTAAGTATAGGATCTAGCCAAAGACCTGTATTGGCCAATTGATCAACATCTCTAGTTACCTCTATCAGTAGTTTTGCAGTGTTTGAATCTAACACTTGAGTTACTCTTTGGTTTGCTTGTCCTATACTGTCTGGCAAAGCTGTAAACATTCTAATCTTTAAGTTTTTAGCCATAAGTGTTTAATTCTTGTAATATAATCCTTTTGGCTTTAAAATACAACATATGGACAAATTTGCAGTAATTAGAATTCAAGGAAAACAATACAGAGTCACTGAAGGTGAAGAGATTTTGGTCGACAAGATGAACGATCTTAAAGTTACTCCTGAAGTTTTACTTTTTGTTGATGGAGATGTTGTTGAGGTTGGAACTCCTGTTTTAACTAAAGCTAAAGTAAAAATAAAAGTATTAAAAGAAGTTGAAAAAGGTGAAAAAATTGAAATTTTTAAGTACAAAGCAAAGAGTAGAGAAAGAAGACATGTAGGTTTTAGGGCACAACACACAAGACTTCTAGTTGAAAAGATAACAAACTAATACTTTCTGATCTCTTGACAAGTGTGAAAACCTAGGATATATTGTCAATTAAACATGTCAACACACAAAGCAGCAGGAAAAGCCAAACAACATACAAGCCCAGCCGGTAAAAGGTTAGGGACTAAAGTTGGTGGAATGGAAAAAGTTAATTCAGGCCAAATTCTAGTTCGTCAAAATGGTACTAAAATCGGTGCTGGGAAAAATGTAAAAGTTGGAAGAGATCACACTCTTTACGCTGTAGCTTCAGGAGTAGTTAAATTTACAACAAGACTTGGTAAAAAATTGGCAAATATAGTGACTAAATAATCAAAAAATGGCAGAAGAAATAATTAATTTAGACATAAATCAACTCCAGCCAAATCCGTTACAACCAAGAGGTGCTATTACTCCAGAAAGTTTAGTTGATCTTGTTGATTCTATTCGTGAACATGGAATTTTAGAGCCACTTGTAATTGCTAAGACTCCAGCAGGATTCCAAATAATTGCAGGAGAAAGAAGATGGAGAGCTTCAAAACTTGCAGGACTTACACATGTTCCAGTTATTATTCGTGAAACAACTCCAAAGGGGATGCTTGAAATGGCAATCGTTGAAAATGTACAAAGAGTTGATCTTAATTCTTTAG
>ERZ1292625.4419-Hain-H41-01um-R1-4419-length-10552-cov-6_pt1 | contig 10552 bp, 8 predicted proteins | sample MGYA00564400_ERZ1292625 | MGnify/ENA primary metagenome ERZ1292625 (study PRJEB36523, sample SAMEA6512639) | groundwater metagenome | collected 2019-01-08 | study: AquaDiva: Metagenomics assemblies of 32 groundwater samples
CTGTTTTTTTCCTTTTTCAGTAAGATGATAATGATTCGTTTCTAATTTTGAATTAAGAATATCTTTGACATTTTGTTCCGCTTCTCCATGCCGCATTACAAAATATTTATTTCCCGATTTTTTTACATTATTTTTAATATCCTCAATCGAACCGACTACTTTCACCTCCTTGCACTTTTCGCATTTCCAAATCGGCATCGCCGATGCCCAATATCTTTGCCTTGAAATTGACCAATCCCGCGCCCCTTCCAGCCATTTGCCGAATCTGCCCTCTTTTATATGCGCCGGCGACCAATCAATGTCTTTTGCTAGCTCAATGGCGCGCTCTTTAATTTTTAAAATATTAATGAACCACGAAGAAGTGGCGTAATTAATAAGCGGCGTATCGCACCGCCAACAATGCGGATAACTGTGCTCGTATTTTTCTTTGGCGAAAAGCAAACCATTCTTCGCTAAATATTTTATAATTTCCACGTCTGTTGATTGATGATCTTCCATTGGCTTCACGGAAAGCCCCACAAAATCTTTCGCCTCCGGCTTGATGATTCCGTCCATACCGATATGCTGAATAAAGGGCAATTTGTACTTCTCCATCAATTCAAAATCGTCTTCGCCGAACGCCGGCGCGATATGCACTACGCCCGTACCTTCGTCAGTAGTCACAAAATCAGCGGCATAAATTTTCCAGCCATTTTTACCTTTTTCAATAAATTTTTCACCCTCTTTTTTACTTCTTTGATCTTCCGCAATAATTTCAACATTACCAGTGGAATCATAAAATTTTGAGTAGTAATCAAAAAGCGATTTGTATTTTTTACCGACTAAATCTTTGCCTAAAATATGAGATATAATCGCTTCAGATGTTTCTACTCCATATTGTTTTCCTTGTTGAAGCACATCTGCAGATTTTTGACTAGCAATAATATAAGTTTCTCCACTGTATTGACCTTTAGTAATTTTAACTTTTGAATAACTTATTTTTGGATTAACCGCCAACGCCACATTCCCAATAAGCGTCCATGGCGTCGTAGTCCAAGCCAAAACAAAAGTGCCCGGCTCATTAACTAATTCAAATTTCACCGTCGCCGATAAATCTTTTATATCTTTATACCCCTCGCTTATTTCATGCTGAGAAAGAGTCGTTTCACACCGCGTGCAAATATGCATTGAACGATAGCCCTCATAAATTAATCCCTTATCCCATAACTGTTTAAACGTCCACCAAACGGATTCCATAAAAGAAACATCCATTGTTTTATAGCTATTTTCCATATCCGCCCATCTGCCCAAACGGCCGATGACTTTCTTCCATTCGTCAACATAAGTGAAAATTTTTGAACGGCAAAATTCATTGAATTTTCCAACGCCCATTTCTTCAATCTCTTTTTTACGCTTAATACCAAGCTCTTTTTCCGCGATGTTTTCAATCGGCAAGCCGTGGCAATCCCAGCCCCATTTTCGCTCCACCCGATAGCCGCGCATGGTCCAATAACGCGGGACGGCGTCTTTAATAGTGCTGGCAACGATGTGGCCGTAATGAGGCGTGCCAGTAGCAAAAGGAGGACCGTCATAAAAAACATAGTCGCCCTTCGGCGCTTCTTTATTTAAGGGCTTGTCCTGAGCCCGCCGAAGGGATTTCTTAAAAATTTCATTCTCCTGCCAAAATTTTAGAATTTCTTGTTCAGTCATTATGTTTAAATTTTAGTAAAAATTAAAAATCATCATCTTGACTGGGTTTGTCAAGTGACATTGGTTCAAGGTCCACGGCTTCGCCGGTAATCCGCAAAACATCTTTATCTATTTTCCCAAGTTCCTTATAAGCGCTGTTATACATATTTACCGTGGTTCCCAAATGCGTTCCCAATTTTTTCATATAATTTTCATAGCTCCCCAAATGTCTGCCCAATTCCTCCACTCTCTTTCTTATTTCTTTCGCCGATTCTTCAATCTGCAAAGCTTTCAACCCTTGCAAAACGGTCTGTAAATAAGCCAAAAAAGTCGTGGGTGAAACAATCATCACTTTTTTATCGCCGGTCGCATATTCAATCAAATCGCGGGTGTTGGATTTCACGGCGCCGATTTTATTGATAAGCAAATCGTAATAGACCGCTTCAGACGGAATAAACATAAAAGCGAAATCCATTGTATTCTCCGAAGACTTGATGTATTTTGAAGTTTCATCGATACGAGCTTTTAAATCATCCCTGAAAACGCCTTCCAGTTTTTGCCTTTCGGTTTCATCCCGCGTTTCCAAAATCCGATTATAATTTTCAAGAGAAAATTTTGAATCAATCGGAATTATTTTATCTTTTACAAAAACCACGGCATCAACAATACTGCCGTCGCTAAACTCATATTGCATCTGAAAAGTTCCGGGCGGTAAAACATTTTCCAAAACAGTTTTGAGAAAATATTCTCCCAAAACTCCGCGCTGTTTCGGATTTTTTAAAATATCCTGCAAGCTTTCCAACTGACGAGCGATGTCAACAACCTGTTTCTGGCCCTCGCCGACTTTAGTCAATTCAGTCGTAATTTCTTTGATGATTTTGGCGCTTTCTCCAAATTGGCGCTGAAGAATTTGCGTTGACTGGTCCAGTTTGGAATCAAGCGTTCTGGTAATTTCCTGAATTTGATTTTGCAATAAAAGCAAAGATTGATCGTCTTTCTCCATTTTTTTATAATTTTTCAAAAAAACAAAAATAACGGCAAAACCGACCAAAATAATTATCAAAATTACTGTTAAAAATATTATTTCCATTTTTTAATCCCCTGTTTACTAGTTTCTGTTTCCTGTTTACTATTATAATAATGTCTTTTTTGCCAGAATACAATTATACGAAAATCGGCTCGGCGGCGGATTTAAATAATCCGAAAGAGCGGCGAATTTACCGGCTACTGGAAATTTTTCCGGCTTTTTTATCATGGAGTACGTTAATTGGCGTTGTCCTTATATCGTGGCTTACGCCGGTTCTCGCGGCGATTTTCATAATCGCTTTTGACATTTATTGGCTTTTAAAAACAATTTACCTTTCTCTTCATTTGCGTTCGGCTTTCAAAAAAATGAAGGAAAATATGAAAATAAATTGGCTGGAAAAAATTCAAAATTTAATCCGCCAGCCGGCGGACAAAATTCAAAATTCTTGGCAAAATATTTACCATTTAATTCTCCTACCTTTCTATAATGAACCCGAAGAAATAATCCGCGCCTCTGTTGAAAGTTTGGCAAATGCCAATTATCCGAAAGATAAATTAATTGTCGTTTTGGCGGCTGAAGAAAAAGCCGGTGAACAAGCTAAAATAATCGCCGAAAAAATCAAAAAAGAATTTGGCGAAAAATTTTTTAAATTTTTAATTACACTACATCCTGCGGATATTCAAGAAGAGATTCCTGGCAAGGGTTCAAATATCGCCTGGGCGGGAAAACAAGCCAAAGAAGAAATAATTGACGCCTTTCAAATTCCCTACGAAAATGTTTTGGTTTCGACTTTTGATGTGGACACAATAATTTATCCCGATTATTTCAGCCGCTTAACTTATGTTTTTTTTAACACGCCGAATAATCAAAATTTCAGTTATCAACCCGTGCCATTTTATATCAATAATATTTGGCAATCGCCGGCAATGGCGCGCGTTGTGGCTTTTTCCGCAACTTTTTGGCATATGCTTCAACAAGAAAGAATGGAACGGCTCACGACATTTTCGTCGCATTCAATGCCATTGCAAGCCCTTATCAACGTTGATTTCTGGCAAAAAAATATGGTAAGTGAAGATTCAAGAATTTTTTGGCAATGTTTATTAAGACATAATGGCGAATATGGCACAATTCCTCTTTATTATCCGGTAAAAATGGACGCCAATGCCGCGCCAACCTTTTGGCAAACAATGAAAAATCTTTACAAACAACAGCGTCGCTGGGCATGGGGGTGCGAAAATATTTCGTATATGCTTTTCGGATTTTGGAAAAATAAAAATATCAGCTTTAGAAAAAAATGGCATTATACCTTGATTTATATTGAAGGTTTCTGGTCATGGGCAACCAACACTTTGATTATTTTTATGCTTGGCTGGTTGCCGATTATTTTAGGGGGAGAAATATTTAAACAAAGTTTACTTGCCTATAATCTTCCGCAGATAACAAGATGGCTAATGACTTTGGCGACTGTCGGAATTATCACTTCGGCTTATCTGACAATAATAATTTTGCCCCCTAAACCGGTTGAATACGGAAAACACAAATATATCACTATGATTCTGCAATGGCCATTGCTTTTAATCACAATGATTTTTTTCGGTGCTTTTCCGGCCTTGGAAGCCCAGACGCGATTGGCACTCGGAGGAAAATTCAGATTGAATTTTTGGGTAACGCCAAAAGAAAAATTGTGATATATAATTAGATAATTGCGGGATCATCTAGTGGTAGGATGCGACTCTCTGAAAGTCGTCACCTTGGTTCGAATCCAAGTCCCGCAGCACTTCGGCAAGCTCAGTGCAAGCCATTTACACACCGCGTTTTCAAGATTATTATTTGAATATGATAAAAATTATTGAAAATGACATATTTAGAGGTAGAGAAAAAATCGGCTATATCCGAGGCAATGATATTTGGGAAGTTGGCGGAAATAAAATCGGCTATTATATCGGCGACGAAATTTATAATTATAAAGGCGTGAAAATTGGTTATTTGGAAAATAATCATATTAAGTACGAAAATGGCAATAGAAAAATCAGCTTTCAGGAAACTAAAAATCATATTAGCGGCGGAACAATTCCCGACATCTGCCGCGCGGCGATAAGATTGCTTTTTGGAGATTGATTTTTGACAAACTGTTAAAAATGATTATAATGATTAAATCGGTAAGGAAACGATAGCTCCGACGCAAGTCGGGGAGGAAGGTCCGGACACTTATAGAAGTACGGGTTAACGACCCGCCGTCGTAAGACGAGAGGTGCGAGCAGTGACGTCTTGAGGCGAAAGCCGAAGGAAAGTCCAATCCCAACGTAGTTGGCTTAATCCTGATATAGGGATAAAAAATCAGGAGTGAAACGGCTAAATCCTTACTAAGTGCAAGGCCGAACTGAGTATTCAATGCGTTGAATATTTGGAGTGCCGCTAGAGTCTGAGAGTAATCGATGACCCAGATAAATTATCGTTTAGACACAAAATCCGGCCTATTACTTACCGATAAAAAAAACCGCCATTGGCGGTTTTTTTATTTATTAAAACAATCCCCTTTGGCTGTCTAATTCCTTATTCACCATCCTATCCGCTTCCCTATTCTCTTCGCGCGGAATATGGATAAATTTTACATTGCCGAAATCCTGCTTCAAATTCCAAATTTCAATAAAAAACGGAATTAAATCTTTTTCTTTTATTTTATATTTTCCGTTTAATTGATTGACAATCAATTCGCTGTCCATTCTTATTTCCACTTCCGACTTGTCCGCCTTCTCTCCGCCGATTAAATGTTTTATTTTTTTCAAAGCGAAAATCGCCGCCTGATATTCAGCCTCGTTATTTGTCGCCTTGCCTAGAAATTTTGAATATTCTTTTATTCCGCGTGAGTCTGCGTTAAGTCCGCGTAAGTCCGCGACTATGCCAATTGCCGAAGGTCCGGGATTCCCCCTTGAACCGCCGTCGCAGTACGCGATTATTTTATTTTTTTCCATGGAAGTTTTATTTCAGCGTTAAACGTAAATCCGGCTGCCGCTTTATGCCCGCCACCTCCATATTTTTTAGCCAAATCCGAAAGATTAACCTTACCTTCGTTTCTCAATGAACCTTTAAATAACCCCTTTCTGTATGACCAAACCAAACCGATAATTTTTTTGTTTTTTGAAACATAATTTCCCAATTCCGATTCCAAAATAGGCGAATTGACGACAAAAACTTGATGACCTTCAAAAACCGCTTTTTCGCCGTATTCGACTATTTTCTTTATCAAATTATCTTGATATTTCACAATCGCCCTGCCTTCATTAATATATTTTTTTCTTTTTCGCGCGTTTTCAAAATCATTCGCGATTTTATTCCATTTTAAAAAATTAAAACTATGTGTATCCAAAGATGCTAATAATTCCCTTGTGTGGGAAATTTTAAATTTCCATATATCCATATCTTCAATTACTTTCAAGAGTTGGGGGATTTTCTTTCTAGGATAAAAATATTTCCAACTTAAAACCGCCGCTGAATGTTTAATGTCAAATAAATAATCGCTCGATATTTTAACTTCTTCTTTTCTGCCGATATGATGATCAATAACAACAACTTTTTTATTTTCCTCTAAAAGCCGTTTCATTGTATTCGCGCTAAAACATAAATCAACCAAATATATTTCTTTATTTTTTAATCCTTTCGGCAGAATATCTTCTCTGCCCTTATATTGAATCGGAAAATAATCGGCTTTATCGCCGAATTTTTTCCAAGCCGTCCAAGCCGCTCCGAATCCGTCATGGTCATTGTGATATAAAACTATAATTTGCTTCATAAATTTATTCTAACGCTTTTATCCCGGGCAATTTCTTGCCCGCCAGATATTCTAGCATAGCGCCGCCGCCGGTACTTATAAATAAGCGTGGATATCTGCGCTTATCTGCGTTCTTATCCGCGTTAATCTGCGCGCTCCGAAGGAGCGAGGTTGTTTCACCGCCGCCGATGATGGAAAACGCTTTTTTATTATTAATTATCGCTTTTACGATTCCCTCCGAACCTTTGGCAAATTTCGGATTTTCAAAATAACCCATTGGCCCGTTCCAAATTATCGTTTTCGCTTTTTTAATTATATTCTCATACAAACTTATTGTATTCGGTCCAATATCTAAAATTTTTCTATTTTTAATTTTATAATCAACTGGCAAAATAACCTTCTTATTGTTTAATATTTTTTTTGCAAATTCAACTGTTTTTTCTTCAAAAATAGAATCTCCTATCGGCAATCCTTGCGCCAATAAAAAATTATGCGCGATTCCGCCGCCAATCAAAAAATAATCCGCCCTCTCTATGAAGTTTTCAATTAAGCCTATTTTATCGGAAATTTTCGCGCCACCCAAAATTATAACTAACGGTTTTTTCGGCTTCATCATTGCAGAAAGATTTTTAATTTCCCTTTCCAAAAGAAACCCAGCGCATGACGGCAAAAATTTTGTAATTGCTTCAACTGACGCATTGGCTCGGTGACTCACTGCAAAAGCGTCGTTTACGTACATATCGCCCAAATTTGCCAATTGTTTTGCCAATTTAGGGTTATTTTTTTCTTCCCCAACCAAAAACCGCAAATTTTCCAGTAAAAAAATATTATTCTTGCTACCATTGATGGTAGCAGCAATTTCTTTCCAATTTTTATTAAAATCAACAAACTTAATCTGTTTATTTAATAATTTAGATAGTATTTTTACAAACGGTTTTAATGAAAATTCTTTAGAATTTAGGATTTTAGATTTTGAATTTGCCCATTTCACGGGCTTTGGTCTTCCTCGGTGGCTTAAAATCACTACTTTCGCGCCATTATCAGTTAGAAATTTTATCGTCGGCAAAATTCCTAAAATTCGTGAAGAATTCCTCGCCTCTTTTTCAGCAATATTCAAATCTATTCGCAAAAGACAGGTTTTCCCGGCAATTTCTTTTTTTGATAAATCTTTTAAAAATTTCATTTTAAATTAAGCGGATAACGGGAATCGGACCCGTGTCTTATCCTTGGGAAGGATACATAATACCACTATACGATACCCGCGTTTACTACTTACTACTAATTACCTCTTCCCCGTTCCATTCAAAACCTGTTAAAAAAATCATCACTTTAGTTTGCGAACGGACGCTTTTCATTCTTTCGTCAAAATCAATACCCGCCAAAAACAGCCTATCCTCTAAAATTTCTTTTTTCGCCTGCGGCTTTAAAACTCTCTCTTTAAACTCACTAAGTGAAAAACTGTATAAAGTTTCAATCGCCTTATCGGTAATCTGACTTTCCGAAATTTCTTTTATTTTATTTTCAACTAGCGCGTTTAAATCTTTTTGCTTGATTTCTTTTTTTAATTCTTTCTCAATTAAAATATTTTCAATTAAATTATCCAACACCGCCCGTTTTATTTCCTGTCGCGCTTCATCAGCCTTAAGGACTTGTGAATCTTGCGCATATGTTTCAAGGGCTTTTTCGTAATAATTCAAGGAAGTTGAATAATTCCCATTATAATCATTAACCATAATTGGACTGATGCCGACAAGCGCAATGGGATAAACGCCAAATAAAATTAAAACGACAATAATTCCGGCCGCCGATGCTGAAAAAATAATAAGCTTTTTTTTATTTATCATTTGATTATTTTTTTGAACACTTCCGCCGGTATCCTCACCTGCGCCATGCTCAATAATTTCTTTTTCCCTTTTTTCTGTTTCTTCCATAACTTCATTTTACGCGTTCTGTCGCCGCCGTAAAGATACCCCGTAACATCTTTTTTCATTGCCGGAATAGTTTCGCGCGCGATAATTCTTCCTCCGGCTACCGCCTGAATTGCCTGACTGAATTGCTGACGAGGCAAAATATTCTTTAATTTCTCCGTCATCTTACGCGCTTCGTACTCAATTTTTTTTCGCGGCACCACGCGCACCAACCCGGCAACCGGCGCATTAGCGACCAAAATTTCCATTTTTTCAAGTTCGGCTTTTTGATAATCCGCTAATTCATAATTAAAAGAAGCAAATCCTTCAGAAACGGATTTCAACCGGTCGTCAAAATCGGAAATAAGTTCGGCCAAGGGCATTCTGGCGGTTATTAAAATTATTCCTTCTGCCCCCAAATTATTCGTCGCTATATTTTCCATTCTGAAAATTTCTTTCAACTGCAAAATACCTCCAAGATGTTCACTAGGCGAAATAATTTCCAAATTTATCATCGGTTCCAAAATTTCTTTAATATCATCCGGCAAGTACGCCGGATTATCTATTATTAAATTATTAATTTTATAAGCGACTGACGGAAAACTGTTTATTGTTTTTATGTCAAATTCTTTTTCTAAACGTTCGGCGGTAATTTCAAAATGAAGCTTGCCTAAAAAACCGACTTTAAATCCCCTGCCGAGCACCTCGTTAAAATCCGCTTCAAATTTCAAAGAAGAATCATTGAGTTTTAATCGGCCAAACGCTTTTTTTAAATCGTCGTATTGATTGCTGTTTTCCGGATAAAAACTTACAAAAACAACCGGCTTCGGCTCATCGTAGCCCTCTAACGCAAAAGATTTAAGATTTGATCCGCCAACTGGCGGATGAGATTTAAAATTTATTATTGTGTCTCCGATTTTTATTTTCCCCGGGTCTTTTAAGCCGGTGGCGATATATCCGATTTCGCCGACCGATAATTTGCCTATTGATTTTAATTGAGGCAAAAAATAACCGATTTCTTTCATTTTAAATTTTTCATCGGCAACGATTAAATATGCTTCTTCATTAATATTAAATTCTCCGCTAAAAATGCGAGCAGAAGCAATAATGCCTTTATGGTCATCATAAAATGAATCAAAAATTAATGCTTGAGAGACTGATTTGTGATGGTTAAAAATTGATTTATGCTGATGCGACGACGGGATTTTTTCAATAATCGCTTTCAAAAGTTCTTCCACTCCCTTGCCGGTTTTAGCGGAAATTTTATAAATTTCTTCCGACTGGCATCCGATTAAATCCGCCAAATCCTTTATCCTTCTGCTTAATTGCTCTTCGCTACTTATTAAATCAACTTTATTGACCGCGCCGATTATTTTAAGACCTAATTTTTGGGCAGCGTGAAATTTCGCCAAAGTCTGCGCTTGAATTCCCTGCGTTATATCAACAAGTAAAATCGCGCCTTCAACCGCTGTTAAGGCGCGCGACACCTCATAAGAAAAATCCGAATGTCCGGGAGTGTCTATCATATTAAAAACATAATTCGTAATTCCTAATTCATAATTCATTCTGACTGGCGCCATTTTTATGGTGATTCCCCTTTCCCGTTCCGATTCTAAAGAATCCAAAAACTGCTCTTTCATTTGTCGTACATCAACGGTTTTGGTAATTTCCAAAAATCTGTCCGCCAAAGTGCTTTTTCCATGGTCAATATGGCTGATTATGACGAAATTTCGAATATTGCCGCTATTATTCATAGTGCTATAATAATATACAAATGAATAAAAAACTACTTGTTTTCAACTGGAAAAGCGCTCCGGCCACCGTTAGCGCGGCGATAAAATTAACAAAAACGATTGAAAACAGCATTCCTCAAAAAAACGCGCCGGAAATTGTTATCGCTCCGCCATTTCTTTTCATTGAAGAAATCGGCAAATTTATTAAAAAAGCGAAATTGGGAAGCCAGGATGTTTTTTGGAAAAACATCGGCCCGTATACGGGAGAAATTTCATTGCGTCAGGAAAAAAACCTTAAGGTTAAATATGTCATTATCGGCCATTCCGAACGCCGCCGAATTTTAGGAGAAACCGACACTATGATAAATAAAAAAGTTCTGGCGGCTTTAAAATCCGGATTAAAAGTAATTTTATGCATCGGCGAAAATTTGACAATCCGCAAACGTGG
>ERZ1292625.4420-Hain-H41-01um-R1-4420-length-10545-cov-10_pt1 | contig 10545 bp, 12 predicted proteins | sample MGYA00564400_ERZ1292625 | MGnify/ENA primary metagenome ERZ1292625 (study PRJEB36523, sample SAMEA6512639) | groundwater metagenome | collected 2019-01-08 | study: AquaDiva: Metagenomics assemblies of 32 groundwater samples
CCATAGCTCAGTTGGTAGAGCAGATCCCTCTTAAGGATAAGGTCGTAGGTTCGAATCCTACTGGGCGGACAAGGTCGAAAAAGTAAACTGCTTTACTTTTTCGCACACTTGTCCGAGACGGAGTGATGTTTTTCTAGTAAGAAAAACACACGAGTCGTGGTCAGAAAATTTTGTGAGCAACGGCGAACAAAATATTCTTGACGACAAGAGTGTGGTAATTGTATAACAACCTTGTAAAGTAATTTTTTGGGCGGATGGCGAAATTGGCAGACGCACTTGCCTTAGGAGCAAGCGGAGCAATCCATGGAGGTTCAAGTCCTCTTCCGCCCACAAACGTAAAGAAAATCTCCCGCAGGGGAGATTTTCTTTACGTTTGTGGGAAGCGGAGCGATATTTCATTAGAGAATGAAATCGCGAGCTGGGGTCGCAAAATTTCCAAGTGACGACGAGGAAGTATTTGTGACCACAAAGAAAATTAATGATTTTTTAGCACAAAAATACGGCCTGACTGAGCCGTATTTTTGTGATTTTAACACTTGACTTTTATACTAAATTATGATACTATTGTGGGCAGATGAAATGTACGGGGTCTGGGCATTCCGCCCTTCCCCTTCGACAACTTTGGAGACTCACTAAATGGAATACTTTGCGAGATTCAAGAAGTGGGCGGTGAAACTTCTGGAAAATTTCAGTAGCTTCATTTTTCGGACTAGGTCAAGGATGGCGAGGATTGATATCCTCCTTGACGGAGGTCCGGTCAGTGGAAATACAAGAACGAAAGTGGAGGATACTCTGGAGCTTAGCAAAGAGTGGCACAGCCAACAAAAGAAAAGAACTTTGGTCGCCATCATCTTCGTGCTACTAGCTTTTATCTCCATGATCGTGATCGTGAATGCAGTTTTCTTGTCGGTCGGTCTATCCTATGGGTGGCTCGCCGGCATTGGACTTTTTACACTGTTCTTCCCAGAATTTTTCAGGGGGCTCAGTGTTTCCGTCACGGAATGGACAGGTTTGGTTACAACAAACTACTTCACTGGAAACATGCGCGTTTACGGACCGGGAATGTCGGCCCGACTGCCATGGGAACAGGTGGAAGCAAGTCGTTACATCACCCTGCGTATCTCCGAAAGGCCGTTCGAGGAGGACTTCCCCACCAAAGGTGAAGTCGTCAGTGCGGGCAGCCCAGAGGAAATTGGTCCGATGGTGAAAGTCAAAGGACTACTGCAATTCCGTAGGGTGCTGGAGGATTTACCTCGCCATCTTGGAGTTGATGAGTCAGCAATAGAACAAGCCCTCGTAAAGCTCGTAAGTGAGGCGATTTTGGAAGCAATATCCAAGATGACGCCAACCGAGGCCAGGAGCAGAATCAAGGATCTGAAGACGGCCGCGCTCAAAGCTTTGGACACAAAATTGACCAGCGATGGTGAGATTGATACGAGTGCCGGAAATCGTGGCAAACTGGAGAGGATGTATGGAATTAACATCGTGATTGCAACGATCAGCGACATCGAGATCGACAAATCTCTCCAAGAAGCAGCGACGAACGAGGCCGTGATCGACAGATATCGTAGAGCAGCCGAGAGACTCGTTACAGCAAGTAAAAAAGACGGGACTGACACTGCCACGATTTCCTTTGAGGATGCTATGAAGACGGTGCTGATAAGCGCCAAGAGAGCGTCTTTGAGTGTTATCGGGGTTCAAGGTCAAGGGGCCGATGCAGCAATAGCGGTCCTGAAACAAATCTTCGGCAAGGCCTAAGGAGAAGACCATGTCCACAGCAAGTAGTCGCGTTAAGGATGCGGGTCTTGTTGCAAGGGGCTTGGAAATCTACCTTTCGGTGGAGAAGGGTACGAAGTATGCCGGCGGAGGAATTCTCTTTGCGGCATCTCTTCTAATACTCAACTCCCTGTTTGGCGACAACAAGTTCGAAGCTGAACTCTGGAAACCAGTATGGCTTGCGTTGATGGTTGCATTAATGACCATCCTCACAGCAATACTTGTCAACTACACCAATAACAAGTTCATCCGGTGGAGCTGGTACGTCTGCGTATTTGCCTTTACTTCGTCACTCCTTCTTATTTCACCTTGGGGTCAATCCCTGATGGTGTGGTGGAAGGCCGACTCACCGGCAAATACGACGTTCTCCAGAATCGAAAAGGTGCTGCCAGCAGATGGGACAATAGTCAATCTGAAACTGGATTCACGAAAGTGGATACAGGGCTTCACCGGAAAAGAGAGCGGCTGTGTAGCAATGGAAGCTCTGGAATCCGGTAAAAAAACTGGTGTCGCACTCATCTGTGAAGACGATCAAAAGCCGCAAGGCAAATGGCCGTTTTCAGGGGGGGTCATACCAGCGACAAGCAAGAACGCTGACCTTATTGGTGACGAGTTCAATCTCGCCTCCATGTCAGGGAAGCAACTCGACTGGTATGCCAAGCTAAAGTAAGTTCTTAGCTAGGCGCAAGTCCTAGCGAAAAGCCGTCTCGCAAAGTTCGCGGACGGCTTTTTCTTTTATCCAGTTTGATATAAGTGTTCCCTTAATCTAACGGGGTAAATCTAGGGCAAACCAAAAGTTCCTTTTATTATCATTAGTATCCCTTGTGCCCCAAACATTATAAGTAACCCTATTAATCCCCAAAGCAAATGGCGCTTACCCGTTTTCAAATCTTCTTCACTATCAGCCCCTCTTATCATTTGGAAAATTCCCCAAAAGAAAACTAAAAAGGCAACAGCGAAAAGCAAATAAACAACGGGCTGAATTATGCTAGAGAGGATATTATTTAAGATTTGATCGAATGTCATGGAAGCAACAAACTCCTTTCACAGGAGTTTGTTGGTAAAAATATCACACCAACTTTATTAATTGCGCTGTATATTTATAACAGGTGGTTGAAGCGCAGAGTTTTCAGTAGTTCCGAGTGTATTTTGTGCCAATCTTACTATGCCAAAAACTGAAGCCATAACAAAAATTGCAATAAGTCCGTAAAGCATTATTTTCTTACCATCTACCTTACTCTCTTCATTACCAGCAGAGAATATATACTTTGCCAGTCCCCAGAAGAATCCAAGTATAGCAATCCCGAATGCCAAAGGAATTAGCTTTTGAACAATAATGGCTATTTGAGTAACAATGTTACTTAGATTAACAAAGCCCTGTTGAGCGAAGGCGAGAGACGGAACCAATGCTAGACCTAACATTAGAACTCTTGAGTAGATTTTTTTCATTTTTTCGTTTACTAATAAATAACTAATAACCTTTTAAATACTTACATTTTACAGATTAATCCCCCACTAAACAAGGGGTGCTGTGGATACATCATATCCCCCCACCCCCCATATATCTAGGGTCTTGAAGATTTGGAAAGGGTAAGCCAGTGTTAGGGTCTACTATATTTCTCCACGATTCATCACTTCTATCAATACCCTCATAAGTTGGTTGTGGCGCTCCATATTGACTCATATTGGGGAAAAAAGCTCCACCAAACAATTTTAATATACCAAAGAAGGAAGTCAGCACGAAAATAGCAATTAACCCCCAAGTCATAACATTTTTGGCTTCCTTTTTCTGCTCTTCGCTTCCTGCCGAAAAAATATATTTGGCAATTCCCCAAAAAAAGTATAGAAAAGACAGACCATAAACTAAAGGTAATATTACATTGATGATACTTATAAAGACATTTATAAGCGCCTTAAAATTTTCTGGAGCGGCAGAAACGATGACTGGAATCAACAAACCCGAACCAACGACCAACGACCAACGACTTACAATCAAAAACAAAGATCTTTGGTTGTAAGTTGTAGGTTGTAGGTTTTTTAACATAAATCTATTTTCCGACAACTTCTTTCACGGTAGTTTCTACAATAATAGCCAATGCCTTTGCGCCCAAAACAATGGCTGAACCGATAACCGTCCACATAAAAGTGGCTTTGGCCTTTTTTATTTGTTCTTCACTTCCAGCGGCTGTAACAAAAAGAAACCCTGCGTAAATTAGGAAGAAGAAGGCCAAAATCCAACCAATTTTTATAATTATATCCAAAATTCTATTTAAAAGATCGGTAACACTACTTACGGTAAACGGATTGTCTAGTCGGCATTCGTTTCCAACACAAGTTTGCGTGGTGTTTGTGTTTACAACTGGTCTGTCAGTGTTTCCAGGATTTGTATTCACAACGGGTCTGTCTTGGGCTTGAGCAAAAACTTCAGTTGAAACAACGGGCAACAATAAGCTCAAAGAAAATAAAATGGGTAGGACTATTGTAAATACTTTTCCTAAATTTTCCTTTGACATAAACATTTGTAGATTATTTCATTTTATTCAACTTTTCTCAATAAGGCCTGCAACTTGGAGGAGGCGGCGCTCAAAGCGCCCCCGACTCCTTCGCGTCCAGAATTGATATCATCAATCATACTAGAAAAAATATTATTACTCTCAACTCCACTTGGATCTCTCCAAGCGCGACTTATAAGAGCGCTTCCATAAAAAACTTGCTTGTAAGAATCTGTTGGTGGAATAGAGAGTAAATCGCGTCTAACAGAAGGTAGTCCAGATATTTCTGCAAATCTAGCCAAAAATGGAGTTGTGGTAAAGGTTTGCGCTACCAAAACAGCTTCCCCGCCATTTTTCACCTGGCGCGGTATGGCAAAAGCGCTGAAGCGCCCAAATGTGATTCTGGTATTAGACCCCTTAAGTTGCGGAATAGTTGCTACATCAAAATTAAGATTTGGATTTTTAGCTCTAATACTTTGAAGTTCACTAGCAAAACCAAAATAAGTGGCAAGAATCCCCCCTATAAAAGCGTTATCAGACATTGGAAGTGCACGACTCCAAGAATGGTTCACTGCTGTTGGGTCGGAAAAACTGGTATAAAAAGACAGAGCTTGCTCGGCACCGCTTTGTCCTCCAACTTGTGTTGTATTTTTTAAAGCGACCTCTAGTTCGCCCTGCGGACCAACGGCTACAATGGGAGAACCTGTCTGCATTATAAGCAAACTTATAAGCTCTTTAGCATTTTTAACATTTGGAAATCCGCCAAGAGAAGCGACGCTTTTTCTAATATTCCCCGCACTATCTTTTTCACTCAACTTTTTGGCTAAACCAAAAAACTCATCCCATTCCCTTGGCGGAACAGCAATTCCAGCGTTTTGGAACAAATTACGATTCCAATACATTACGAGTGGGTCCACTGTAAAAGGAATGGCGACAATTCCGTTCGCTTCTATAAACATTTCCGCCCCTTCTATAAAAGCGTCCTTGTAAGCCCTTTCCGGATATGTCTCAAAAGGAATCAAAGCTAATTTGCCCTTTTCTTTCTGTAGCAAATCGTGCGGCATTAAAATCAGATCCGGTCCCCGACCCTCAGCTAGGGCGTTAACAAAATCTCTGTCCAAAGTGACAGGGTCTTTTTCAACATAAAAAACATTGAGGCCGCTATTTCTATATTCCTGTGTATCAAAAAGATTGCGAAAAATTTGCTCTGGAATAGTCCCCCAAAGCACTACTTGAGGACGCTCATTTTGTTTTGAACCTTGATAAAGAGAAAATGCCAAAACGCCGCCAACAATAAAAAAGACAAAGACGGCAAGGAGAATTATTTGGAATCGTGACATTTCCGCCATAAGATAATTATACAACCAACAACCAACGACTAACAATGAACACAAGATAAAATAGATCCTTTTCCCGCATTATTAATTTATATTTGTAAGTCGTTAATTGTAAATTGTCAGTCAGTGATTTTTTCAAAAATCACTCCAAAATGATGGTCACCCGCATCAAACTCTTTAATAGTTTTGAAACCCACGTTTTCAAATAATCCTTTAGCGCGGTTGGCATTAAACACATCTTTCTGTTGTGGACCCAAGCCCCCAAACGAATCACTCCAATCAACAACCATTAATTTCCCTTTGGGGCGAATAAGGCGAGAAACTTCCTTCGCCAAACCCTCTTTGTGCTCCACTTGAAACAAAACATTGGAAACTATACCTATGTCCATTATTTTGTCAGCCAATTTTGTGCCGTGCGGTTTTTCAATGTCCGCCCAAATCCCCTCTATGTTATGCAAATGGCGCTTGGCTCCCTCTGCTTTAATTTTGGCTAATAATTCTTTCTGCACATCTACCGCATAAACTTTACCGTTTTTTGCGAGCCCCGCCGCAAGCAAGGTGTAAGCGCCTGAACCTGCGCCAACATCAAGCACTTTCATTTCTTCTCCAATTAAAAGATTCTGTATATTTGTTTTAGGGTCTGCGAAAGACACAGGTAAATTATAACCTACAAATAACAACTAACAATTATTAAAAAGGTTTATAGACAAATGAGGGATGCTATTGAGTCCCCATCACGCATACGCATGACACGCACACCTTGGGTGGCACGACTTAGGGACGGAATTTCTTTTACATCAATACGTATCACTTGGCTCTTTTTAGAAATAGCCACAACTTCACTATCTTCTCCGCAAACAACAGCTCCGGTTATAACTACCCCAGTTTTTGGAGTTACTTTCATTGTTTTTATTCCAGATCCCCCTCTATTCTGTATTTTATATTCATTTATTGAAGTTCTTTTGCCGTAACCATTCCCACTCATTACAAGAAGCTCGGCATCTTTTTCATTTATCTTTTTGACAACATCAGAAGCCACAATAAAATCTCCCTTATCAAGTTTTATAGCTCGCACTCCGCCAGCCGCGCGCCCCATTTCGCGAATATCTCCCTCATCAAAGCGAATGGATTGGCCATCCTTACTTCCTAAAATTACAGAATCACCTTTTTCAACAAGCATGGCCGAAATAAGAGCGTCTCCCTGATCAAGACGAATGGCGATAATGCCACTTCTTCTAACATCATGAAAACTTTCTGCTACCACTTTTTTTCCAACACCTTCCTTGGTAATCATCATCAAAGAATATTTGGTCTTTTTGTTATCCTTAGTAATTGGCAAAATGGAAGTTATTTTCTCATCGGATGATATAGAAAGAAAATTCATGATAGATTTCCCACGAGTCGCGCGACGACCTTCCGGAACTTCATACATTTTCAATTGATAAACCTTGCCCTTATCTGTAAAGAAGAGTAGGTCGCTGTGAGCGGAAGTGGTTACAAATTGCGTAATAAAATCTTCTTCTTTGGTATCAAGGTCAACCACTCCAACGCCACCACGTTTTTGTTTTCTATATTCATCAGGATTTGTTCTCTTTATGTAACCACCGGCGGTATATACCAAAACACTTTCTTCATCTGGTACCAAATCTTCCATTGAAAATGTTTTGATGCCACCTTTTACTATTTTTGTTTTTCTTTCATCTCCATATTTTTCTGATATTTCTTGCAATTCCTTTTTTATAATTCCAAGCATTTTTTTATCACTTTTCAAAAGATCAACCAAAAAATCTATAAAAGATTGGACTTCCTTGAGTTCATCTTCTACTTTTTGTCTTTCAAGCCCTGCAAGTTTTTGCAAACGCATTTCTAAAATTGCAACGGCTTGACGCTCCGAAAACTTGAACTCTTTCATAAGCCCGAGTTTGGCAGTGTCTACATCTTTGGATTTTCTTATGAGATTTACTATTTTCTCAATATGGTCTAGCGCTTTTTTAAGCCCAAGTAAAATATGCTCTCTGTCTTTGGCTTTTTTTAAATCGAATTCACTTCGGCGTCGCACCACTTCTTGGCGATGCGTTATAAACTCTTGAAGCATTGTCTTCAGAGAAAGTGTTTGGGGAATGCCATTAACTAGAGCGACATTGTTGTAATGGAAGGCCTCTTCAAGTTGTGTGTGCTTGTATATAAAATTCAAAACTTTCTGTGGTTGTACACCATTTTTCAAATCAATAACCACCCTTATGTCTCTTGTGGATTCATCGCGAATGCCTTTTATTCCTTCAAGTTTTTTATCGCGCACCAAATCTGCTATAGAAACTATCAAATCCGATTTGTTGACGCGGTAAGGAATGGAAGTAATAATTATTTGAAATTGTCCTCCTTTTTGCTCCACAATATCTGCCACTCCGCGCACTACTACACCACCACGCCCGTTGATGTAAGCATGATTAATATCTTGCTGATTGTAAGCAATACCCCCCGTGGGAAAATCTGGTCCTTTAACAAATTCTAGTAAATCTTCGGCGGACGCATCTTTGTTGTCTATCAAATGGATTGTCGCGTCCACTACTTCTTTAAGGTTGTGAGGTGGAATATTTGTGGCCATACCAACCGCGATACCGAGTGTTCCATTCAATAAAAGATTTGGAACAGCCGAGGGAAAAACGCTTGGCTCTTTTCTTGTGGAATCATAATTGAGACGAAAATCTACCGTCTCCTTTTCCAGGTCACGCAAAAGCTCTGCAGAAAGACGAGACATTTTTACTTCGGTGTAACGCATAGCCGCCGCATTATCCCCATCAATTGAACCGAAGTTTCCTTGTCCTATTACAAGCGGATACCTGAAAGTAAAATCCTGCGCCATTTTAACCATAGATTCATAAATAGCCGAGTCGCCGTGAGGGTGATACTTTCCCATCACGTCTCCGACAACCGCCGCTGACTTTCGTAATTTGGCTGATGCTACTAATCCCATCTCGTGCATAGTAAAAAGTATGCGACGATGCACCGGTTTAAGCCCGTCCCTAATATCAGGCAGAGCGCGTGAAGTAATAACAGACATGGCGTAATCCAAATAGGACTTACGCATTTCATCAGAAATATCGCGAAGCACAATGCCGCGCTCCGCGCGGCCGTTTTGGACTTGTTTTTCATCCTCCTTTTTAGCCATATTTCCCCTATTCTAGCATATTTTTTATTCAATTTCCAATTGACTTTTACTATCAAAAAGGGTTTTATTGTTACAGAAAAGATTTGGAAGCAAACCTTCAGAAATTCAATTTCAAAAGGAGCGATACTACCATGGCTTATGGTCATTGGTGTGCCCGGTGTGGCTGGTCCGAAAGATGTCACATCGACATCAGGGAGGAAAATAAAAAATTGAAAACGGCAATTCGTCCCGGTTACCACGAATCGCTGGAAGGATGTCATGGTTTCATCGTTTCCCAAAAAGTTCATCGAAAAATAGAGGCATTGAAAAGGCGGGGAAAATTCTGGAAACCAAAAGACTCCCCTGCACCCAGTCACGATGTCTGGGTAATAATCGGCGGCCGATTGGCGAATATCGGCCTTTGAGAACCCCCTCGCCACGGCGAAAGTTGCCGTGGTGTTTTTTATTCAGATGTAGTGGTCCCTATTTTATTAAAGCTATTCTTCAAATTACTTAAACTATTTACAATGTCGCTCGTAGCAGACTTTATATTTTTAAGTGGGGTTATATCTATATTTACTGGGGTATTTAAACTTTTATCTTGAGAAAGTGCTAAAGTAGAAAGCCAAAAAACAAAAACTATAAAAGTTAAAATACCAGCAATGAAACGAGCTTTCTTTTTTTTCTCTTCTAGGGGTAATTGCTGTAAATAATTAATATGATTAAAAAGCCAATTCATTTTTAGGAAGGAGTTATGAGTAAAGAGTTATGAGTTACGAAAATTTATAAAACACAAAATCAATCTCCTCTCCTAATCATACCTCATATCTCCTAACTCTTGACTCAAAGTTAGGCATTCGAACTAAGCACAGCTATTTCCCCCTCTTTACCATCCAAATCTTTCTTTTTAAGAGTCAATTTTTCTTCTGGCATTACGTTTCCCTTACCACCTTCTTTAAGAAAAGTTTTCAAATTATCCGCTCCAGTTTTTCCTTCGCCACCCGCCTGCGCAGAGCCTGCGGGCAGGTAATGCATAGGGATAATTAATCGCGCACCAAGAGAAACCGCTAACTTGTATCCCTCAGAAGGGGTCAAAACATTGTCTCCGCCAATTGGCACAAAAAGAATGTCTATGTCTCCCAAAGCTTCTTTAACATCAGAACCCAAATCTTTATTGGCAAGCGCTCCCAAAAAACAAATGTTCATTCCCTCAAGATTTACCGTATAAATAGTGTTTAAAAGCCCATCCTTGTTTTTTCCATTGGAAAGAAATCCTTTTACAAAAACTTCTTTGACTTCATATTCACCCGGCCCTTTTATAACAAAAGCTTTTTTCTCTCCAAAAGAGATTTGCTCCTCCCCATTCATATCTTTGTTATTCATAGAGATGAGAGCAATGTCTGCACCGAAACGAGAGGTCTTTAATTTGGAATCCTTAGAAATGGGATTAAAAGCGAGGGTAATGTCTCCAAATTGCACTTTAAAAAATTCATGTCCGAAGTAAGTGATGACCATCCCATTAGAAAATTAGACTATTAACATAAATGCGACTTTCATTTTAACTACACCTTCGCTTCCAACTTATCTCGTCAATCTTGATTTTGATTAATTTTCTAACCTGTCTGCGTATGCACAGGCAGACGGGACAAGTTATTAATTTTTGGCTTTCAGGTACTAGTTTACTCGTCTAAACTTGTTTTTGCAAAAAAGAAGTTTGGGGGCTAGTGGCTTATAGATTTTAAATCTCCTTAATTCCTACGATCGTAGGAATTAAGGAGATTAGCGAATCCTT
>ERZ1292625.1276-Hain-H41-01um-R1-1276-length-31182-cov-7_pt3 | contig 10544 bp, 8 predicted proteins | sample MGYA00564400_ERZ1292625 | MGnify/ENA primary metagenome ERZ1292625 (study PRJEB36523, sample SAMEA6512639) | groundwater metagenome | collected 2019-01-08 | study: AquaDiva: Metagenomics assemblies of 32 groundwater samples
CCATCTACATCTATTTCTCTAAAATCTATTGTTTTCTAAACTGATCTGCTATATAATCCATATTACCTTAGTTTTATTTCTTTATCAAAGGATATTACCCTTAACTAAGTGGAATCTATTATTTACGTTTATCTTAAAACTGCTTCAACATTGCTGCTTCTTATTACACTCTTGTATTAAACAATCTATCTTATATCTGCTTCGCAGCAAAGTCAGCAGCTCTCTGTTTCTATTCTTTTTCAGGGTCATAATCAGAGTCTTCCACTGATTTTTCAGCTTATCGGATTTTACGTTTTCTTACGAAGTCTAAGTCAGAGTTACTCGTGTATTCATCAGCACCTGTGTCTTCATTCCCCAAGTATTCTTGAACTTTTTTGGCTTTTATTTGCTTCCGAGCTTTTTTACTGTCTGCGATTTTTTTCTTCTTAGCATCATTCGCTTGTTGCCGTATTCTCGCATTCTCTTCATCTCTCATCCTTTTGATCAATTATTCTTATTGACGATTCATCAAACTCCTCTCTTTTTAAAATTATCTTTACCGCTTGGCTTCCTCAGCCTTCTCCTTCTCCAACTTTCTCTTCTGATCACAGAGAGCCTTCTTCTATAATTCCGCTTCTTTCTTCTTTTGATCTGCCAATTTTTTTGCTACCTCTTACTCACGAATCTTCTATAGTTTTTAATTATTTTCAAAAGTCTTCTGGTCCTACTAGTAAGCTCTATCCTGTTAAGATTGTGTCACGTACCCAGCTTTATAAAACATTCCTGAAGGGGGTAAACCTTACTTCTGCCTCTCTATATCGAGTTTCCTTTTAGCTGCTAAATCCTTCCTCGCTTTTCTCGCATCAACCCTCTTTTTACTTTCTCTGAACAATTTTTCTTCCCACATTTTTTCAAAGTCCATATGACCCTTCATAAATTTCTCTTAATCCGCGTTATATTGAGCTTCTTCCTATGCATTCGAAAAAAATTGAGGCTATTACATTTGCTACCCTTAATATCCTCGAGGAGCAACTCCTTCTCGATATTGGAGAGAATCAAATGCTCCGTAATGGTTATAATAAGCTCTCTTTCTAGGATCTCTCAATACTTATTGAGCTTGATTCAGTATTTTAAACATCTCTTTAGCTCTCTCTCTCTAGGGTCCTGCTGGATATTTATCAGGATGCCACTTTACTGAAAGTTTTTTCCATAACATAGTTATTTCTCGTTAAGTGGCATTCTTATTAATTCCCAGATCTTTATAATAATCCCTTCTCTCCATTTTAAAATTTTTTTATTTTAAAAATAAAGAATTTAAAAAATTTTTGAAAAAATTAATATTCTATTATAAAAATTTTAATATATTTTTTAATAAAATATAAAAATATTTTAATTATATATAATAATCAGAAATCATCGGCATTTCCGGTGTTTTTTTTTATAACATTTTTTAGATCTTCGACCGACTTTGTTTCTCACAGGAGGCCAACTTCTCGTATAAGTATCTATAAATGTTTTCGTACGATTATAACCTTTATTTGTCATGTGTCGTCTCTTATGTTTTGGAACTTCCACATATCGTATCTTTCCAGAATCATCTTTCACGTAAACAGACCCCTTGATATATTTTTTACAATAACGAAACGGTCCCACATGTCTTTTAATTGAATGACCCAAAATAGTCTATTTCATAGTCGTGGGAAAATTGGAGATTATACCTGGAGAAGGGCTCGTAAAAATAGGTTATTATTGAATAGGCAGAGGCTAGGATTAACTATAAGGAACCAGAGCATTCGAAAGATTCTATATTTCTTTATTATTAGGATTATTATAGGTAGCAAGCTCTTAGGATTGATTAATTTCTTACTTTAAATTCTCAATAAGTGCTAATTATCCTTCTTAATTATTTTCAATAGCTTTAATCATCTGATTGTTGGTTTCACCTCGATGATTTATCGGCACAATAGTAGTAGTGAGGTCAGGGGTCACTGATATCGCACGATCTATTATTGCTACTTCGGTAGGGTTCAGTTAATTTTAGGGAAGGGGTTTCAAATAATTATTTTTAAAATCTCCTACTTCTATCATTAAATTTTTTCTAAATTAAGCAAATGGTCGATATTAATCAACTATTTCTCTAAAGGCTCCATTGGGGTTCTTTTGATATTAATCATAGAGTTTCACGAAGCCTCTCTAAATTTCTGCTACCGAACTATCAGGGGGAAGTCCCAACAATACTTTCAATTCTGGAAATAATTATAATTGAGCATCCATTTTTTGTAAAAAAATTTATTTTTTAAAAATTAATAATTTTTTTAAAAAATAATTTAAAAAATTTTATATAATAAATTTATAATAAATATTTCTATTATAGAAATATTTTAATTTTAAACATAAAATAAAATTTTATTTTAATTTAGCGTATCCTTCGTACTTTATTCAATAATTAAACATAAGGAAAACTTTTTTCAATTTATATAATAAATTAAAAAAATAATCATTAAAAAAAATAATTTTATATTCCCATAAAAAATGTCTTTTAAAAACAAAAAGAATGGTAATCTGTAGAGGATGTTCGATGCTGAAGCATAAGAAGGCAATTAAAAGAGGAAGCAATAGAAAAAAGGATAAACCTAAAACCAAGACTCTTATGAAGAAGAAGATGGAGAGGATGATGAATAAGACCTCTTGAACGATTCATTCATCAATAACAAGCCGGATTCCGATGATGATGATGATGATGAAGATCAACTTTCTGAACCGCTTCAAACCTTGGAGATAAGCATGAAAAAACAAAATCAACTTCGTCAAAAGAAGAAACAGAAACAACAGGTAAAGAGACTCTAATTAAAGAAGAAACAACAGAGGATCCAAACCATCCTGCCTCCTGATATAGAATGTAGTGCTCTCTTATCCAACAAGGAAAAGCTCTCACTTTACCAATAGAATTAGTAACCAAAAAATTTCTTCACCTACAAAGCTCCTCAAATAAAAATTGAAAAGACTCTCCAACCCGTTGAAATTCAACTGAGAGCTCAGAAGATCGCTACCATCATGAAGGGATATTGTTCACTACAACTTTTCAACACCCTCTCAATCAAGTACGTACCGACCGTCCCCAAAGATCCTCTCCGAAAACCTATTTTCGCTATCGAACTGATCTATGGTCTCGCCAAGAACGAATCGTTCCCTGCGATACAATTCACTTGGTTCATAGGGCTCGAGGGATAGAAGATGTACCCCATCAAACAAGCATAAAATTGGTGCTAATCAATTTCGGTAGAAGATGCGGAGACTATCAAGGGACTACTGGCAGAAATAAGACAACTGGGCTAGAACGACGAATAGTTCATGAAAACCGTAGAAACCGATCAGTTCGGATATCATATAAATATTTGATTTTTTAAATTTTTATTTTGTTTTTTTATTTTTTATTTAGAATAACAAAAATAAAATCATAAAATAATAATATTTAATATAAAAAATTTTTCTCAGCCTCCAATAGGTTCTATTCTCAGAATTTTCTTAATCATATAGGCTCGATACAAAGAGTCATAAAAATAGGTGCTTGCCATGTCACAGGATATGTCATATTTTACCCGGTAACGGGGTGGACAGTACCACCGTTAAAAAATTAATTTGATTATAAAGAAAATCCCGTAAAAGGGTAATCAGTATAATTCCAAAGAGGGGAGAAAGTGCATTAATTTACATTCTCAGGGAGCACGAAACTTTTATATTGATCACTGGTGCTGTTGAATTAATAATCTAGTTTATTAGGTGTATTTTAATTAAATAATTTGATAAATTAAAAATTTTGTGAAACTCCATCCGATAGAAAAGTCTTTTCAACCAAACTACAGTTTATTTGAATGTCGAAAATTTATAAGAGATGTGCATTACCTCCAGAATATGAATCCCATGCGTCGATGGGAACCCGACTTCTCATGTATAAAGGAGTTGCAGTAAATTAATCAGCGAAACCAATAGCAAAGTTTTGATTATCAGTAGGGTCGACATTCCCACGAAAAGGTACTGGTTAACAGATCCAATAAGCCGCGAGACAACTTACTCTTCGTTTATTAGGACCTGCACCAGTAGGAAAAGTTACAAGTTAGTTATTGGAAGTCAGTATAACCTATTGAATTGAAGGCTGATTCATTTCATCATAATATTGATTCAATCTAGTTTATACCGGAAGCGCGTTACTGATGCGAACATCGGTCAAGACCGCCCCATCTTTCCCGGTTCCTGCAATATAGAGAGGTAAGGGTTGGGGAGGTACTTGCTGATCATAGAGATTGAGAGGAACCACATTCAAATTCCAAGTTTAGCCTACAACTGTAGAGTTTACCGCCAGGGGGTTCTGGGTGTCAAACGTCACAGCTATCGGTTACTTATTGACAGGGATTTCGACTAACAAGTTCGCTGTTTAACTACTTATATTTGTATCAATCAATTATGATTAACTTTAAAGATTCACTCCTATGGGTTGGTGATTCAAGGGGATCTCCACCAAGAGATTTCCCACTTATCCCGTAATAGTAGAATTAGTCAATATGGATCCAGTTTAGGATGTGAGATTCACACCGATGGGTTATTTATCTACAGGAATCTCTACTGAGAGGTTCCCCGTCTATCCCACGATACTCACATTTTAATTAGCACCCCCTGGACCCGTAGTAAAAGAAACCGGTTCCAAAACTTTGACCTGGACTCCATTCTAGGCATCTGTTGCTTTTCCATAATAAGGATAAGACATTTTTTAATTATTTTTTATTTATTTTTAAAATTAATATTTAAATTTTTTAATTATAATTATTAATTTTTTAAAAAAAAAAAATTATTTTTTATTTTCACTTTTTAAAATCAAATTTTATTAAAAAAAGAATGGATTCTTATAAAAAAATCAAGAAATCCATTTCTAAATGTCAATATCTAGATTTGGTGCTAACCTAAAATAAAACAAGAATTATGATTCCCAATAATTTTCTAAATTCAGAAAAACGCTATCTCTCTGTCATAGAGGCTCACTGGTGTTACATCGAACCCCCAGACATGGTTAACATTCTATATCCGAACAATCCAGTTGCCTCATACGTACAATCCAGCTGTCAAGATCCTGTATTCTTTACAAATTCGGTACCTCTTAAAGTTTTGGGAGACACTCTCCATAGCAAAGAATTCAAATTCATTGATATTTTTTCATCGGTTTCTCGATCCTTCGACCAAGACGGCAACATGAATAATTTATTACTAAGAATGTTCAAAGATGATAATAATAGTACTCAAACCAACAATTCATTTTCATTTCGCAGCAATCAAGAAATTCTCTAGAGGATTGAATTACCTCCCAATGAAGAATATATGGATATTTAAACGGTGATGAATGTTGTGGACCCTGGAAATATCCAAGACCTGACGGATCCTCAATAAACGAAATGGAAGAATATAATTGAAATTCCATTGTTCAATGATAACACAAAAAATAATCCAATACAACCCCAACCCAATTTTAATCGTCCATTATTTATTAAATTAGGCATTCATTATAACACTTATTGATATATATTTTTTTCATTATTTTTTCTATTAGAATATATACAATATAAAAAATCTAAACAATTATCAAATATAATCTATTTTAAATTTCAAATTTATATCCCTGTTCCAGATGGGTTAATAACCCATTCCATAAGGCACTGACACATTTGTTATGGGGAGTTCGATATTCCCTCCACTTTACGCCTAGAAAGCATTAGTCTTAAATTCTCTGAATCTCATCTGAGAACCCATCTGAGGAGTTAGCGGTTGATAAGGAAACCCGGGCAATGCTAGCGAATTAGTATACTCAATTTATCTCCAAACCAAAGCTGAATATATGCTAAATTAATTTAGACCAGGAGGAATAATAAACTAAGCAGTGGATGAATTATTCTTGATAGAAAACGACTTCTCATTTGAAAAATCTCTGGTAAAGTAACCCAACACATAACTAACTCCTTCACTAAAATCCGATAATCCACTACTAGGGTAAATTCGAGTATCATAAGCTAAAAATACTTTCAACCCAACAAATTCATAATTGTGATATCCTTCCAGAGGGTTCCTAGATCTCATATAAGTGGGTGTCAACTTATCAGTTATCCCCCCATAACTTATAACATAATTTAAATTATCATTTGGATCAATGTCTTCTTTGGGGACTTCCAGATTCCAAGATATATCTACCAATGATATCTTCGTAGTAGCTTATAAAAATTAAGGGGGTAAAACAATGGTAACGTTATTATTAGATTACGTAACGTTGATATAATTTTCTATCAAGGATTTTTAAATGCTTTCCATTTTTTATTTATTTTTTTTAAAAGAATTTAAATTTTTATAAATTTTTAGTTATTAAAAAATAAAACATAATCAACAATATAAAAAATTATTTATTTAAAAAAATAAACAAAAAATATATTTTTTTAATTCATCGACATTTTTTTCCTCTTTTGCTCCTCAACCATTTCATATAATGCTTGGCTTGTTTACTTCCCTTCTTAAATATTGCAGGTGTAATCCGGGGTTTAGTTTTACAAATTTTTTTTGATCGACAAGTGTGACACTTTGGCATTTTTTAATTAATTTTAAATTATTTTTTTTTATTTTTTTAATTTTTTATTTTTTGTAATTTAAAATCTATAAAAAATAAATAAAGAATAAATATTAATCTCATAAATAAAAATATTTATTATGATAATCCACATACTCTTTCAGATCAACGAATGGTCGTGAGGCTTGCCAGTTATTATGACTGAGATCTTGGAAATACCGATTCGGTATTTTAAGTCTTATTTACTTCTCTTGATCAGAGACAAAAACTTATCCAAATTTCTTCTTGAAAACATTGTGATTCACAATAGTTACATTACTATTCCCTTGCAACTCCTCCCAGAGATCTTCCGTATAATTATCTGATCTTACTCCCTTTATATGCTATTATAATCCATGTTCGGTTGTGATCTTATAGAATTTCGGACCCCAGATCGTTATTGAAGAAACCCTGTGCTCCAATTTCCAATATCCCAACTTTACTTCGTCTATCAATGTGGGGTTCATTGGTATTGTAGAAATCAAACTATCAGTATCGCTATACAATATATTCTGGAACCCTATCTGATGAAACTGCTTAAATAAATTATTCCTAGCTGCTGCTGTTATATAACTTGCAAATCTCACCAGACTTCCAAGAAATACCAAGTCAGCAGTCTATTCAAATTCTAATCGAAAAATCTTATTCTTTTAGTCTACCTCCGAAAATGAACAGAGATCTTCCCTATCCACATATTACTCCAATTAATTCAACGAAGTCCACACTATCTCAGGAAACTTTTTTTACCCCATCTTGCCATAGAGACTATTCAGACTCAACTTTATTGCTTGACTCAGATCCGCCTTTCCTTCTCTCTTATATTATTAACGTTTCTCATATAATGACTTTACGAACGTCTCAAAGGGTTTCTATTAATGATATTGATAAACCGTCTTGATCTATATTTTTTAGAAGAGATTATTATCTAGAGCATATTTTATTTCTACGCCCCAACGGTATTACTTAGAAAATTTCTTGAAATACAAGAGAGACTGATCTATTTTATCGTCTCCTGTAGCAGGCTCACAATAAATAGGTAATAGAACCTCATCCCTCCAGACTCCTCGAATAAGATACATGTACCATTCGACTATCTCTTCTCCTTCATACGGTTTGCTTGCAATATATTAACAGGGCATCTCATGCTACATGACATTTGGATAAGAAGAATTCAAATCGTAATAAAACAGATCCTTATTGAGGGTACCTCTATACACATTCTGAGTGAATCCACCATGATAGCTTAGTCTCTCTCGATCATATTGCTTCTAGGTGCTGGCTCCTTTCATGTAATACTATCGCTTGTAAAAATTAGCCTCATAGATTTTTAATGCCAGAGCCGAATTCGTCCCCACTTGTTAGTTTTCAAGATTCCAACTCTTCTTATACTCATAGTGCTTAACCACTATCTGAAGGAGGATCTCACAATCCATATAACAATATTCTATGACCGCTTATTTATTCTCTTCGTACCATTCTCGACTCCTTCCTTTGACATCCAAATCTATTTTCTGATGCTACTAACAACCCAGTTATGTGGCTACATTCTAGAGACTCCCGGGATACATCAATATCATGTCATAGAACATGGCAGATTTATAATTTATTATCTTTATCTGAGTGTTAGATCCCATCACATGAACATCAGAAGAATCCTTCAACATCTGAGATATTATCAACAGATTATCAAACTTACTGCCATTGAAACTCCAGAATTCGACCCGACTCTTCTTGAACTTCTCGATATTCAGTTCAACGAATTTTATGAATTCTTACACACAATTTTCTCCCCAAAAACTACTCTTTTGATTGAACTGATCAATCACACAGATTAGATAACTCTTTTACTCGGTCTCTAACGTATATGTTTCTATATCAAATACGAACTTTATTATCTGGGACTTCTTAGGCATCGGTTTACGAAGAGAAAACTATCTTTTAGTCTCTTTCTTGAGGAATCTCTGGAATGAATTATTATGAGTAAGGAAGGCATGTGATATCCTCAAAATAATAATGAAACAATCCTCGTGACACCCTGGCATCTTATTCTCATGCCAAAACTTTCTACCCTCCAGATACAAATATATAGGAATTGGTTTCAGTTAATCCTAGACAAACTTATATATCTCAAATACCTTCCCTTATTTCGCTTATTAACTAACCTCCCTCAATTAAATAGAACTTCTTAGATAATCAGGTGTAAGAATGAACCCTCTTGTACACTTGAAATTGAAAACAAAAAGAAGAATCCTCTCTAAACAATTACAAACTCTCCAGCTATCAAACTTTCTAGTGATATCGAGTCTCTCCCAACTCTTGTACTAATCAATCTCTCTTGCATGTGCATTAAAATTCTATAACAAATAATCATAGAACTAATCCTCTTATCCTGCTTCAGGCATATTATTTAGTCGAAACAGAAAGTAAACTGCCACATACAAAATAGCAACATTCTAGATCTCTTGATAATAATAATCCAAATTCATGACGTCTTATATCTTTCTTTAAATGAATAATCTTTGTCCTAAATCTGTGTCTTCTAAATTATCTAGCTGAATATTGGCAATCGTTTAAAAATTAAAATTAACCACGCTTCTTTCTGCTTCGTTCACTTCAGTTGTTTCTCCCCAGGCAGCAATATTGAGAAAATACCTCATAGGCTAATAATTATTCTTTATTTCTTCCCTTTGAGCGATCAAAGTATAAGCATCATGGATCCTTTACATATAATCTCGGTCAATTTACTTTACCCCTGCTCGAGGAGGAAAACTAACTTTAATCAACCTTAGAAATCCGTTATTCAACAAGTTATCTTCATTATTTTCATGCACATACAGCGTTGGTTCTAATGCAATAATATCAGGCATCAAAGGAAACCTCTGATGATGTATCCAGGGTGGATTGGGCAGCGGTCTCTTAAAAACAGCTAATGGACCATGTGCTTCGTTGAGTGTTCCTGGTAAAAACACGTTCGGTAAAAGAGGACCCATTGCAATCAAATTCAAAGGCTCTTGTTATAAGCCTCTATTGAAACTATAATAACTCTCTCCACGCTAAGCAGCCCACGCCTAACCAGCTTCAATTACATAGTTCTCTTCATTCAAATCAAAGAACATATCACCATCCAACTCAGCAAATGGCTAGAGACCTTGCTATGCCGCTTCTTGTTCGTCGAGAAATTAGAGTTCAAATTAGACAAAGTCAGAATCAACCGATACATCTTACACAGTATGCAATGATTCTGTAACAGATTTAGATTCTTCTATTTCTATTGGAAATGGCTCCCCTATAGGCACCCAATCTACAGGATTAAATCTATCTTGTCGGTGATTAGCATAATCATTCCTGATCCTTTAGATATAAGGCAACAACCCATATAGCGTCTTCCCTCTTTCAATTCTATCGAATGTCTCAAGTATTTAGATATTAGAATAACTGTTTCTCACAAACAACTCCAACAAGAAGTTCCTTTCCGGTTCTCCGATATTGGCTTACTCAATAGGAGTTAACAATGCCTGATTTTAATTCATCTGCTCGAATGGAAATATTATTTTTTTTTTTAATCACGATTAATTATAAAATTATGATTATATTTTAAAATATTTATTTCATGTCTAATTAAAATTTTATTCTTCCAGTCAGAATTTATTATATAATTAATTAAATTTTATAATATTTAATTCTATTATATAAAATTTTTTTTAATTAAACTATAACTTATTTTTATTTCTATTATAATTTTTTATAACTAATTAAGATTTATCAGAAGTTAACTCCTCTTCCCGCTCGAATTAATTAATTTGGACCCTCCCATTGCATGCAGCACCCCTGGTTTCATACATATAAATGTATTTGTATTTATGTATATGGGTACATATACATTTATATATATAAATAGGATATATTCTAAAATATACTCTATAATATA
>ERZ1292625.4421-Hain-H41-01um-R1-4421-length-10544-cov-6_pt1 | contig 10544 bp, 10 predicted proteins | sample MGYA00564400_ERZ1292625 | MGnify/ENA primary metagenome ERZ1292625 (study PRJEB36523, sample SAMEA6512639) | groundwater metagenome | collected 2019-01-08 | study: AquaDiva: Metagenomics assemblies of 32 groundwater samples
AAGGAGATTCATGGTACATAATTCGCCCCAGAAAAATCGACCTCATTAACGAAAAACTGTTCGGGTTTAAAAAACAAAAATTTGAACAATAAAAAAACCGCTCCGATAGATATCGGAGCGGTACTGACAGTATAGTCAGCAAACCTCGTTGATTGATTTTTGCATTCTGTCGTAAGTCGCAGATGGAATGCAGTTTCTGATTGACCAGAGATCTTTTTCGAGAGAGCGTTTGACTTTCACAATTCTCTCCCATGGCCAGTGAAACCCCAAAATGGACTTCAGGGCCACCAACGCAATACACGTTTTAAGAACTACCATGAGACCTTCCATGACTTCCCTCCTTATTTGGTTAAAGTCACAGCCTTTTCTGGATCGAATCACTTCAATAAATCTTATCGCCCCCGCCTTCTTCTACTCCCGCCATTGAGTAATCCAAGTACGATGCCCAGAAACAATCCGAAACCCTGATTATTCGTCGCCATTCCTATGAACAGTCCGAAGAAAAACCATCCTAAGCTCATTTTTCCTCCCCACTGAAGTTTTCAACCCGCAATTCTCTTCTTCCGTTATAACATGTATAAATATATATGTCAATTAAAGAAAGCCTAAGAAAAGGGCACCTTCAGCTATTAAATGTTAAAATATCTCCATGGAATCTAGAGGGGGTGGATCAGAGGTTGAATCATTAAGGAGCGCCTTCTTACCAGAACAAATTAGCAGCCAGGTTATGGCCGCTTTTAATTCGCCCGAAAAGAAAGCGGTTTACTTAGCTAAAAAAGCTCTGCTCGAAGAACACCCCAACGAGACACAAGCTATCGAAACCATCTTTGGCATTATTCCGGCTCTTAGAAATTCAGAAAGTCTGAAAACTTTGGATGCGAAAAAGGACGGCTGGGATAAGGTTAAGCAAACCCTAAAGAATGTCACGGAGTACAACTTTCTGCTTACTGACCTCGTTCATAGCAACATCGAAAACCGAGAATTTCTAAGCGGACTTTGGAAAACCATGAGCGAGCTAGCTGGAGGAGTCAATCAAGAAAAACAGTTTGATCAGTTAAAAAGAGGAATTCTAAGCCAGGTCGCCGCCTGGCGAGTTTTAGAGGAAAATGGATCCAATCCAAAACTGTCCCATCCTAGTGAGGACGCTTTTGATTCGATTGATCTCTGGACAGAAAAAGGCGAAGCTGTTCAGGTCAAAGGAGCCCCCATTCACGGAGTGGCGCTCATCGAAACCGAAACCGTAGCTTTTCCGGGCGTTACTTTCGAAGGAAAAAGCGGGGGCAACAAATATCATTTAAACAGCCATCTTTTCTCCGAAGCCCAACGCTTTAAAGCCAAAATGAGTCGTTACGATGAACTTCACCATGAAAACACCAAAGGTCTTTTCCTCGTTGTTCCCTATGAAGATATCGATTTTACAACTGGCGAACCCAATCGCCGCGCAGTTGATGAGGTCAAGAAATCACTACCAAGTTAACTTTGTTTAGTTGTTCCAAAAAAGCATCCCGATTTTCTCTTAATTCTGTTACAATTAAGGGAATATGAAGATCGCTTTTTACGAGTTAAGTTTTGATGTAATAAAATTAACTCGTTTTCACTTTTTCATGCCAAAGGCCAGCTCGTATCTCACAGACCTATTAAAAGCCATCTACCTTCCGCTTGGCCGGTTTTCTATCTTCCTGATTTATTCTTGGTTCGGTTTTCTAAAAGTTATTTCGCTTAGCCCAGCCGGTCCCCTTGTAAATACATTGCTCGAAAAAGTCCTGCCCGTTCTACCATTTACTGATTACATATTTGGTCTGGGGATTTTCGAAATTCTAATTGGATTCCTCTTTATTCTTCCCAGGATGGAGCGGCTGGCTATTGGATTATTTTTCGTTCATATGGGAATGACCACTTTGCCACTAATCTTTCTGCCGGCCGTCGTTTGGCAAACCACTTTTATTCCAACGTTAGAGGGGCAGTATATTATCAAAAATCTTGCTTTGATCGCAATCGTTTTTACACTTTGGGCCAATCTTCCTACCCACAAGATCAAAGCATAGCCAATGCGCCCGTCTTTCAAATTGCTATTTTCTTCCTTCGCTGGTCTACTTTTATCCTTCCTGATCTACCAATCCTTATTTGAGAAAAAATGCGCCTCCGGGCCGGCTCTGTTTTCCGCCTACTGCACCTTTTTAGAAATCATACTTATTCCGAGTCTAACGATTGTTATCGCCATAATAATTTACATCCTGATTCCCAAAAATGATTAATCAGAAACAGCTCAAATTAACACAAGAAGAAAAGAAGGTTTTTGGTACACTAAACAGTCCGCTAAAAATCCAAGATTATTTAGAAGCACTTCCTATTAATTTCGAAAAGGGCGGCGAAACCTGCATGTCTCCACGCCTGGTTATTCGGGAACAGAAAGCTCATTGTTTTGAGGGGGCGCTCCTCGCGGCGGCGACCCTCATGTTTCACGGGCAAAAACCGCTACTTCTCGATCTAAAAACAACTGTCGGAGATTTTGATCACGTCGTAGCATTGTTTCGCAACGGGAGATTCTGGGGTTCCATCAGTAAGACAAATCATGCGGTCTTAAGATATCGAGAACCAGTCTATATATCCGTCCGTGAATTAGCCATGTCTTTCTTTCATGAGTATTTCCTGGACAATGGAAAAAAAACTATGCGCAGTTTCTCAAACGCCTTCAACTTAAACCGATACCACGGGGAGGACTGGGTCACTTCGGAAAAGCCCCTTTGGTTTATCGACAAAGCTCTAGATGCCTACCCCCACAAGCCAGTTTTTCCCGGAGGAAAGACAACTGAACTCCGGAGAGCTGATCCAGTCGAAATTAGAGCCGGAAAAATGACCACCTGGCGAAAATCAGTAACAAAAAAGGCTTAAAAACGTATCAATCTATGAAGTTTTTTGAAGGTCAGGAATTTAATAATTTGGCCCGAAAAATGAAAAACGGCGACCCTGGGGCAGCCGAGAAACTTTATGAAAAACTTTTTCACAAAGTCTATGGTTTCTGCATGAATAGGGTTTCATCAAAAACCGTCGCCGAGGACATCACCCAAGATATATTCGTGAAGCTCGTTGAAAAAATTAGTTTTTTTGACGAGTCCAGGGGGAATTTTCTAGTTTGGTTTTGGCAAGTCGCAAGGAATACCGTCACCGACCACTACCGAAAAGGGAAAGATATTGCCTTCTCGGATGTAAGCGACGAGACGCTCGAAGAGAAATCGTCTATTAGCGCCCATGAAAAACTAGATTATAAGATAGAGCTGGAAAAAATAGGATTTTTTATTAACTCAATGAACCCCGAAGACCAAGAACTTTTTAATCTGCGCTTCGTTGCCGGCCTAACCTATCGCGAAATCGCCGGCGTTCTTGGCCGTAGCGAAGGATCCCTCCGGGTAGCCATTAGTCGATTAAAGTCAAAGGTAAAAAGAAAATTCGCATGAATCCCGTTAGAAAATTAAAGAAGAACATGTCCAGAAAAATACATTTTTTATTACAGGGAGATGTTGGTTTGTCGAACCAGCGCTTAGTTTAATTTTCTAACGGGATGAATTTAAAAAATATTTACAAACCCGATCGGGAATTTAAAGCTAAAACCAAAAACCTGTTTTTGGCGAAGTTTACAGAAAAATTTGGAACTTTTCCCAGAACCAGCTTCGCTTTCAAGTATTTTGCGAGGGGGATTGGTGTGGGCGTCTCTTTTGCGTTTATTTTAGGCGTGACCGCCATTTATGCGGATGGGCGCAATGTCGGTCCGGAAAATATTCTCTACGGTTTTAAGCGATCACAGGAAGCCGTTAGCATCACCTTCTCGAGGGATGAAGAAAAATCCAAGGCCCATGTCAGGTTCGCCGAAAGACGCCTAAATGAGATCAAGGAGATTCAGGGTAAAAATCCCGAAAGTCCTCTGATTATGAATTTGAAAAATGATTTAGCCCGAGAGATCAAAAGTTCGGTCAAAACCCTAAAGTCAAAAAAAGATCTTAAATTCACCGAGAAAGAAGAAGTCTCTTTGGGGACGGATACAGCTTCACCAACCGAAGGCGGGATAGAAGTTTCCCGGACGAATAAGTCGGGAACCGAAACACCCCCAGCTAAAAGTATTCAAAACTTAATGACTCCCAGCGTAGCGGTAGTCGCTGAAAAAAGTTCCAAGTTGTGTCGGTCGTGGGATCAAGTCATCGATGACGATGGAGAGCTTGTCCTTGAAGCAGTTAATAAAGACAGCGAATTAAAGGAGTGGTTTGAAAAAAACTGTTTCGCTCGCCTCCGTGGATTCTCCGGAGAAGAAAACCGCGCTCAAGCGCCAAAAGAAGATTCGGAAAAAAACTCGGAAGTTGAAAACTAGTCTAGACTTGTCCCAACCCCTAGAATAAGATACAATCGAAACTTATAGTCGATTATTAAATTTATAAAAATGAACAAAGAAAAAATCATAGCCATTGTTGCCATACTAATAGTTTTGGTCGTCTTATTTCTCGTCTTTGCGAAAAGAAACTCACCACCCGGAAAATTAATTCAAAATCTTGTTAATCCGCCCACGGAAGATGGGGAGAGTGAAATTGAGAGCCGGCCGGGGGATGAAAAATTAATAAAGAAAGACGTAGTAGTTGGCGCCGGAGCGGATGTTAAACTTGGCGACACGGTCACCGTAAACTATCTTGGCACACTCGAGAACGGAACTAAGTTCGATAGTTCCTACGATAGAAAACAACCGTTTAGTTTTGTTATCGGAAGCGGCGAAGTTATTCGCGGGTGGGACATTGGCGTTCTGGGCATGAAAGTGGGTGGTAAGAGAGAGTTGGTGATTCCCCCAGAGCTAGCCTACGGGGAAGCTGACAAGGGCATTATTCCACCCAACTCAACCCTCAAGTTCACGATTGAGCTTTTAGAAACTAAAAATGCTGACAATCAGATCCTAAACCTTAACCCGTAAAGAAAAACCGCCGAAAGGCGGTTTTTTTGACTTTTGAAGCAGAAACCCTAAACTTAACTCGTTAGTGATCCCCTATAGTCCTCGGACTCGGGGAAGTTTTGTCATAGCCATGAATAGTAAACCTTTTAAAATTCACGCTCCCCACAAACCAGCCGGTGATCAGCCGCAGGCAATCAGCAAGTTGGTTGATGGCTTGAATGAGGGCTATTCACATCAAACTTTGCTCGGCGTCACTGGTTCCGGCAAAACTTTCACAATCGCCAATGTAATCGAAGCGATCCAAAAACCAACGCTCGTAATCGCCCACAACAAAACTCTCGCCGCCCAGCTGTGTAACGAGTTCAGAGAGCTTTTTCCAAATAATTCCGTTAACTATTTCGTCTCTTACTACGACTACTACCAACCCGAGGCCTACATGCCTGTGAGCGATACCTACATTGATAAAGAAGCGATGATCAACGACGAAATTGATAAACTTCGCCATGCCGCCACCACCGCTCTTTTAACTCGTAAAGATGTCATTGTCGTTGCTTCCGTCTCTTGCATCTACGGTCTTGGCGCTCCCGAAGTTTATGAGGCGAACATCTTCAAACTTTCAAAAGGCACAAAAATAGATCGTAAAGAATTTGTGAGAAAACTGATTGAGCTTCAATTTTCACGAACCACCGCTGACTTGAAACGAGGGACCTTTCGTTTAAAAGGTGATCACTGGGAAATTATGCCAGTCGACCGTGAAGTTATTTATGATTTTGAAATCAAGGCTGGCAGGATAGATTCAATTTACGAATTTGAGCCAGCCGAAGGCTTTATTCCGGGAAAAACCCCAGAGGTTCCGGAAGTCATCTTTGCTCCCGCTAAACACTTCATTACTCCCAAAGAGGATCGAGAGCGAGCGGTCAAAGCCATCCGCGCAGAACTAAAAGAACGTTTAAAATATTTCGAAAAAAATGGGAAATTACTCGAAGCAGAGCGCCTGGAAAGACGCACTAAGTTTGACTTAGCTATGATAAAAGAGGTTGGGTACTGCCACGGTATTGAAAATTACTCTCGGCATCTGTCGGGACGCAACGCCGGAGATCCGCCCGAAACCCTCCTGGATTATTTCCGAGGCGATTTTCTGACCGTAATCGACGAATCCCATGTCACAATCCCACAGCTAAACGGCATGTACCACGGCGATGCCTCAAGAAAGAAAACCTTGATTGAATACGGTTTCCGGTTACCCTCGGCGGCTGACAATCGTCCGCTCAAATTTGCTGAATTTGAAAAAAGGGTTAGCCAGATTATTTTCACCTCCGCCACCCCGAGCGATTTTGAAAAAAAGAAGTCCAAACAAATCGTGGAACAGGTTATTCGCCCGACAGGCTTGGTTGACCCCAAAATCACCATTCGACCCGCAAGAGGCCAAGTGCAGGATCTCATTCCAGAGATAGAAAAACGTGTCGGTGCTAAATCTAGCGGCAAAGAACGCGTTTTAGTAACCACTCTCACCAAAAAAATGGCCGAAGACCTAAGCTCCTATCTGCAAGAAAAGAAATTAAAAGTTCAATATCTCCACAGCGATGTTGCCACCTTAGATCGTATTCGCATTCTCACGAGTCTAAGAAAGGGGGAAATTGACGTCTTAGTCGGGGTCAACCTTCTTCGTGAAGGTTTGGATTTGCCCGAAGTAACGCTAGTGGCCATTTTAGACGCCGACAAAGAAGGATTTTTGCGCAGTGAAACCTCCCTCATCCAAACCATCGGCCGCGCTGCCAGAAATTCTGAAGGAGAAGTTTTGATTTACGCCGACCAGATTACAGGTTCTATTAAGCGCGCTGTGGGCGAAACTGAACGTCGCCGAAAGATTCAGCTCGAATACAACAAAAAACATGGCATCACTCCGAAAACTATTATCAAAGCCATCAAAGATATTCTTCCGGATGTGGATAAATTATTAAAATTAGAGTTAAAGCCCGTATCTAGGTCGAAGAAAGGGTTAGAGAGATTAATTAAGGATAAGGAAAGAGAAATGCGGGAAGCCGCCAAAAATCTTGAGTTCGAATTAGCAACTTTACTTAGAGATGAAATCAGGGCTTTGTCTAAAAATTTGAGTCAGTCGCGAAGAATTTTTAGTAACAAAACCTGACCCAGCTCAAATTTTACTGAAGTCGCTGATGATAGGATGAAAAGAATAGTAAATAATACTTGGATTTAGGAAAAACAATGTGCGTAAAATTGGGGCTGTGGTAAGAGAGTTATCAAAGAAAGTAAAGGTGCCAAAATAAAGAGGACCCAGCGAATTTCTTCGCCGGGCCCCTAGTGATTTGAGGAGTTGATTACTCACCCCTCCTTCGGTCCTACTCTCAAGTGGCGAAATGCAGCACTGTTGCCACAATTAGCCACGGTCATCCAACTCAAGATGATAAGATTAACCGATGAAATGATCGGCCTACCAGAGGACATTGAGTTGAGAAACCAACAGATCCCTCCAATAGTTCCACAGGATCCAAGAAGTAAGCCGAGACGTATCCAGCCAGCACTCGGTTTTTGCGACAACCAATTCATCCTTCACCTCCTCAAAGAGTGATAGAGCCCGACCAGATTTCTCCAGCCGAACTCGATGATTCGCTTGGCATAGATCTACCCCACCTTCTTCTCCAGTGATGCCTGAATGAGAGACACGAAGGAAGCGATTAGCCAGCAGATAACAGCCAGCACAACCGGAGTATAGTTCGCCAGAAATTTACTCGGCTCGGATACATATGGGAAAATCCAGGAAAAAAGAAATATCCATCCCATAAGCCCCATCAATGCCTTAAAGGTTTTCATCTCCTCACCTCGTTTTCCACTGGTGCCGGAACAACCTCTCGACTGCCCGGAAACCAGAACTGAGTTTTGGTTTCTTGGTTTTGGACTTGACACTCACCAGTCGGAAGTTGATCTATCTTTACATAAACAACCTCCCGCATGTTCACAAACGCAAAAGCCGTTCCGCTGAGAAGTTCGTGCAACAACATAAATCCCTCCCTCTCTGAAAGTTATAAATCCATGACAAAAGTGATTTTTTACCAGGTGGTGAAACTCGACCATTGAATGCTTTTTGCGAAGCAAGTCGAGTTTCTATTAGCCTGGCCACTAACTGTCAGAACTATAACAAATACAGACAATTTGTCAATACAAAGGATTTTCGGTATAATTTAGCCCAATTTGTCCCAGTTTTCAGTCATTCCAACATTACAACAATCGAGCATTTTCGTTATCTGTATATCCGTAAGTCATTAGTATTCCGTAGCCATCATTCCTAATTCATTATTCATAATTCATGCGCGACAAAATAATAATCAAAGGCGCTCGCGAGCACAACTTGAAAAATATTAATCTCGAGCTTCCGCGCGACAAAATGATTGTCTTCACCGGTCTTTCCGGCTCCGGCAAATCGAGCCTGGCTTTTGATACCATCTTCGCCGAAGGCCAAAGGCGCTACATCGAATCCTTGTCCGCCTACGCCCGGCAGTTTTTAGGCCGGCTTGATAAACCCGACGTGGACGAAATCGAAGGCCTCTCACCCGCCATCTCGATCGACCAAAAAAGTCACTCCGCCAACCCACGCTCCACCGTCGCCACCATCACTGAAATCTACGACTATCTTCGGGTGCTCTACGCCCGCGTCGGCATTCCACACTGTCCCAGGTGTGGCAAAGAAATCCGCAAAATGACAAAAGAGGAAATCGTCGACGCCATCATCGAATTTACGAAAGCAACGAAGGGGAGCGCAAAGCTCCTTGGCAACAAAAATCCCTATACCTCTCAAGGAGCAAAGTCCAGCCCAAAGGGTAGTGGGGCTGAAAAGTCCAGCACCAAAGATAATGATGCTGGAGGGAGTACTAAAAATGCCGTAAGGCCTGGTACTGGGGAAAATAAGGAGCTAATCATATTAGCGACTGCAGTTCGCGGAAGAAAAGGTGAATATTACCAACTCCTTTATGATTTTCTAAATGCTGGTTTTAGCGAAGTCAAAGTTGATGATAGATTTTATTCCTTAAAAAATCGGATCGAGTTAAGTCGTTATAAGGCTCACACCATCCAACTTGTTATAGATAAGATTCCAGCTGAAACCGAATTTTCCGCCCGAGGTGGGTCCTCTTCTGGGGGGCAAAGCTGGAAAGACAATCGTCTCCGTCTCGCCGAAGCCATCGAGCACGCTCTAAAATACGGGAATGAAACTGTGGATATCTTAGTTGGGGATAAATCCCTCGCTCTTTCCGCTAAATTTGCCTGCTCCGACGATAACTTTTCTTTTCCCGAAATCGAACCCCGGCTTTTTTCCTTTAACAGTCCCTATGGCGCGTGTGATGAATGTCACGGTCTTGGCACTGAAAGCGTTTGGTCGGACAAACCTTGTCCGAAATGTTTAGGCAAGCGTCTCAAAGAAGAAGCGCTAAGTGTTTTAATCAAAGGCAAAAACATTGTGACGACTACCGCCATGTCCATCTCTGACGCGCACGACTTCACCTCTAAGATTCAAAAAACTGAAACCAAAAAATTTATGGAGGTGGCCGAATTGCCGCTCAAAGAAATCAAGAATCGCCTGAAGTTTATGCTCGATGTCGGCTTGGATTATTTAACCTTGGATCGCAAAGCCGGCACCCTCTCTGGTGGCGAAGCTCAAAGAATCCGTTTAGCCTCGCAAATCGGCTCTCGTTTAGTGGGAACCCTATACATCTTAGATGAACCCACGATCGGTCTTCATCAACGTGACAATGCCAAACTCATTCTTACCCTTCATGAGTTGAAAGACTTAGGTAACACTATTATTGTAGTTGAACATGACGAGGAAACTATTCGTGAATCGGATTATTTAGTGGATATTGGTCCAGGCGCTGGCATTCACGGCGGTGAAATTATTGCTCAAGGTTCAATTTTAGAACTTCTACCAGCCTCCGCCCGAGGCGGCTCCTCCTCCGGAGGAAAAGGCAAATCCACAGGAAAAGACAAATTTCCAGAATCCCTAACCCTCCAGTATCTTCGGGGTAGGAAATTTATCGAAGTTCCCGATGAGCGTCGTAAAATTTCAAAAGATAAACCCCATCTAAAAATTCGAGGGGCCTACGCCAACAATCTTCAAAATCTAGACGTCGATATCCCACTTAGCCGTTTTGTTTGTGTTACTGGTGTCTCCGGTTCTGGTAAAAGCTCTCTTGTCTACGATGTGATCTACAAAGCTCTTTCAAGTCGCTATGGTGGCACTCATTACCGGGAGTTCGGCTGTAAGTCGGTGATGGGTACTGAATATCTCACTCGGCTCATCAATATCGACCAATCCGCCATTGGCCGCACGCCTCGCTCCAATCCCGCCACTTACGTCGGCGCCTGGACTTTCGTTCGCGACCTTTTTGCTTCCACCGAAGACGCCCGCGTTCGCGGATATAAAATCGGTCGCTTCAGCTTTAATCGCCCCGGTGGCCGTTGTGAAAACTGCGAAGGTCACGGCGCTATCGCCATCGAAATGCATTTCTTGCCGACGGTTTATATAAAATGCGATGTCTGCAAAGGTAAACGTTTCGACCGCGAGACTTTAGAAGTGGAATATAAAGGCAAAAACATTCACGATATT
>ERZ1292625.1659-Hain-H41-01um-R1-1659-length-24856-cov-12_pt1 | contig 10538 bp, 7 predicted proteins | sample MGYA00564400_ERZ1292625 | MGnify/ENA primary metagenome ERZ1292625 (study PRJEB36523, sample SAMEA6512639) | groundwater metagenome | collected 2019-01-08 | study: AquaDiva: Metagenomics assemblies of 32 groundwater samples
ATGTTCAAAAACATCATCGCTCCCGTCCAAGCCTGGTTACTCTCCAAAGGCCAATGCGTCGGTTGTGGCAGCTCGCTCAAAAACGGCCAGGTTGAAAAAAGCAAAATCAAAGACCATGACCAGGTCACTTGCAAATGCGGCCGCATCTTCATGTTCAATAAAATAAACCAGACCTACCGCCGCGCTTTATTTGAGGAGGTCTAAAGCATGCGCCGTTATTTTATTTCCCTCCTTCTCACCCTCGGCGTCATTGCTGTCATGCTGGTTTCTCTCTTTGGCCAACCAGTCAATTCAAATGACACCGGCAAGATTGAGTTTCTTGTCCCCCCTGGTCAAAGTATCGATCAAATCGCCGACGCTCTTAGTCAGGTCAAACTCATTCGTTCCCGCACCGTCTTTAAGTTGACCGTTTTCCGCTATAACATCGCCAAAAAAATTCAAGCTGGCTATTTTTTCCTTTCACCATCCCAAAGCACCGCCGAAATGGCCCAAAGTTTAACCAAAGCCTCGGTCAAACAGGCTTGGGTTACCGTTCCGGAAGGCCTGCGACGGGAAGAAGTGGCCAACCTTATTGTTGATAAACTGGTCGAAACCAAAACTAAACACCGTTTTGATCCCGACGAGTTTATTCGTCAAACAGCCAAACTGGAAGGCCGCCTTTTCCCGGACACCTACGCCTTGGGAGAAAACATTACCACCGCCGAGGTAATTGAAAAAATGACCGATCAATTTAATCGGATCGTCGCCAACCTGAAAATTCCGGAGGAAAAACTAAGCGAAGTCGTTATTATTGCCTCATTGGTCGAAAGGGAAGCGGGGGAAGACAGCGAACGCCAGCAAGTCGCCGGCATTATGACCAAGCGCATCGCTAACAAATGGCCGCTCCAAGTCGACGCCACTGTTCAATATGCCCTTTCTACTTCTCGTTGTCGGATTCGTATCTGCGACTGGTGGCCCAAGTCTCTAACGCCAGCTGACTTAAAGATTGTTTCTCCCTATAACACCTATACCAACCCCGGTTTACCTCCCGGTCCCATTGGCAACCCTGGCCGCGCCAGCTTAGAAGCCGCCGCCAAACCCAGAGAAAGTAAATATTGGTTTTACCTCCACGACCTGGAAGGAAAAATTCACTATGCCGAAACCATTAAGGAACATAACGAAAACGTCTGTGCTTACCTCAAAACTGATTGTTGACACATGTCTTGAGCCTATGATATCATCAGCAACAGTCAATTAATCTGGCTGGCATCGCCGCAAGCCAGGTTTTTCTCGTCTATTGACGCCTCGTTTCATTGTCATTAACGATTGCCTTAATCAAAGCCAAAAGGATGTCAAAGAGAGCCCTTCGCGAAAACTGGGGTAAAACCCACAAAAAATTACCTGAGGTTAATCTCACCCAAATCCAGGTCGATTCGTACAAAGATTTTTTGATAAATGGCATCCGTCTATCTCTCCAGGAACTAAATCCAATTAAGGATTTTACCGGCAAGTTTTTCCAGCTCGAATTCTCCGACCATCATCTGGGCAAGCCGAAACTTTCTCCCAAAGAGGCGATGGAAAAGGGTGTTAACTTCGAAGCCCCCCTCAAAGTCACCGCCAAACTCACCAATCTCCAAACCAAGGCTGTTCAAGAACAGGAAATCTTTTTGGGTGATATTCCCCTGATGACCTCTGTCGGTACCTTCATCATCAACGGTGTCGAGCGCGTCGTCGTTAACCAACTCGTCCGTTCCCCGGGCGTTTTTTTTACCCGCGAACTTGATCCCAACTCCGGTCGTTTCCTCCACACCGCCGAAATCCGCCCGCTCTTCCGCGGATCTTGGTTGGAATTCATCGTCAGCCGCAACGACCACATTTCAGTTAGGATCGACCGCCATCGAAAAATCTCCGCCACCACGCTTCTCCGCGCCCTCGGTTACGAAAACGATGATGAAATCAGAAATCTCTTCAAAGATATCGATACCGACACCGACCACCAATACATTGAAACCACTCTTCTCAAAGACACCAGTAAAACCACCAATGAAGCCCTCCTCGAATTTTATGACAAGATCCGTCCCGGCGAACCAGCCGTCATCGAAAACGCCAAAAATCTTTTCCATCAAATGTTCTTTGACAGTCGTCGCTATGACCTCGGTTTGGTCGGCCGCTACAAACTGAACAAAAAATTGGGCCTTAATCTCCCCATCGACGAAAACCACGTCACTTTAGACAAACAGGATATTGTTGCCGCCATCCGCTACATCATTGGCCTCCAGAATGGTCAGGGCAAAGTTGACGATATCGATCACCTGGCCAACCGCCGTGTCCGCCGTGTCGGCGAACTGGTCAACCAGACTGCCTTCCGCGTTGGACTGCTTCGTTTAGAGCGCTCCATCAAGGAAAAAATGAGTATGGCCAAGGCAGAAGATCTGCCAACTCCTTCCGCTCTCATCAACCCCCGTCCCATCATCGCCTCCGTTTACGAATTCTTTAGACGCAACCGTTTAAGTTCCATCCTCGAGCAAGTCAACCCGCTCTCCGAAATTGATAATCTTCGCCGTCTCTCTGTTATGGGTACCGGTGGTGTCACCCGAGAGCGCGCCAGCTTCTCCATGCGTGATATTAACGCTTCCCAGTACTCTCGCATTTGTCCGGTTAGAAGCCCAGAGGGTCAAAACATTGGTTTAGTTACCTATCTTGCTCTCTATACCAGAATCAATGAATTTGGTTTCCTTGAATCTCCATACCTCAAGGTTGTCAAGGAACAAAAAGGTGGCAAAACTTCCATGCGCATTACCGACGAAATTGTTTACGTTACCGCCGACGACGAAGAAAGATATTACATTACCCACGCCGAAGTCGGCCGCGATGGCGATGTTATCACTGACAAATGGGTTGCCGCCCGCTATGACGGTCAGTTCATCGAGGTCGACGTTACCCAAATCCAGTTGATCGACGTCGTTCCCCGCCAAGTTGTCGGTACTTCCGCCTCTCTGATTCCTTTCATTCAACATGATGACGGCACCCGCGCCCTCATGGGAAGTCACATGCAAACTCAAGCAGTTCCGCTTTTGAAACCTGAAGCCCCTATTGTCGGTACCGGCATGGAGGCGGCAGTTGCCGAGTCTATGGGCTGGGTTGTCCGCGCCAGACACGCCGGTGAAGTCGTCAGTTCCGACGCCAATCACGTCAGCATCAAACTAAATGCTGAGGACGCCAAAAATGCGGTCAAAGAAATCGCCGACACCGATTACGGTTTCGTCACCGTTAAGGGTACTGTTGAAACCTACCACGTTAGAAAATATCACCGCACCTCTCAAAGTACCAGCTATAGCCAATTCCCGATCGTTATGCCGGGAGAAGTGGTCAAAAAGGGCGACATCATCATCAATGGTCCCTCGGCCGACAACGGCGAACTAGCCATCGGTCAAAATCTGTTTATTGCCTATGGATCTCTCGAAGGTTTGGGTTACGAAGACGCCATTGTCATCAGTTCCCGTCTTCTCGAGGAGGATCTCCTCAGTTCGATTCACATCAATGAATATGTGGCTGACCTTATGGACACCAAACTTGGTGCCGAAGAACTGACCGCCGACATCCCCAACGTGGGCGAATCTGATCTCAAAAACCTCGGCCCCGACGGCGTTGTCGTTATCGGCAGCAACGTCGGTCCGAACGATATTCTTGTGGGCAAAATTGCCCCCAAAGGCGAGACTGAACTAACTGCCGAAGAAAGATTACTCCGCGCTATCTTTGGTGAAAAAGCCCGTGAGGTCCGGGACACCTCGCTCCGCATGCCCCACGGCGAACAAGGAACTGTCATCTCCGTCCAAATCTTGGATCGGGAGCAGGGTGACGAGCTCGAAGCCGGTGTCATCCGCCAAATTAGAGTCAAAGTCGCCCAGCTTAGAAGAATTACTGTCGGTGATAAGTTGGCCGGTCGCCACGGTAACAAAGGTGTCATCAGTAAGATCGTCCCGAAGGCTGATATGCCCCATACCGCCACTGGTCGTCCGGTCGATATCATGATCTCGCCGCTTTCTGTTCTTGCTCGTATGAACCTCGGTCAGCTCTTGGAAGCCCAATTGGGACTTGCCACCGAAGGTCTTGGGCTCAAAGTTGCCGTTCCCGTCTTTGAACAAATAAACGAAGACCGTATCAGCGCCCTTTTGGAAAAAGCCGGTTATCCAAGTAGTGCCAAAGTTCAACTTTATGATGGCCGCACCGGCGAGGCTTTCGCCCAAAAGACCGCCGTTGGTGTTGCCTATATCCTCAAGCTTATTCACATGGTCGAGGACAAGACCCATGCCCGCTCGACCGGCCCATACTCACTCGTTACCCAGCAGCCCCTCGGCGGCAAAGCCCAAATGGGTGGTCAGCGTCTCGGAGAAATGGAGGTCTGGGCCCTCGAAGCTCACAAGGCGGCCCACACTCTTCAGGAAATGCTCACCATCAAGTCAGATGACGTCATTGGCCGTTCCAAAGCCTTCGAAGCCATCGTCAAGGGCCTGCCCATTCCTGAGAGTACCGTGCCCGAATCCTTCAAGGTTTTGGTCAAGGAATTAAACTCTCTCTGTCTCTCGATCATCCCCACCGGCCCCGTGATCGCCGAGGAGCCTGAAGTTGCCGCCCCCGCTACCGCTACTGCTATTGACGACACCACAGCCCCCGCTGTTACTGATGAGTCTTCTCCATCCACTACCCCAGCAGACGACATTGTTATCGAACCAAAAAAAGAAGATGAGGACGAAGAGGAAAATTAAAAAAAGACAAAAAGATAAATGAAAAACATCGTTGATTTTGCCGGACTTCAAATCAAACTCGCCTCCCCTGAGGAAATTCTTTCCTGGTCTCACGGCGAAGTTTTGAAACCTGAAACCATCAACTACCGGACCCAAAAACCGGAAAAAGACGGTCTTTTCTGCGAGCGTATTTTCGGTCCCACCAAAGACTGGGAGTGTTACTGCGGCAAATACAAGCGCGTCCGCTTCCGCGGCATCATCTGCGACAAATGCGGTGTCGAGGTTACTCAAAGCCGCGTCCGTCGTGAGCGCATGGCCCACATCAAGTTGGCCACCCCCATCGCCCACGTCTGGTTCTTCAAAGGTGCCCCCAGCAAGATCTCTCTTCTTTTGGATATTTCTCCGAAGAAGTTGACCTCCGTCATCTATTTTTCGAAGTACTTGGTTCTTTCCGTCGACGAAAAAGCCAAGGAAGAGGCCATCAAAAAGATCGCCGCAGAAAAAGGCAAAAAAGTCGAAATAATCAGAAATGATTTTGACGATCGAACCGAGAAACTAAAAGACGAGGCTAAGGAGCAACTGGTCAAACTCAAGAAAACCGTCAAAGACAAAGATGAGCTGGCCCAGAAGACCGAGAATGCCAAACTTGCCCTCAAACAACGCATCGCTGCCCTGCGCGAACAAATGGTGGGGGAGATTACTCTTCAGGAGGAGATCAGCGCCAAACTCGGCGATCTTATCAACAATGTCCAAGCCAACTCCTTGCTTTCCGAGTCCGAATACATAAAATTTGAGGACTACGGTGTCATCGACTGGCTGACGGTTGGTATGGGTGCCGAGGCTCTCATCGAAAGCCTGAAGAAGATCGATCTCGACGCTCTGGCTGGAGTTTTAAGAGAGGAAGTCAAGAGCCATTCCGAGACCAAGCGCCTCAAAGCGATCAAGAGGCTCCAGGTGGTCCGCGGTTTGAAGAACTCCGCCATCCGCCCCGAGTGGATGATTCTTTCGGTTCTGCCGGTCATTCCACCCGACCTGCGGCCGATGGTCCAACTTTCCGGTGGCCGTTATGCCGCCTCTGACCTGAACGATTTATATCGTCGTGTCATCAACCGCAATAACCGTCTCCGTCACCTCATCGGACTGGGTGCCCCCGAGATTATTTTGCGCAATGAGAAACGTATGCTCCAGGAAGCCGTTGACGCTTTGATCGATTCTTCTCAAGCCAAAACCACCAGAAGGAGTCGCGTCGGCAAGACCCTCAAGAGCATTTCCGATCTCCTGAAAGGTAAACAGGGTCGTTTCCGGCAAAACCTTTTGGGTAAACGCGTCGACTATTCCGGCCGCTCCGTTATCGTCGTTGGACCGGAGCTCAATATCAACCAATGCGGTCTCCCGAAAGAAATGGCCCTCGAGATGTTCAAACCCTTCGTCCTCAGGGAACTTATCCTCAAAGGACTCGCCCCGAACGTCAAATCGGCCAAAAATATCATCGAGAAACGCCCTCCGGAGGTCTTCGATATTCTTGAGGAAATCACCAGAGAACACCCGGTTCTGCTTAACCGCGCCCCGACGCTGCACAAGCTGTCCATCCAGGCTTTCTGGCCGGTCTTGGTCGAGGGCAGTGCCATTCGTCTCCACCCGGTCGTCTGTGAAGGCTTCAACGCCGACTTCGACGGTGATCAAATGGCGGTTCACGTTCCTCTGACCGAAAAGGCCAAGAAGGAAGCCGTCAAATACATGTTCCCCCGCAACAATCTCTTGAAACCGAGTAGTGGCAACCCCATCAACATTCCGGTCAAAAAAGAAATGGGTATTGGTATTTACCTGATCACCTCCCTTGACGAAACCGTCCCCGCGTTCACCAGCCCGCTATCTGGTCGCGAAGAGGCCATCACCGCTTATCAAAACGGGGCCATCAAGCTCCGCCAGGGCATCAAACTCCGTCTCAATCCGGACGATACGGCCCTGACCGACTCCACCGTCGGCCGCATTCTCTTTAACCAGATCCTTCCTGAAGGTTGGCAGTTTATCAACGAAAGTATGCCCAGCCGCTCCCTTAGTAATCTCTTCGAGAAGGCCATCAAAGAACTCGACAACGAGCGTGTCGTCAAATTAATTGACGATATCAAAAACCTCGGTTTCGAAGTTGTCACCATTTCCGGTCTTTCCTTCTCCATTTCCGACAACGAACTTTTTGCCGGCAAAGCCGCCATTATTGAGGAGGGCAACCAGAAAGCCAAAGAGATCGAGGACAACTACCGCCTCGGCTTGATCACCAACGAAGAGCGAAAGAAGTTGGCCATCGACATGTGGATGCAAACCACCGAAGAGTTAGCCGAGAAAACCTGGGCCACCTTTAGTCTCGACAACCCGATCAGAACCATCATTGATACCGGCGGCGGTCGTATCAACAAAAACACCATCAAACAGCTTTCCGCCATGCGGGGCATCGGCGTCGATCCCTTGGGCAACTTCGTCGAACTGCCGACCAAGAGCAACTACCGCGAGGGTTTGACCATTTTTGAATACGTCACCGCTATCCGGGGTAGTCGCAAGGGCCTGACCGACACCGCTTTGCGTACCGCCGACGCCGGTTATCTGACTCGCCGTCTCGTCGACGTCAGCCACGATTGTATCGTCAGATCGCTCGACTGTGGTAATACGGAGGGCCTGGAGATCTTCTCCGAAGGCCTGCGGGCTAACCAGTTTGCCGGCCGCATCGTTACCCGCACCGCCGCCAAGAAAGTTATTGACCCCGAAAGCAAAAAGGTCATCGTTAATGAAGGCGAAATCATCACCGACGAAAAATCCAAACAGATCAAGGAAGCCAAGGTCGAGAGCGTCTTTGTCTACTCGCCCTTGACCTGCAAGCTCCGTTTCGGCATCTGTGCCAAATGCTACGGCATGAACTACGCCACCAATGCGATGGCCAAAGTCGGTGATCCGGTCGGCATTATCGCCGCCCAGAGTATCGGTGAGCCGGGCACTCAGCTAACCATGCGGACCAAGCACGCCGGCGGTATCGCTGGCCTGGACGTGACCCAAGGTCTGCCCCGGGTTACCGAACTCTTCGAGGTCAGATCACCGAAGATTGCCGCTCCCATCACCGAGGTTTCCGGCAAGGTCAAGATCATGGAAACCGACAACGGCAACCTGGTTACGATTACCCCCACCGGTAGCAGTAAAGACGAGCGGAAAGAGTATCTGGTGCCCCTAACGCTTTCGCTTCTGGTCGAAGATGGCGACCTGGTCGCCGCCGGCACCCAACTGGCCTCGGGCAGCGTTGATGTCAAGAACTTACTGAAGATCAAGGGACTTCGGGCCAGTCAGGAATACCTCATCAAAGAGATCCAGGGAGTTTACGAATCCCAGGGTATCAGTATTCACGACAAACACTTCGAAGCCATCGTTCGCCAAATGAGTGACAAGGTCAGGATCGACGAACCGGGCGACACCCAACTTCTCTCCGGCGATATCATTAGCCGCGGCACCTACGAACTGGCCAACGAAGCCGTCATCGCCCAGGGTGGTAACCCCGCCACCGCCACCCACATTATCCTGGGTACGATTCGCTCTTCGCTCTACACCGACAGTTGGCTTTCCGCCGCCTCTTTCCAGGACACCACCAGTGTCTTGACCGACGCCTCGGTCCAGGGTCGGGTCGATCACCTGATCGGTATGAAAGAAAACGTTATTATTGGCCGTCTCATCCCGACCAGCAAATCCCGTGCGGCGATCGAGAATCTCTGGTAAAATATAGGACTGTATTTATGCCTACCATCAACCAACTAGTCAGACACGGCCGCCATCGACTGGCCCGGAAGGTGAAAACCACCGCCCTGCGCAAGAGTTTTAACTCGGTCAAGCGCCGGATGATCACCGTTACCAGCCCCCAAAAGGTCGGGGTTTGTCTTCAGGTCAAAACCATGACCCCGAAGAAGCCAAACTCGGCCCTGCGCAAGATCGCCCGTGTCCGTCTGTCAAATAAACAAGAGGTCACCGCCTATATCATGGGTGAGGGCCACAACCTGGCCGAACACAGTATCGTTATGATCAGAGGCGGCCGCGTCCGTGACCTGCCGGGTGTTAAGTACCACATTATCCGTGGCAAACTCGACTGCGCCGGTGTCGAAAAAAGAAATACCAGCCGGAGCAAATACGGCGCCCGCCTCGCCAAAGCCGCCAAAGCAAAATAAAATATGAGAGCCAAGAAAAACTACCTTAGGACCGTCGTCCCCGATTCCAAATATAACTCGGGTATTGTCGCGAAATTGATCAATGCCGTCATGCTGGAGGGCAAGAAAACCGTCGCCGCTCGGGAGGTTTACGGAGCACTTTCATTAATTAAAGAGCAAACCAAGACCGACGAACTGACCTACCTCTCAGAAGCTTTGGAAAATCTTAAACCCCAGATGGAGGTTCGCTCCCGCCGTGTCGGTGGCGCCAGCTACCAGGTCCCAACTCCGGTCCGAAACGAGCGCAAACAGACCCTCGCCATCCGCTGGATTATCGAAGCCGCTCGCGCCAGAAGTAACAGTTCCTACCATACTTTCGCCGCCAAACTCGCCGCCGAAGTCGTCGACGCCCACGCTGAAATCGGTAACGCCGTCAAGAAAAAACTCGACACTCACAGGATGGCAGATGCGAATAAAGCATTCTCCCATTTTCGTTGGTAGTCGGTAGCAGCTGCGAGGACGGACCCTGCAGGCAATGATAAGATCAAACCATGGCAGAACGAATCCAGTTTGATCGCAAACTTGAAGGCGAACGTCGGCGTGGCATTCGCAAAACCCTGGAGCAGACCATCACCAAAGAACTCAAAGAAGACGGTTTTAATAGACTGGAAGACTCGAACTCGAAATGGGTGCGCCAAAGAGAGGGGGATATCACCCATCTGTTTTACCTTCAAAGGTCATATCTCGAACATGCTTATTATTTAGAGGTTGGAGTTCTTGACAATCAATCTCTTCCAAAAGGCAAAAAACCAGACGTTGTTTATTGCTCGGGTGATGATCGGGCACGAATAGAAGGTGTCATCAGGGAAGTCTTTCAGAAAGATTATCCAGACCGGGATCCGAAACCCGAGGTTGATAGGATCAGACAGGCGCTTAAATTTGATGTCGAAGGCGCCTGGGACCTGTATCCGGGCGAACTCGCTTTTCCCGCCGTCAGCGACGAGCAGATCGCGGCCAAGATGGCCGTTATCACCGAAATGATTGGTAAGTACGTTCCCAGATGGTTTGAAATACATCCCGAACCAAGAAAACAAATGGAATCAAGAGGTCGGACCTCTTAACCTTCCGCTGGTAAACTACCCCGTCATTGCGATCAGTGCTACAATCCACCTCGCACGTTCAAAATCAACCCAAAAATTGGAGGCGTTATGAACAAGGTTTACTGGTCAATAATCGCGGTACTCACCGTCGCCTTGATCATCCTACTCATTGGGATGAACCTGGGCGGTTGGAGTTACGGCGGTTGGGGCATGATGGGCCCGGGCATGATGGGTTGGGGCTTCGGTCCACTCGGCTGGATCGTCCTGCTCTTCTTCACAGGGCTGGCCATACTTTGGATGTTGGTAACGGGCGCGACCACACCCGTTCCCCAAATCTGCCCGGCCTGCGGCCTTACAGCACCGGCGGGCGCGCGCTTCTGCCCGCACTGCGCGGTTCCGCTGAAGCCGAAGAAGTAAGGACGCACCATTGTGTCAAACCACCCGAGGGGCTAACCCCGGGTGGTTTTTTTATGGCCGTTATGTTAAAATTAGCCTCGTTGTGAAAATAACGACTATATTTTTATGGCCGCCAGCGCTAA